>WNFK01255577.1_pt2 | contig 10172 bp, 9 predicted proteins | sample 5400281 | NCBI WGS metagenome assembly WNFK01 (sample SAMN13153350, study PRJNA577476) | soil metagenome | isolation source: 20 cm soil on Douglas fir-dominated hillslope | place: USA:California | collected 2013-09-17
GCGGGTCACCAGGGCGAGGAGACCGGGCAGATCGGCGCGCTCGCGGCCGCGCTGGGGCAATCGGACGAGAGCAGCGTGATCGGCGGCGGCCGGCTCTCGCTCGCCGGCGCGACCCTGCTCAACGGCTATCTGGTGACGGCCGTCACCATGTGCGACATCCACCGCGCCACGCTCACCCATGTGACGCCCGAGGTGGTGCCGCCGGCGCTCGCGATCGCGGAACGCGACGCGCGTTCGGGCCGCGATCTCCTGGTCGCGCTGGCGGCCGGCTTCGAGGTGACGACGCGCGTCGGCATCGGGGCCGATTATCCGGGGATGCGCGCGCGCGGCTGGCACGGGCCGGGTGTCCTGGGGCCGTTCGGGGCGGCGGCGGCGGTCGGCTCGCTGCGCGGCTTCGACCCCGACATGATGGCGAAAGCCTTCGGTCTCGCCGGCAGCCAGGCGGCCGGCACTTTCGCGGCCTGGGGCACCCCGACGGTCAAATTCCACCAATGCCGCGGCGCGCTCTCGGGCCTGATGGCGGCGCTGCTCGCGGAGCAGAATTTCTTGGCGACGCGCGAATTCCTCACCGCCAAGGACGGCGGCCTCTACAACAGCTATTCGAATGGCGGCAAGCCCGAGCTCGCGACCGCCGGGCTCGGCCAACGCTGGGAGCTCGAGCAGATCGCGCTGCGCCTGTGGCCCTCGGCGTCCTCGATCCAGGGCATGAATACCGCGCTGTTCGATCTCGTCGAGCAGCACGAGATCGATCCCGCCAAGGTGAAGCAGCTGCGCGTCCGCCTCAACCAGACGGTCTTCGACCTGCACGGCAAGCTCGCCCGCTACAAGGCGAAGTTCGACGCGCTCATCTCGGCCCATTACACCGCCGCCGTCATCCTGCATGACCGCAAGCTCACGCTCGCCCAGTTCGAGCCGGCGCGCTACGACGATCCGGTGCTGCGTCACTCGGCCGCCGAGCAGGTCGAGGTGCGGCCCGACGCGGCGCTCACCGGCGTGCAGGCGGTGGTCGAGATCGAGATGGCGGACGGAAAAACGCTGTCGGCGCGCTGCGACCATCCGCGCGGATCGGCCGAGAACCCGCTGTCGCGCCGGCAGATCGAGAGCAAGCTGCGCACCTATGCGGACGGACTGCTCTCGTCAGCCCATGTCGACGACGTGGTCGGCGCGGTGAGCCGGCTGGAGGATCTGGGCTCGGTGCGCAAGCTCATGGACCTGCTGCGCGCGACGCCGCGACAGGGCGAGCGCCCGGCGCGCGTCGCAACCGCGCGCGGATGAACGATCGCGCGATCGTCGAAACGGAGGATGGGCCGTGAGAACGCTACTGCGGGTTTCCTTCGCGCTCGTGTTGCTGGCGCAATCCGGCGCGGGCGCCGCCCGCGCAGAGACCTCCGAGCTGCGCATGGCCACCCAGTTCGGCATCGGCGCCATGCCGATGATCCTGATGGAGAAGAACCGGCTGCTGGAGCGCCGGCTCGCGGCGGCGGGCCTGCCGGACGTCAAGGTCACGTGGCGTCAGTTTCCGGGCGGCAATCCGATGAACGAGGGGCTGATCTCGGGCAGCCTCGACATCGTGTCGGGCGGCACGACGGTCTTCATCACGCTGTGGGCCAAGGCGAAGGGAAGCCCGCAGGCGGTGCGGGCGGTCGGGGCCGTGTCGGCGCTGCCTTTGTGGTTCATGACGCGCGATCCGGACGTCAAGACGCTCGCGGACCTGACCGCCAAACACAAGATCGCGCTCACCACGGTCAAGGTCTCGGTGCATGCCATCCTGCTGCAGATGGCGGCCGCGAAACTCTATGGTCCCGCGGAGTCCGGCCGGTTCGACGCGCTGACGATCGGGCTTCCGCACGGCGACGCCGCGACCGCGCTGATCGCCGGCGGCACCGAGGTCAACAACCACTTCAGCGCCCCGCCGTTCCAGTATCTCGAAGCCAAGGCGCCGGGCGTGCGCCGCGTCACCACGGCGCAGGACATCCTCGGAACGCCCGCCACCTACATGGTGGCTTATGCGACCGAGAAATTCCGCGCCGACAATCCGCGGCTCTACGGGGCTTTCGTCGCCGCCCTGCGGGAGGCGATCGACGCCATCAACAAGGACCCGCGCGCCGCCGCCAAGGATTATATCGAAGCCTCGAAGGATCCGATCAGCGTCGACGACGCGGTCGCGATGATCACCGATCCGGGCGCGAAATTCACCATGGCGCCGGACAACGTCATGACCTTCGCGGAATTCATGTTCCGGCAAGGCCTGACCAAGACCCGGCCCGCCGCCTGGCAGGACATGTTCTTTCCCGAGGCGCACGGGCTGCCGGGAAGCTGACGAGGCCAGGAGCACCTTTCGCGTCATCGTCCGCGCAAGCGGACGATCCAGTACTCCGTTCTCCCGTGACACCTGGATCGCCCGCCTACGCGGGCGATGACGGCTCATTTTCGTTGGCTCACATCACTACCGTCAGCCGCTTCGCCGCCCGGGTGATGCCGGTATAAAGCCAGCGATCGCGGCTGTCGGGGAATGCAAAGCTTTCGTCGAACAGCACGACGTCGTCCCATTGCGAGCCCTGCGACTTGTGAACGGTCAGCACATAGCCGTAATCGAACTCGTCGTAGCGCTTGCGCTGCTGCCAATCGAGATCCTCGATGCCGCCGGTGAAGCATTCGCGCCGCACCGAGACTTTCACGACCCGGCCGACGTCCTCGTCGGGCTGCAACCGCAACCCGAGCGCGGCGGCGCGCGCGGTGCTGCGCTGCTTCACCACCCAGAGGCCGCCGTTGAACAGGCCCTTGCGCCGGTTGTTGCGCAGGCACACGAGCTTGTCGTCGGCCTGTGGGAGTGGATCGGTGAATCCGCGCCGTTCGCGCAGCCGCGCATTATAGGAGCGGCGGGTGGCGTTGCGGCCGACCAGCACCTGGTCGGCGGCGAGCACCCGGTCGGGGAAGAGGTCGGCCTTGCGCACCACCTGGCTGTCGCCATAGGTGCCGGGCTCGAGCCGCCGGCCCTCGCGCACCGCCATGGAGAGATGGATGATCGGGTCGTCGGCGGCCTGGCGGTGCACCTCGGTCAGCATGACGTCGGGCCCGGCATCGGTGAAGAAGCCGCCACCCTGGATGGGCGGCAACTGCGCCGGATCGCCCAGCACCAGCACGGGTACGCCGAAAGACAACAGATCGCGGCCGAGCTCGGCATCGACCATCGAGCATTCGTCGATGACGATGAGCTTGGCCTTCGAGGCCGGCGCGTCGTCCCATAATTCGAAGCTCGGCGTCTCCTCGCCGCTCTCGCGCGCGCGATAGATCAGGCTGTGGATCGTCGAGGCGCCCTCGCAGCCCTTGCGGCGCATCACCAGCGCGGCCTTGCCGGTGAAGGCGGCGAAGGCCACCTTGCCGTCGACGTCCTCGGCGAGGTGGCGGGCGAGCGTCGTCTTCCCGGTGCCCGCATAGCCGAACAGGCGGAAAAGCGGCGGCGCGCCGCCGCCGCGCCGCGCTTTGAGCCAATCGGCGACGGCCTTGAGGGCGGCGTCCTGATGCGGTGTGAAAATGGGCATGAATTGGTTCGGCCGTTTCGCTTCGAGTTGTCGCATGATCTGTTCGGAAAAGCCCGTCAACCCCCGATCAAGTGGGGGAAGGTTTTTTCGAACTCATGATCGACACGCCATTCTTGAGCTCCCGCAGGACGCGCCGGCCTTACAGGGGTGGAAACACATGATGCCCATCGGGGCCGAGCGGCAGCGGCCGGGCCCATGCCACCGCGGTGAGCGGCAGGTCGCCATAGAGGTGGGGAAACAGGGCGCCGCCGCGCGAAGGCTCCCATTTGAGCGCCGGCCCCAGCGCCGCCGGCTCGACCGCGACCAGGACGAGTTCCCGCTGGCCGGCGAAATGCCTGGCGGCGGTCTCGCGGAGCTGGTCGGCGGTCGAAAAATGGATGTAGCCGTCGGCGCGGTCGACCGGCGCGCCGCGGAAGGCCGCGTCGCGTTCGGCCTCCTGCCAGGACGCGCGCTCGCAGATCTTGTAGATGAGGGTCATGGGGCGGTCCCGAAGCCGGTGCAGGGTGGCGTAAGCTCGATATCGCATCTTTCGCCGCAGACGAAACGGTCCGGCGCAGGCAAAAGCCGGGCTGCGATCGCCGAAACCGTTAAATTTGTGTTAACCAACGAAAAATTTTAGGGAAAAAGCGCGGCAAAACGCGATGGTCTCGTTGGGCGGGCCGCAAGCTTTGAGGGGTTAAATCATGCGGTGCCCACATCGGATGGGCATCAGACGAGGCCGAACGATGCTCAAGGAACGGCGTAACTCGCCACGTTACCATTTCAACCGCTATGCGCGCATCCAGGTCGAGATGTCGGGCCCGTCGCGCGATTGCCTGATCGTGAACATGTCCGAGGAGGGCGTGCGGCTCCATTCGGAAGTCATGGAGATGCCGAACGAGTTCACGCTGGTGATCGCGGATGCCGAGCATCCGCGCCGCAGCTGCCGGGTGGTGTGGCGGCTCGGCTTCGAGATCGGCGCCAAATTCACCGATCTCGATCGCCTGCCGGCGCGCCGGCCGGCGGCCAAGGCCGCGGCGATCTGAGGCCGCCATCGCCGGGGCCGATTACACGACCTCGGCCTGCACCAGCGCCGGATTGGCGCGGAAAAAGGCGGCGTCTTCGGGCTTTTGGGTCCAGTCCTTGTGCTGGCGGTTCTCCATGTGCCGCGTCGCCATGTTGTCGCCATAGCGCACGCGGAACAGCATCGTGCGCTGCGGCCCGTTGATGTATTCGTGCAGCTCGCCCTTCGGATGCACCACGAATGAGCCCGGGACCACGTCGATCGTGCGTTCGGGCGTGCGCATCTTGCCGCCGCCGGTGAAGCAGAAATAGATCTCGGTCGCGTCGGGATGGCAGTGATAGGGGCTGATCTGGCCCGGCTCCCAGCATGCGACCGTGACGTCGCCCTCGGCGACCTCGCCGAGGATCTTCTCGACATGGCGTTTCGGGTTCCATTCCTGTTCCTTGTGCAGATCGAAAACGTGCATTGCGGGAGCTCCGGTTGTTGTCGGCGCGCTCGCAACCAGCACTGCGAGCGGCAGCGGTCATGTTAGCCCATTTGAATGGTCCGAGAATGCCCCGCAAGATGCCCTCGGAACGCCCGTGACAGAGACTGCCTTGCTTGGTAGGAAACGCCCGCGCAATCCAGGGGAATGGAAATAGATCATGCTGAAGAAGCCGAACTGTCCCGTCATCGCGATCGAGGAGCACTATTGGGATCGCGAGCTGTCAGCGACCTATTCGGGGGTCGAGGGCGTCCGTAATCCGCAGATGACGGAGCAACTCCACGACCTCGGCGACCTGCGGCTGAAGGAGATGGACGAGGCCGGCGTCGACATGCAGATCATCTCCCACGGGGCGCCGTCGGCGCAGAAGCTCAGCGGTGACGATGCGGTCGCGCTGGTGCGGCGGGTCAACGACCGGCTGGCGGCGGCGATCGCCAAGCATCCGACGCGCTTTGCCGGCTTTGCGACGCTGCCGACGAGCGATCCCGTGGCGGCGGCGGACGAGCTCGAACGCACCGTCACCAAGCTCGGATTCAAGGGCGCGATGATCCACGGTCTCGCCAACGGCCTGTTCCTCGACGACAAGCGCTTCTGGCCGATCTTCGAGCGCGCCGAGAAGCTGGACGTGCCGATCTATCTCCATCCCGCGCTGCCGCACCCGCAGGTGATGGACGCCTATTACAAGGAATACGCCAAGGATTTTCCGATGGTGATCCGCGCGGCCTGGGGCTTCACGGTCGAGACGGCGACGATCGCGATCCGCCTGGTGCTGGGCGGCGTATTCGACAAATATCCCAATCTCAAGATCGTGCTGGGTCACCTGGGCGAGACGCTGCCATTCCTGGTCTGGCGCATCGACAATGCGCTGGCGCGGCCGGGCGGAAAGCAGATGAGCTTCCGCGACGTCTTCTGTCACAATTTCTGGATCACCACGTCCGGCAACTTCTCCAATCCGGCGCTGCTGTGCTGCGTGATGGAGATGGGCATCGAGCGCATCCTGTTCGCGATCGATTGGCCGTTCGTCCCCAACCCGCCCGGAACGCGCTGGATGGAAACCGTGCCGCTGTGCGATGAGGACAAGGTGAAGATCTTGAGCGGAAATTCGAAGAGACTCTTCCGCATGTGACCGGGGCGGCCGCCGGATCCAGTGATCCGGGCAGGGTGTGCTAAATGGCTCGCGCGTAGAAGCGCGGGCCGCCTACCAAGCCTGCACCATGTGGGCGACGTCGTAGACGGCCGCCGCGACGGCAAGCGCGACCCACACGACGGCGATCACCAGCGCAATGTTGATATGCGGCGGCGGGTGCTTGGCAATCAGATGAGCCATGGCGGTCGTCCTTCTTCAACGACGGCGCTTCATCCCGGCCGGGCCCGTTTTGAATACGGGTACGTTCTTTGCTAGTTAGACCCGACTCCCGGTAATACCAAGCTAAATGCTGCAATGCTGGATTGCGTGCACGGCGTAGCTCAGGCCGCGCCAGTCAGGGCGCGGCGCCCCTTACTGTCTGCCCTCGAAGCCCGCGCCGAATCGGGCGTTGGCGCTCGTGCTTTGTCCATTGGTCTGCTGCACGTCGATCGGGAAGCCGGTGCTGGCCTCCGGCGGCACCTGGCGTGGCGCCCTGGCGTGGCGCTTTTTCTTGCGCGGCTGCTCGGCGATCTGGGTGCCTCGGCGACTCGAACCGACGGAAGCTTTCTCCGCAGCCGTGCTCGCGGCCGTGGCGCCGGCGTCGAGCTTTGCGACCTGCTTGTGCCCGCCCGCCGCTGCGGTCGCGAGCGTTTTCCTGCGCGCTTCCGCGCGGGCCTTCGGATTGGGGCGCGGCATTGCGACACGCGAGAGCTTCGGCGGCGCAATGCCACCGGTCGTTTCACCAGCGCCGTCCTGGAGGCTTGCCACGATAGTTGCGACGGGGGCGTCGTTGCCCGTGGAAGGTTCGGCCGTGATCGCGCCGGCGAGCGAGGCGGGCGCGGCTGCGCTCTGCGCTTGATCGGTCTGCAGGGCGGCGGTCTTGGTCGCGACGTCGTCCGGCGGCTCGGTCGCGAAGGGCGGCGCGGCCAGCGTGGCGTCGGTCTGCGGCTGCTCGGCGAACTCGACCACGGCGCGCGCCGGCGCCGCCGGCAAATCGCGCAGGCGAAGGAGCTCGTCGGCTCGGCGCGCATAGGCGAGAGACTGGAAGTGCTGCCACTCGGGCGCGTCCATGATCGCCTGCTGCATCAGCAAGTGGCCGATATCGGGGACAGCGATCGCATGCTTGACCGAATTGCCGGTGCCGATCAGGCCGACGCTCGCCGACAGCACCGCCACGCAGGCGGCGATCACGGCGGTCAGGATGATGCTCAGCTTGGGAAACATGTCGTTGACCGCGATGGAAGATTCGAAACGCGCCACAGCCCCTATCCACCGCCCGAATCACCCATAGCAGACTCGAACCCCGGCGTGAATCCATGCCGAGCAAAAAGGATCGCCGCTTTCATTGGCCGCGCCGCGAAGGGCGGCAGCTTCGGAGACGCGCGCCCCGGCGTTGTGTGGCTGGGATTCCGCTGCTACGGTCCGCCGCCTTCGGGCCCGTAGCTCAATGGTCAGAGCTAGCGGCTCATAACCGCTTGGTTGGAGGTTCGAGTCCTCCCGGGCCCACCATGAGCTCCTGGTCCTACCGGACCGCGCTGTCGATCTCAGCGCTCGTTGAAGGCGCGCCGGAGCTGATCCGTGATCGGCTTCAGCAAATAGCTCATCATCGTACGGCTGCCGGTTTGCACGAAGATTTCCGCCGGCATGCCCGAGACGAGCTGCAGGCCGGCCAGCCGCCGATGCTCCTCTTCGGGAAGCGTAACCCTGACCGTGTAGTAGGACGTATTGCCCTGCTGGTCGTGGCTCAGATCCGCGGAGATGTATGAAACGACGCCGCTGAGCTGCGGTGTGGTGCGCTGGTTGAACGCGGAGAACCGGACGAGGGTGGTCTGCCCGATCTTGACCTGATCGATGTCATTGGGCGCGAGCTTGGCCTCGACTTGCAGATCATCCGAATCGGGCACGATCTCCATCACGACCTCTCCGGCGCCGATCACGCCGCCAACCGTGTGAATCGTGAGCTGATGAACGATGCCCGAGGTGGTTGCGCGGATATCGATCCGATTCAGCTGATCCAGCGCCGCCACGCGGCGCTCAGCGAGCTCGGCCTGCTTGCCTTCCGCTTCGCGGAGATCCTTTATCACGTCAGAGCGAAAATCCTGGTCGACCCGGATCATCTGAAGCTGCGCCTCGCCGATCTTGGATTTCGTCTCCGCGATCGCCGACTGTAATTGCCCGCGTTCGCCGTCGAGGCGCGCGGATTCGCGCTGCAAGGTATTGAGCCGCGTGACCGGCGCCAGCCGCTTCTCGTACAGGCTCTGGACTCCCTGAAGCTCGCCGGAGATCAGTTCGAGCTGGGACACATTCGATTTGATCTGGGCGTCGAGCCCGCCGATCTGCTCTCCGAGCTGGGCGACGCGGCTCTGCAGCAACTCCTTCTGGTTTTGGCGCGCGGTCGCGCGCGCCTTGAACAACGACTTTTCCGACGCAAATCGTGCCTTGGCGTCGTCATTGCCCGATTGCCCGGTGAGCTCCCGCGGCATCGTCGGCTCGTCGAGTCCGTCGCGCTCGGCGACCAGCCTGGCAATGCGAACTCTGACCTCGTCGAGCTGATTGGTGACCACCTGAAGGGTCGCGCGCGCCTGGGTCTCGTCAAGACGAACGACCAGATCGCCGGCGTTCACCTGCATGCCGTCGCGCGCGGCGATCTGCGCCACGATGCCGCCGGTCGGATGCTGCACCTTCTTGACGTTCGATTGGACCACGAGGCTTCCGGTTACCACCACGGCACCCGACAACGGCACCAAGGTGGCCCATCCGCCGGCAACGCCAAAGCCGACGACCAGCACTCGCAGTCCGGTTCTGAGCTCGCGCTCGAGGGAGCGTCTGACGCGCGTCGAGAGCTCGGCGCCGTTTGCATCGTCGGCGAGCGCTTGGCCGCTTTCATTCGCAACGTATTGGTAGCCGACCTTGGCATGGCCGAGGCAGATCTCCAGCGCGCGACCGACCGAGGTCTTGAGTGAATTCGGCGTTATGTTGCGCCGGCGCTCGCCGGAGACGTCCTCGACGCTCCGCCCCCCACGCGCGAGTTCGCGCTCGGCATGTTGCGCCAGCCGTTCCAGCAGAGCGGTCGACGGCGGCTCCTTGGGGATCACCGGCGCGCGAGGCCGAACCGGTGGCGGATGTCGCGGCGGGACGCGGTGGCCGCAGGTTTGCTCCAAGCGCGGCGGGCGGTTCGATGCCGGTGGTCGCGCATCGCCCGTGATCATGGGGCTGCGATCGGCAGGACGAGCATTCCCGAATCCGACGCTCTCCAGGCAGGCATCGACGGCGCGGCTCATCATCCCCTTGCGCTTCTTGGGCCTTGCTGCCCGATCGCGCATGTTGGGCTTGGTGGCGCGCCCGCTATCCTGGGGGTAACGCCCCGCATGCGCGCCGCGCGGTTCGGGATGATACTCTTGATCAAAAGCTTGCTGAATGCGTCGCAATTCGCTGATCAGCGCCGCTCCCTGCGGTCCGATCGTTTCTTGGCGATGGACTTCCGGCGTTCGCTCCTTGAGAGCGCTCCGTCCCTCAGCCCGGCGGCGGTGGGCGTCCCTCTCTTTCCATTCGTCGTCCGCATTCATCATGGGATGCCGCCGGCGTTGGAGGAAAGGTTGCCCTTGATCGGGCCCGGCGCGCCGGCCGCTTGTCGTCCCGCCGAGCGCGCAACGCGCGCGAAGACCTCCTCACGCGGCCCGAACGCGATCGCCCTGCCTTCGTATAACACCATCGCCATGTTCAGGGCCGACAGCGAGCTCGGACGATGCGATACGACGATCACGATGCAACGTCCGTTGCGTAGGATTTCGATTGCCCGCGTCAGCGCGGTTTCACCGTCGGCGTCGAGATTGGCATTGGGTTCATCGAGAACGACCAGGAAGGGGTCACCGAACACCGACCGTGCGAGACCGAGGCGTTGGCGTTGGCCGGCGGACAGGGACATTCCGCCTTCGCCGATGCGAGTCGAGTATCCATCCGGCAGGCGCACGATCATCTCGTGTGCGCCTGCCACTCGCGCTGCTTTCAGGATGGCGT
>WNFK01161664.1_pt2 | contig 10169 bp, 11 predicted proteins | sample 5400281 | NCBI WGS metagenome assembly WNFK01 (sample SAMN13153350, study PRJNA577476) | soil metagenome | isolation source: 20 cm soil on Douglas fir-dominated hillslope | place: USA:California | collected 2013-09-17
AGATCAAGTGCCACGCGGTTCGTCGAATCGGTTCGAAAAAAGTGGTGAATCCTTTTTCCGAACATGCTGCCCCTGAGCTGCTGGCGAAGCAGGTCGGGAGTCAGGATGTCTGGAACACGTTCAAGAAAGTAGCCGGTGTTCGGCTTGCCTTTCACGCGCACGCCCACTTCGCGCAACCGCTCCACCCAGCGCCAAACAGTCGATCGCGTAACGCCAATTTCCTTCGCGATCCGCTCGCCGCTGATGGCGATGGTCGCGTTATTCGCAAAGAGCGTAAGCAAAGAACCGAGCCGCCGGTCGGTCGTGCCGGATAGCGGAGTGGGTGCCATAAATTCTGCGCGTAGCTTACTTGTCCTCGATGCAGTCTACAAGCAAGCTCAGGTTTACAGCGGGCGCGGAATGCGTGAGCGCGCCGGAAGAAAGAAAGTCCGCACCGGTTTCGGCATACGCGCGCACATTTTCGAGAGTGATGCCGCCAGAAATCTCCACAACACAATCCTGACGAAGACTCCGGGCAAGTTCCACGCACGGTCTCGCTTCAGCAGGTGTCATATTGTCCAGCAACACCGATTCCGCTCCAGCGGAAATCGCCTCGCGCAGCTCCCGTTGGTCGCGCACTTCGATTTGTATCGGCAGAACCGTATCCGAAGCGCGGGAAGGCACCGCCTCTTCATAAGCACTCAACGCCACCGGCTTGGCTTCACCCCGCCGGCCAGCGCGATGTGATTTTCTTTCAGCAAAATCGCATCGGACAAGCCAATGCGATGATTCGTTCCGCCCCCGGCCTTCACCGCATATTTCTCCAGCAACCGAAGCCCGGGAGTGGTCTTACGCGTGTCGCGAATTTTGGCTCGCGTACCCTCAATGGCTTCGACAAAGTGGTGCACCATGGTCGCGATGCCGCACAGCCGCCCAAGAAAATTCAGCGCCGTTCGCTCACCAGTAAGAATTGCACGCGCCTTTCCGTTAAGGTGAAGAAGCACCGTTGCTTTGCTCACGAAGTCGCTATCGTGAACGCGCAAGTCAATCTTCATTTCCGGGTCGAGCGCGCGAAAAACCCGTTCCGCAATTGGCAAACCAGCGCACACCAAATCTTCGCGAGTGAGAATTCGCGCCGTGCCGGTCGCGCGAGCGGGAATCGTAGCCAGAACGGTCGCATCGCCGGCGCCAATATCTTCCTCCAGCGCTGTCGCCACCAACCGTTGCACGTATTCAGAATCCCAATTCACAAAATTAACTCATCCTCCATTCTGAGAGCGTCCCTGTAGGGGCGCAGCATGCTGCGCCGCCCCAGCTTGCCCGGACCGTCAATGCAACGCGTCATCTCCCGGATTCCAACTCTGATATTCTCGCGGTCACCTTTTCAAACTCGATCCGCCGCTCGGCCAGCGTTGCCTCCAACCCCTGAATAATCTTGCCGGGGGCCCGGCTGCGAAACGTTTCATCTGCCAATTGCCGCTCCTTCGAAGCGGTGTCCTTCAGCAGCCGTTCCCGCTCTTTTTTCAATCGCAACAGCTCGCCAGCCACATCCACCGTCTCGATATACGGCACGCGCACATCGAACAGCGCCGTTGACCGCAACCCGCCACCCGATTGCGGCAATTTCGCATCCGTCATTTTCAGCTCGGTCAGCAGCGCCAGCCGCAAAATTCCGTCCAGATTCCCTTTCACCGTATCGCGAATCCGCCCGGCTTCGCTTGAAAATTCCGCTGCCAGACGCTTTTTCGGGTCCAGCTTCATGTCTGCCCGTATCGCGCGCACCGATTGAATCACCTCTTGCACCAGTGCGAATTCCTCAAGCGCCTCCGCATTGCTCCACTCATCGCGCGCTTCCGGATAGCGCTCCAGCGCAATCGACTTCGCTCCGGCACGCTGCGGCAATTGATGCCACAGCTCCTCCGTCAGAAAAGGCATTACCGGATGCAGCAGCCGCAAGGCAGCATCGAAGACTGCGAAAAGATTCTTCCACGCGATGGTTGCCCGCTCGCGATCCGCGCTTGTCAATTCAGGCTTGATCCACTCGATGTACCAATCACAAAAATCATTCCAGAAAAATTGGTAGACACTGTGTACCGCTTCGTGAAAGCGCTGCGTTTCAAAAGCGGCTTTCACCACGTCCAGCGTTTCTGCCAGCCGCGCAAACAGCCACGCATCAATCAGCGGAATCTCTCCGCCAAACGCATAAGGAGCCTTATCGCGCACGTCCGGCGCGGCAAGCTCCTCAAGTCTTGCGCCGCCTTCCTCGAACTTATCCAGGTTCACAAATAAGAATCGCGACGCATTCCAAATCTTATTTGCAAACGAACGCGCGCCGAGCAGCCGATCGTCCGAAACGACAATGTCCGTTCCCGGAGCAGCCATCGACGCCAGGCAAAACCGCATAGCGTCCGTGCCGTATTTCAGGTTCAGCGCCACGGGATCAAGTCCTGTTCCCTTGGACTTGGACATTTTTTCCCCGCTCGTCGTGCGCACCAGTGAGTGCAAGTACACCGCGCGAAACGGCACTTTTCCCGTGAAGTGGATGCCCATCATGATCATCCGCGCCACCCAAAAAAATAAAATGTCGTAGCCGGTGATCAGCAAACTCGTCGGATAGTATTTCTTGTAGTCCGGGGTCTCCTCGGGCCAACCCATCGTGGAAAATGGCCACAACGCTGAGCTAAACCAGGTATCCAGCACGTCCTCGTCCTGTTTCAGTTTGTCCGAACCGCAATGCCTGCACTTCGTTGGGGTTTCTCGCGACACTGTCACTTCGTTGCAGTTTTCGCAATGCCACGCCGGAATCCGATGCCCCCACCAAAGCTGCCGCGAAATCACCCAGTCGCGGATGTTGCGCATCCAGTTAAAAAACTCTTCGCGGCGATTTTCCGGAACCATCGTGATTTCGTCGTTTTGTACTGCCATCATCGCTTTTTCCGCCAGCGGCTTCATCTTGCAGAACCACTGATTCGACGCGCGCGGTTCCACTACAGTCCTGCTGCGTTCACAAATGCCAATCGACAGCTTGCGATCTGTAATTTTCTCGAGCAGCCCTTGCACTTGCAGGTCTTCGACAATTTTCTTCCGCGCCACAAACCGGTCCAGCCCCGCATAAGCCCCGGCGTTGCCATTCATCGTGCCGTGCTCGTTCATCACGTCGATTTCCGGCAGGTTATGACGCCGGCCGGCCTCAAAGTCATTTGGATCATGCGCTGGCGTAATCTTATTTCACGGTTCATCAGCGGTAAAACCAACTTTTTGCCAATTAGGTGGTGATACCGCTCATCCTCCGGATGCACGGCAACCGCGGTATCACCCAGCATCGTTTCCGGCCGGGTCGTCGCAACAACAACAAATCCGGAGCCGCCTGCCACGGGATATTTGATGTGCCAGAGGTGCCCTTGCCGTTCTTCGTGAATCACTTCCAGATCGCTCAGCGCCGTCAAACAACTCGGGCACCAGTTAATAATGTAGTGCGCGCGATAAATGAATCCTTGCTCGTACAACCGCACAAACACTTCCCGCACGGCCCGCGAAAGCTCCGGCGACAATGTGAATCTCTCGCGCGACCAGTCGCAGCTCTCCCCGATCTGCTTCATCTGCGCGGTAATTGTGCCGCCGCTTTTCGCCTTCCACTGCCAGACTCGCTTCTCGAATTCCTCGCGGCCCAGCTTGCGATAGTCGATGCCTTCGTCCGCAAGCTTCTTCACCACCACTCGTTGCGTGGAGATTCCTGCGTGGTCGGTTCCGGGAAGAAACAACGTGTTGAATCCACGCATGCGATGCCAACGCGTGAGGATGTCAATCTCCGTGTGGTCCAGCATGTGGCCGATGTGCAGCGATCCAGTCACGTTCGGCGGCGGAATCACAATCGAAAATACCGGCCCGGGAGCATTTGCGTCCGCTCGAAACAGGTTTTCCTTCACCCAATATTCCGCCCAGCGCGGCTCGATCTGTTGCGGGTCATAAGCCTTGGCAATCTCCCTGGGCATGCCTGACGATTCTCCTGTTTGGAATACGGATTCTAACCAGCGTGGCGTAATCCTTGACTATACGGGCAGCAAAGCAGACGCGTCAACGCGACGCCCATTTTCAGCAACAGCAGGTTGATTTTGCAGCGAGCTACTTCAGCAGAAGGGAACTACTTTTTATGGATCTCGTCCTTGATCATCGCTTCGACCAGCGGCTTCAATATTTCCCGTGTGACCGCTTGCAAAACTTCAGGATTCATCCGCGCCAGCACTTTCGCCACGATTTCATCCATGTCCGGAACGGAAGCAGCCGCGGGCATCCTCTCGCTTGACGCTGCCAGAGCCGTATCCAATTTCTCAATCACGGCGGGAGGTTCCTCCGCCAATGCTTGCGCCGCTTGCTCGTGCAGAATCTCTTGCGTTTCCTCAGTAAGCAATGACTCGATCGCCGGCACGCTTTCAACGTGCGATTCGCCCGCTACCACTTCTTCCGCAAACACCACGGGTTCCTGCGCGAAGACGACCGGTTCTTGTGCAAAGGCGAAGTCTCCGGCAAGGGCTTGTTCAGCAATTAGCGGCTCAGATGATTCTTCAACCGGCTCTTCCTCTTCCGGTTCTTCCGCTGGCTGATCCTCTGCGAGTGCGTCTTCAGAATGCGATTCGCGCGGCGCCGACATCAATCCCGAATTCAGGAACGCATCCGTAGCCGACGTTTCCCCGGCCAATGTTTTATGCGCCGATGCATCACCAACCAGGGCTTCATCCACGAGTGCCGCTGGTGCTGGCGTCAAGCTCGCCGATTGCCACGTCGCCGTAAGCTGGCTTGCGCGTTGCAGTTCCGCTTCCCACGGACTAACCGCGCCAGCCATCCAGCTATTCACGTCAGGCTTGGAGGACAACTGCTCCGGTTCGCTCGCAAACACAGGTGCAGGAATAGGGGCAGGCGTTACAGGAATTGGAGTGCCAGGAAGGGCCGTTTCTACAACTACCGGCGCGTCGGCAGCAACCGAAACGCGATCATCGTGCGTAACCACCGGCGTCTCCGGCAATACTTCGCGGATCGCTTTTGCCCAGTCTTCTTGCCCATGTGGAGCGGCAATCGACGCGAACTTCTCGCGTTCCCGCGCCTGCATGGCTGCTTCTTCCTCGCTGATGGACAGGGAAAGTCTTTCGAGCGATGGAGCCCACTCCGCATGATTCGATTTCTCAGCGCCAGTCCCGGTATCCAATCCCGATGCCGCTCCAGAAAACGCCGCTTCCCGCCAGTCTGCCTGTCCTGCAGGGGTTTCTTCAGCAGCTTCTGGCAGGGAACTCACGCGCCAACTGTTATGCTTCGAATCTTCTTCGGTTTCTTCCTCTTCTTCCACTGTCGAAGCGCTTCCCCAATCGCGATCCGGCGCCACCTGCGTCTTGGGCGAAAGCGCAAACACCGCCTCATCGTCCTGAGTGCCTGTGTCGAGCAAGCTTCCAAACGCCAGTGGCTGTGCGTCTTTATCAAATTGGAATGGATTGGGCTTCGAGGCAACTGCTGCAGGCGCGGGGAATTCTTCTTCAGCTGAAACTGAAAAGGCGCGCGGAGGCGGCACAATCTTCGGAGACGGAGACGGCACCGGCTCAGGCTTTTTCGCAACCGGCATTGGCGGCGGTGGCGTAGCACCAGCTGGCGTTCCCAACAGAACTCCCGCGCGAGCCAGCGCGGACTTCACCATCGATATCAGCGGATCGGGCGGCACAAACGGCTTTTTCAGGACGCCATCGGCGCCCACCCGCTGCGCTTCCTGTTCGTCCAGCGGATCAAATGCGCCAACCAGCAAAATCACAGGAATATGCGAAAGCCTGGCATCGTCTTTCACATATTTGCAAACTTCATAGCCGTTGCGCACCGGCATAAAAATGTCAGCCAAAACCAGGTCAGGCTTGAGGTCGGAGATCTTGCGGACCGCGGCTTCGCCGTTTCCCACGGCAACCACTTCAATGCCCTGATCTTTCAGGGCAAGAATCACCATTTTCTGGATGTTGCTGTTGTCGTCCGCAACCAGGATCTTGGCCACCGAACTTCCTCCGCTGCACCCACACACAATGGCGCGGCCGCCTGGACTGGAAACGGCCTCACTCGGTTATTGGAGCATCGGGGATAGAACGCGTCAACGCAAAGTGCCCGTCCGTGTGTCGGAAGGGAACACCGTCCTGTTGGCCATTGATACGACTGTGTTCATACGCAAGGTTTTCGCATATCACAGTTTTCCGCACTTCAACGCCATCGAGTTGCGCGTACAATTGGGCCGTTCTCGACCCAATTAATAAGGAGATCCCGGTTATGTTCGTTGCTGCTGATCGGCCTGCGCCATGCATAGCCAGTCGCTACCTCGAACTCACCGTCATCGATCAAGGAGTAGGGAGCCGTGACCATGCGTCAATACATTGACCGCTTCGCGGTCATCCACAAAAACGTTCACACTCAACTCGGCCGAGCTGCAGTCCAGATCTTTGCCGCCAGCGATCGCATGAACCAGATTCTTATCGAACATCTTGACCCCGCCGCCTGGAGGGCCAAACCGCCCGGAAAGGCCCGCACCGTTGCGGCAATCTTCACGCACATGCACAACGTCCGCTCCAAGTGGGTCAGGCTTACCGCGCCGCACCTGAAGGTTCCACGACAGCTCAACCGCGCGAACTGCACGCCGCAGCAGGCCCGTGCAGGATTGGCCGAGAGCGCCGCTCGCTGCGCGGAGATGCTCGCCGAAGCTCTCAGCAGTTCCGGGAGCCGCGTGCAGAAGTTTCGCAGAGATGGCTGGGCCCGGCCTTGGCCGGTTGGCCCGGAAATGCTGTGCTACATGCTTTCTCACGAAGCCCATCATCGCGGGCAGGTGTGTATGCTCGCGCATCAGCTCGGATTCCCGTTGCCGAATGAGGTGGCGTACGGGATCTGGAATTGGGAAAAGCTCTGGAAAGAGTGCGGGTCGCCCGGCGGCCCCGGCGTCGATTCGTAAAGAATCGCTCAGGGGCCCAATCTGCTGGGATGCGGAGACATCGAGCCAGCTGCTGGGTTGTTGTAGAAGCTCCGGGCGGCCGACTAGGCCGGCCGATTCCATAGGCGGTTGTCTATGCCAAACAGTTCAGTAGAAGAAGCATCCATTTCTTGCCTGAGGGTCGTCCGGTGCGGTCTTTACCAGGGGACAATCTTCTTCAGTCCCTTTTTCTTTTTGCTGGTCGATTCTTTCTGCGGATCGGCCGTGCTATTGTCTGCGGGCTTCGCGTTCGGATCGGCTGCAGTCGTCCCGGTTGCAGTCGTGCCTCCATCGCCGCCGGTGCTCGCGCCCGGCGTCAGATTGTCGCCGGAACCCGCAGCTGGCGGATTTTCCGTCCCGGACGCCGTTCCGTTCGCGTCAGGAGAAGCCGCAGTTCCGCCTCCGGTGTCGCCAGTTTCCACGGTGGACCCGCCATTTGCGCCCGTTCCCGGCGTAGCGATTTCTATCACCGCTGTATTGCCTGTGGCGCCGCTCGCCCCGGTTCCGATGGCTGTCTTGCCGCCGCCGCTCAAAATATCCGTCACGCTCGTGTTATCCGCTTCCGGCTCCATAGCTGGCGTTCCTGTTTGCGCGGCCACCATGCGCTCGTGCAGCGGCCCGTTCTGCATAAGCGCTTTCGGCTTGCTGAGCAAGCTCTGACGCGGACGCGGCGCGCTGGCCTCCGCCTGCATCCACGCAAGCGCTTTCGGATCCGCTTGCGGCACCGGCACGTGGAACGCCACCAGTTTGCCCTTAGCATCGCCTACACGCGGCGAAAGCGGATATTCCCTTACGATTCGCGAGTAGTACACCGAAGCGATTTCCTTCTTCTCGCTCTTCTCAAAAATATCGCCCAGCATCCACAGGGCATCGTCCGATTTGCTGTACAGCGGATACCGCTTGGTGATCGACAGCAGCCGTCCTGCAGCCGCACGCCTGTCGCCCTTTACGTAATAGTAGTAGCCGATGCGGAAATCGCCTTCCGCCAGCACTTCCTGCACTTCGCGCAGATGCTGCTCCGCCTTCGGTACCAGCGGATCTTTTGGATATTTCGCCAAAAACGTCTGGAACTCTTCTTCCGCCGCTTTCGCTTCCGTGCGGTCGCGGTCCGGCTTCTCCATTTCCTTGAAATGCGTCATGGCGACCTGGATCTGTGCGTACGGCGCTTCCGGCAGGAAAGGGAAGAATACGATGAAATCCTTATAGCCCGCGATCGCCTGCGTCAGGTTGGCCGTGCCGCCTTCCTTATAATAAGAATCCGCGATCGCCAGTTTGGCCTTGGCGAGGTATTCGCTGTCCGGATACGTGTTGATCAGCGTTTGCAGGTTCAGCCGGCCGACTTCATGACGGCCCTTCTTGATGTCCAGAATCGCGCGGTCGTACAGCACCTTGTCCGGCGCCGCGGAATTTTCTTCCGCTGGAGCAGCTTCCTTCGTTTTCTTCGATTTAGCGTGCTTTGTCTGGGCTTCGGCGGTAACGCTGGAGAAAAGAACTGCGAGGCCTAAGATGGCAAGCAGAGTTCGGCGCAATCAACACCTCTCTGAAATCGGGTTTCAGGGTTTGGATTTACAAACCCTGACAAATTTTGATCCGTCGCGCGGCTGCTGGTTTCAGGGTTTGTACTTGCAAATCCTGAGTTCAAATCGGACCGGACTTCTCGATAGCTATTCGAGCTTTGCACTCGCCGCGAACAACGACCCCAGTATAACCTGAACCAAAGGACAGGCTACGCAAAGATTGCCCTTTAGCTCAGGGCTCCTTGTAGCTCAGACTCCCAATTTTTAGCTCAGGTTGCTTGCCGGCCTCGCATGACAGGCCCTTTTTTGAACATTTTGTAACATCACTGCGCCAAATTCTTCGTACCATACCAGACGGTAGCAGGGTTTCAGGGTTTGTATTTGCAAACCCTGACATAACAACAGTCTCGGAGCCTTCGCACCCGCAATGGACAAACGAAAATTTCTCTTTGTTTCCATCTCTGGACTCATCGGCGATATCGCTTGGGAAGTTCTCAAAGAAGGTCACGAAGTTCGTTATTACATCGAAGCGGAAGGCGAACGCGACATCGCCGACGGGTTTGTCCCCAAGTCCACCGACTGGGAGCAGGACGCCAAGTGGGCCGACATCGTCGTCTTCGACGACACTCTCGGACAAGGCGCCAAAGCGCAAGCCTTGCGTGCCGCTGGCAAACCTGTTATCGGCGGCTCTGCCTACACCGACGCTCTTGAAGACGATCGCTCCTTCGGCCAGGAAGAACTGAAGAATGCCGGCGTGAACATCATTCCCTACGAAGACTTCGACTCTTTCGATCCCGCCATCGAGTTCGTCAAGAAAAATCCCGATCGCTATGTAATCAAGCCCAGCGGAGAAGCGCAAAACGTAAAACGCCGCCTGTTCGTCGGTGAAGAAGAAGACGGCGAAGACGTCGTTCGCATGCTCGAAGCCTACAAAAAAGCTTTCTCCGACGAAATTAAAGTCTTCCAGTTGCAGCGCCGCGTCAATGGAGTGGAAGTCGCCGTCGGCGCATTCTTCAACGGAAAAAACTTCATCACTCCGGTCAATATTAATTTCGAGCATAAAAAACTTTTTCCCGGCAATATTGGTCCGCCCACCGGAGAGATGGGCACCTCCATGTTCTGGAGCGAACCCAATCGCCTCTTCACGCAAACTCTTTTAAAAATGGAGTCGAAGCTCGCGCAGGAAGGCTACGTCGGCTATATCGACTTGAATTGCATCGTCAACAACAACGGCATCTATCCGCTCGAATTCACATCGCGCTTCGGATATCCCACCATCAGCATCCAGCAGGAAGGCCTGCTGACTCCGATCAGCGAACTCTTTTGGGAGCTTGCCAACGGCCTCGAGCCCAAGTGGCGCACGCGCACCGGATTTCAGATCGGCGTGCGCATTGTCGTCCCGCCGTTTCCTTTCGACGACGACTCCACGTTTGAATCTTTTTCCAGAAACGCCGCCATCGTCTTCAAAAAGCCCACGCAGGACGGCGTCCACATCGAAGACGTAAAACAACACAACGGCCAGTGGCTCGTCGCGGGGACTTCCGGCGTCGTGCTCATCGTCGTCGGCACCGGCAGCACCATGAAGCAGGCGCAAGCCCAGGTGTATTCCCGCATCCGCAACATCCTCATCCCCAACATGTACTACCGCACCGACATCGGCGACCGCTGGGTGGAAGACTCCGACAAACTCCACA
>WNFK01199791.1_pt1 | contig 10169 bp, 8 predicted proteins | sample 5400281 | NCBI WGS metagenome assembly WNFK01 (sample SAMN13153350, study PRJNA577476) | soil metagenome | isolation source: 20 cm soil on Douglas fir-dominated hillslope | place: USA:California | collected 2013-09-17
CGCCCTCTTTCGCCAGATCGAGCGCGTAGACGATGTTCGGAAACGGCGTGTGGACGTACATCGTGCTGCCGACGACCAGCGGTGCGCCTTCGTGGCCGCGCAGCACGCCGGTGGAGAAGGTCCACGCGGGGTGAAGGCTCTTCACGTTCGCCGCGGTGATCTGATCGAGCTCGCTGAAGCGCGAGTTGGCGTAGTCTCCCGCGGGATGCGCCCACTCGCCAGCCGGACCGGTGCGGGGCGCGGCGATGCGCGTGCCGGCGACGGTGGTGCCCGGCCCAGCCGGCGCCTTCGTGCGCGACGCGTCGCCTCGCGTGCAGGAGACGACGAGGGCGAGCAGCAGCCCGCGCCGCAGGACCCTACTCCCCGAAGCTCGGCTCATACTGTCCCTCCGCTTGCTCCACCATCCGCAGCCGTTCGACCGTGCGAGCGCAGGTGTTCCAGCGCAGGATGGCGTCGTCGTTGCCGGGCGGCCGCAGGGTCTCGGCCCGCTCGTACGCCTCCATGGCCGAGTGCAGCGACGCGAACGCCATGGCTTCGGCCTGGAGCGCCGTATGGGTGAGCTTCGCGTGCGCGAGGCGCTCGTGGATGATGCCCTCGTAGTAGGCGCGCTGGTAGGGATCGGTGAGGCGCTCGAGCAGCGCCTGGGCACGGCGCCTGCTGGTTCCCCGGGTCGATCTCGAGGATGTCGAGGCAGATGCTCTCGGTGGCCCACGACTGATTGAGGAGGCGGTAGCGCTCGGCCTTCTGCACGGCGCGGGGGATGGCCTCGCGTGAGATCTTCTTGAGCTCCGGCATCGCTCCTCCAGGATACGTGAACGGCGACGAGCCTCGATACGCGCGGGGTTGCGAGTTGCGGGTTGCGGGTTGCGAGTTTCGGGTTGCGAGTGACTCGTCACCCGTCACCGTCACCAGCCTTCCTTCTCGGCCCCCGCACCAGGCGCACGAGGGCCGCCAGCGGGTCGTAGTACCGGTCCACCACTCGCTCCTTGAGCGGGATGATGGCGTTGTCGGTGATGGTGATGTGCTCAGGACACACGGCGGTGCAGCACTTGGTGATGTTGCAGTATCCGATCCCGAACTGCTCCTTGAGCTCGGTCGTCCGGTCGGCGGTGTCGAGCGGGTGCATCTCGAGCGCGGCGGCGTACACGAGGTAGCGCGGGCCGACGAACTCCTCGTGCAGGTGATGGTCGCGCAGCACGTGACAGACGTCCTGGCAGAGGAAGCACTCGATGCACTTCCGGAACTCCTGCACGCGGTCGACGTCGTGCTGGTCGATGCGCCAGGTGCCGTCGGGGGCGTCGGGCGCGCGCGGCGTGAAGGGCTGGATGCGCGGCTTCACGCGGAAGTTCCACGACACGTCGGTGACGAGGTCGCGTACGTGCGGGAAGGCGCGCATCGGCTCCACCGTCACCGGCTCGCCGAGGGGCAGGTCGTCGAGGCGCGTCATGCACATGAGCTTCGGCTTGCCGTTGATCTCGGCCGAGCAGGAGCCGCACTTGCCGGCCTTGCAGTTCCAGCGGACGGCGAGATCGTTGGCCTGCTCCGCCTGGATCTGCTGCACGGCGTCGAGCACGACCATGCCGTCGTTGGTCTCGGTCGTGTAGTCCCGGAGCTCGCCCACGCCGTCGGCGCCGCGCCAGAGACGGAAGTTGCGCGACTGGTGGCCGACGGCGGCGTCCTGCGCCGTCTGCGCCGCGGTGTAGGCATCGACGGCGCCCCAGTCGCGAATGTCGGGAGCGCTCACGTCTGCATCTCCTTGATGATGGACTCGAGCTCCGCCGGCACGGGCGGAATGGGCGCGGGCTCCAGCTCCATCGCGCCGCCGGCGCCGCGCCGCGTGACGAAATTGATCGTCCCGAAGGCGGGATCCTTCTCCGGATAGTCGTCGCGAAAGTGCCCGCCCCTGCTCTCGCGACGCGCCAGCGCGGAGCGGGTGATGGCCTCGGACACGATGAGCAGATGCCGCAGGTCGAGGGCGGTGTGCCAGCCCGGATTGAACTCGCGGTTGCCGGGCACGACCACGCGCTCGGCGCGCCGCCTGAGCGCTTCCAGCTCGGTGAGGGCGCGCTCCATCTCGTGCTGGGTGCGCACGATGCCGACGTGGTTCTGCATCGTCGTCTGGAGCGACTCCTGCACCTGGTACGGCCCCTCGCCGCCAGCGGGGTTCTCGAACGGCGCCAGGGCGCGCCGCGCCGCGTCGTCGACCTCGCCGGCGTCCACGTGCACGGGGGGCTGCTCCCGGGCATAGCGTGCCGCATATGCGCCGGCACGCTGGCCGAACACGAGGAGGTCCGACAGTGAGTTGCCCCCCAGGCGGTTGGCGCCGTGCAGGCCGGCCGCGCACTCGCCGCAGGCGAAGAGGCCGGCGACGGTGGACATCTGGGAGTCGCCGTCGACACGGATGCCACCCATGATGTAGTGCGTCGTCGGGCCGATCTCCATCGCCTCCTTCGTGATGTCGATGCCAGCGAGCTGCATGAACTGATGGTACATGCTCGGCAGCTTGCGGCGGATGTGCTCCGCGGCGTTCGGGAGGCGCTCCTTGATCCAGGAGATGTCGAGATACACGCCGCCGTGTGGCGAGCCGCGGCCCTCCTTGACCTCGCGCACGATCATGCGCGCCACGTGGTCGCGGGTGAGGAGCTCGGGTGGTCGGCGCGCGTCCTTGTCGCCCTGGGTGTAGCGCCAGCCCTCTTCCTCGCTGTCGGCCGTCTGCGGCTTGTAGTTGTCGGGAATGCTGTCGAACATGAACCGCTTGCCATCGCGGTTCCGCAGCACGCCCCCTTCGCCGCGCACCCCTTCGGTGACGAGGATGCCGCGCACGCTGGGCGGCCAGATCATCCCGGTGGGATGGAACTGCACGAACTCCATGTCCTGGAGCGCCGCGCCGGCGAGATAGGCGAGGGCGTGGCCGTCGCCGGTGTACTCCCAGCTGTTGCTCGTGATGCTGTAGGCGCGGCCGATGCCGCCCGTGGCGACGATGACGGCTCTGGCGCGAAAGAGCCGGAAGCGGCCGCGCTCGCGGTCGTAGGCAAACGCGCCGGCGATGCGGTCGCCGTCGCGCAGCAGTGTGAGCACCGTGCACTCCATGTGCACGTCGATCCCGCGATGGATGCCGTGATCCTGGAGGGTCCGGATCATCTCGAGTCCCGTCCGATCGCCGACATGAGCCAGCCGGGGATAGCGATGACCACCGAAGTTGCGCTGGAGGATGCGCCCGTCGGCTGTGCGATCGAACAGCGCACCCCACGCCTCGAGCTCACGGACCCGCGCCGGTGCCTCCTTGGCGTGCAGCTCGGCCATGCGCCAGTTGTTGACGTACTGCCCGCCGCGCATCGTGTCGGCGAAATGGACGCGCCAGCTGTCACGGTCGTCGACGTTCCCGAGGGCGGCGGCGACGCCCCCTTCCGCCATCACCGTGTGGGCCTTGCCGAGCAGCGACTTGCATACCACGCCGACGGACACGCCGCTCGCCGCCGCTTCAATGGCGGCGCGCAGGCCGGCGCCGCCGGCACCGATGACGAGAACGTCGTGGTCCACCGCCTGATATTCGAGCATCACAGCATCCGCCAGTCGTGCCAGATCCCCATCGAGCACAGGCGAACGTAGACGTCCGTGAACGCGACCCAGAACAAGCTCGCCCACGCCCAGTTCATATGGCCGCGGTTCAGGCAGCTCACGCAGTCGTATGCCTTGCGCCGCGCGGGACGTCCCGCCAGCCGGTCGAGGTAGCCGCCGACGAGATGGCGGAGTGAATGGCAGCCGAGCGTGTACCCGCCCAGGAGAATCACGTTGATCGTGAGCACGAGCGAGCCGATGCCGATGCCGACGTGCTTCACCCCGGACGCGTCGGCGAACCAGTATCCCTTCCACGCGTCGCTCGCGAGGACGAACAGGAAGGCGATGGCGAAGTACAGGAAGTAGCGGTGCACGTTCTGGATCACGAGCGGCAGCTTGCGCTCGCCGCGATACGTCGTGCGCGGCTCACCCACGGCGCACGCGGGCGGATCGGCCCAGAACGCCTTGTAGTACGTGCCGCGATAGTAGTAGCAGGTGAAGCGGAAGCCGGCCGGAAAGGGCAGGATCAGCAGCGCGGGCGATACGGCGGGTAGCCAGCTCGGCGCCGAGCGGAACCAGGCGTGCGGCGACTCGCCGAAGAGGAGCGGCGAATAGAAGGGCGAGAGATACGGACCGTACTCGTAGTGCGCGTTCTGGAACGCCGCCCACGTCGCGTAGACGAGGAACGAGCCCAAGACGACGAAGGCGCCAAGCGGCGGAAGCCACCAGGCGTCGCGGCGCATCGTCTCGCCAAAGCGACGACGCGTGAGCTGAACGACTGCTTGAGCCATCGAGCCCGCCTCTCCAGAGAGGAAGTCGGGCTAAGGTAGAGGCGGTGAATTGCGGTGGGAAGGGGCCGGCCCGAGCCGACCCCTCACTCCTTTCGCCTCAAGCCGTCGGGTCCTCGCTCCTTGTAGTCCTCCATGCAGGTTTTCGCGGTTGTCGCTCGGCCCGTCGGCGCGTCCGCGCACGACGTCCTTGTACAGGCGTTCGCGCTCGCTGTTCTTCTCGGCCTCGTCGTGCTGCTGGCGATCCTCGACGAGCCGACGCTTCCCTTCGTAGGCGGCGCGATGGCGCTTCTTCTCGATCACCTGCTCCTCCGGCTCCTCCGGCGGACGCGACTGGAGCTGTTCGGTGATGTGCCGGCGCGTCTTCTCACCGTGGTCGCCTTCGGCGTGGTCCTGGGGACCTGGCTGACGGGGCTTCCGGTTACCCATGTGCTCTCCGTGGATAGCGCGCCATCGCCGGCGCGTGGTCAGGCTTGCCCTGTCGTTTCGCCGGTGCGAATGCAGCAGATGCTCCGACATCGATTTCTTCGGCGCGCGGTCATCGGATGGACGACGCGCGAAAGCTGAAGTCGCCGCACGCGGCGCGCCGTCGGACAACCGGGAAGGAGGCGTCGGGTAGCTGCGAGTCGGCCCGCGCACCATACTTCCCCGCGTGATGCGCGCGCCGTCCTCCGACCTGACTGCTGCGCTCGCCGACCGCTATGCGATCGAGCGCGAGCTCGGTCATGGCGGCATGGCGACGGTCTATCTCGCCGCGGAGCACAAGCATGCGCGGCAGGTGGCGATCAAGGTGCTCCACGCCGAGCTCGCCGCGTCGCTGGGGGCGGAGCGCTTCCTGCGCGAGATCGGCATCGTGGCGCGGCTGAGCCATCCGCACATCGTGCCGCTGATCGACTCGGGAGACGCGGGCGGCGTCCTGTACTACGTCTCGCCCTACGTGACGGGCGGCTCGCTACGCGACCGGATGACGCGCGAGCGGCAACTGCCGGTGCGCGACGCGCTGCGGATTGCTCAGGAAGTGGGCACGGCGCTCGACTACGCGCACCGCAACGGCTTCGTTCACCGCGACGTGAAGCCCGAGAATATCCTGTTCGCCGACGGCCAGGCCGTGCTCGCCGACTTCGGCGTCGCCCGCGCGTACGGCGCGCGCGACGCGGATCCCGACGCGGAGACGGTGACCGAGGCGGGGATGGCGCTCGGCACGCCCGCGTACATGAGCCCGGAGCAGGCGAGCGGCGACCGCGAGCTCGGCACCCCGAGCGACGTGTACAGCCTGGCGTGCGTCGTGTACGAGATGCTGGCCGGCGAGCCGCCGCTCCTGGGCGTCTCCGCACGCGCGACGATCGCCAAGCAGGTCACCGAGACGCCCCGGCCGATCCGCGTCCTGCGCCCCGAGGTACCTCCGGGGACGGAGCAGGCATTGGCGAAGGCACTGTCCAAGGCGCCGGAGGAGCGGCAGGCGAGCGTCGCCGAATTCGCCGAAGAGCTCCAGCGCGAGGGGTACGATGGAATGCACCTGCACATGGCCGTGTCGCGCACGATTGCCGTGCTCCCCTTCGTCAACGCGAGCCCCGACCCCGACAATGAATATCTCAGCGACGGCATCACGGACGAGCTGATCGACGCGCTGGCCAAGGTGGATGGGCTGCGCGTCGCCTCCAGGACCTCGGTGTTCGCGCTGAAGGGGAAGCCACAGGACGTCCGCGCCACGGGCGCCCTGCTCGGCGCGAGCGAGGTGCTGGAGGGTACGGTGCGAAAGGCGGGCGACCGCCTGCGGATCACGGCGCAGCTCTCATCGGCCGCCGATGGCCGGCTCCTCTGGTCGCAGCGGTACGACCGGACGCTGCACGACGTGTTCGCCATCCAGGACGAGCTCGCGCGCACGATCGTCGACACCCTGCGCGTGACGTCGTTCGCCGACCTGGCCGCCCAACCCGCGCGACGCTACACCACGAGCGTCGCCGCGTACGGCCTCTACCTGCAGGGCCGCTTCGCCTGGAACAAGCGCTCGCAGGAGGGCGTGCTCCAGGCGATCCAGTTCTTCGAGCGGGCGATCGCCGAGGACCCGCAGTACGCGCTGGCCTACACGGGGCTATCGGATGCCTATGCGCTGCAGCTGGACTACCGCAGCGTGCCGGTGGCGGAGGGATTCGCGCGCGCCAAGCACTACGCGCGGAAGGCGCTCGAGCTCGACGAGACGCTGCCCGAGGCGCATGCCTCGCTGGCGTGGGTGCTGTTCGTCTACGACTGGCGCTGGGATGACGCGCGTCACGAGTTCCTGCGGTCGATCGAGCTCGATCCGCAGTACGCCACCGCTCACCAGTGGTTCGCCTTCCTGCTCGCGTCGCGGCGGCGCCTCGACGAAGCGCTGGTGGAGGGTCACACGGCCCAGGAGCTCGATCCCACCTCGGTGTCGGTGCGCCGCACGCTGGGGTGGCTGTACTTCTACGCGCGCCGATTCGAGCAGGCGCGCTATCACCTGGGGCGCGCGGCGGCGATGAATCCCGCGGCGGAGGAGACGTATCGGGTGCTGGGGCTCGCCCTGGCCATCGAGGGACAGGTCGACGAAGCGGTGCGCGTCCTGCGCGACGCGGTCACGATGCCCGGCGCGGGGACGTACACGGTCGCGACGCTCGGCTACGCGCTGGCGCGCGCGGGCAGGCGGCGCGAGGCGGAAGGGTTGTTGGCCGATCTCGACGCTCGGCGGCAACGCGACTACGTCTCGCCGGTCGCGCTGGCGACGCTGCACATCGGACTCGGGCAGGTGGAGTCCGCGCTCGACTGGGCGGAGCGGGCGCACGAGGAGCGGCGAGGGTGGCTGGCGTATCTGGACGTGAATCCGCTGCTCGATCCACTGCGCGCCCATCCACGCTTCGAGGCGCTCGCCGCGCGGATGCGGCGGTAGTCGCTAGAAGGCGACCTGGAAGTTCGTCAGCAGAAGATCGCGTGCCGGTGCGATGCTCGTCTGGAACGTCTTGCGCAGGAAGTTCATCTGGAAGCGAGCGTTCGCCGCGGGGACGTCGTAGGTGAAGCCCCCGATCAGGTCGCGCTCGCGCGCAGTGGACAGCGTCGTCTCGGCGCGCACGTCGGGATCGAACACATCGTAGCGGGCGATGAGGTTGAGCCGCGGCGTGGGCGAGAACCCGCCGTGTCCGTACCAGCCCGCCCCATGCCGCTCTCCGTCGCGACCGGCCATGTATTCTGCCTTCAGCATGAGTGGGCCGGCCACGAGCTTCGCATCCGCACCACCGCGCCGCCGCATGAGCGAGTCGGGCTCACTCTTCGTGCTCCACGCTCCAGACGCGCCGAGGGCGAGCTGGCGGAGAAAGGGCATGCGCGCTACCGCGCGTCCGACGATGGCCTTCTGCTGGTTGTGGTCGATGTCGTTCTGGCCCTCGCCCACGCCGTTGAAGACGCCGACACTCAGGTCGACGTCGTGGCCCGGCGGCGCGCGCAGCAGCACGCCGACGTCGCGGGAGTCGCCGTAGATGCCGCCGCGCGCCCGGTCGCTGGTGAACATCGCGCGCTCCACGGTCTCGAGCACGGCCGGCGACTGTACCCCGCCTTCGAGACCGACGGGAATCTTGAGCTGTCCGACCTCGAGCTGGAGGTGCGCCGGCAGGGTGAGTGCGATGAAGGCGTCCACCAGCAGGCGGCTGCTCTGGTTCACGGAGGTGGCCGTGACCACCGGGGTCCCGTTCACGTCGGTCGTGGCGCTGGTGGTGGTGAGCGCGCGCGCGGCGTCGAGAGTGAGGGCCCATCGAGCGCGGCTGCTCACGTCGCCGGCGAGCTTGAGCTCCGCACGGCGCACGCGAAAGGTGCTCGTGAATCCGCCGTCGCCCTGCGCGTACCACACCTGGATGAGGCCTCCAGCCCGAATGCCGACGATGCCGGGCATCGGTGCCGAGCCTCCATCGTCGCCAGCCGCACGCGCGCTGTCGGCGCTCGCGGCGCGAAGCTCGCGACGCAGGGCGGTGAGCTGGCTGTCGAGCCGCGCGATCAGCCTCGCCTGCCGCGCGAGCTCGGCGGAGTCACGCGCCGCGGCGGAGCGCTGCGCGACGACGGGTCGTGTGGTGAGGGCGAGGAGGGAGAGGCTCAGGGCGAGCGCGCGGATGGTGCCGACCAGTCGTTCCGGATGAAGCAATCAGATCTCCTTCACCCATACCGACGCGGTGGTGATCGCGCAGCGATGCGCTGCGACAAATAGCAGGCCGGGGTGAAGATAGACCTGCTGCGTGAGTCGCGATAGCGTCCGGTCCGTGCAGGAGCCGCTCACAGGAGCGACGGAGGATGCCGCGTCTCCGCGGAGCGCAGGTCGGCGAGCTGGATGGCCGTTGCGGCGTGCGACGACAGGAGCTCGAGCAGCTCGAGGTCCAGCCGACGAAGCGCCGATCGGTGCGCGAGCAGCGCGAAGACGACGAGCGCGCCGACGGTGTGGGGCCACGCCATGAGGGGTACGGAGGCGACCGGTCCGCTGCGCGGCAAGTCTCCGGCAGCTCGCGGACCAGCGACCTGGCACTTGCCCGTCTCGAGCGCGGACGACACCAGCGCGTCGCTGACGAGGAGCGGACCACACGCCGAGCCGGCCGCGCCGACGCCGAGGAGGGGCCACAGCGTCCGGCCCTCGTCGTCGAGCGCGAGGACGACGAAGTCATCGGCACCGATGACGGTGACGAGGAGCTCCTGGAGCGCGGCCAGCACGGCGGCGCGATCGGCGCACGACTCGAAGCGACGGACGGCGGTCAGCAGCTTCTCGAGGTCGCCCGCCTTCTGATCGGCGTTCGCGACCTCGGTGGAGAGCATGCTGACGTGCCGCTCGAGGCGGACGACCTCACCCCTGAGGCGCGCGCGCTCCGCGCGCAGCTCGGCCAGTTCGGCCTGCATGACGAGGGCCGCGTTCGAGCGCGGCGTCAGGTTGCCCTGACGGGTCATCGGGTGGGCCATAGTCTCGTCGCCATAGCAGAGGTGTGCCTGCCATTGTCCCGCGACGCGGACTCAGGGGCGACGACGAGCCCGCGGCAGTGACCTTCGATCTCTGCGGACGTCATGGTAGTGCATACCGGGCGGATGGGGCCAATACTTCCTCGATGCGATTGGCATGCGCCGCGGCGGCACTCCCGGACGGTTCGTCCGTCGGCGATGCCGACCAGGTATGTCCGCGAAGGTCCTCCGGCATCACTGGCGCGTGGCTGCATGAACCTGAGACAGCTTCAATACTTCGTCGCCATCGTGGACGAGGGTGGATTTCGACAGGCCGCCGCGCGGCTGCATGTCGCCCAGCCGGCGCTCTCACGGCAGATCCAGGGAATGGAGGCCGAGCTCGGGCTCGGACTGGTGGATCGCGGCAGCCGACGAATCGCGCTCACGCCGGCCGGCGATGCCTTCCTGCGAGGCGCGCGCGCCGTGCTGCACGACGTGGCCCGGAGCGTTCGCCGCGCCCGCCTGGCGAGCGTGGGCCATGTCGGACGCTGCGTGATCGCCGCACCTCGTCCGGCGCTGGCCATCGGCCACCTCTCGCGCGCCGCCGAGCGCGTCGCCGAGCGCTATCCCGACATCGAGCTGACGCTCACCGAAGCGGACGTCCCCGACCAATGGGAGATGCTTCGAACGGGTGACGCGGATCTGCTCGTGGGGATCTGTGCGCCCGAGGAGACGGCGGGGATCGCCGTCGAGCCGCTCTGGCACGACACGGTGCGCTGCGCCCTGCTGCCGGCGGGCCACCCGCTCGCCCATCGCGCCTCGCTCCGCCTGGCCGAGCTCCGCGGCGAGGCGTTCCTGACGATGGAGCCAGCGTTGATCCCCGACCTATGGGGCGCGATGCAG
>WNFK01033645.1_pt3 | contig 10165 bp, 10 predicted proteins | sample 5400281 | NCBI WGS metagenome assembly WNFK01 (sample SAMN13153350, study PRJNA577476) | soil metagenome | isolation source: 20 cm soil on Douglas fir-dominated hillslope | place: USA:California | collected 2013-09-17
GCTTTGATCGCGTCGACGCCGATCGTCTCGCCGGCAAGCTTGGCTTCAGCGAGCTCGACCAGCTCGGGCGAACCGTGGCGGATCAAGGTGCAGTCGGAGGCGAATTTTGCGGCGAGGTCATCGACATAGGGTTGGCGCACGGTCGCTTCGGTCCCGAGCACGCCGATCACTCGCGTCCTCGAGATTTCCGCAGCGGGTTTGATCGCGGGCACGGTGCCGACGATCGGCAAATCGAGCGCGGCGCGGGCATGGTCTAGCGCGATGGTCGACGCGGTGTTGCAGGCGATCACCGCGAGGCGCGGCTGGAAGCGCTCGGCGAGGCGTCCGAGAAGCTCGGGCACGCGGCTCGCAAGGTCGGCTTCGCCGCGCTTGCCATAGGGGAAGCCGGCGCTGTCGGCGGCATAGACGATCGGCGCATTGGGCAGCAGTGCGCGGGTGGGACCAAGCACGGACAGCCCGCCGACGCCGGAATCGAAGAAGAGGATGGGGGCGTTAGGGTCCACGATCCCGTCATTGCGAGAAGCGCAGCGACGAAGCAATCCAGCCCGAGCGCGCGAATGCCGGAGAGGATGTGTTGCGCCGCCGTATCGGTTTGCTACCACCCGCGCATGACCCGCGAGATGATCTTCGCATTGGTGCTCGGCTATCTGTTCGGGTCGGTACCGTTCGGCTTCATTCTGACGCGGCTCGCCGGCAAGGGCGATATCCGCGAAATCGGCTCTGGCAACATCGGCGCGACCAATGTGCTGCGGACCGGCAGCAAATGGCTCGCAGCGGCGACGCTGATCCTCGATTGCCTCAAGGCGACCGCGGCAATCCTGCTCGCGCGCCAGCTGTTCGGCGACCCGCTCTACCATTCCGCCGAACGCTATGCCGCGGCCGGCGCGATGATCGGCCACCTCTATCCGGTGTGGCTCAAGTTCAAGGGTGGGAAGGGGGCGGCAACCTTCCTTGGCGTGCTGATTCCACTCCTGCCCATCGCCGCGGCTGTTTACGCCGCCATCTGGCTTATCCTGCTGCTGACGGTCCGAATCTCGTCGGTCGCGGGGATGGCTGCCGCGGTCAGCGCTCCGGTCAGTGCGTTTGTGCTCAAAGAAAACACACTTTTCCCAATGCTGCTCGGTTTCGCTGGGCTCGTCCTGTGGAAGCATCGCGAAAACATCCTTCGCCTCCGGAAAGGAACCGAGCCACGCATAGGATCGAAGACCTCGTCGACCGCCTGAGGCTGGTGCGCTCGCCCGGAATCGGGCCGGTCACCTTCCGCCAGCTGATCGCCCGCTTCGGCAGCGCGAGCGAAGCGCTCGCCGCCGTCCCCGATCTCGCCCGGCGCGGGGGTGGAGCCACCCCGCGGCTGTGCACCCGGGACGACGCCGAGCGCGAGATTGCCAGGGTCGACAAGCTCGGCGCGCGCTTTTTGACGCTTCCGTCCCCGGTGCCGGTCGACGAGATCATCCGCTTGTCAGGCGCGTCGAGCGGCGCGGTGCAGATGGCGTTGCTCGAACTCGACCTGGCCGGACGGCTCGAGCGCCACGCCGGGGGCAAGGTCAGTCTGCGCTAGTTCAGGTCGAACAAGGCGCCCGGGCTCACGTTCGGCCGCGTTGAGCCAGGAAGACATGGTAGGGGAACAGCAGACAGGACCAGCTGAACGTCTTCAGATATCGTTCCGGAATGCTGTCGGCGATCCGCCGATGGATGCCGGGAAGCTCGGTCCAGTGGGCCGACGGGTCATAATGATGCGCGGTGTGGTAGCCGAAATTGCAGCAGCCGCGGTTGAAAGTCCGGTTCAGGCAATTGTTCGCCCAGTCAAAAGGACTGCTGCTGCGTTCATCACAGCCGTAATGGTTCAGATAATCGACGTAACGGGAAATCATTGCGGTCAATACGTACCAAGGAAGCAAAAATCCGAGAACCAACAGCGGTTTCCACGCCAGCAGCGCCGCGACCATCATGATCAGAAGCATTTGTTCCACGAACGCCCAACGGTAGTTGATCGGTTCTCGCTCGTTGCGCAGCACCCCCTTGCGGAAGGCTTCCACGATTGGGCGCCAGAAGGTCGGCAGGATCGAGCGGGTCGTGAAGGAGAGCGCGCGGAGCGGAGAGTAGCGCTCCATTTCCCAGGCGTGGGACGCACGGAACGGAAGGTCGATGCCCCGATGATGACCATAGCGATGCTGAATGCGCCAATTGGACGCCGTCATTCCCGTGGCCGCACCCATGCCGAGGTCGAGTAGGAGGTTTAGCCATGCCCTGGTCGCGAACGGCCGGTGAACGTGCAGGTGCAGGATGTAGTTCGTCTCTCCGATCAGCGCGAACGTCACGATGAACACGACGGCTAGCTGGCCCCCTGAAAATCCATGCCAGAACGGGATGAAGAGAATTATGGGCGCCGCGAGGCCGCGCGCGACGTTGAGCCGATCGGCAGAATTGGCGATGAGCATGAGGCCCCGCTCAATCAAAACGATCCGGCTGGCGCATGATGTTCTGTAATCTCGCGCATTGCAATGGCGGCCCGACTTGACGGAGCGCAAGGAGCCGCCCCACCTTTACGCGTATGCGTGAGGACATCTTTTGAAGCTGGTCGTCGTCGAATCGCCGGCCAAAGCGAAAACCATCGAAAAGTATCTTGGACCGGGCCATCGCGTGCTCGCCTCGTTCGGGCACGTCCGCGACCTGCCGCCCAAGGACGGCTCGGTCGATCCCGACCGGGATTTCGAGATGCTGTGGCAAGTGTCCCCGGACCGGGCCAAGCAGCTCAAGGCGATCACCGACGAGGCCAAGGGTGCCGACACGCTGATCCTCGCCACCGACCCCGACCGCGAGGGTGAGGCGATTAGCTGGCATGTCCAGGAGGTGCTGCGCCAAAAGAAGGCGCTGCCGGCCAACGTTCAGCGCGTGACCTTCAATGCCATCACCAATTCGGCGGTGACCGAGGCGATGAAGCATCCGCGCGGTCTCGATGAGGATCTCATCGACGCCTATAAGGCGCGCCGCGCGCTCGATTATCTGGTCGGCTTCACGCTGTCGCCAATCCTCTGGCGCAAGCTTCCGGGCGCCAAATCGGCGGGACGGGTCCAGTCGGTCGCACTGCGCCTGATCGTCGACCGCGAGCGCGAGATCGAGATCTTCAAACCCCAGGAATATTGGTCGGTCGGCGCGACTTTCGAAGCGGACGGCCAGCAGTTCACGGCGCGGCTCGCCCAGCTCGACGGCAACAAGATTGATCGGCTGACGATCGGCAATAAGGGCGACGCCGATGCGGCCAAGGCGGTGGTCGAGGCCGGGCGCTTCACCGTGGCGTCGGTCGAGACCAAGCCGTTCTCGCGCAACCCGCCGCCGCCGTTCACCACCTCGACCCTGCAGCAGGAAGCGGCGCGCAAGCTCGGCTTCGCGGCGAGCCACACCATGCGTGTCGCCCAGTCGCTCTACGAAGAGGGGCTGATCACCTACATGCGAACCGACGGCGTCGACATGGCGCCGGAGGCGCTCAGCGCCGCGCGCAAGGCGATCGCGACGCGCTATGACGCCGGCTACGTGCCCGACAAGCCGCGCCAATATCAAAGCAAGATCAAGAACGCGCAGGAAGCGCACGAGGCGATCCGGCCGACCGATTTCGACCGCGCGAAAGGTGCCTCCGGCGATCATGCCCGGCTCTATGAACTGGTCTACAATCGCGCGCTGGCGAGCCAGATGGCCTCGGCGCGGCTTGAGCGGACGACGGTCGATCTGACCGATGGCGCGGGCCGGGCAATGCTCCGCGCGACGGGCCAGGTCGTGCTCTTCCCGGGCTTTCTCGCGCTCTATGACGAGGGACGCGATGATGTGGCCGATGAAGAGGGCGCGCGGATGCCGCCGCTGCGCGAGGGCGACGCCCCGGCCAAGACCGCCGTCGAGTCGACGCAGCATTTCACCCAGCCGCCGCCACGCTATTCCGAAGCGAGCCTGGTCAAGCGCCTGGAGGAGCTCGGCATCGGCCGGCCGTCGACCTATGCCGCGACGCTGCAGACGCTCAAGGACCGCGAATATGTGCGGGTCGAAAAGAACCGCTTCATCCCCGAGGAGAGCGGCCGCTTGGTGACCGCCTTCCTCGAGCGATTCTTCGAGAAATACGTCAGCTACGATTACACCGCCGAGCTCGAGGAAGAGCTCGACGACGTTTCGGGCGGGCGGCTCAATTGGCAGAAGCTGCTCGACGATTTCTGGCGCGATTTCCGGCCCAAGGCGGGCGAAGTCATGGAGCAGAAGCCGTCCGAGATCACCGCTGCGCTCGATGAATTCCTTGCGCCCTGGCTCTATCCGCCGCGTGAGGACGGCAGCGATCCGCGGGTCTGCCCGCAATGCGGCAACGGCCGGTTGAGCCTGCGCGGCGGCAAGTTCGGCGCGTTCGTCGCCTGCTCCAACTATCCCGACTGCAAATATACGCAGAAGTTCGGCCAGGGTGGCGACCAGGCGCAAAGCGACGGTCCGACCGAGGTTGGCGACGGCATCCTGCTCAAGACCGGGCGGTTCGGACCCTATCTCGAACGCGGCGACAAGCGCGCGTCGATTCCCAAGGACGTGCCGCTCGAGGATGTGACGCCAGAAGTCGCCGAACGGCTCCTGTCGCTGCCGCGCGAGATCGGCGCGCATCCCGAAACCTGCAAGCCGATCACCGCCTCGATCGGCCGCTACGGGCCGTATCTCGCGCATGACGGCAAATATGCGAAACTGGGTTCGACCGCCGAGGTGTTCGAAACCGGCATGAACGCCGCGGTCGCCAAGCTGGCCGACGCGGCTTCGGGCGCGGGGCGCAAGGGCGGCGCGGGGCGCGAGCCGATCGCGCTGCTCGGCGCGCATCCGGGGAGCGGCAAGGACGTCAAGGTCATGGAAGGGAAGTATGGGCCCTACGCCAGCGACGGCACCACCCACGCGACCCTGCCCAAGGGTGCCGATCCCAAGGCGGTGACGCTTGAGGAAGCCGTCCGGCTGATCGACGAGCGAGCGGCCAAAGGCCCCGCCAAGAAAAAGGGTGGCCGCAAGCCGGCGCGGAAGAAGTCGAAATGATTGAAATCCAGCTCCGGCGCTTGCCGCACGGGGAAGGTCTTCCGGCTCCGGCCTATGCGACCCCGGGCGCGGCCGGGCTCGATGTCGTCGCGGCCGAGGATTTGACGCTTGCGCCCGGCCAGCGCCATGCGGTCGCCACGGGGTTCGCTATCGCGATTCCCGAAGGCTATGAGGTCCAGGTCCGACCGCGCTCTGGCCTTGCGCTCAAGCATGGCATCACCTGCCTCAACACGCCGGGCACGATCGATCATGATTATCGCGGCGAGGTGAAGGTGATTCTTGCGAATCTCGGCTCCGAACCGTTCGAGGTCCGCCGCGGCGAGCGCATCGCCCAGCTGGTTCCGGCGCCGGTGCTCAAGGCCGATTTCGTCGAAGTTGCGGAACTGAGCGAGACCAGTCGCGGGGCCGGGGGTTTCGGCTCGACGGGGCAGTGACGCTCTCGAACGCCGAGCTCGAACGCTACGCCCGCCAAATCGTGCTGCGCGAAATCGGCGGGGTCGGACAGAATAAGCTCAAGGCGGCGAGGGTCGCGGTCATCGGCGCCGGGGGCATCGGCAGCGCCGTCATCCCGGCGCTTGCCGGAGCCGGGGTCGGGCGGCTGACGATTGTCGACGACGACGCGGTCGAGCTCGCCAATCTCCATCGCCAGCCATTGTTCGATGAAGCCGATGTTGGTCAGCCCAAGGCTGACTTGTCGGCCACATTCGTCAAAAAGCTCAATCGCCACATCGGCGTGCGTCCGGTCCAGCAGCGGATCAACGCGGACAACGCCGCCGAGCTGCTCGCGGATCACGACCTGGTCATCGACGGCAGCGACAATTTCGCGACTCGGCTGGCGGTCAGCGATGCCAGCGTCAGGCTCGGCACGCCGCTCATCTCGGCGGCGGCGGTCCAGTTTCAGGGGCAGGTCGGGCTGTTCCGCGGCCGGCCGTGCTACCGCTGCTTTGTCGGCGATGCGTTCGACGCCGAGGATTGCGACAATTGCGCGGAGCTGGGCGTGCTTGGCGCACTCACCGGGACGATGGGCAATTTCGCCGCGCTGCTGGCGATCAATGCACTCGTCGGCGTTGGCGAGGATGCGGCCGGAAAGGTCCATTTGTTCGATGGCGTAAAGCTCAACTGGCGGACGATCCGGATCCCGCCGGATCCCGCGTGCAAGACTTGCGCCTAGCCTAACGCCTTCGCGACGCAGCCGATCAGCCGGCGCGCCACTTCCTCCTTGCTCGCCTCGGGCCAGTTGTCGATGCCGTCGGCGGTGATCAGATGCACGCGGTTGCGCTCGCCGCCCATGACGTCGCCGGAGACGTCGTTGGCGACGATCCAGTCGGCGCGTTTGGCGATTTGCTTGGCGATCGCATTTTCTATCACCGCGTCGGTCTCCGCCGCGAAGCCGACCAGCAGCCGCGGCCGCCGCGGGCTGGTTCCGAGCTCGGCGAGGATGTCGCGGTTGGGAGCGAATTTGAGCTTGGGTGGGCCGTCGCTCTTCTTGAGCTTGGTCGGCGACGGGTCGACCCGCCAGTCGGCGACCGCGGCGACGAGGATCGCGGCGTCGGCGGGCAGAGCAGCGAATAGGGCTTCGGCCATTTGCTCAGCGGTCTCGACATCGACCCGGTCGACCTCTGGCGGGGTGTCGAGCGTCACCGGCCCGGCGATTAATGTCACTCGCGCGCCGGCTTCGGCGGCGGCGGCGGCGATCGCAAAGCCCTGGCGGCCCGAGGAGCGGTTGGCGATGACCCGCACCGGATCAATCGGCTCGTGGGTCGGGCCGGCGGTAACCAGGATATGCTTGCCCTCGAGCGTCACCTGGCTCCGAGGAATTTGTTCGCGCTCAGCCACTCCATGATGTCCTGCGGCTCGGGCAGGCGGCCGGGGCCGTATTCGCCGCACGCCATCTCGCCCTCGGCGGGTTCGATGACCTTCACGCCATCGGTCTTGAGCTGGGCGACGTTGCGTTGGGTCGCGGCGTGCTGCCACATGCGGACGTTCATCGCCGGGGCGACCACCACCGGCTTGTCGGTCGCGAGCAACAAGGTCGTCGCAAGGTCGTCAGCCAGGCCCGCCGCCATCTTTGCCAGCAGGTCGGCGGTCGCCGGACAAACGAGCACGAAATCGGCCGCGCGCGACAGCTGGATATGGCCGATCTCGACCTCGTCCTTGAGCTCCCACAGCGACGAGTGAACCTGGCTCTCGGCGAGCGTCCCGAGGCTCATCGCGGTCACGAAATGCTCGCCGCCCTTGGTCAGCACGGGAGTCACCTCGTGGCCAGCCTTCTTGAACAGGCGCACCAGTTCGAGCGACTTGTAAGCCGCGATCCCGCCGCCGACGATGAGGAGCACGCGCGCCATGGCCGCAGTCTAGCGCGTCGACAACGCTTCCGCCAACTCGTCCTCGATGATCGCCGGGGGTACGATTCCTGATGCGAGGATCGCGGCGAATGCAGTGCGATTGTCGAAAGGGCGCTTCTCAAGGTCGGCGCGATGCGAGGCGAGCGCGAGCAAATGATCGAGCTGGACTTTGCCGATGATGTAACTGGGGCCGTAGCCGGGCTGGCGAAGATAGAGCAATTGCTCGAACCCAACCAGGCGGCTGCTCTCGTCGGACCAGCCGCGCGGGGTCCAAGCGGCGTGGAACTTGCCGGCTTCGTCGAGGCCGATCTCATTCGCCTGCACGCGCAGCGACGCTAGCCCGCGCGCGGCGCGGTTGGCGAGCATGATCCACACCAGCTCCCGCCCGTGAGGAATGTCGTCATAAAGGCCCGCCTGCATGACAATTTCTTCCATCGCCGTCGCCCACCCCTCGGACCGGTCCTCGAAAATGTTGAACAGGGGCGGCGTTCGCCGAATCGGGCTGGGGTGCGGCTCGTGGCGCAAGCGGGCAAGCTCGATCCAGTGCGTTTGGTGGCTTGATAGCGGCAGCGGGTCGAGCGCCGTGACGTGGGTGAAGAAATTGCGCGCGGCCGGGGCGGTGTAGTCGCCGGTCTGGGCGGCGAGCGCGGCACGGAAATAAGGCTGGTCTGTAATGAAGCCGGCATCGACCAGCAGACGGTAGAGCTTGTCGGTGCGCGCTTCGGCCATGCGGCGATAGGCGGCGGGGTCGCTGATCTCCGCAATCGGCGGGAGTGCGCGGTTGCGGACCTCTTCGAGCCGCAACGACGCCAGCGAGCGATCGAGCTCGCGCTGGAGCAGCACCTGCTGCTGGTCGAAGTCGTAGGGGCTCAACAGGACGTGTTTCAGATACCAATCGTAATTCGCCTTGCCGATGCCCGACGGGCCAGTGCGGCGCGGCGCCTCCGCCTTGATCCATTGCGCAAACCGCTCGGTCGCCAGCCGCGCGTCGCGCACGGCGGAGCGAAGCTGCGGCGACGCTCCATCAAGCGTGGCCGGCCGCTTGCCCCCGAGATCGTTCAGGATGAGTGTCCCGGCTTCGAGGTTCGCCAACACCTCCGCCTGCTCATTGAAGGCGCGGTCGCCATAGGCCCAGAGATCGTGCGCCTGGCTGCTGGCGAGGTTGCGCTTGGCGTCGGCGAGCATCGCCGGCACCGCACCGAGCATCTCCGTCAGCATGGCATCGTCCGCCGGCGACAGCGGGTAGGAGAAATTGTGCAGGTCGATGTTCGGCTCGGCCGACGGTCCTTCGTGCGCTGGGACGTCGCTCATTTCCGCGAACACCGTTTGGTAGAAGCCAGGGTCGCGCGCCCACGGTCGAAGCACGCGAAGGAAGAAATCGAGCCCGTTCATTTCCGCTTCGACCAGACGATAGTCGCCGCGTTGCGACGCGTTCCAAGCCGTAGTGTTGATGGCGGCGAGGCGATTGCGAAACGGCGGAAGCCGCTTTGCCTTGGCGGACATCGCTTCAGCCGAATAGTCGGGCTTACCTCGCACAATTGTAGGATGGTTGAACTGGCGCCAGTCGGCGAACAGCCGCGCTAGTTGCGCATGGCCGCTAACCGCGGACGCGGCGGCGACGGACGGAGCCGTCGCGCCAAGGGCGATTAGCGCGAGCAAGGCCGGTCGGAATATCTTTTTCAGCATTGCACGGCCCCCTTTTTGAATTCCTAGTAAACGATCATCGCCCCTGCAGCGACGGCCGCACCGATCGCGCCCGCCAGCGCATAGCCCCACCAGCTCTTTTGCTCGATCACCGCAATGTCCGGCAAAGGCGGGGGCGGCGGGGCGGCGCCGCGCGGCGGATAATGTTCGTCGAGCCGATCGATCAGTTTGGGGATCTTTTTGACCGCGCGGACGAAATCGATGATGCGGTCGGCGTAATAGGCCTCGGGGCCGAGCTCGGAGCGCATCCAGTCCTTGAGGAACGGCTCGGCCGCCTCCCACATGTTGATGTCCGGATCGAGCGTGGTCGCCACGCCTTCGTTCATCACCATCGATTTCTGCAGCAGCAACAGGTGCGGCTGGGTCGGCATGTCGAAATCGCGGGTGATCGAGAACAGGCTCTCGAGCATCCGCCCGACCGAGATTTGCTTGACCGGAAGGCCGCGGATCGGCTCGCCGGCGGCCCGCAACGCGGTCGCGAATTCCTCGACGCTGTGGTGGCCGGGGACGTATTGCGCCTCGAAATGGATTTCGGCGACGCGGCGATAATTGCCGGTGATCAGGCCGTAGAGAATCTCGGCTAGCCACACCCGCGCCCGGCGGTCGATCCGGCCCATGATGCCGAAATCGATCGCGGCGATCCGCCCGTCGGCCAGAGCGAACAAATTGCCGTGGTGGAGGTCGGCATGAAAGAAGCCGTCGACCACCGCCTGACGGAGGAAAGCGCGGACCAGAATGGTCGCGAGCGCCTGACAATCGTGGCCAGCGGTGATCAGCGCCTCATGGTCGTTGAGCTTGATCCCGTCGAGCCATTCGAGCGTCAGCACCCGCCGCGCGGTGCGCCGCCAGTCGATGTCCGGAATATGATAACCGGGCTCGGCGACCATATTCTCCTTGAGCTCGGAGGCCGACGCCGCCTCGCGCTGGAGATCGAGTTCGCGGGCGGTCCATTGCTTGAATTGCGCGACCACCAGGCGCGGACGCAGCCGCCGGGCCTCGCCGCCGTAGCGTTCGACATGCGCCGCCGCCCATTCATAGGTCTCGATCGCCTTGGCGAGTTCCTCCTCGATGCCCGG
>WNFK01201668.1_pt2 | contig 10163 bp, 15 predicted proteins | sample 5400281 | NCBI WGS metagenome assembly WNFK01 (sample SAMN13153350, study PRJNA577476) | soil metagenome | isolation source: 20 cm soil on Douglas fir-dominated hillslope | place: USA:California | collected 2013-09-17
TTTTGTCGTCGCGGGGCCGGAAAGGGTTCAACCCTTCCCGCCGAGCACGAGATCCACCGTATGTGCGGCAATCTTCCGAAGCTGGGCCTCATCGCCGAAAGCGCGTTCGAGCACGGCCAATCCGCGCGTCACGGTGACGATGTGTAATGCCGCGCTCTCGGGGTCTCCGTTGAACGCGCCGCGCGCAGCGCCCTCGGACAAGGCTTCCTGAACCAGATCGGTGATGCGCGTGACCAGATCCGCGAAGGTTTTGCGAGCGTTCTCGTCCAGCCCTTCGCCTTCGACCGACGTCAGCTCCATCAGTCCCCGCGTGGTCGGACATCCGCGGGGCGGCGAGCCGGAACGAAAATTCTTGATTGTCAGATCGAAAAACGCCGTGAGGCGTTCTCGCAAGGTCCCCGAGCCGAGTGTCTTTTGAAGCGCGCCTAGATATTCGTTCGCATAGCGCGCGTAGGCGCAGAGAAACAGCGCTTCCTTGCTGCCAAAGGCATTGTAGAGACTGCCGCGCTGGACGCCCGCGTCGCGCGCGATGTCCGAGAGCTGTGTGCCCCGCACTCCTTTGCGCCAGAATTGATCGAACGCGATGCGCAGGACGTCGTCGTGGTCAAACTCTCGCGGCCTCACGTTTCCCTCCGCTGCACACCATCGGTCCAATCCAACTACCGGACGCCGGTCAAAAAGTATTTGACACAGCGTCAAGAATACGGATATCGTTTTTCGACAGCGTGTCAAAAACTATTGATAGCCCATTTCGTCAATGGGGTGAACCTCCCGTGCGGGAACCGCGGTGGCGCGCGACCGCCTTGCCGGTTTCAGAAAGGATCCGCGATGCCGCTCATTCACATCTCACTGCGGGCCGGAAAGCCGGAAGTCTACCGGCAGGCGATCTTCGACAGTCTGTACCGCGCGATGCGCGAAGCGTTGGACGTGCCCGAAGACGACCAGTTCATGACGATCAGGGAGCACGACGCTGCGAACTTCCGCTACGGCGCGTCTTGTTTTGGAATCACCCGGACCGACGATGTCGTGTTCATCCAGATCACCGTGTTCAACACCCGCACCGCGGAACAGAAGAAGGCGCTGTTCAAGCGGACCGCGGAGCTGCTCGGCGAAAGCCCCGGCATTCGGCCCGAGAACGTGTTCGTGAACGTTCTCGAGTCCGCGAAAGAGAATTGGTCCGTCGGCCACGGCCTCGCGCAATTCGCGTGAGGCGACAAGCGTGCACGTGCTGCGTCGTCCGCCGGCGCCGGGCGCAAGCGTGACGTGATGGCACTACATTTGAATATCGGGCCTGAAGAGCGCGCGAACCGTCCATTTCATCCGCGGCTGACTTTGTCTGATGCAGAAACGGCCGTCGACAACGGGCACCTTGATAATCGAAGAAGGCTTGTTGCCGCAGCAATGCTGGAGGCTGTCAGGGAAACCCGGCTGGTAGATGTAGAAGCGCGCATAGAAAGGTTCGACGGTGACCATCAGGTCGATCGAATTCAGGCCCCGCGGAATCTTGTCGCGCAGGTCAACCAGGCGGTCGCCGGGATTGCAGGCTAAAGCGGCCATGATCAGGAGCCAGTTCATCCCTGCAGAGTAGACGATTTTCTGCAGACCAAAAGACCGCGCAAAGGCGGTCTCGCTGCGGTCCTGTCAGGGACGATCAGGCTGCACGTGTTATCGCCGTCAGGCCGGCAATCACGCCGCCAGCGCGTCCGGATTGACTTCGCCCTTGGCGATATCGGTGAGAAGGGCGTCGGCCTCTTTCTCTTCCAAAAGACTGTCGTGCAACAGCATTTGGTCGTCACGCAGGTCGAGCTGGCCGGCAAGTGCTGCGGCGGAGCCGTAAGCGGCGATCTCGTAGTGCTCGAGTTTCTGAGCCGATGCGATCAGGCCCGCATCGCGAAGATCGTCTCCCTCCAGGATGCCGAGCATCTTGCGGGTTTCATGGATCAGGGCCTGCATGGCCTGATCGACATGCGCCGCCGGGTCGGCGCCATGTTTGCGAAGGATGCCGACAAGGCGCTCCTTCTGCCTCATTGTCTCCGCATGATGATCCACCAGGGCATCCTTCAATGCCGGATGCGATGCGGCCGCCGCCATGCGCAGCAGCGCTTCTGCAAGCTGGTCCTCGACACTCACCAGTTCCTGCAGTTCGGCGAGGTACATGTCCTTGAAATTGCTGATTTCCATGACGAAATCCTTATCACAGGAGTGTACGGGACTTCCCGAGGCGTCGCTGAATTCCGGAAGCCGCCGGCACGAACCGATCGGCCTTATCGTGCTCGAGGCCGACAATGTCTCTCAACGAGGCTACGACGCATCTGGTTCCCGACCAGGCGCCAAGAGGTGCAGCCATGACGGAATGGTATTTTGTTTGGGTCGAAGGTCTGCGCGGGCCTGTGCCGCAGAAATGGTCATCGGATGGGCTCTGGGGGCAGGTCGGCCGTCAGGATGTCATTGTCCGTTTCGCGCTGAGCGATGCGGAGGCGCATCTGCCGCTCGACGAATTGGCGAGGCTGCATCCCATTCCTGACGGGAGATAGCCGGCCGCCACAAGATTTTCACACTTGGCTTTTGTTTGGAACATTTGGCTTTGTTTGGAACATTGCGAATTTGATTTCGTTGCCGGGTTGAACGGGCGCAAAGAGGCACCACTGTCCCGGGTTCAATTCGCGGCGCTCGCGGATTGAAGCAGAACTTGCGAACCAGCACGCGGTGCTGGTGCGGACGAGCGCTCGGGATCCGACACCCTTGACGCCTCTATCCTCCGCAAGGAGCAGCCGTGCGCGATGAGGCCGTTGCGCGGTCCTCAACCAACCAGAAGCCGGAAAACCAACCAAAAGCCAGAAGGAGTCGTGCATGAAATTGAACCCGGCACAGGTGGAACGCGCCTTGACGCAATTCGAAGCCCAGGCGCTTCCCGACGATCATCCGGTGGTCCCGCAACTGGCCAGCATGTTTGGCGATCACACATTCTTCATCGACAGCGGCGGGCTCAACGTCCTGGAACCCACCGAGGCCTCCGAGCCGGAAGCGCCGGTCGGCATGATCGTAAATCTTGCCTATTGGAGTGATGAGACGCTGACGAAATTGTCGCCGCACGAGCCCGAGCCCACCGGCGTTATCGTCAGCCTCGAATCCAGACACTGACGCTCGCGATTGAGGGAGCGATCATTTCGCGGCGGTCCGGTCACGCGGCATGAGGCCGGACTCGCTGTGATCTGTCAGGCCCGTTTGTGGTGCGGCGTCGCCGGTCAGGTCTCGAAATGAACCCCGATCCGCTTCTCTTTTCGCCAGACGACGCGACACGGCAGATGGCGGTGGTCAGCTTCGACCACCAGTGTGAAGCGTTCCGGAATGCCGATGGGGGAGCCCACCTCGAGCGCGGCGCCGGTTTCGGAGAGATTGCGGATCGTGCAATCGAAGGCGGCGCCGCCGCCAAAGGAAATCTTGCCCGCCTTCAACAACCGCCGTCGTGGTGCTGTTCTGTGCTCGTCCACCACATGGACCTCCGCCTGAACGGGGGTAGTGTTCTACCAGCGAGGTTACTATCCTGTTACCGGACGTGCGAGTCCTGGCGCAACGCAAAGTGGTAAATTGCCGCAGGGCCGCCCTTTCAGCTCATCGGGTTTGGCCATCCGTCCGCGCCCGCCGGCCCTCGATCGGATAGGCCGGGTCATTGAACCCGGGCGTCGAGGGGTGGCCGCTCACCACCAGGTGGTCGATCAGCGCCTCGTCCTCGGCCGTGAAGCGATAGTCGAGCGCCTTCAGGTAATCGTCCCATTGTCCCTCGGTGCGGGGACCTGCGATCACCGCCGAGACGAACGACGAATTCAGCACCCATGAAACCGCGAACTGCCCGGCGGTGATGCCGCGGGCTTCAGCATGCCGCTTGATCTCCTGGGCGAGCTGCAGCGATTCCGGCCGCCATTCGGTCTGCATCATGCGCTTGTCGGCGCGGCCGGCGCGCGTCTCCTTGTCGGGGGCGGCGTCGGGCTTGTACTTGCCGGTCAGCACGCCGCGCGCCAGCGGGCTATACGGCACGATGCCGAGGCCGTAATAGCCGCAGGCCGGAAAATGCTCGACCTCGGGCATGCGGTTCATGGCGTTGTAATAGGGCTGGCTGACGATCGGGCGGTCGATGCCGTTGTTGTCGCAGATGTTGCAGATCTCGGCGACGCGCCAGGCGCGGTAGTTCGAAACGCCGAAATAGCGGATCTTGCCCTGGCGCATCAGGTCGCCGATGGCGCGCACCGTCTCCTCCAGCGGCGTCGCGTGGTCCTCCTTGTGCAAATAGTAGATGTCGATGAAATCAGTGCCGAGCCGTTTCAGGCTTTCTTCCGCCGCCTGCAGCACCCAGCGTCGCGACAGCCCGCCGCGATTGGGATCATCGCCGATCTGGTTGGCGAGCTTTGTCGCCAGAATCCAGTTGTGCCTGTTGTTCGAGATGGCGCGGCCGACCACCTGCTCGGACTGGCCGCCATTATAGGCGTCCGCAGAATCGATGAAGTTGATGCCGGCCTCGCGCGCCTTCGCGACGATCCGCGACGACGTCGCCTCGTCGGTGGGGCCGCCGAACATCATGGTGCCCAGGCAGATCGGCGAAATCTTCAGGCCGCTGCGGCCAAGTTGGCGGTATTGCATCAATCGCTCCTCAATCCTCGGCCGTCATTCCGGGATGGTGCGTTAGCACCAGACCCGGAATGACGGCATCCCTCTCAACTCTCGTTCTTCAATATCTTGAACACGCCGCTCGCCATCGCGATACAGCGCTTGTCGACGGTCACTTCTGTTGTGATGAAAATGAGACTGCGGGTGGAGCGCACCACGTGCGGCTTCGACACCAGAACCTCGCCGATCTTGCCGGCTTCGACAAAGTGCGTATCGAGCTGTACCGTCGCCAGCGTCGGCTTGCCCGAGACGAAGCGGGCGGTCATGCCGCAGGTTCGGTCGGCGAAGGTCATGATCACGCCGCCCTGCACCAGGCCGCGGCGGTTGTGGTGCTTGTCCTCGGTGGCAAGTGCGTATTCGTGCGTGCCGTCGACCACGCGCTGCCATAGCGGGCCGATCAGGTGCAGGAAACCTGACGTTTCGACGATCTTCCAGCCGTCGGATTTGAGTTTGTCCGCGGCCTTGGCTGTCATGTCGTGCTTTCCGTTTCCTGCGGGCTGTCATGCTGTCCGGGGTCATTTCATCTGATGCGCGGCTGTTGTAGTCAAGCGGGATGGTCCGGTCATTCGATGATACCACACGGCGGAATATTGCAGGGCGCTGCGCGGCATTTACGCGGACGTCGTCCGGTGAGGCGGCGGCCGGGCTGAAACGCGCTGCCGTGGCCATCGCGCTGACGGAAGCCGAGGCCGGCGGGGAGACGACGTTTCTCCTGACCCGCCGCGCGGAAACCTTGCGTTCGCACGCCGCCCAATGGGCGCTGCCGGGCGGGCGCTGCGACCACGGCGAGACGCAGGCGCAGGCCGCGCTGCGCGAGCTTCACGAAGAACTCGGCGTCGGGTTGGGCGAGGGCGATGTGCTCGGCCTGCTCGACGATTACCCGACGCGATCGGGCTATCTCATTACGCCTGTGGTGGTCTGGGTGAGCACCGGCGCCGATCTCGTGCCCAACCCCTCAGAGGTCGCCTCGGTGCATCGCATAGCCCTCGCCGATATCGAACGATGATCCGCTTCCGCCATGCCGGTCAGCACATCCATGCGCCGACGGCGGCGCTGATCTATCAATTTGCCGAAGTGCTGGCGGGAAGAACCACCCGCGTCGCGGAACTGGAACAGCCGGTATTTGCGTGGAGGTAGCATCGCGCATCCATCTCACGATGTGAGACAGGATGGATCGCAATGACGATGTGAGCGCCTCATTCGGAAGTCAACTTGCGAATACGGATCGTTTCAGCGACGATGGCCGCGCCAACAATAAGAAACAGTCCTGGGAGCGCGCTCATCATGTTCACGTGGATCAAGAGCCTTTGTGTCGTCGCCGCACTGCTTGGTGTGAGCGCAGCCTTCGATTCAGCGCAAGCACAAAACTATCCCGCCCGCGCCATTACGCTGGTCATTCCATTCGCGCCCGGCGGCAGCACCTCGATCGTCGGCCGCGCCATTGCCGACAAGATCAGCGAACTGCTCGGCGAGAAGGTCGTGGTCGACAATCGCCCCGGCGCCGGCGGCACCGTCGGCACCAAGGCGGTCGCCAAGAGTGATCCCGATGGCTACACGCTGCTGCTGGGCTACACCGGCACGCTGGCGATCGGCCCCTCGCTCTACAAGAACCCCGGCTACGATCCGCGCAAGGATTTTGCGCCGATCGGCCTGATCGGCAACGCGCCGAATTCGCTGGTGGTGCATCCGTCGTTCCCCGCGAAAAGCGTGGCTGAGCTGATCGCCTATGCGAAGGCCAATCCCGACAAGGTCAATTTCGGCTCGGCCGGCGCCGGCACCGCCAGCCACATCACCGGCGAATATTTTGCTCGCGCCGCCGGCATCAAGCTCGTCCACATCCCCTACAAGGGCACCGGCCCGGCGCTGACCGATCTCCTCGGCGGCCACATCCCGATGGCTTTCGCGCCGATCCCGGCCTCGCATCCCAATGTCTCCGCCGGCAAGCTGCGCGCGCTCGCGGTGACCAGCATCACCCGTTCGGGCCTGCTGCCCGACGTGCCGACGATGATCGAAGCGGGCCTTTCCGGTTTCGACGCCTCGCTCTATTACGGCCTTGTCGCGCCCGCAGGCACGCCGCGGCCGATCATCGACAAGCTCAACAAGGCGCTGCGCGATGCGCTCGCTTCCGACGAGGTGAAGAAGCAGTTGGGCAATGACGGCACCGAAATCACGCCCGGCACGCCGGAAGACTATGCCGACTTCATCGACAAGGATGAGAAGAAGTGGTCGCAGCTTGTGAAGACCAGCGGCGTCGAGCAGGAGTAGGGTGCACGTTCTTCCTTCCCTTCCCCCCTTGTGGGAGAAGGTGGCGCGAAGCGCCGGATGAGGGGTTCCCTCCGCGGAGACAGACCCCTCATCCGTCTCGCTGCCGCTTCGCGTCAGCGATCCACCTTCTCCCACAAGGGAAAAGGAAGAAAGAGCGCCGCCGAAGTTCGGGCCGTTTCGGGGCTGACTTCACGGGCGCGCTTGCTACAACGGGGCCATGCGCCTGCAATTGATTCGCCTGGGTTCCGGTTTAGTCACGCTCGCGCTGTTCGCGAGCGCGCCTGCAATGGCGATAGACGCGAGCACGCTGCCGCCCTCGACGCCAGACGCAATGGCGCAAGCGGCCTCGCCGCAGGCGATCGCCGAATATCGCCGCAAGTTGAAAGAATACCAGGAAGCGCGCGCCGCGTTCGAGGAGGAGGCGGGGGCCTATTGGTCTTCGATCTCGGAGAAACGAAAGGGCCGCAACGCCAAGCGCCGGGAACGCCAGACCATTGCGCTTGACGATTACGTGCTGACGCAGCCGCCGGTCTACAGCGGTCCGAAGCGGCCGGTTAATCCGGAGCCGGAGGAAGAGAAGCCGCCGCGCGAGCGCCAGCCGCTGCCGGTGGTCGCCGATTTCGTGAAAGCCGCCGCCGAGCTGTTCCAGTTCGTGCCGCAGCGGCCGGCCGTCGAAGTCGACTTCAAGCGCGCCTATGCCCGCTACGCGCTGGCTGCCGGCCTGACGCGCGAGCAGGCGGTGCGGGTCTATTCGTTCGAGACCGGCGGCAACGGCAATTACGACATGCAGTCGGGTCTGAGCGCGTCGCGGCCGGGCTCCCGCGCGATCTCGACCGCGATCGGCTACAATCAATTGCTCACCACCAACAGCGTCGAATTGCTGGCCGAACAGGGCCACGAATTCATCAAGGAATTGACGGCAAGGGCCGCGAATTTGTCGGGCGCGCCGCGCAAGGCGATGGACCACAAGCTTGCGGTGCTGAAAAAGATGGTGGCATTCACGCGCACCGTGCCGGACACCTGGTCCGAACATGAAAAGCTCGCCAATACGCCTCAAGGCTGGGCCGTGCACGCCATGGTGCTCGATATCGACGTCGGGCCGATGCTGCAGACCCACAAGCTGCTGACATCGGTGATCTTCGCGCGCGCCAAGGGCTACAATCGCCCGCTCTCGGCCGCCGAACTCGAAATGATGAACCTGACCGGCGACGGCACCGGCCTCGACATGGTGACCATGCCGCAGGCGATGCGCGAACAGGTGCCGACCTCGAATTTCTTCCAGCGCGGCGGCTATGAGCGCAACCCGGTCGCGATCCGCCACAACACCGTGGCGAAACTGCTCGCGGTGACTGACGAACGCATGGATTTCAACAGCAGCAAGCCCGGGGCGAAGGAGCTAGCGGCGGCGTTTTAGTCGTGCCGCGACCCCGACCGTCGTGCCCCGCGAAGGGGGGCATCCAGTAATCGGCGCTATCAGGGTAAAGTCGCGGACCGCGCAGCGTACTGGATCATCCGCTTTCGCGGATGATGACATCCTGCCTGTGGCTGATCGCCCCTCAATTCGACCCGAACTTGAATTTGCCGTCGTCCTCGAGATAGGGGCCGGTCCGCATGTAGAGCTGGCCATTCTCGCCGACGAAGAACAGCGTCCCCTTCGGCACCTTCTTGGCGCCTTTCAGCAGCGTGCCGGCATTGTTGGTGCCCATCTTGTAGGACAACGTCTTGCCGTCCTTGCCGTAGGCATAGCCCATGTCAGACTTCAGCTCCCAGGGTGTCGCAGCGCCTTGCGCAAATGCGCAAGTCGAAAACCCCGCCAGGACGGCCACCGTCAAAACCGTCTTCGTTGAAATGCTCGTCATCATCCATCCTCCCCACAGCCATTCGGCCTCTTGTCCCACGTTTTGAACAAATCACGAACGGCATTGTGCCGTCAATTGGCACCTTCGACGCATCACACCGTCCTTGAGACTTTGTGATTCCCCGCGTTCGACTTCGCGACTATGTTCGCCTTTCCGGCTACAAGCATGCATTGCGAAAAACCTCATAGGGATGGTCAGGATGAACCACGTCATGAAGATCGGTCTTGGTGTTGCGCTGTCGTTCATGACGCTGGCTCAGGCGGCAGAGGCCGACGATTTCAAGCTCTCCAACAACCAGCGGATAGCCTGTAGCCGGGGATTGAGCGCGGGGAAGCTCAACACCTCGACCTGCAAATCCTATGCTTACGTGTTCAACACCAAGACGTCGGAATATTTCCGCTGCCAGGTCTCGCTGGCGCTGACGCGGGACAACAAGGAAGTCATCAACGTCCAGGCCGACGGCAGCTGCGCCAGGAAGCCCCGCATCTTCGATGCCGATTCGAGCTATTCGTTCGATGCCACCGAAACCGAGCCGCCGAACACCAATTCGTTCTTCGGTCCCGGCGGCTATGCGGTATGGGCCAGCGACAATAATACGCTGAAGGTGCGTGGTTGCATCATCATCTCGTCCGGCCTCGGCTCCGATATCTCGAAATGCATCGACATGAAGTTCGAGTGAGCCACGCTCATTGCGTCTTGTCGGAGCTGGCTGCGAGTTGGGGTCGGGACGACCGGGCAAATTTCCGCACTGCCACCGGCTTGCCAAACAGGTAGCCCTGGACCAGATCGAACCCCATGTCGTGAGCGGCGAGAAAATCGGCGCGGGTCTCGATGCCCTGGGCGATGGCGCGGGCGCCATTGTCCCGGGCCAGTTCGATGATGCGCCGGCATACCGTCTGCTTCAGCCGGTCGTCTGCGCAGCCGTTGATGTATTGCTGGTCGACCTTCAGCTCGACGAACGGGAAGCTCCGGAGTTCCAGCAGAGACGGCCATTCCGCGCCGACATTGTCGATGGCGATCGCGATATTGTGCAGGCGCAGACGCCTTGCGGCGTCCACCGCCAGGTCCGGCTCGTCGATCACTTCGCTGCTGTTGATTTCGATTAAAAGTCCAGCGAATGCGGGGTGGGCGGGCATGGCGTGGCACAGATCGCGCACCGCCGCGGCATTGCCGAAGAACGATACCGGCAGGTTGATCGAAAGGTCCACCGGGCCCTGGCTCTCCAAGAGATAGCGCCAGTCCTCGATGGCGCGGCCGACCACGAATTCGGACAGGCTGCGAAAATGCGGATCCTTGTCGTCGGGAATGAAATAGGCCGGCGGGACCACGCCCCAGGCGGGATGCCGCATCCGGACCAGCGCCTCCGCTCCGGAGGGC
>WNFK01161949.1_pt1 | contig 10162 bp, 10 predicted proteins | sample 5400281 | NCBI WGS metagenome assembly WNFK01 (sample SAMN13153350, study PRJNA577476) | soil metagenome | isolation source: 20 cm soil on Douglas fir-dominated hillslope | place: USA:California | collected 2013-09-17
AAACGGGCGCTGTCGACGATTCTGGATTCCAACATCACCACCTTCATCGCCGCAGCGGTGCTGTTCTATATCGGCACCGGGCCGGTGCGCGGCTTCGCCGTAACGCTGGGCATCGGCATCATCACCACGGTTTTCACCGCGTTTACGCTTACCCGCCTGATCGTCGCGGGCTGGGTGAGGTGGAAGCGGCCGCAAAGCGTGCCGATCTAGGCATGATCCCGAAAAGTGGACACCGGTTTTCGGAGGAGATCATGCCTTCACAAAATAAAGCGACGAATATGATCCGGCCTGGCTGGATCATATTCGGGGGAATGCGGAGCCGGCTGTGACAAATTTGGTTCTCATCGGACTCGGCATCCTCATTGCCGTGCTGACCGTGGTCAGCTGCTTCGGCCTGTTGCCGTCGCTGCGGATCGTGCCTGATGATACGCACTTCGATTTTACCCGCTTCCGCCGCATCAGTTTTCCGATCTCGGCGCTGCTCTCGATCTTTGCGATCACGCTGTTCTTCACCCACGGGCTGAATTTCGGCATCGATTTCAAGGGTGGCACGCTGATGGAAGTGCAGGCCAAATCCGGCGCTGCCGACATCCCCTCGATGCGCAACACGCTGGGCGGCCTCGGCCTTGGCGACGTGCAGTTGCAGCAGTTCGGCGGGCCCGCCGATGTGCTGATCCGGGTGGCCGAGCAGCCCGGCGGCGATGCCGCGCAGCAGGAAGCCGTCCAAAAGGTGCGCGGCGCGCTCGGCGAGGCCGTCGACTATCGCAGGGTCGAAGTAGTGGGGCCGCGCGTTTCCAGCGAACTTTTGGCCTATGGTCTGCTCGGTCTGATGCTCGCGATCTTTTCGATCCTGATCTATCTCTGGTTCCGGTTCGAATGGCAGTTCGCGCTCGGCGCCATGATCGCCAACGTCCACGATATCGTGCTGACCATCGGCTTCATGTCGATCTCGCAGGTCGATTTCGATCTCACCAGCATCGCGGCGCTGCTGACCTATGACCGGATTCGCGAAATGCTGCGGCGTTACAAGAAAATGCCGATGCCGGCGCTGCTCAACGAATCGATCAACTCGACGCTGTCGCGATCGATCATCACCCACGTCACCGTAACGCTGGCGTTGCTGGCGCTGTTGCTGTTCGGCGGCCACGCCATCCACAGCTTCACCGCCGTCATGATGTTCGGCGTGGTGCTGGTCGGCACCTACACCTCGATTTTCATCGCAGCGCCAATCCTGATCTATCTCGGCGTCGGTACCCACCGCGACGCGCCGGACACACCGAAGAAGAAGTGACGATGCCGGGCCGCCCTGACGCCCCGCATCTTCCGAGGTCGGCGCCGATCGAGGCTTACGGCAAGGGCGGATTTGCGTTCGCCGACATGTCGCATCGCGGCTCGCTGTTGTGTCTGCCGGAGGCGATCTGGGCCTGGCCGGTCGCAAGACCAGAGGAAATCGACCAGGCTTCGCTGGCCCGCGTGTTCGCCGCGGCTGCCGGCATCGACACGCTCATCATCGGCACCGGCACCGAGGTCTGGTTGCCGCCATCGGAGCTGCGCGAGGCGCTGCGCGCGGTGCGAGTGGTGCTGGACGCGATGCAGACCGGTCCTGCGATCCGCACCTACAACATCATGATCGGCGAGCGGCGGCGCGTTGCCGCGGCACTGATCGCGGTGCCATGAGCCGCGCGGACGGAGCCACGGCTTCGGCCGACTTCTGCGCCGAGTTGGTGCGGACCCACGATTTTGGCCGCTACGCATCCAGCCTGTTCGTACCGGCCGGCCAGCGCCGCGCGCTGTTGGCGTTGTATGCCTTCAACGTCGAGATTTCCCGGGTGCGCGAGCAGGTGAGCCAGCCGCTGCCCGGCGAAATGCGTCTGCAATGGTGGACCGACATGCTCGCGGGCGCGGGCCACGGCGGTATCGAGGGCAATCCGGTTGCGGCTGAGCTGCAGCTTGCGATCCAGAACTGGCACCTGCCGGTCGAGCGGCTGTCGCGCCTGATCGACGAGCATCAGTTCGATCTCTACAACGATCCGATGCCGACCATGGCGGCGCTGGAAAGCTATATCAACGATACCTCGTCGGCGCTGTTTTCGCTCGGCGCCGGGATCGCCGGGGCCCAATCCGACTGGATCGAACACCTCGCGCGCCACGCCGGCCTCGCGCAAGGCATGGCCCAGCTGATGGCGGCGTTGCCGCGGGACGCGTCGCGGCGCCAGCTATTCGTGCCGCTGCAAGTGCTGCAGCAGCATGGCAGCGGCATGGAAGAGGTGTTTGCGGGCAAGCAAACCGCAAAATTGCGCGCGGTGCTGGATCAGCTCATCAGCGAAGCGCGGGGACATCTGAATACAGCTTTCGCGCTGCTTGCCAGCGTGCCGCCGGAGGTGCGGCCGGTGTTCCTGCCGCTGGCGCTGGTTGCGCGCGATCTGACGCGGATGTCGCGGGCGGACAGCGATCCGTTCGTTCTTCAAGTCACATCAAGGTTGCGAACGTTGTGGACGTTGTGGCGCGCGGCGAGGTCGCGGGAGTTTAGGAGCTAGGAGCATCGTGCATAACGATGAGCCGTCATTGCGAGCGAAGCGAAGCAATCCAGAGCCGCTAGCAAGAATGGATTGCTTCGTCGCTTCGCTCCTCGCAAAGACAGAAACTACTGCGAGTTTAGATCGACCGCTTCAAAATTGAACCGGTCGCGCAAATTCTTGCGCTGCTCCAGAATGCTCATCAGGAACGCGCGGTCGGTCGCACTCGTCATCATCGGCTCGATCAGATCGAGCTGGTTCATCGCGACCAGCTGCAGGACTTCGTTGCGGATTCTTCCCATGGCATCGCGCGGCAATGCCTGCACCACCTGGATATGCTCCGGCGGCTTTGGGCCTTTCGCCGCCGTAAGCGCGTCGCGCAGCTCCGCTTCGAGCGCGGTCTGGTCGGCCTCCACGAAGGCATAAAGCCCGACGCCGGTGCGCCGGTCGGCGAACGCGACAATGGCGGTGTCGCGGACGGCAGGGTTTTTCCTGATCAGATCGCTCAGCACCGGTGCGTCATTGACCAGCCGCCGGCCGCCGCCTTCGCGGTCGGTAAAGTTGAACAGCCCGCGGGTGATGGCGCGATAGACCTTCTTGCCGGTCGCAAGCCAGATGCGGGCGACCAGCGATTTGCGCGCGAGGATCTTGCGTTCCTTCGGCGTCAGCGCCTCCGGTGCGTAGCTGCGCTTGTGCTTGAGCAGATGCCTGAGATCCTCATAAGCGGCGATGCGGAACAGCCGGCCGCGGGTCTTGAAGCAGGCCGCGAGCTGAAAGTCCGTGACGTAGGCGCGGCCATCGCTGCCGCGCAGCCAGTTCTGCTCCTTGGCGAGATCGTTATGGCAGATGCCGGCGCGATGCAGCTTGCGCAGTGCCAGTTTAGCGGAACGGAAATAGGCGACATCGCCTGTCGGTTTGGCGAGGTGCAGCGCCACGCCGTTGATGAAACCGCGCACCAGCGCCTGCCGGCCGGCCCATAACAGCTCCGGCCCGACATGAAGATCGCGCGCCAGCGCCAGCGCGCGGCGCTCGCGCGCAAACAAATGCCGCGCCGGGATAAAGGACCACCACGGCACCTGATCGAGCCGGCGCAGCACCGCATCGACTTCGCCGTCGCGCAAGCGAAAACGGCCGCGCTCGACGGTGGAAAACACGTCGCGCTTCAGCAATACGCCTTCGATCCATTGCGCCGACAGAACAGCGGCGTCATCCTTGGGCAAACTCATGAAACGCTCACGCCGCCGCCGCCGCTACAGGCAGGCTGTCGGCGATCCAGCGATCGAGATCCGATAGTGCGCGGGCGCTGATCGCCTGCTTCTTGGCAACGGTCTTGTCGTTGCCGCGCAGCCGTGTCCCATCGACATTTTTGGTGGGCGGGTTGGCGAGCGGCGGAAACAGTCCGAAATTGATGTTCATCGGCTGGAATGAGCGCTGCCCTGCGTCGATGGTCTCGATGTGGCCGCCGGTGATGTGGCCGAGCAGCGATCCGAGCGCCGTGGTCGCTGGCGGCGGCGCCAGCGACGTCGAGCGTGCATCGGCCGCGGCATAGAGGCCGGCCATCAGCCCGATGCTGGCGGATTCCACATAGCCTTCGCAGCCGGTCATCTGCCCGGCGAAGCGCAGCCGCGGCTGCGCGCGCAGCCGCAATTGCGCATCCAGCAGTTTTGGGGAATTGAGGAAAGTGTTGCGATGCAAGCCTCCGAGCCGGGCGAACTCGGCGTTTTCAAGCCCGGGAATGGTGCGGAAGACGCGTTGCTGCGCGCCGTGCTTCAGCTTGGTCTGGAAACCGACCATGTTGTAGAGCGTGCCGAGCTTGTTGTCCTGGCGCAGCTGCACAATGGCGTAGGCCTTCACCGTCGGATCGTGCGGATTGGTGAGCCCGACCGGCTTCATCGGCCCGTGGCGCAGCGTCTCGCGGCCACGCTCCGCCATCACCTCGATCGGCAGGCAGCCGTCGAAATAGGGCGTGTTGGTTTCCCACTCCTTGAAGTCGGTTTTCTCGCCGGCAATCAGGGCGTCGACGAAGGCGTCGTATTGCTCTTTGGTCATCGGGCAATTGATATAATCGGCGCCGGTACCGCCGGGACCCACCTTGTCATAGCGCGACTGAAACCAGGCCGCCGACATATCGATCGAATCGCGGTGCACGATCGGGGCGATCGCATCGAAGAATGCCAACGCATCCTCGTCCGTGATGTCGCGGATGGCGTCCGCGAGCGGCGCCGAGGTCAAAGGCCCGGTCGCGACGATGACATTGCGCCAGTCCGCGGGCGGCAGGCCGTCGATTTCAGCGCGATCAATTTCGATCAGGGGATGATCGTCGAGGGCTTTGGTAACGGCGGCGGAAAATCCGTCGCGGTCGACTGCCAATGCGCCGCCGGCGGGAACCTGATTGGCATCGGCGGCACGCATGATCAGCGATCCCAGCCGGCGCATTTCCGCGTGCAGCAGCCCTACCGCATTGTTGACGGCATCGTCAGAGCGAAACGAGTTGGAACACACGAGTTCGGCGAGGCCGTCGGTGCGATGCGCTTCGGTCATCCGGTGGGGCCGCATCTCGTGCAGAACCACCGGGATTCCCGATTTGGCAACCTGCCAGGCCGCTTCCGAGCCGGCGAGGCCGGCGCCGATAATATGCACGGACTGAGAGGTAGATTTGATGCCTGTCATGGCGAGAGAGGTAGCGCGTTTTCAGGCGCGGTGGAATGCGCAAGGCGACTCGGTGCCGCCGATTTGGCGTCTGCCAGTTCACCAGCGCCGGATACGACAACGCCCGCAGCGAGGCGGGCGTTATCCGTTTCAACAGTCGGCTGAAAAGCGATCAGCCGTTATAGGTGCCGGCTGCAACGCGCGGAATGTCCGAGCGATCAAGACCAATATCGGCCAGTTCGCGATCGCTAAGCTGGGACAGTTCGCTGACATTGCGCTGATAGTCCCGGAACGCCTGGATCATGCGGATGAGCGAGAGCAACATGGGTAGTCTCCTTGTATCTACGATTCAGCCTTTGAAATAGGCCCCATCGTTGAAATGAATATAGATGAGCATACCGCATTGCAGTAGTTCCAATGCTGCGGTGCAGCTAAGTATGGAACGCATAGCAACAGTAAGAGCCGATTAACCTCTCGGCATGCCGGCTCGGTGAATCGGCTCGGAGCGCCGTCATTGGCCAATTCTAGGTAAATATCTCGTGTATTCACGATATTGTCGTAGCGGCGACACTGGACTCCAGGGAATCAAGGATGGGCAGTGCCGGGATAGAATCAGGGTAGACGTCTAAAACTGCGGTCTCGGCGATTTGATTCGAGGTGATTCGGCCGCAACCTCATGCATGATTCGCATGCATGAAATGAACTAAAGATCATTATTTAGGCAAGCAGTGAGCGTCGGGTGAACCCTGAGATCAGGCGTGGTACGGCGCGGGGATCGCTGCGAATCCGGCTGGCGGCGTGACGTTCAAATAGGGGGAACTCGCAGTGGCTTGCCTGTGGGCTGGCGCAATTCCCAGCGCGGCGAGGGTCGCCTGTGCCGGGCAGGGATCGCCATCGAGCGTTCCGCGGTCAATCGCTTTGTGGTTTTCGGTGCGGCGCACGCACTGAAAAATCACGAGCTGTCATGACGGCGATGACGCGATGCATCCGCCGCTGATCTTATTCGATTACCGAACGCCGAAGTTCGAACCGACGCGACGTTCATTTGATTTTATTGAAGTCACCGCTCTGAGCGTGCGCCGCAACGATACCGATGTACCGAGTTTCGTTACGAATCTGTAATGCAAAAGCGCCTTTGCGCATGAGGCATTGCATTGCACGCCGATCACATTTGGATCGCGCGAAATTCATTCCGCAACTTTCCGTCAATCGGCGAAAGATCGTTTCACAGAATCCGGCAATGATGCCTGTTCTGTTTTAAAGGGGAAAGTAACATGATCAATAAGTTACTCGGAGCAGCCGCAATGGCTGCCGTTGCCTACGCAGTCGTTCCCGCATCCGCCGCGAAGATGGCCGGCTGCAGTAGCGAAAACTTGTCGAAAGCCGAATCGATGATCGAGGCCATGGCCGATGGCGAAGGCAAGTTCACGGCGCAAAAGGAAATCGCGCAGGCGCAGGACGCGATGCTCGGCGGCAAGATGGGCGCATGTGCAATGCATCTCACCAAGGCGACGCATGTAGGCGCGGCGAAGTAAGGCTTGACGCAAGGGGCCGGTTGCGTCGCGCGATCGGCCCTTCGGGCGGGCGGCGAATGCCCTGAATGTTCAGGGCGCGCGCGCGAGTAGACTCGCGAAATATGCAATCGTCCTCGCGTAGATCTCGCTCCTGTTCCATTGCTGGATCACGGCGAAATTCGTGCTGCCGGGTTCCCAGTCCTTGCCGCGCTGCCAGCCATAATTCGCAAGGTAGTTCGCGGTCGATGCCAGCACGTCCGGCGCGCTGCGCAACAGGTCGCGGCGGCCGTTGCCGTCAAAATCGACCGCGAATTTGATGTAGGACGACGGCATGAACTGGGTCTGGCCGATTTCGCCGGCCCACGCGCCGCGCATTTCCGCTGGTGCGAGATCGCCGCGCTCGACGATGCGCAACGCGTCCATCAGTTCGGTCTGGAACATTTCCGATCGCCGGCAATCGTAAGCCAGCGTCGCCAGCGAACGCAGGGTCGAAAATTTTCCGGTGTTGACGCCGAAGTCGGTCTCTAACCCCCAGATCGCCACCAGCACCTCACCGGGCACGCCGTAACTCTGTTCGATTCGTCCCAGCACCGAACCGTATTGCTTCATCAGGCTGGCGCCACGCGCGAGGCGGGGAGGGACCATGCGGCCGGAGAACTCCTCGAAGCTCTGATTGAAGACCCGCTGCGAATGATCCCGGGAGAGCACCGCCTGGTCCAGCGTTACGCCGGCGAGGCCGGACGCGATGGCGGACTGGGAGATTCCCTTGGCGGCGGCCTCATTCTTGAAACCGTCGAGCCACGCCTCAAACTTGCCGGTGCCGCATGGTGCGGCAAGCGCGGAGGCTCCCGGCATCATCAGGACCGCGCTGACCGTGAGTACTCGGATAAGAAAATCAGGGGTCATCGGGGGTCACCAGCAAAGAATCGATTTGCCATGAAATGTGATGCCCGGGCATCATAAAATGTCGTTGGCAACCGCGGCCAAAACAAGGCTACCTGCCCAACGTTATTGCGAGCAGCGACTTGCCCGCCGTAGCTCAACGAGCGAAGGCGGAAGCGACGAAGCCATCCAGCCGCCATGATGTGCGGGCGCGCAATCGCGCGATCTTGTTGGCTCGCAATGACATTTTGCCAATGCGGATGCCAAACCGCCGGTCGACAATCAATGGAAACAGCAGCGGAAGCACAGAGTAGCCCAGCACCGTTCGTGCCAGCACCAGTCCGAGTACCGGATAGATCACGCACAGGATGATGGCGTGGCTTGGCACCGCCTTGAAATCCTCCCAGCCCAAACGCAGTGCTTCATGCAGATCGGAAAGCTGGATCGTCCGGATGACGGGTCCCGGTGACGCTGTCTTGCCCAATCATCGGCGTCATCGCTCACGCTTCGGTGAGGGCTTGCATTGTCGCGACGCAAACATGGCGGCGCAAACGCGCGCGCGTTATTCGGCCACTATCTGGCCACCCGCACGGCTAATCCGGAACTTCGTCCTGCATTGGCAATTGCATTTGAGATGGTTAAGGTTCGCAGCGATCCGGTCCGGTGCAGCCGCGAGCCAGCAAAAGTGCTGTTCAATCCCCGTCACGCGATTTTCAAATTCACTGGGAGCAAACGATGAGTATTTTCGGGAAAATCATGGGCGCGATCTTCGGCACCAAGGCCGAAGCCGCGCCGGCAGGAGGCGGTACGGCCACGAGCACTGGATCGTCTTCTGGATCGGCGGCGCCGGCACAAACCGTCGATGTCGCAGCCATCGTGGACAAGGCGGCTGCCGCCAAGGGTGAAAAGCTGGAATGGCGCACCTCGATCGTCGATCTGATGAAGGCGCTCGACATCGATTCCAGCTTCAGCGCGCGCAAGGAGCTTGCCAAGGAACTCGGTTACACCGGCGACAGCAATGATTCCGCCAGCATGAACATCTGGCTGCACAAGCAGGTCATGACCAAGCTTGCGGCGAATGGCGGCAAGCTGCCTCCCGAGATCAAGCACTAGAGCATGATCCGGAAAAGTGGGAACCGGTTTTCCGAAAAGATCATGCTCAAACAAAAAGATAGAGCGGGATGACGATTCGAAGAAAAGTCATCCCGCTCTAAGCCCTGCACGCACTCAGGTTTGAGTGTCCAATGCAATCCAACAGGCCCGCCAATGGCGGGCCTTTTGTTCAGATGACGCCGTGGATTCGGTGCGATGGGCCGGCCCGTGCCGGCGTTTCGCGCTTCCAGGTCAAGACTTCTTGCTGAACCCCCTCTCGGTGAGCCGCAACCGTGTGATATCGATATCAACCCGCTGGCGCATCACAGCGGCAGCCGATTGTCGTATCTGCGCCTGCTGAGCCTGATCGCCACTGCGCAAGGCCACTTGGTTGACCATGTCGCTGATCACGAACTGATAGGCGATCCGCTCCGCCATCTCCTGGCGCTCGGCGTTCGTCATGGTGCGCAGCGCCGATGTGCCGAGGAAGATGCCGCGCGACTGCTGGTGCGCGCCCACGATCTGCAGTTTGTTGGCGGTCCCGCCGGTGTAAATCTCCCAGCAAAGCACCAGCAGCGCCGCCATGTCGTCAGCGACGTTACGGCTGGAGTAGCCGTTGGCAGACATGACGCGGTCAAATTCCTTCAGCACGGCATCGTCAGCGAAGGCTTTCGTCATTTGCTCGCGCGTCGCCGGGTTCTGGCCGCCCATGGTGTCGATCATCGCTACGCGGATCCGATCGCTTTGTGTGGGATCGGCGGTGTAGGTCAGCGCCGCATCGATTTGGGCAGGCGTCAAGGAAGCCGCCCGTGGTGCGTTTGAACGCACCGATGCGCCTGTGCCGAGCCGCCGCGTGCCGCTGAGGATCGACTGGCTGAGTGCGATATTGCCGTAGCCGCGACCCATACTCGCCGTGAAATGCGGATTCCACTGGGCAACGGCCGCGGTGCTGCAAAGACACCCAAGCGCCGCAACGATCAGGGCGGCGCCATGGCGGTGCGCCGATTTCATTACAGCCGCGCCGCATCCGGTGCGATCGGCATTGCCGGGGATGGCGATTGCACCTGCAGGGATTCCGGCCACGGGACTCGCGTGAATGAAGCTTCGCACGACAACGCCTCCCCTCGTGGCACAAAGATCGGCAGCGTGCTGCAGCGGTGGCTACGTGCATCCGCAGATGATCCTGCCTTTTGTCGTTCTCAAAGTTTGCTTTTTTTTGGCAAACTGTGGGCCTCTCAGCGGGCTCCGCGAGACTCGCTACTCATGCACGCATCCGTTGGTCCCCCGTCGGCCGCGGACGACGAAACCAGATCGATCGGTCACAAATAGTGCGGAAACAATGCGGAGGATTGATCGACAGCGCCTCAGGGAATGGAAGCATCGGGAGTTGATCGATGAGCCACATCGACGGTGACGACCTTGCGAGCGCCGATCCGTCACCGTCGCGCGCCGAGGCGCTCGGCAGGGGTGGCGCTGAGCCCCCACCAAAACAGGTCCGGCCGATGATCG
>WNFK01178857.1_pt2 | contig 10162 bp, 8 predicted proteins | sample 5400281 | NCBI WGS metagenome assembly WNFK01 (sample SAMN13153350, study PRJNA577476) | soil metagenome | isolation source: 20 cm soil on Douglas fir-dominated hillslope | place: USA:California | collected 2013-09-17
TTTCCTGCCAGTTTGGGTGCGTCATGGCCGGCTGCGAAGGTTCGGGGCTGGTTTGTGGGTGTCCCATTGTGGTGCTCGCTGGACGATTATCGCATAGCGAAACTTTGTTCGCCCGCGAACAGCAGGAGAAACGCCGAAGGTTCGTCCGGAAGCGAAAAGCCGCGTTTTTGGACTTTTCACTTGATTCCTCGACCAGCTTTGTTACCCTATATGCACTCTCCGCAGGGTTTGGCTCGTAGTGTCCTTCCTTGCTGCGGAGGAGGCCCCCTTGGATCTTTCAGAACGCCGTCATTTGCGACGCTACAACCTTCGAACACCGCTCCGTTTTCGAGCGGTAGGGTTAGCCTCGGACAAATCCGAACATTTCACGGAAGTTCTGAACATCTCTCGCGGCGGATTTTATTTCGCGACGTCGGCACCATTGCAGGTGGGAATGCCAATTGAAGCCACGCTGCGCATGCCTACGGACGTGACCGGGGATAAGCAGGAAGACACCTATTGCCGAGCGCGCGTTGTGCATGTTCGCAACGAACCGTATGGTGACGGGCGTATCGGCTTTGGCGCGGAAATCGAAGCGTTCCTATCCCCTGGAAGTTCCCGCTAATTTTTCAAAGTGAATTGCTAGAGAGCTAAACCACGTTCCGGACGAGTGCGCCTGCCTATTTCACTGGCGGAACTTGAAACGTGATTTTTGCGCTGCCTACGTTTTGAAAGTGGTCGTAAGCGCGCACCGCAACGGTGTGTTCTCCGGGCACGAGCGCGGCCACGCCGAAATGATAGCGTTCTAGCGGCGAATCGCTGATGTCCGATTCCGGCGCCAGAAGTTTCCATTCGCTTCCATCCACGCTGTATTCGGCTTTTTCAATCGCGGTCGCGGAGTCGCGAGCCGCGAAACTAAGTGGAATACCGCCGCTCGTCTTTTTTTCGGAAGAAGGGCCTGAGGGAGGCCCGGCACGCAGATCCTCAATGACCGGCGGCGTATTGTCCACCTCGAATCGCTCGCTTTCCTTTTCTGTGGTTAGCGCGCGGGCGGCATCGTTCGAAGCGGCGTCGCTGGCGACAATTCTCAGGTAGTAGGCGCCATCGGCAAATGAAGTTGTGTCAAACGAGTAGAAGCGTTGATCGAGATTGTCCTTGAGCAGCTTCCATTCATTTTCGCCTTCACCGCGAAAATAAACTGCGTAGCGCAGGTCGTCGTCGTTTTCGTCGTGCGCGCTCCAAATGACGGATTGAAATCCTTTTTGGGAAAAACCTTGGGGAGGTGGATCGAATTTTGCGCTGCTCGTGGAAATGTTTTGGCTCTGGATAACGCCACTAATGCCCGGGGAAGGCGGCATCTTCAAATTCACTGGTTGCGGTTGACTGCCGGTGCCAAGTTGCACGCCCTGCACTTTGATTCCAGGCTCCTGCAGAGCGATGCCATCAATGATCGGGGCGACATTTTTGGGCAGGTAAGCGACGCTTACCCAATCAATTCCGTCACCGGGCCGGCCATCGTGAATCACCGCTTTCCATTGCACGAAGCGCGCGGACGGCGCTTCGATGGGCGCTCCCGGTTTAGTGTATGGGCCCAACCAGCGCGACCACTCTTTGCCGGGATCTTCCGTGTTGCCAGAGCGCACGTAAATTTCGAGGCGTGGCTGATCGGAGCTTGCGGCTTTTGAGTTCAATGTTACCGGGGGGCTCCACCATTCGATGCGGCCCCACTGCGAAAAAAGCTGTGCGTCGAACGAGCGTGATTCGTAGGTTCCTTCCGGTTCGTACTCAGGGCCGAGGGAGACGAGTTTGCCGGGGTTCGCCGTGCACAAGAAAATTTTTCCAGCGGAGTTGCGAGCGATGCCGGTGATTTGCGATGAACCCGCTTTGGCGAGTTGCGCGAAAACGCCACGGCCATCCACGGCAAGAAGGGCGCCGCTATTGCCGGTGCCCGCGAGCAAGCGGCCGTCCTGCCCAATGCCGAGCGCGTAGACAACATCTTCGCGCGACGTCCAGAGCTCCTCGGGCGCGCCGTTGGCTGCGATTTTGTAAATTCCGCCGGATATTTGCGGGGCAAAGCCAAATGCTTGCGCGGTGGCTTGGGCCATTGCCGGAGTGGTGCCGACGACAGTGACGTTGCCGCTGTTCGTGATGGTCACGCCCTGGGAGCCGGCGGTTGCAACACCGCTGACCACCGCATTATGTTGCCGCTCGCCGATGGCCGAGGCATAGATTGTGCCGTCGGCGTCCACGGTCAAGGCTGTGACTTCACGCTTTGGCGTTTCATAAAGCACAAAACCGTCGGCCGCAGCTTCATTCGCTGCGGGCTTGGCGGATTTTTTTGTCAGGCGCAGAATGCGTCCGCTAGGCTCAGTGCCCGCGATCAAGTTTCCCTTTGCGTCGAATGCGAGGACGCGAATGTGCGCTTCATCGCTCGAGTAGAACAGTTCACCTTTGCCGTCTGGCGCGACCGAGAAAATTTGTCCCTTGTCACCCGTCGCGACGTAGAGCGTGCCATCCGGCGCAAACGCCAGATCCCAGATGTATTTTGTTTTTGGTTCGAAGAAGACGGCTTTTTCACCGCTCGAAGAGACTTTATAGACTTTGCCGTCGGGCGATGTGCCGACGTAAAGTGTTCCTTTAGCATCGAAGGCGATCGTCTGCGCGGAGAGGTCCGTGGACTGAAATACAGTGGCGGCTTTTCCATTTGCATCCAGCCGAATTACTTTTGCTGGTGAACCGCCCGCGGCGTAGGGAGTGCCGCTTGCGTCGAGGCGGATCGCCCACAAGTAGGAAGCATCTGCGTCGGCGAGCTGCGTAAATTTTGGAGCGAGTTCGAGGCGGCCATCGCTGCGCACCGCGACACCGTGCGTGGTGCCCTTCAAGAAATCTTCGTACGTAGATTGCTTCCAGCGCCGCGTATGCTCAGCGTGCGCAGCCAGCGCCGCAACCGCGGTGATTGCCACCAGACAAATAATCTTTCGGGCCCGATTCATCCGAAACCTCTGTCCTTTATCAATCGTCACAAAATCACTGGATGCAAAATCTCCATCTGCAGAAATTTTTCATCGCACCGGCAAATTCAAGGAGATGACGCCGCTAACCGGTCCGCCGAGAGGAATGGAGGATTCACTCGCGAGGGATTCGCGCAAAATTTGGACGCTACCCGGCCCCGGCTTGCCGTCCACGATGCTGATTTGCGAAAGCGGAACGTTGGGCAGTTCTTTGTCGTCCCAAAGCATCGTCGGTGACGGCGCAAAGAGGCCGACGTAAAGCCGATCGTTGTGGCGTTCGCGATTCAGCAAGCCGATGAGTTGGTCGACGCATCACTGACGAGAACGCGCAGCGTGGTGCCGTGGCCGATCTGATCCGGCACGCGAATGGTCGTTTCTTCAATACGCGCCGCTCCGCGATAGGGCCGCAGCAGCACGCGTACGCGCAACGTTTCGCCCGGCGTCGCTTCGCCTTTTTCGAGCCAGGCGCTGTCAATGGTGTACGACCGGCGTCCGGGGATACTCTCCACGCGAAGCGAAATTTTTTCAAACTGCGGAGTTTCGAAGGTATTCGCGAAGAGTCGCGCGAAGTCAGTCATCAAGAGTAACGCGATCGGCATGGCGTCAGGGTTCAATGAATCGCCGGGCGCGAAAGTATTTTCAAGCTGAACGGCGGGATGTCCCTTTAATTTGATTTCGCCGCTCATGCGCAGCGTGGTGCCTTCGCCATAGACCACATTTTGCGTGAGGCCGTTGAAGGCGGTGATTGCGACGAGCAGCGGGGTCAGCTTGGGATGATTCACCATCTCGAAATGGAGATTTTTTTCGCCGAGAGAGGATTTCAGGCTCAAGTCCATTGGAATCATGGCGGGCGCGGCGCCGAGTTTTCCTGTAACCGCGGTGAGGTGGTCGCCCGTGATTGTTCCGATGGAGCCACCGACGTTTACGATTTTTGTAGAAGCGAGATCCGATGAGAGCGTGGCAACTACGCGGCTGCGCGCCATCGGTAATTGCACTTCGCCGAGGCTCAGAAACGGGTGGCCGCAAAGAAAAACTTTATCGTTTTGAACGGCTGTGACGGTGCATGCGGAGTTGATGGATGCGTCGCCTTGCACGAGCACCATACCGGCCATATCGCCCGGCGCAACTCTCGCGTCATCGGGACGTGCAGGAGTTGTGCCACCTTGCGCTGCGACAAATCCATATGTGCCGAGTTGCGGCGCGAACTTTTCTATCGCAGCTGGCTGAAATCCGGAAAAGACCAGTGGTGTTTCGATTGATTGCAGCGCCGCGCCGTTTTGTACGCCTGCACGGAGTGCCGTTTCCTGGGGAAGCGGTGCGAGCGGTGAGCCATGCATTGCCGCGCTCCCAGCTCCGCCGGAAATTACATCTGCGATTGGAGTCACGCCCGCAATGGGTTCTTTCGTAAACACGCCCAGCTTCAACGAAAGCGCGCCCGCTAGCTTGCCGTTTATGTAGACCGGGCTGCCGCTCATGCCGGCTACGACGCCGGTATGCTCGACCTTCTGCCCCTTTAGCTGCACGAGGATGATGGATTGTTTCGGTCCCAGGAAATTCGGCATGACGCCGAGAACTTCCAGATCAAATTTTTCGACCTGATCTCCGGCAAAAATTGTGTAGGCGTAACCTTGCATGCCCGGGTGTACCTGGTCGAGGGGCAAAGTTTCCATGGATTGAGCTCGCGCGAGTGGAGCCAGCAAGAGGAGAAGCCCGCCAATAAGCATCAGCGCGATGATCGCGAGGGTCGCGCAAAACCGTGCAAGCTGTTGAGAAACAACGAGTCCCGAGAGCATGGGTTGGCAATGATACCTGCCCGGGTACGGGGGCGCAATCGAACCAGCGCGCCACGAAAAATGGGACCCGCGGCTTAGGAGTTCTACTACTCGGTCAGGCGCGCCAGAATATCGTGCGCGTGGCCAAGCTCACCAATTTGAGTCATTTAAAGGGGAAAAGGATGTGCGAGGGCTAGGACTGTTCTCGTAGCAGCCTCAGTCGTGATGATGCATTGCGAAAACCTTGTCCAACGAGGTCTCGTAGGGATAGACATGAACCATCCATCCGAAGATCGAAGGGCGGAAGCGCCCGCCGGCCGCGTCGCAAGCATCCTGCGTAGTGATCGAGCCGCGCAGACCGAATTTCGTCCAGTCGGCGATTTTCAATCCCGCTTGAGGCGGCAGGCACAGATTCGTGTGCAAGTGCCACATCGCCATGCTCAGCGGCACGCGTTGGTCAAGCTGTTGCTGGCTTGCGCGCTTGGGCATGGTGTACATTGCGCCGACAAGCTCGTAGCCGTCGCCGCTTTTCTTGTAAAGCAAGGAAGTCGGGCGTGAAGGATCGAAGTGCATGGCGGCGAGAAATCCGTTTTCGTAACTTGTAAAGTGATATTCCGGCTGCGGAACGTTGGGCATGAAAATTTTGAAGCCGTCATTCAGCGCGACGTGATAGTCGCGGTATTTTTCAATTCCCCCCTTGAGCTGCGCCACAATTTCGTTTGCCTTCTCGACGTCCGCGGGAGTCTGCGGCCGCATTGCGGTCATGGTCATGTGCGGATTGGAGCCGTGCATGTGGCCCGTGGCCATGTCGGACATCGCATCTTTTTCGCTGGCGTGCTCGTCGGCAGCTTCGGCGTCCTCGATCTTGCTGTGGTCCATTCCCTGCATCGGCTGACTGGCGCTGGAATTTTGCTGCTCCGATTGCGCGTCCACCACGGGTACGCGGTGCCCCGGCATTGCCGAGAGCAAAACCGTCAATACGAATACGGCCGCGATCAACATTCCCGTTCTCGCGGCAATCTGGCGAACCCCACTGCTGGCCGACATTTCCGTTTCTCCTCAAATTGTTCCTACATCTATGATACGCAGCGGACGGGAATGTTGTTTCAGCGCGTTTGTAAGGAAGTGCATTTCCTGAAAACTGGCCCCCGGTACAGGTCCCTGGCGACCTGCATGTTAGAATTTCCGCGTGAGCAAACAGGCCATACATCCCGCGAAGTTTCTTTCCGGCGGCGTGCAAATGCCGGGAGACAAATCCATTTCGCACCGCTACGCCATGCTGGCCGCACTGGCGGAAGGCACAAGCGAATTGCGCAATTTTGCCGCCGCCGCGGATTGCCACAGCACCCTTGGCTGTATGAGGGCGCTGGGAGCGGAAGTGAAGGTGGACAAGACCACGGTACGCGTAACCGGCCACGGTTTGCGCGGGCTGAAAAGAAGTTGGCGCGCGTTGGATGCAGGAAATTCCGGCACGACGATTCGGCTTCTTTCAGGGATCTTAGCGGGGCAGGAATTCAAGACGACGATCAGTGGCGACGACAGTTTGCAGAAACGGCCGATGAAGCGCGTGGTCGGGCCGTTGCGTGAAATGGGCGCAGAGATTAAGGCGCGCGAAGACAATTTTGCGCCGCTCGAAATTCGGGGTGGCAACCTGCACGCAATTGAATACAGAATGCCGATGGCGAGCGCGCAGGTGAAATCGGCGGTGCTGCTTGCGGGACTTTTTGCCAAAGGCGAGACGATCGTCACCGAGCCGGCTCGCACGCGCGATCACACCGAGCTGGCCCTTGAAGAATTTGGCGCGGCTATCGAACGCAATGCGCGCGTGACGCGAATTTACGGAGCGGGATCCAATGGCTCCATCAAACTGCAGGCTCGCGATCTTGATGTGCCGGGAGACATCTCTTCGGCAGTGTTTTTCATTGCTGCCGCGTCGCTTTTCCCGGAATCGAGCATTCTGATTCAGAACGTCGGCTTGAACCCGACCCGCACGGCGATTCTGGATGTCTTTGTGCAGATGGGGGCGAGCATTCAGATCCATTCGGTGCAGAGCTCGCATGGAGAGGTGATTGGAGACCTTGCGGTGAAAGGCACTTCATTGAAGGGTGGCGTCATTTCCGGTGGCCAGATTCCGCTGGTGATTGATGAATTGCCGATGCTCGCTGCGCTTGGCCCTTACACCGAAGAGGGAATTGAAATTCGCGACGCGGGTGAATTGCGCGTGAAAGAGAGCGACCGCATCGCGGCACTTGCGGAAAATCTACGCAAGATGGGCGCGTCGGTTGAGGAGCGGCCCGATGGGTTGAAGGTTGGAGGGCGCTCCGCCGGAAAATTGCACGGCGCGGAAATCGAGCCGCATGGCGATCACCGCATCGCTATGGCGTTTGCGATTGCCGGGTTAGCCGCAGACGGAACGACGACGGTTCGCGATGCAGAATGCGCGGGTGTTTCGTTTCCGACGTTTTACGAGGATTTGAATCGCGTCGCGGAACGATAAAGCTCCAAAGAGAAAGCTTCGAAGAGCAAAGAACGGGTCTAAAGACCCGCCACTACAAAGTCAAAACCAACTGCGGGATAGCGGTGTAAAATCGCCGTTGCAAAGTCAGTGAGTGGGGCCGTAGTAGCGGTAGTGGCCGGTGATTTTCCAGCTAAACAAAACATCTTCCATCTTTGGGCCCGCGCCGATGTTGTGAACGATCTGATGGCGTCCCGTTTGTGGCGAGACCTGATCCACGACGATTCCTATGTGCGGCACGCCGCCGCCTAAGTTCCAGGTGACCAGTTCGCCGGGAAAATAGTCTTGCGCGCGCTGCGTAATGGGCAACGATTGGCCTTTACGGGTGAAGAAAACTTGCAGATTGGGCACGCGCCGGTGGTCAATGTTCGTATCCGTGTGAGCCAATCGCCAGCGGGATTGATTTGGATAAGCCGAAAGATTCTGCAGCATGTCTTCGTGAACTTCTTTTTGCAGGTCAATGCCCAGCACTCGATACGACCGAATCACCTCATCGGTACAAACGCCGGTATCGGCGGGTACGTCGCCATCTGGATAAGGAATCCGCACGTACGCGGGCTCGTAACGGATGGTGTGCAGCGTGCGTTCTACAGCTGCCTCAGAAAGCCTCTGTAAGAAGGGTGATTCAGGTCTTGCGGGAATTGCGGAGCGCTGCGGCAGATGTGCTGGCAGCGCCAGCGCGGCCAGCAGCACCACGGCAAGCAGGAAAAGGATAGCCACGCGGCGCATAGCTATTCTCTTTAGACGCCCCTCAACGGAATTTGTGCCGCGCGAATGTTAGGAGGAGGGCCGCTTCAGAAAGCGGCCCCTACAAAGACGTTCCAAGGGAAAATTTGGTTACGAAGTCTTACGGATGGTGATGGAGCCGTAGCTCGTCTTCACGACGATCTTGATGGGGCGGCCCGTTCCGTATTTGCCTTCGATGTGGGAGTCACCGGATTGCGTTGTGGTTTTGTTGAGATTCGGACCGGAAAAATCCGAATTGATGTCGCAGGAGTGGCAATCCGCCGAGACCTCGAAGCTGGTGTTGCCGGGCAGGCTCAGCGTGATTTCCGAGGAAGAATTCGTCAGTTGAATATCGTCCTTGGGAACCGTGGAGTAGCGCACTTCGATGTTTCCGTTGCGGTTGTCCACGCTGACTCTGCCGCCGGGATTCTCTATCTTCACGTCGCTCTGGGACGTCCGCAGCGTCAGGTTGCCCGGGGCATCTACAACTTCGAAATTGCCGGAGCCGATTTCCATGTGGCCGGTGAGCTGAGTCAGCGTGAAGTCCGTGCGGTGGGAGATGAAACGCACACCCTTTGCAACTTTTTCTGCACGAATGGGGCCGTAGAATTCGCCGTTCAAGGTGAGGCCGCCGGTGGCGTTTACGACGCTCACCTCACCGCCCTTGCCCGCGATTTTTACGTCGCCTTTCGTATCGGAGACAGTCGTGTCGCCACCTTGCGTGTCAATCGTAACGCTTCCGCCGGTGTCCGAAACTTCGATGTCACCTTTTTGGGTGGTGATGGCGACTCCCGTAGCCAGGTCCGAAACGTGCACGTTGCCCTTTTCGGTCTTCACATTGACGTCGGCCTTCTTTGGAACGCCGACTTCCAAATCGAAACTGAAGCGCGAATCGCCCTGCGCAGAGCCCGCGGGACTTACTACGTAAGTGTCCCCATCCTTGCTTATTTCCACTTTCAAAGATTCAGCCAGTTTTTCAGCGGCTTGCTCGTTCCATGATTTGACCTGCTTCTTGCCGGTCACCCTGATCTGCGGCTCATCCGAAGGCCGCACCGTTATATCGCCATGCGGAACGCTGATCTGAACGTGTGCGTTCACGGGAACCGCTAGCGGCGGAACGTCCAGGTCGTATGAAAACGGATTGCCTATCTCCTCCGTTATCCTTCCCCACCCTCCCGTTCCCGAGACTTTTTCTCTTACGAGATCTACGATGACGACCACACCGATCAAACAAAAGAGTCCAACCACAAGAAAAATTTCACCTGCCGTGATCCATCCGCTGGTTCGGCCTTGCCGCTGTGCAATTGTGCGCTCGTAGAATTTCACTAAACCCCAGACCACGAGGATCAGCGGCCACCAGTGCCTGAAAAACGTGCCGATGTGAAGATGGCCGTAGGTCCAGCCCAGCAGGAGAATGCCGATCGTAATAAGCAGGATTCCGCTAAAAAGCCCGCTGGAACGTGGACGATCTGGAGAGCCGTTGGCCATGTGCGGTTACTGTCCCTGCCCTGGAGATGGTCCTTGCGGGGGAGGCTGATATGGATTGGAAGGAGCACCTGGCGAGGCGGGGGGCGGCGGAACATCCGACGAAATATATGACGGGGAACGTATGATGGAACGCGAAAAAGCCCCCGCGGAATTCGCTGAGCAGGAAGAGGATTCCGATCGTGGTGATGATCGCAGGACCCATGAGCCCGCGAATGGTGCAACGGCGGCATCTGCAGCGAATCTTATCGCTCATCAAAATTCCTCCTTACGAGTCACGAACGGCCAGTCCTATTGCGGAACATCACAACTCCAGCGGCAATCAAAATGAGCGGCCAGAGCCGGCCAAGGCTCAGGTGAAAAAACTCAAAGACGCGAAAATTGCTGAGAAGCAACAATGCTCCGATGCCAATTAGAATGATCGGACCTAGCGGCAAGTTCTTGCTAAAGTCATTCAACGGATCATTGAGAGGTTCACCGGCACTCTTAGCTTGTGAAACACGCATCGCATCGAAGGCCATGTAGAAAACGAAGCCCGCCAACAAGAGAGCGAGAACAACGATTACTCCTGCGCTGAAATCATCGGCATTCGCGGCTTCCACGAGGCCGAGTATGAGAGCGGTGAAGATTACGAGATGAAGCAGAGCTTTGTTGTATTCGGCGTTGTAAACCGC
>WNFK01223054.1_pt1 | contig 10159 bp, 14 predicted proteins | sample 5400281 | NCBI WGS metagenome assembly WNFK01 (sample SAMN13153350, study PRJNA577476) | soil metagenome | isolation source: 20 cm soil on Douglas fir-dominated hillslope | place: USA:California | collected 2013-09-17
ATGTTATCCCCACCGCTCTTTTTCAGCAAGAGCGATAATAAATCCAAGAGTTCTTAGGGCGGACTCTGGAGAAATGACTAACGTTAGGAGTCGATTAGGGAGCGTTTTTCGGCATGCGCGCTGACGATGCCCCGATGCGCGACACGATTTGCGGTGACTTTTTGCCTCTAATGACGATCCACGCCAAGCGATAGGACCACCGAAGGCACTCTCCATTCACAGCTTGTAAGGCCGCATTGCGTCCCGGCTCGCGGAGAATGACACCGAGATAACCCTTACACCGAGGGCAAGCCCGAGCAAAATATTTCACCATTGGAAGTATGGATTTCGTGATTCGCCTCGCCATCACATCCACAACAGTTCGCGTTATTAATCTTTACGGCTTCCGCGCCCCCCGACCCTTCACTCGTCGCGCTGCAACTACCGCTTAACGATGACGGTTCACAAACAGCCGCTTTATTTAATTGCTCTCTGAAGAGATCCACCCGCGCCGTCGCTTTGATATGATCGGGCGTAGCCAGTTACCCAAGTTAAATCATCTCGCCATGAAATCACGCTTTTGCATTCACACCTAATCTGAATGCCGAATTTAGTATCGGCAAGTTGGTTCAAATATTTTCGCCCCCATTTGGAACATACCAACGTGATTGTCCCATCGTTGAAATCGATGTCGGCCTCCATGGTTTCACCTCCATGAGTAATCTATGAAAAGGTGACCGCCAGCAAAAGTGTCGCTCAAGGAAGTCACCAAATGTAATACCCCTCATATTTTTTTGGAAATTTGGCTCGGCATCCATCTTGAAGATACCGACACACTATTATTTAGTGCGGCATACCGAAAACAACGAATCTTGCAATCGCCGTCGTGGAGGACAAACTCCCAAATATCGTCCAACATAAAATTGGGAGTCATGACAAAACTCGATAGGTATTAAAACAGAGCGGCGGAATATTATCGTGCTGGCAGGTGAATAGATGGTCATTGGAGCAGGAGCCGGTGGTGCAGCCGAAATGAAAAGCGATTCACCCTATTTTGGACGGCGCGAAAAACTCCATTGCAGCAGCGGCGGCGTGACGATAGTCGTCACAATCACCATAACCAGAATCGCGGAAAACACCGCCTCATCGAGAATCCGCTCGCCCTTGAGCGCGAGACTGAGCCCGATACCGGCGAAGATTAATCCAACCTCTCCCCTCGGAATCATACCGAAACCGATCGCGAGCCGGTTGATATTTTTGCCCAAAGCACCGAATCCGCAAGCTTGTTTGCCGATGATCGCCGCCATGGTCAGTGCCAAGGCCAATGCCAACACTTCGGCCCGAAACAAGCTGACAAAATCAATCTTTATGCCCATCTGAACGAAAAACAACGGCACAAGAAACGCAGATAATGGATGAAGCATTTTATCAGGTGCCAGTTCCTCCGCTTGTAAATACTTTTCCATCGGCACGGATTCTAAAATGAGCCCGGCTGCAAACGCACCAACGATCGGCGACAGCCCGATCGTCGCGGATAAGTACGACATCAGAAAACACAGAGTCAGCGACAAGGTGAAGAGCATCCCGCGTGATGCGGGTTTGGCTGCATGGTGAAAAATATGCGGCAAAAGCCGGACCCCGACAAACAACGAGCCCGCCAAAAACGCTATGGCGGTGACGACCAGATAACTGATTGATCCAAGTGAAATCGGTGCTCCCTGGTCTGCTCCGACAATCATCCCGGACACCACCCCCAGAATGAGAAGTCCGAGCACATCATCGATTACCGAAGCACCAAGAATTATTTTTGCCTCGGGGGTGCGCATGGCATTGATATCTTGCAGCACTCGCGCCGTGATCCCGACACTGGTAGCGCAGAGTGTGGCACCGATAAATGTGTGTACATAAAACGATCGATCGGGCAGCAGCCAAACGCTGACGAGCCAGCCCAAAAGGAATGGCAGGAGGACACCAATGAGAGCAACGAGCAATGAGGAAAGGCCGACTTTCATCAGATCCGCCAAACTGGCATCGAGCCCGATCTCGAATAGTAAGAGGATGACGCCGAGTTGCGCGAGAATTTCCAGTGCGGCGTCGGCTTTCAGAAAATCAAGACCGTCAAGACCTAAAAGACTTAGATTGCCAAGAATCAATCCGGCAAAGAGTTCGCCCATGACGGCGGGTTGTGTCAATTTTTCAGCGACCAAACCGGCGAGCTTGGCGACCGGCAGAAGTATGAAAAGCGCGAGCAACAGGTCGCTCATCGCGCTGTCATGATCTGCGGCACCGGTTAAGAGCAATGTAGAGACAACAAGAAAAAATCTGACGATTATTGACCTGCGCTTTTTCATTCTTACGAAGGCACCTTCTGTGGCGGATAAGACTGCCTGAGCTTTTTCTCATTTGTAATAAAACGATTGCAAGCTCCTCCTATGTCTAAACTGAAACACAGACAAAACCAATTCTTTGGCGGAGATAATTCATAAACGATCGAGCGAGGAAATACGGGTACGGGGAATTTCAAAAACGGCGTAATGAAACTGTTGGGCGATTAGCTCTCTGGAAGGATGATTTCGACGCTTAGATCACCGATCAGCACCGATTAAATTCAAACAAATCCGTCCAGTCGCCACAACGGGCTCGGCATACTTTCCTCTCTTCTCCATCCGCCGCTAACTTGGTCTGGCAACGCTTTCTCTGACGCGCCGTGGATCACTGCAATTGACCTGCCCCACCCTCCCCGCCAATCTGATCCACTCGTTTGTTCAGAAGCCCAAGGCGTGTTTGACTCTCAATCGCCGCTATAAATTTTTTTTGAAGACGAGCATGAACAAAAACAGGCTCACGGTCAGTTAGGAATATCTATTGAGCCGATCTCAGTGAGAGAGCGACCACAATTAGCTTTTAACAATTCAAATATCTGACCACAAAACTCTTCGTGATTGAAATTGAGACGACCAAGATAGGTACTGCCGTGGTGGATCATCGTAATAAAAAGGCACCGGTCGGGATTGACTATGGATTGTCTTACGTTTTCGAGCACTCCAATCTCGCCTTCTGGATGAATAAAAGCATTGCGAAGCCCCGAGGCCCAAATCCATTCCGGTGGCGAATTCCGAATGCCGTTCAACGACATAAAAGGATGATTGCGAAGTTGCATATTGGGCCATTGAAATATATTTGCACTCGTAGCTTTCTTTCAGTTCTCTCCTTGACTAAATTCATTGAGCCCCGATCTTCGCGGAGGGCCAGCCTTGTGACCCTCCGCATCCTAAGCAATTAGAATTTACTCGTGATCGTGGTCTCTATTTCCACGCTCTTCCCGCTCGTCTTTGTTTAAATCTTTCCTGTCCAAACGCATATCTTTTTCGAGGTTGCGGATTTTTGAATTGTATTCGCGGGTTTCACGCTTATCGCCTTCGCGAATCTCGCGGTCACGTTGCTGTCTCAACTCTTCAAGCTGCTGGCTATCTTGCCGCAGATCCTGCCGCTGATTCCGCGTATCGTGCCTATCATCGTCATCAGCGAAACCTCTTGCGGTCGGCGCGATAAGAGTAGCAGCCAATACACTCATGCAAAATATCGATTTCGATTTAGTCATTTGTTCCTCCCTTTTTGTTTTCACCTGTAGTAGCGCAAGCATCATACCAATCGTAAACGCTGAATAACTTTAGACTCGTCAAAAACGCACAGGGGAATGGATGATATTGCCCTCCATAGATTTTAAGATATCTACTTACAACTATTGTAAAACTGAGTGGCGATATTTCGGCGTTTCAGGACAAATCGCGGACTTAGATCCAGTGAATAAGTCTAGGGATGCATTAATACCCGTTACGATCGCTCCTGGGCCGGTCGTTCTCTATCGCTGTGTTGCTGCGGCATCACAAACTATCGCCAGCAAGGTCCGGTCTGAATAATCGGCAATGTTCTATTAAGTGGGGCTTTGGTGTTATTGCTGCCAAAAACTCATCAGCTAAAACTCGCCGCATCAAATAGCATACTGACTTCAGACACGAAAAACCGACGAGCCCTAAGAACAACATTGTCAGATTTCTGACAAACCACTTGACCGCATTGGTTATCTGAATAGAATCAAGGAGTGGCGTTAGTATATCGAAGACTGGAAAACTCCCTTGATTTGGACTGGCATTTCAATCCTCGATGCCCGCGCTGGCGGACCTTGGCTTAGTCGAATCACAGTTTTTAAAGCCCGAGGACGATCGGCTTTGTCCAGAATGCATAAAGCTTGATGCCACGATGCTCCCGCCCAAAAACCCTACTGACGATTAGCAACCCCCACACCATTTCCCCCGATGGCGGGCTTACTCGTCAGTCGCCCCCAATTTGTACCTCTTAAGATAATTTTATCATCACCGATTAAGAAGGTTGTCAGTTTCCCGACAAATGTTCCGTTGATTGACAACCACGCTCACTTGTTATTTATTTTCGGCCCATGCAACTTCGTGAACATCCCTCGATATGCCGCAATGGTAAACCCGGCTGGCCACCTCAATGGTTTAAAATCGAAGGTTCGGGAGATAAGTTAACGGGCGAAATCGGAGCACTGAGTAGCGTATTGCTTTCTCGCCTTGACCCGCCGACAGCATGCTATCTGCTAATTGATATTGAAGCCACGTCCTACATGGGTACGATCTTATGTGATGACTCTGAGTTCTGTCGCAAGATATACAATTTTCTAAAGGGCCATATAGGTAAGCCCGTTAAAGAAATTGGCGATCAGGATTTGGGTAGTGACTCATTTTGATTTGAAATAGAGAAAAGCCCGCAAGGTGATCGCCAACCATGCAGCAATAATAACAGCGGCCCCAACCCAACCTAAGACGGAACCCCTCGGATCTTAAATTGCCAGATAAAATCTGAACACCCTTTGTCGCTAGCCCATTCACGGAGACTTTATGAATATCCCAAACTTGCAAAAGACGGCTGGAATTCTTCCACTTGTTCTGCTGGCAATATTAACTTTGCCCTTGATTGCGATAGCCGGTCCAGGAGAAGAAGCGAATGCGGCCATTGATCGTTGGTCGGCGGCATACAATTCGAACGATCCAGATGCCGTGCCGTACTGCGGGACCCGTCGGCGTCACGTGACGGTATAAGATCGCAAAAACGCTAACCCTCCCTTGGTAGTCTCGGATGTCCCGGACGGCACGACATTTCAATCCGTGTGGGCTTAAGTCGATTATCTGTATACTCTAAAAAAAAGACCTGCTCGGAGTCCGCAATTTTTGGAGAAAATTTTGCTGTACTGTTGTATGTAGGCGAATGGCTCCTCTTAGTGTGCCCCGTAATCAATCGCGACAAGCTCAATATCAATCGTTAATTCTTCTCCTGCTAACGGATGGTTGAAATCCACTGTTACTTTCGATTCGGTGACTTCCGTTACGGTTACATCGACCGGCGATCCGTCCGATTGAGGAATTGGCACCCGTTCACCTACTGTCGGCTCCGGGTCCCATTGCGCGAACTTGTTTTTAGGGACCTCAACCACCCTATCTTCTAGGTAAGGCCCAAAAGCTTTTTCTACGGGTAGTTCTGTTGTTTTCGCATCACCGGGTTTCATCCCCACCACCGCTTCCTCAAAACCCTGGATAACTTGACCTTCTCCAATGGTAAATCGCAGGGGCTCGCGATCGAAGGTTTCATCAAAAACCGACCCGTCGTGCAATTTGCCGCGGTAGTGAACCTGTACCGTATCCCCGTGTGTTGCAAGTTTCATCATTTTCCCCTCCTAATTAATTATGTTAAAATCTTTAAAGATCGATATTCCCCACCTCTCTGATCGGTCTCCCCAAAACGGGCTGGAGTTTTTCATGGAGCCTGGAGGCGAAAGCTGTATTGGAACAATTTAGTTCAGCAAAATAGATCTTCCCGTCCAATTCGTTGCTCAGAAGAAGATTGCTCGGTTCGATAAAATCCACGTCTCTCAAAATCCCGTCTTCTACTCTAAACGAGCTTTCGCCCTGCTCCGACCAGCTTGGCGGCCATTGGATTTTCGGATGTTCCCTTAGTCGCATGAGCTTTCCTCCTCTCGGAAAAAGTGTCTCATCCATGTCGCAACCACACGGCTCGGTTTGACACGAAATTAACGTTTTCTATCTCAACGAACTGGCCAGAAGTGAAACGCCGTAGGAAGTTTTGAAGAATAAACCGGAAAGAATTAGTTGTGGAAACATCTCTATTTCACCTATAGCGCACGTTCTGCTCATGTCAAGTGTGTCGAAGTTATCTCCGAAATTGTTTGTACCTGATTTCTTACCTGAGTCATGTTTTATCAGCGGTTCGGGGAATCGATTCGGCAACGCCAGCCCTGGAGTCACTTTTGATAATTTGGTTATTCCCGATGAATCCCGCTGCTTTGGACGGTCGGTTCTGGGCTGTAATCTTTCGGCGAAGGTGTGCGCCCTATTTGCTCGTCAGGGCTGTGCATAGCTAATCAGTTAATAAAGCAAATCCCATTCCCGTACTAAATTGCAGATACTTACATTTTCTTGCTGCGTTTTTGTCTGGTCAAATCCCCGTATTGAATGATGATCCTGACAGTAAAAAACAGACAATTGAGGGAATTTGCTTGCTCATGGCGAGGCTCGACTGGTGAAACTCGATAGAGATCACTTCATCGCGAATAAATGAAACCAGCCGGATTCCTTGAGACTTGCAGACTCAAAGCGCAATGCTGTCTGTCAAGGGGAATTGAATCATTCTTTTTGAAGACCCAACTCCCGAGCCGTATCATCATCAATGGTCCCGGTCATATTAAGTTCGTGTGATTGTTGAAACCATCGGATAGCCTCGCGCGTGCTCTGGCTCATCCTACCGTCAATCGGCCCTGAGTAAATACCATCGTTTTTCAAAGCCTGCTGCGCTTTGATTACCTGATCTGTATTTGGAAATTTGGGATAATCCGATTGTCGTTGGCGTCGGAGCATGAGGGCTTGCATCAAACGGTCCCCGGCGTCGGACGTTTTTCCTCGCTGCATCAGCCCCGAGCCACCACTCGGCGTGCCGCGATCTTCGGAAACCAGTACGAACAACGCACAGAGGACGGCGAGACTTGCCAGCAATACGGCGAATATACCTCTCATCGGGGGACCTCCTGCGAGGTTTGATTACTTTTCCCGCCTAATTGAAGCCTAACGCTGCGGCTTGGCCGACTCAACCTTCAGTGGGGTCCAGTTGCTGAAAGAATTCTCAGAGTCAGGGCGCTGGAAGAAGTGCCGTCTATCTTCACGATGCCAGTCGGACAATTCTTCAGGAGGATTCCAACCAAACATGCCTCAAACCCTTCCATCTCTCATCGACTTGTCACGTGAAATTTAATTCCGCTTAAGACGGTGTCAAGCCCAGTACGACCGTTGAGCAGATTTGAGACGTTGGCCGATTTCCGCCACCGGCAGCGAACCAACCTATAAATGATGTCGCGCCGGATTCTGTTCGAGTAGGAATTTTTATCGGCCCTCACTTGAATCGCGTCAAATCGTGAGACGATAATAATTATACAGAAGGTGGACCGATGAACAGCTGGATGCAAACCGGTGGCACCCGCGTTCCCGACCTGATCGGTGCCTTATCAGAGTTCGACATTCTCACCGTCCAGGGCTATTCCAACCAGTGGCGTGGGACCGGCGGTCTCGAGCCTGAAAAGAGCCTCATGTTCGCCGTTTTGTTAGACCCAGTCGAATGCTTTCAAAAATATGCTCTTTTGTGTGACCAGTATTCGAATCGCCTCTTCAGAGAGACGGAGATCTGGATCTTCGAAGACAATCGAAAATGGCCCTTTTCATTCATTAATGTCTGTGGAGCCCTGGCAATTGATCCGCAGTATTTCCGTAAAGGTCTCTTGCGTTGGAAGCAAAACGCGATGCAGTCAGTTTCAACAAGACAGCGGAATAAACGTTCTGCGTAAAAGCTACGCCTATCGGATCGCCAGATTCGACAGTTCATCCTGCATAACGAGGGCATTTTTCTTTCTGCTACGTAGACTCGATGGATACACTTCTCACCAAGATTAGAACTGCGATTTACCGGGCGACCGTCGTCGCGAATGCGAGATATCGCAGCGACGTGCTAAATCTCCAAGCGATGGGCTTGACCTATTCGACGTTGCTTTCGCTGGTCCCTTTTCTTGCGGTGATGTTTTCCCTGCTGAAAGCATTTGGGGTGCAAAATGTTCTGGAACCTTTTCTGGCACAGCTGCTTCGGCCACTCGGGAACGCGGCATCAGAGGTGACAAGCAGAATCATAAATTTTGTCGAAAACATCCGGGTCGGCATACTGGGTGCGGCTGGCGTGGCCATGCTATTTTATACAGTCGTCACCCTTGTCGCCAAGATTGAAGACGCATTGAATCAGATATGGCGACTGCCCCATTCCCGTACCTGGAGCCAAAGAGTCACAGCATATTTGAGCGTGATCTTAGTCGGGCCGGTAATGATTTTTGCCGCCTTGACCCTCACAGCGTCGGCTCAAAGTTACTGGTTAGTCGAGCGGCTCTTCGAAATAGGATTTGTGAGCTATCTGTTTACGTTGACCACCAGCGTCATGCCGTTTGTCCTGCTTTGCGCCACTTTCACATTCCTTTACAAGTTCATTCCCTACACGAAGGTACGACTTAGTTCTGCGTTAGTCGGCGGAGCCGTCGCAGGTGTCTTATGGCAGCTCATCGGCATGGCATTTGCGGCGTTCGTGGCCAACTCGGCCCGTTATGCAGCGGTCTATTCGAGTTTTGCCATCGTGATTGTCTTTCTCATTTGGTTGTATACCGGATGGCTGATTTTCTTAATCGGTGCCGAGGTCACCTATTTTCATCAATATCCTTCCGCGTTCCTATACGAAGCGATGACGGACGGAAAAGGTTATCGGTTCCAAGAATGGTTAGCTCTCTCAGCACTCGCTGAGGTCGCGAGTCGTCACCTCTCACATCGACCTCCTTGGGAGCAAACGGAGCTTGCCGCCCGTTTGGGGGTTTCGAGTTTAGGAAATCTCATTGATGAATTTGTTAGGAGCGGCATTTTGCTTAAGTCCGCAGAGCCTGAAGGAGTCGCATTGGCGCGGCCACCCGAAAATATTTTCGTAAAGGAGATTCTCGAAATCGTCGGCGGCTCCACCACGCACGAGAGAGGAGCCATCGGTGACGTCTTGCTGCGTCGTGATCAAGCGGCCCAAAAAGCATTGGAGGGGATCACGCTGAAGTCCTTGGTCGAAGACAATTCCGCAACGGTCCTACAGTTTCCTTTCCCCGAATCGGCTGCTCAGGGGAGCCGAACAAACACACAGAAACGGCCCAACGGGGACAAATCATAATGGTATTAGAGCTCTGATGCGGCTCAGGTCTACTGGATCCTCAACCCTCGCCGAATAGGCACTGAAAAACTAAAATAGCATCTACGCGCTGAATTGATATCAAGCACTTTCATTGCTAAAGAAGCGGTGACACGGGTCGCGGAGCTTCCTAAATGAAGCTGTCAAAGGCTTTTAATGGAGTTCGCCGAGACCGTTGGCAAGTTCGGCCCACGCGGGGAGCCTGACCAAAGCGACTGATTAGCAAATAGATTGTCGGATCTCTCATTAGATGCTCAATGTTCATAATCGCGGCTGCGCTAACTCAACGTTCTACGGATACAATGGCCATATGCCGATTTCACCTACCGCAAAGAACGATACCAACCTGTTAACCTGAATTAGACGTCCGATTACTGTAGATGTTGTGGTTCGCCTGCGCTTTAGGATTCTAGAAACGCATGCCATTGTGTGCGATTTGCTCGGGGTGGTTCTTTGTGAGTTCAAAAGCCTGAGATAAGGAGTAGCGATGTCCAAGAAGCTAGTAGTCTGTTGCGATGGCACCTGGAATGGACCCGACCAGAGCAAAAACGGCACATCCTGTCCAACGAACGTAACTAAAATTGCCCTTGCAATTCGGTCAAAAGACGACCAAGGCGTTGAGCAACTCGTTTATTATCATAAGGGCGTAGGCACCGGGATGTTTGATCGCCTGCGTGGCGGAGCTTTCGGGCGCGGACTCACCGAAAACATCAAGGATGCTTATGTCTTTCTGATCGAAAATTACGAACTTGACGACGAACTTTTCTTCTTCGGCTTTAGTCGTGGCGCGTATACGGTACGAAGCACCGTAGGCTTGATTCGGAATAGCGGCTTACTC
>WNFK01223154.1_pt1 | contig 10159 bp, 10 predicted proteins | sample 5400281 | NCBI WGS metagenome assembly WNFK01 (sample SAMN13153350, study PRJNA577476) | soil metagenome | isolation source: 20 cm soil on Douglas fir-dominated hillslope | place: USA:California | collected 2013-09-17
GGCCTGTCCCGCCGCTCCCGGATCGAGCTCGAAGAGCCAGTAGCCCTCCTTGCCTCGCTCGGTCGAAGAGCCCGCGCAGATCACGTTCCCCTGCTGGAACCGCTCGTGGATGTGCCCGCAGAGGATCGCGGCCGCGTCGCGCGCCGCCTCGAGGAGCCCGCGCGCTCCGCGCAGCCGATGCCACGGCCAGTCCGGCACGCCGCCCGTTTTGAACGGCGCATGGTGGACCAGCACCACCTTGCCGCGCAGGTCCTGCGAAAGGTCCGCTTCCAGGATCCGCCCCTGCGTGATCACCGGCCAGCAGATCGCCCCACACGAGTCCAGCGCGGCGAATCCCTCCGGCAGCGCGCGCGGCGGGAAGTACTGCTCGAACAACCGGCTGGGCCGCCCGTGAACCGGATAGCGGTCGTGGTTCCCGGCGATGCAGACCAGCCGGTCGCCCAGCGGCGCGAGCGCTTCCCGCGCCAGCGCGAACTCCTCCTCCATCCCGAGCTGCGTCAGATCCCCCGTGCAGACCACCAGGTCGGCGCGCAGCGTGTCCGCATCCCGCGCGATCTGCCGCAGCTTCTGAAGCGCGCCGTCGTACTTCTTGCCGCGCCCCTTCCACAGCTCGGCGGTGGCGATGGCCCGCAGCGGACCCAGCTCGCGAAGGGGTCGCTCGCGCCAGCGCGGGAGCTGCACGTGGGGATCCGAGAAGTGCAGGTTCCTCACGGCTTCTCCGCCACCGCCAGAAGCCCGAGCCCCCCGAGCGTCTCCTCGATCTTCAGCACCCGGAGCCCGGCGCGCTCGAGGCTGCTCCAGAGCGACTGCGCCGAGGGCCGCCCGTAGATCCCGCTCATCGCCCACCAGAACGCGGCCGTCACCGCCCAGCGCGGCGCGGACAGCGCCCGCGCCAGCCCGAAGAGCGTCGCCCGCTTCCCGGCCCGCGGCTCCAGCAGCACCGCGCGCCCGCCCGGCCGCAGCACGCGCGCGACCTCGCGCAGCGCAGCCGACTGATCGGGCAGCAGGTACAGCACGCTGTGGAAGGTCACGGCGTCCAGCGAGCCGGAGCGGACCGGGAGGACCCCCGCGTCCGCGCACACCAGAGGCAAGGGCCGCCCCTGTCGCGCCCGCCGGAGCATCGAGAGCGCCAGGTCTGCCCCGACCGCTCCCACCGGGAGCTGCCGCGTGGAGTTCCCCGGCCCGCACCCCACGTCCAGGATGAGCCGCGCGCCCACCGGGAGCTCCTCCGCCATCCGCGCGCAGTGCCGCTCCCAGACCGGATGCCGCGTGAGCAGCTCGTAGGGCAGGGCGACCTTGTCGAAGAACGTCGAGGAGCGGAGCATCGGCCCATCCTAGCCCCAGCCGCTCCAGGACAGGCGGCTCAGGACTGCGCCTTTCCGCGTTGCCGTGAAACCAGCTGCGAATTGCGCTACAACCTGGCCATGGGCCTTCTTGACAAGATCCAGCCGAAAAAGCCACAGCCCAAGCCGTCCGCTCTCGCCTTCGACGACGACGGCAACCTGCTCGTCCGCTGGGACGACGGCCGGGAGTCCAGGTTCCCGCCGCGCTGGCTGCGCGCGCGCTGCCCCTGTGCGGAGTGCGTCGAGGAGTGGAGCGGCCGGCGCATGGTGGGCGAGGAGCAGGTCAAGGCCGACGTGAAGCCGGGGGGCATGAACGAGATCGGCCGCTACGCGGTGCAGGTGGAGTGGTCCGACGGCCACTCGACCGGGATCTACTCCTGGGAGTACCTGCTCAAGATCCGCGATGAGGAGCCTTCAGCGAAGGGTTGACCTGGCGCGTCAAGGCCGTTATGACGCGCGCCTCTCCTGGAGGAATCCATGGCCACTCGCCCCGGCCGCCGCGTCGCCATCGTCGCCGGCCTTCGCACCCCCTTCGTCAAGGCGGGCACCTCCTTCAAGGACCTCTCCGCCCTGGAATTGGGGAAGCAGGTCGTCTCCGAGCTCGTGCAGCGGGCGGAAGTCCCGCCGAAGGCCATCGACCAGATCGTCTTCGGCACCGTGATCCCCTCGGTCCAGCTCTCCAACATCGCGCGCGAGGTGGGCCTCGCCGCCGGCCTGCCCAAGAACGTCGACGCGTACTCGGTGGTGCGGGCCTGCGCCACCAGCCTGCAGGCGATGACCAGCGCGGCCGACGCCATCGCGCTCGGCGAGATCGATCTGGCCGTGGTGGGCGGCGCGGAGGCGATGAGCGACGTCCCGATCAGCTACTCGCGCCCGGTCGCGCAGGCGGTGGTCGCGGCCAGCCGCGGGCGCTCGCTGGTGGAAAAGCTGCACGCCTTCCAGGGCGTGAGCGCCCGGGATCTGCTCCCGGTCCCGCCGGCCATCGCGGAGTACTCCACCGGCGAGACCATGGGCGAGTCCACCGAGAAGATGGCCAAGGAGAACGGCATCTCCCGCGAGGCGCAGGACGCCTGGGCCCACCGCTCGCACTTCCTCGCCGCGCAGGCCTGGGCGGCCGGCAAGTTCCGGCACGAGGTGATGCGGGTCCTGATCGGGAAGAACTTCGAGGTGGTGGTCTCCGAGGACAACATCGTCCGCAAGGACTCCAAGCTCGAGAGCTACGCCAAGCTCAAGCCGGTGTTCGACAAGCGCTACGGATCGATCACCGCGGGCAACTCCTCTCCGCTCACCGACGGCGCGGCGGCGCTGGTCGTCTGCGCGGAAGATCGCGCTCGCGAGCTCGGGCTGCGGCCGCTGGGCTTCCTGCGCGCCTACGCCTACGCCGCCGTCGATCCCGCCTGGCAGCTCCTGCAGGCGCCGGCGTTCTCCGCGCCCAAGGCGCTCCGGCGCGCGGGCATGCGCCTGGGCGACATCGATCTGGTCGAGATCCACGAGGCCTTCGCCGCCCAGGTGCTCTCGAACCTGCAGGCCTGGTCGTCGAAGAAGTTCGCCGCCGAGCACCTGGGCGGGGAGGAGCCCATCGGCGACGTCCCCGACGAGAAGATTAACCCGCGCGGCGGCAGCATCGCGCTGGGCCACCCCTTCGCGGCCACCGGCGCGCGCCTGGTCCACCAGGCGCTGCGCGAGCTGGAGGAGAAGGACAAGAACACCGCGCTGGTCTCGATCTGCGCCGCCGGCGGCCTGGGCGCGGCCTGCATCCTGGAGAGGACCTAGATGGGAGCCCTGCGGATCGAGACGGCACCGGACGGCGTCGCGACCGTGCTGTACGACGTCCCCGGCGAGCAGATGAATACGCTGCGGGACTCCTTCGAGCGGGAGTTCGACGAAGCGTTCGGGAAGCTGGCCGAGGACGCGTCGGTGAAGGCGATCGTGCTCGCCTCCGGCAAGCCCGACAGCTTCGTGGTGGGCGCGGACGTGGAGATGCTCGCGCGACTCAAGATGGCCGCTGAAGCGACGGCATTGGCCCGAGGCGGCCAGCAGGCGATGCAGCGGCTGGAGGATCTGGGCAAGCGCAAGCCGGTGGTCGCGGCCATCCACGGCCCGGCGCTGGGCGGCGGCCTCGAGCTGGCGCTGGCCGCCACCTACCGGATCGCTTCCGACGACCGCAAGACGCAGCTCGGGCAGCCCGAGGTGCAGCTCGGGCTGATCCCCGGAGCGGGCGGGACGCAGCGGCTGCCGGCGCTGATCGGCATCGCGCAGGCGCTCGACCTGATCCTCTCCGGCAAGTCGGTGCGGGCGCAGAAGGCGCGCAAGCTCGGGCTCCTGGACGAGCTGGTCCCGAGGGCCATCCTGCTCGAGGTGGCGCGCCGGCGCGCCCGGGAGCTGGCGGCCGGCGAGCTGAAGATCGAGCGCAACAAGGTGGAGCTGACGCTGCCCAAGCTGCTGCGCACGGAGGTGCTGCAGCAGCTCGCGCTCGAGGACAACCCGGTGGGCCGCCGGATCCTCTTCCAGCAGGCGCGCAAGGCCCTTCTCGCGAAGACGCACGGCCACTACCCCGCGCCCGAACGCGCGCTGGAGGCGATCCGCATCGGCGTGGAGAAGGGTCCGGAGGAGGGTTACCGGGCGGAGGCGGCCTTCTTCGGCGAGCTGGTGGTGGGCGACGTCTCGCGCCGGCTGGTGGAGATCTTCTTCGCCACCCAGGCGCTGAAGAAGGACACCGGCGTGGACGACGCGTCGGTCAAGGCGCGCAAGGTGGAGAAGGTCGGCATGCTCGGCGCCGGGTTGATGGGCGCCGGGATCGCCTACGTCACGGCGGACGCCGGCATCCAGGTGCGGCTCAAGGACAAGGACGACGCGGCGCTCGGCCGCGGGCTCAAGCAGATTGCCTCGATCCTCGACGAGCGGGTCAAGCGCAAGCGCCTCTCCTGGCGGGAGCGCGAGGACAAGCTCGCGCTGATCACCGGCACCACCGACTACAGCGGCTTCAGGCGGGCTGGAGTCGTCATCGAGGCGGTGTTCGAGGACCTCAAGACGAAGCAGGCGATGGTCCGCGAGGTGGAGAAGGACGCGCCCGACGCCATCTTCGCCACCAACACGTCGTCGATCCCGATCGGGCTGATCGCCGAGGGCGCCGCGCGGCCGGACAGGGTGGTGGGCATGCACTTCTTCTCGCCGGTGCAGAAGATGCCGCTGCTCGAGGTCGTCCGCGGCCGCAGCACCGGCGCGGAGGCGGTGGCCACGGCGGTCGCGCTGGGGAAGAAGATCGGCAAGACCGTGATCGTGGTCAACGACGGCCCCGGCTTCTACACCTCGCGGATCCTCGCGCCGTACATCAATGAGGCGGCCTTCATCTTCAACGACGGCGCGGCGGTGGAAGACATCGACCGGGCGCTGGTCGAGTTCGGCTTCCCGGTGGGCCCGATGCAGCTGCTCGACGAGGTGGGCATCGACGTCGGCTCGAAGGTCGCGCACATCATGCACGAGGCCTTCGGCGCGCGCCTGGCCCCGCCCAAGGGGTTCGACAAGCTGGTGGAGAGCGGGCGGCTGGGTCGCAAGTCGAGGAAGGGCTTCTACACGTACGGCGAGTCGCGCGCCAAGGAGGTCGATCGGACCGTCTACGACCTCACCACGCAGGGCCAGAAGTGCGTGCTGCAGATGGTCAACGAGGCCGCGCATTGTCTCGGCGAGGGAATCCTCCGCACGCCCCGCGACGGCGACGTCGGCGCCGTCTTCGGACTGGGATGGCCCCCGTTCCGCGGCGGTCCGTTCCGCTACGCGGACGTGCAGGGCGCGGCCCACGTGGTCGAGCGGCTGCGCGGCTACCAGGACAAGTTCGGGGCCCGCTTCACGCCCGCGCCGCGGCTGCTGCAACTCGCGCAGTCGGGCGGGGGCTTCCACGACAACCGGTAAGAGGGGCGATGGGTCGCCTCCGCCGCACGGCCGCCCTGCTGGCAACGCTCGCGCTGGCGTCTTGCGCGTCGGCCACGCGGCCAGGCGGAGTGGGCGCGGCATCTCCGTCCGCCGGAGTCGAACGAGCGCGCGAGGCGCTGTCGCAGGCCCGTGCCAGGCCGGGTAACGGTTCAGGTGTTCATTCCTGAACTCGCCCCGGGGCGAGCGCTCCCCTGAGCACGCCCCGGGGCGTGCGCAATCTGGGACCCAGGGGTGCCCAGAATGAGACCGGGCTAGGCTAGCTCCAACGCCAGTCAGTCAAGCGACAGACGTTGACGCTGTCGTCCTCCGTTGTCGTGATGGTGGACGTCGCCGTCGCCGTCGCTGTCCACGCTCTCGACCACGTCGACGTCGACGCAGACCTGTTCGTCTCGGTGCGCTTGACTGAGCAGCATTGGGGCTAGCTCACCGTCACGTTGAACAGCTTCCCCGCCCCCCAGGTGGCCGCGGCCGCGATCGCGAGCACCAGGACCTGCCGCGCCGCGCTCCAGGTCACGTTCCGCCCGCCCAGATATCCCAGCATCCCGCCCACGCCGATGGCGGCGGCGGCGCCGAGCCCCATCGAGGCCAGGGCCGCTTTCGTGCCGCTCCAGAAGAACCAGGGAAACAGCGGCACCAGGGCTCCCGCCGCGAAAGTCCCGAGAGAGGTCGAGGCCGCCTTCCAGGGCGAGCCTAGCTCCTCCGGGTCCAGCCCGAGCGCCCGCGCGTACACGGCCAGCGCGCGGTCCGGCACCATCGCGATCTGCTGCGAGGCGTTGTGCGCCGTGGCTTGCTGCACCCCGCCGCGGTGGATGAACTCCTCCAGGTCCTCCCGCGCGTGCTCGGGTTGTCGCTTGAGGTGCTCGCGGAAGTCGGTGAGCAGCCGCTGGAGCAGCTCCACCTGCGCCGACATCGAGACGTACTCGCCCACGGCCATCGACGCCGCACCCGCGACCAGCGAGGCGAGGCCCGCCATTGGTGACCAGGCCGTCGCTCACGCCGAGCACGGCGGCGCGGGAGGCTCCGCTCTGCACCTCCCGCGCGCGCCGCCGATCTGCCCTCGGGTCGTGCATCATCGCTCCAGCTCCCGCCGCAGCTCGGCCAGGGTGGGCAGCGCGCCGTCCTTGGCCGAGAGCAGGGGATGCTGCAAAGGCCAGTCGATGCCGGCGCTGTCCCAGCGGGCGCCGATCTCGTCCGCGCGATCGTACGGCTCGCTGCACTTGTACTCGACGTCGGCGGTCTCGCTCAGCACGCAGAAGCCGTGCGCGAACCCGGGCGGGATGAAGATCTGCCGGAAGTTCTCTCCGCTGAGGATCGCGCTCTCCCACTTCCCGAAGGTCGGCGAGCCAGGTCGGAGGTCCACCGCTACATCGAAGATCTCTCCCCCGACCACGCGCACCAGCTTTCCCTGCGGCCGCAGCCGCTGCGCGTGCAATCCGCGCAGGGTTCCGCGCACCGAATGCGAGTGGTTGTCCTGCACTAAGCCGTAGGGAATGCCGCCCTCGCGGTAGCGGGCTGCATGGAACGTCTCCAGGAACAGGCCGCGCGGATCGCGGTACACGTCCGGCTCGACGATCACCACCCCCGGCAGCTTGCCCTGCACGAACTTCAAGCGATCACCTCTCGAACCGGTAGCCATGCCCGCGGACGGTCAGGAAGTGCCGCGGCTCCTCGGCGTTCAGCTCCAGCTTGACGCGCAGGGACCGGACGAAGTTGTCCACCGTGCGCGGCGTCCCCTCGTACTCCGCTCCCCAGCAGCGCGCAAGGATGTCGTCGCGGCTGAGCGCGCGCCCGTTCGAGGTGAGGAAGAGGCGCAGCACCTTGAACTCCTGGGGGCTGACGTCGATGGCCTCGCCGTCGCGGGAGACGATCTGCCGCTCCAGGTCCACCTCCACCTGCCCGAACTTGATCACCGTCTGCTTCTCGGAGACCGGCCGGCGGCGAAGCAGGGCTTCGACGCGCGCCAAGAGCTCGCCCAGCCCGAACGGCTTGCTCATGTAGTCGTCGGCGCCGAGCTTGAGCCCGAGGATCTTGTCGCCCTCCATCCCCTTCGCGGTGAGCATCAGGATCGAGGCGGTGGAGTTTTTCCGGCGCAGCTCCTTCAGCACCCTCCAGCGCCATGGGCAGGCCGGTCTCGCCGTCCTGGGCCAGCCGCACCTCGTGGCCGTCCTTGCGCAGGTTCAGGCGCAGCCCCAGGGCGATGGCGCGATCGTCCTCGATGATCAGGATGCACGCCACGGTCAGGCCGCCGCCGGGAGGATGACGCGGAAGATGCTGCCCACGCCCAGCCGGCTGTCCAGCTCGATGCGCCCGCCGTGCTGCTCGACGATCTTCTTCGCGATGGCCAGGCCCAGCCCAGTGCCCTCCGTCCTGCGCGAGAGCAGGTCGTCGCCGCGGTAGAACCGCTCGAAGATGCGCTTGCGATCGTGGGGCCGCACGCCGGGTCCGTTGTCCTCCACCTCGATGGCGACGTTGCGGCCCGACCGTTTGGCGCGCACGCGGATGCGCTTGTCGTCGCCGGTGTACTTCACCGCGTTGGTCAACAGATTGAGGACCACCTGCGCCATCGCGTCGCGGTCCACGTCCACGGCCGGCAGCTGCGGCTCGATCTCGGTCTGGTAGGACGCCGGGAGCTGCTGCGCCCTGTACGCCTCGCCGATCCTGTCCAGCAGGGAGGGGACGTCGGTCCGCTCCAGCTCGAGCTGCCCGCGCCCCGACTCCAGCCGCGACCAGTCCAGGAGCTTCTCCACCATCCGCGAGAGGCGATCCGCCTCCGCCGAGAGCAGGGTCACGCACTCCTGCACTTCCTCGGGCCCTTCCGCCCGGCCTTCGCGCAGGGTCTCGGCGAAGAGGCGCACGCTGGTCAGCGGGGTGCGCAGCTCGTGCGAGATGTTGGCGACGAAGTCGGTCTTCAAGCGCGAGAGCTTGTACGCCCGCCGCATCTCGCGCAACGTCAATCCGAAGCCCGCGCCGATGCCGACATAGAGCAGGACCAGCAGCGCGATGTAGAGCGTGCGGTTGCGGAACGCGAGCGGCGCCGCCGGGTCGCCGGGCAGCTCCGCCGCCAGCGTGTAGCCGTCCAGCGGAGGACCGAGTGGCGCGCGGGCGACCACCGTCGCGTTCTGTCCCGCCTCCGCAACGATCCGCCGCAGCGCGGCCAGCGCCGGCACGGGCTCGCGGGGCGGAGCCAGGCGGAAGGCGGCGCGCTCGCGGGGGAAGCGCGCCTCGGCCAGCTTGGAAACCTCGCCGGCCACGGCCAGCGGGTCGTACTGGGCCAGGAGCGTGACCTCGTTCCCCCCGAAGAGCGATCGGACCAGCGCGTACCCACGGCGCTCGTTGCCGATCTCTGCGTTGGCGAAGACGTGGCCGCCGATGGGCAGGCTCGCGGCCCGCCGGGCAGCGTCCGCCAGCTCCGCGGGCGGGTTTTCGAGCGGCTGCAACGAGGCGATCAGCCGATCCTCGCGGCCGGCCGCCACCGCGTCGGCGGCCCGGTCGAGCCGTGCGAGAAGGTCCTGCGACACGACGTGCAGCCGGGCGTCGTACTCCTCCGCCAGCCGCCGCTCCACCGCCGCGCGCTCGTTCGCCACCGCCACCACGCCGAAGGCCACCAGCGCCACGCTGGGCAGCAGCATGCCGCAGAGGAGCCAGACGAAGGCGCGGCGGAACTCGATCAGCTCGGACGTCTCCGCCATCCGCTTTCTTTCTACCAGCGTTGATGGTACGTGCGCGCCCCGAATGGCGAAACCGGGAAAGCCGACCCAGGCCGCAGCCTCGCCAGGGCAGCCGCAGACCCCGCTGGCCAAGGCGCGCTGGGCGCTGGAGGCCGGCGACGTGCGCCGCGCCCGCGAGCTAGCCGCCGAGGCCGCCCGCTCGGGTCCGGAGTCCGATCGGGCGGATGCCGAGGCCCTCTTGCGCAAGCTGGGCCCGGACCTGCGCGCCATCGCCGTGGCCGCCGCGGTGTTGCTGCTGATCGTGATCGCGGCCTGGCTGGCGATCCTGCGGCAACGCTAGTCGCGGCCGCCGAAGGCGGCTGAGCGACTACTTCTGAGCCAGAATCGAGCCGGCAGGGTAACAACGCCGGATGAACCCGCACCCGATCTCGCGGCAGCGCGCGGGCTCGACCAGCGGCCAGGCGCCGGTCCTGCGGCCCTCGGCGATCGCGGCTCCCGCGTCGAGGAGGCGCTGCCGGGTCTCCTCGGGCGGCGCGGGGACCCGCTCGACGAACGGCGCGCCCTTGCTGCGGAGGAAGACGATCCCCGTCCGCACCGGCCGCGGCGCCTCGGCCAGCAGCTCGTGAGCGGCGAGGGCGTAGGCGTCCAGCTGCGCGGCATAGCGCGCGGGATCGCGCGCCTGCGAGAGCTTGTAGTCGACCACCGTGACCTCGTCGTCGATCACCAGCGCGTCGATCTGTCCACGGACCAGGAGCTCTGGAAGCGTTCCCGTCCGCGACAGCCGGAGCGTGAACGTCTGCTCCCGATACAGCCGGCCCGGCCGGGCCGCGGCCATCCGGCGGCCCAGGGGCGAGTCCAAGAAAGCGCAGGCGGCGTCGATCACTCCGGCATGAACGGTCGGGTCTTCGCCTTCGAGCTCCAGCACCCGCTCGAGCTCCGCGCGGCGGCGCGCCGGGTCGAGCTCCAGCGGCACCAGCTCCAGCAGCCGGTGGGCCAGCGTGCCAAGCGCGGCGGCGGGGCCGCCGGGCTCGTCGCCGAGCGGATCGGGCAAGGGATGCTCCGGGTCGGGCCGCTCCTCCAGGCGCAGCTCGTGCAGGAGCTGGTACCGGCGCGCGCACAGGGCCGCGTCCGCAAGCTGCGTCACCGGGGCCGAAACCGACGCCGGACCGGACAACGCGGGGGTGCTCACGCGAGCCACGTCGGTGTGCCCGGCGGGCG
>WNFK01007775.1_pt2 | contig 10158 bp, 8 predicted proteins | sample 5400281 | NCBI WGS metagenome assembly WNFK01 (sample SAMN13153350, study PRJNA577476) | soil metagenome | isolation source: 20 cm soil on Douglas fir-dominated hillslope | place: USA:California | collected 2013-09-17
GGAGCCGCGCTGCCGGAGCGCCTCCGCCAGCCGCGGTCGCTCGGTGAGAATGTGGGCGCGGGTGCGGTCGAGGTGAGCGTGATCTTCCAGCGCGGCGACCGCCGCCACCTGGGCGAGGCGGTTCACGTTGTAGGGCGCGCGGACCCGATTGAGCCGGTCGATGACCTCCGGCTGCGCGATCGCGTAGCCGATCCGCAGGCCGGCCAGCCCCGCGATCTTCGAGAAGGTGCGGAGCGAGATGACGAAGGGGAACTCGCGTGCCAGCGCCACTCCGTCGGGGGTCTCCGGATCGTCGCAGAAGTCGCGATACGCCTCGTCCACCACCACCAGCGGAGCGTCCGTGGCCAGGGACTCGATGAAGTGGCGCAGCGGTCCCTTCGCCACGATGGTCGACGCCGGGTTGTGCGGCGTGCAGATGAACACCGCCTTGGTCCGCGGCGTCACGCGCGCGCGCATGTCGTCGAGGTCGGTCTGGTAGTTGCGGAGGGGGCTCGCCACCACGTCCGCGCCGGCCAGGAGCGCCTCGGTGCTGTAGGGCTCGAAGGAGGGATGCGGCACCATCACCTCGTCGCCGGGCCCGAACGCGGCGCGCCCCAGGAGGCCGATCAGCTCGTCGGCGCCGTTGCCCACCACGATCCAGGCCGGGTCCACCCCGATCCACTCTCCCAGCGCCGCCCGCACTCTCTGGGATCCGCCGTCCGGATACAGGTGCACGCGCTCCGCCTCGCGGCGGAGCGTCTCCGCCACCTTTGGGGACGGGCCCAGCGGGCTCTCATTGGCCGAGAGCCGGATCACGGAGGGAAGGCCCAGCTCCCGCTCCACCTGCTCAAGAGATGGGCCGGCCTCATAGGGGGTGATCTTATCGAGGGTCTCGCGCCAGATCTTTCGCATCGCGGGACCATTGTATACGCGCGCGGGCAAGTCCGCGTCAGGTTTGACAGGATCGGCTCCGGCCATGTAACGTCTCGTCATGTCAGCCGAGCTGTTCAAGCAGCTCCGCCGCGTCGAGGCCCAGGCCGAGAAGGGCATGGAGGGCAAGCCGGCCGAACGCGCGGAGCGCCGGCGCCGGCTCCGCCTCGAGCTGCTCCGACAGCACCTCACCTCCAACGTGGACTTTCTCCGCGCCGCCCATCTGGGAGGCGCCTCCGGCCAGCAGTCCGTCCAGGCCTATGCCGCCTTCATGGACACCTTCCTTACCACGCTCTATCGTCTGGCCGGGGAAGATGCGCGAAAAGAGGGCCTGGCCCCGGCCCCCATGGTCCTGGTGGCGCTGGGCGGCTATGGCCGCGGCGAGCTCCATCCGCTGTCCGACCTGGACCTCCTGGTGATCTTCGACGGCGAGATGGGGCCCTATGTCCAGCGGGCGACCCAGGGGCTCCTCTACACGCTCTGGGACCTGGGGCTCCAGGTGGGCCATGCGGTACGGAGCCTGCCCGACTGCGTGGCCATGGCGCGGACCGACTTCCCCAGCCGGACCTCCATGCAACAGGCGCGCTTTCTCATCGGTGACCGCCGGCTCTTCAACCGCTTCCGGAAGGTGCTGGCCGAGAACGTCTACCGAAAAGACTTCGCCCAGTTCCTCGAGACCACCCTGGCCGAGCGGGACCAGCGCTACCGGAAGTTCGGCGGCTCCCCCTACATGGGCGAGCCCAACGTGAAGGAGTCGGCGGGGGGACTCCGCGACATCCACACCGCCATGTGGCTGGCCTCCACCAAGTTCGGCACGCGCACCCTGCGCGAGCTGGCCGACAAGCGGCTCGTCACCGACCGCGAGCGACAGTCGGCGGACGCCGCGCTCACCTTTCTCTGGCGGGTGCGCAACGAGCTGCACTTCCTCTCCGGCCACAAGAACGACGTGCTCTCACGCGACATCCAGCCTCAGATCGCGAAGAACTTCGGCTACGTGGCCGACGACGTCTCCCTGGCCGTCGAGAAGTTCATGCGCGACTACTACTTCCACGCGCGGGTGATCCACCGCGTGTCCCGGCGCCTCATCGCCCGCTGCCGGGAGACGCTCTCGCGCCCCACGCCGGTGCAGCGCCGCCTCCGCCAGGAGGCGCTCGCCGACGGGCTATTCGTGCTGGACGGCTCCCTGCACCTGGTGCACGCCGACGGGCGCGCCTTCCGCGAGGATCCCGCGCGGCTCATGAAGGTGTTCTGGCACTCGCACCAGCTCGGCTTCGATCTCGGCATCGACGTGGAGCGGGCCATCGAGGAGTCGCTGGACCTGGTGGACGACCACTTCCAGCGCTCGTCCGAGGTGCGCGACCTCTTCCTCGCCATCTGCCGCAACTGGGGCCGCACCGCGCAGACCCTGCGGGAGATGCACGAGCTGGGGGTGCTGGGCCGCTATCTCCCGGAGTGGGGCGCGCTCACCTGCCTCGTGCAGTACGACGTCTACCACCGCTTCACCGCCGACCAGCACTCGCTGCTCGCGGTGGAGAACCTGGAGGCGCTGGCCCCCGGCCAGTCGGCGGAGGCGGAGGGCATCGCGGGGGTGCTCAACGAGGTGGCCCGCCCGGACCTCCTGATGATGGGCATGCTGCTCCACGACATCGGCAAGGGGAAGGGCCACGGCCACGTGGCCAAGGGCATCCCGCTCATCCAGGAGCTGACCGCGCGCATGGGGCTGCCTGCCGAGGACGCCGCCGTGGTAGTCCTCCTCGTGGCGCATCACCTCACGCTGTCGCACATCGCCCAGCGTCGCGACATCAACGATCCCAAGACGGTGGCCTCCCTCGCCGGGGTGGTGGGGAATCCCGAGCGGCTGCGCATGCTCTATCTCCTCACCTTCGCCGACATGCGCGCGGTGGGGCCGGGGGTGATGACGGGCTGGATGGCGCGCATTCTCTGGGAGGTGTACACGCGCACGCTGGTCTCGCTCACCGGCGGCAAGCTCGAGCGCCCCAGCCGCGAGACGGTGGCCGAGCGAGTGGCGGAGGAGGCGGGCGGGTCGCGCCGCGCCGCCGTCGCCCACCTCGCCATGATGTCCGAGCGCTATCTCATCACCACTTCCGGCCAGCGCATCGCCGCCCACCTCCGCCTGGTCGAGCGGCTGGAAGAGGACGTGGTAGCGACCGAGCTCTTCCACTATCCCGATCTCGGGTCCGCCGAGCTGGTGATCGTCACCAAGGATGTGCCGGGCCTCTTCGCCCTCATCGCGGGCACGCTGGCCGCCGAGGGCATCAATGTTCTCTCCGCCCAGATCCACACCCGCGCCGACGGCATTGCGCTCGACACCTTCCAGGTCAACGATCCTTTCGGCGAGGCGGTGACCGAGGATGCCCGCTGGCGGCGGACGCTGGCCGCGCTGCGCCGCGTGCTGCGGGGCGAGCAGACGGTGGAGGAGCTGCTGGCCGCGCGCCGCAGCGGCCGCCCCGCCGCGGAGACGGTGGCGGGGCCGCCCAAGATCTCGGTGGACAACCAGCTCTCCGACACCCACACCGTGGTGGAGGTGAAGTGCCCCGACCGCGTGGGCCTCCTCTACCTCATCACGCGGACCTTCCAGTCGCTCGGCCTCGACATCGGCAGCGCGCGCATCGCCACCGAGATCGAGCAGGCCTACGACCCCTTCTACGTGACGGACCGGCAGGCCCGGCGCGTCGAGGACCCGGCCCAGATGGACCGGCTCCGCGACGCTCTCGAAGATGCTCTCCTCAAGCCGCTATAAGGTCCCCGTGCAGCGCGCCGCCGATCCCATCGCGCGGCTCCTGCTCCGCGCCCGGGTGCGGCCCAATCACCTCACGGTGGCGGGTCTCGGCGTGTCCTGCCTCGCCGCCTGGGCCTTCGCCGACGGGCGACTCCGCACCGGCGCCGCCCTCCTCACCGTGGCCGGGCTCTTCGACCTCTTCGACGGCTCGCTGGCGCGTCTGTCGGGGCAGGATTCCGATTTCGGCGCCTTCCTGGACTCGGTGGTGGACCGCTACTCGGACCTCGTGGTGCTGCTGGGGCTCATCGTGTACTGCCAACGTATCGGCGAGTGGACGCTCTGCTTCTTCACCATGGCCACCCTGGTGGGCACCGTGATGGTGTCCTATACCAAGGCCCGCGCCCAGTCCATCGGCATCTCCTGCGAGATCGGGCTCATGGAGCGGGCGGAGCGCCTCATCGTCCTCATCGCCGGCGCCACCTTCAACCTCATGACGCCGGCCATGGCGGTGCTCGCGCTCCTCACCCACCTCACCGCGCTTCACCGCATCTTCTATACGCGCCGCGTCACGCGAAGCGTGGAGCGGACGGGGGCGCTCCAGTAGACTCGTAGCATGTGGCGTCGCGGGGTCCTGGCACTCGTCGTTCTCACGGTGGCTTCGGTCGCCCTGGCCTCCCAGGGCGCGGCCCCCATTCCCCCCGAAGGGAGCCAGCCGGGGCGCGTCCAGGCCGATGCCATCGCGCTGGCGGTGACCACCCAGCGCGCCGGCGATCTGCCCGCCGCCGCGCGGCTCTTCGGCGAGGCCGCCGGCCTGGCCGGCCCCATCCCCGAGTACGCGCTGTACCTCCAGGCCGATGTGCTCGCGCGCCTCCAGGATCCCGCGGCGCCCGGCGTGGCCACCCAGGCGGTGGAGCTGGCCGGCTCGGGTCCGCTGCTGCCCGCCGCGCTCCTGCTCGCCGGGCGCGAGTCCGCGCGGGTGGGCGACCTGGCCGGCGCCATCGTCTTCTACCGCCGCTTCCTCGACCGCTATCCCGAGCACGGAGACAGCCCCGCCGCGCGCTTCGGCCTGGCCACCGCGCTCGAATCCGCCGGGGAGGGCGAGGAGGCGCTGCGGCTCTTCCACGGCATCTGGATCACCGCGCCGCTCTCGCCCGCCGCCCCGGCGGCGCGCGATCGCGAGCGCAACCTGACGGACCGCGGAGTGCCGGCGCTGCCCCTCACTCCGCGTGAGCGCGTCGACCGCGCCGAGCGGCTCCTGATCGGGGGCCAGGCCACCCAGGCCAAGGTCGAGGTGGACGCGCTCATCGCCGAGGGCATCAGCGGCGATCCGCTGCTCCGCGCCCTCCGCGTGGCGGCGGAGGCCTCGCGCCGGCTCGGCAAGTCCGACGAGGCGCTCCGCGCGGTGGACCGCGCGGTCGCCGTCGCGCCGGGGGAGCGCCGCGCCACCTGGCTCCTCGAGCGCGCGCGACTCCAGCAATCCCGGAGCCCCCAGGCGGCCATCGTCACGCTGGACCGGCTGGTGGGCGAGTATCCCAAGAGCAGCGAGGCGAGTGATGCCCTGCTCCTTCGCGCGCAGATCCTGGAGTCGCTGGCCCAGCCGGTGGAGGCCGAGGCCACCTATGCGCGCCTGGCCCTGGGATACGCGGACGACGACGACGCGGGGCGCGCGCTCTGGCGTCTCGGCTGGATGGCGTGGTTCCGACGGGACTACGAGGGCGCGATCGCCAAGTGGAGCCGGCTCATGAATCTGCCCGGCGGCCAGGCCTTTCGCGACAACGCGATCTACTGGATCGGCCGGGCCCACGAGGAGCGCGGAGAGGTGGACCTGGCCACGCGCCAGTGGACGGAGAGCGTCGGGCGCGAGCCGCGCGGGTATTTCGGCATCCTCGCCACCGCGCGGCTCCAGCGGCGCGGCTCCCCGGTGCCCATCGCGCGCGAGCTGAGTACGCCCATCACATTGCCACTGGACGCGCTGGAGCCCCTTCGCGGGGAGCCGCGCTACGCCAAGGCCACCGCGCTGCGCGCGGCCGGACTCGGCGCCTGGGCCGACGGCGAGCTGGACGAGGTGGCGCGCCGCTCGGCGGGCGAGGCGCCGCGTCTCTACGCCGTCTCCACCCTGTTCGCCCAGGACGCCCGCTATCACCTGTCGCTCCGCATCCTCCGCCGCGAGTTTCTCCCGCTGGCGCGTGCGGGCTACGCGTGGCTGCCGCGCCCGTTCTGGGACATGTTCTATCCGCTGGGATGGCGCGCGGAGATCGCGAGCGCCGCGCAGAAGGGCGCGGTGGACCCGCTCCTCGTGTCGGCGGTGGTGCGCGAGGAGTCGTCCTACAACCCGCTCGTGCGCTCCCGCGTGGGCGCGCGTGGCCTCATGCAGCTCATGCCCGACACCGCGCGGCCGCTGGCGCGCGCGCGGGGCATGGATTTTCGGGAGGGCGACCTCCTCGACGATCCCGCCGCCAACGTGGAGCTGGGCGCGGCCTATCTGGGCTGGCTCGTCCGCGAGTTCGGCGAGCCGCGGCTGGCGATGGCCGCCTACAATGCCGGGCCCAATCGGGTGAAGGAGTGGTGGGCGGCGCGCAAGTCCGACGACCTCGAGGTGTGGGTGGAGCAGATCCCCTACAACGAGACGCGCAACTTCGTGCGGCGCGTGTCGGTGGGCTACGAGGAATACCGCCGCCTCTACGCGAGCGCCGACAAGTGAGCCCGGATCGCGCGGGGGTCTTCCGCCGGCTCGCCGCCGGGCTCCTCGACACCGCGCTCGGCTTCGTCCTCTGGAGCCTCGGTGCCATGTGGCTGGTGCTGGGCGTGTGGGCGCTGCGCGGGCTGCCGCGAGAGGCGCCCACGCTGCTGCTCTTCTACGCGGGCGTGCTCGGCCTCGGCGTGGGCCTCCACCTCATCTACCACGTGGTGCTGCTGGGCGGCTGCGGCCAGACGGTGGGCCGCATGGCGCTGGGCATCGCGGTGGTGCGTCGCGACGGCGCCCCGCCCGGCTATGGGCGCGCCCTGCTCCGCTCCCTGGGCAATCTCGTCACCGCGCTGACCCTGGGGCTGGCCGCGCTGGTCGCCCTCTTCAATCGTGAGGGCCGAGATCTGGCCGATCTTCTCTCGGGCACGCGGGTGGTGCGAGTGAGGTCGCCATCGATTGGGAGCAGCGGGGCGATTTGACAAACCTGTGACATTCCCACCGGTACGGGCTGGTAGAGTGGAGGCCACATGCTGATCAGGCGCGCGGAGCGGTTCAGGTACTCGGACGTGACGCCGTACCCCATCTACCTGGACCGCCGGACCTTTATCCGCGGGGGTCTCATCGCGGGTGCCGCCGCCCTGGCTCTGACCCCGCGCGACGCGCGCGCGGCCACCCCCAAGGGCCAGCCGCTCGCCGCCCAGAAGAACGCGGCCCTCAGCCTGACCGAGCCCCCCACCGCCTTCGAGAGCGCCACCACCTACAACAACTTCTACGAGTTCGGCACCGACAAGGAGGACCCGTCGCGGCTGGCCGGCTCGCTCCGCACCCGGCCCTGGTCGGTGAAGGTGGAAGGCCTCTGCGCCAAGCCGCACACCTTCGACATCGACGAGCTGCTGAAGCTGGCCCCACTCGAGGAGCGCGTTTACTCGCTCCGCTGCGTGGAGGCGTGGTCAATGGTGATTCCGTGGATCGGCTACTCGCTCTCGACCCTCCTCAAGAAGGTCGAGCCCACCAGCGCGGCCAAGTTCGTCGAGTTCGCCACGCTGCACGACGCCGAGCAGTTCCCCGGTCAGAAGAAGGGCCTATTCGGCTGGGGCGGGCTCGACTGGCCCTATATCGAGGGGCTGCGCCTGGACGAGGCCATGCAGCCGCTCACCCTGCTGACGCTGGGCATGTACGGCCAGGTGCTGCCGAACCAGAACGGCGCGCCCGTGCGCGTGATCATCCCCTGGAAGTACGGCTTCAAGAGCGGCAAGAGCATCGTGCGCATCCGGCTCACCAGCGAGCAGCCCAAGACGGCGTGGGAGAAGGCGGCGCCCAGCGAGTACGGTTTCTACTCCAACGTGAACCCCGCGGTGGATCACCCCCGCTGGAGCCAGGCCACCGAGCGGCGCATCGGCGAGTTTCGCCGGCGGAAGACCCTGGCTTTCAATGGCTACGGGGACCAGGTCGCCTCGCTCTACACGGGGATGGATCTGAAGAAGTTCTACTAAGCTTCACGTGACGCGGCGCGGGCGGATCGCGCTCAAGGTCGCCGCCTGGGTGGTATGCGTGGCGCCGCTCACCTGGCTGGGCTATCGCGCCGCCACCGGCGATCTCACCGCCAACCCCATCAGCTTCATCACCAATACGCTCGGCGACTGGACCTTCCGCATCCTGCTCGCAAGCCTGGCCACCACCCCGCTGCGCATCCTCACCGGCTGGTCCTGGCCCATCACGCTCCGCCGCCTCCTCGGCCTCTGGGCCTTCGCCTACGCGCTCATGCACTTCTCGGTGTGGGTGGTGCTGGACCACTTCTTCGACTGGGGCGCGCTGGGCGCGGACATCGTGAAGCGGCCCTACATCACGGTGGGGATGGCGGCCCTGGTGCTGCTGGTGCCGCTGGCGGTGACGTCTACCACCGGTATGATCAAACGGTTGGGCGGTCGCGCCTGGCGGCGGCTGCACGCCCTCGTCTATCTGATCGGGGTGCTGGCCACGCTCCACTATTTCTGGCTGGCGAAGAAGGCGAACACCTCGCCGCGCTGGTACGCGGCCGTTCTCATCCTGCTGCTGGGGATACGGCTAGTGGATTGGGCCCGCCGCCGCCTGGCCGGGCAGCGGCGGGCTGTTCCTGCGGGCTAGGCGCGGGCTAGACGGACGCGGCGGCGGGGCTCATCTCCACTTCCTTGAGCCGGAGCTTCCAGATGAGGTCCTGGTAGGAGGAGCTCGCCAGGGCGCGGTCGAAGTACTCGCGGTAGCCCTCCACCAGGCTGCGCCGATCCACGAGGACGTCGTGGACCCGCCAGCGGTTATTTCCCGAGGGGACCAGGTGATACTCCACCCGCACCTGGCCTTGCCGCTCCAGCGCCACGGTGGTCCGCACGGTGGCGCGAGCGGCGCTTACCGTCTCCCCGGTATAGGTGATGCGCTTGCCCGTCTTGAGGGTGCGCAGCCAGACGCGCGACAGCATGCCGGTGAACAGCCGGACGAACTCGTCGCGCTCCTGCGGGGTCCGGGTCACCCAGTTCCGGCCCAGGCTCTTCTTGGCCATCTCCCGGAGGTCGAAGAAACCCTCGGCGGTCCGGGCCAGGTCGCCGGCCGACGGCGCGGCGTCCGAGCGCCCGCGACCGGCGCGCTCGTCCAGCATCTCCCCGACCGCCTTCTGGACCATCTCCATGGGCGAGTTTCGCCGGATCTCGAGCACCACCTTGGCGGGCCGGCTGAGCGTGAAGATGGGCGTGAAGAGAACCGCGCGAGTCAGAGCAGCGATGCCTCGGCTCATGTCGAAGGACCTCCCCGATCGAGATGGCTGCTTCCACAGGCGGGACGCCATCCGGCGCCTCGCGTCATCCAAAGCCAGGCCCCGGGTTGCCCCACGGCCACGGCCGTCGTATCCCTCTCGGGTCGGTCGGCTGGGTGCGGCGTCAGATTCTGCATGTGACACCCACATGCAGAGCAACCCGAGTGCCAGCGAGGCCACCGATTGAGATTCGCTGAAAGATCACGCAGATGGCCGGCAACGGGGCGAGGTCGGCCCGGGTGGGGCTTGCATTCCGTCAGAACTGGGACGTCACCCCGCGGGTTTTCAACGTGTGACGTGGGTGACGCTTGTGTTCCCTGGATCGGCGCCGTTTAGAGGCTTCCGGCGCGCCAAGTCTTCGAATATACTCACCCACCAATCCCCGTCACCAGATTCTGAACCCCGACGAGAGGCGGCAGAGTTGCCGATTCTGAAGGTCCGTGACCTGGGCGTACGTTTCGGCGGCATCGTGGCGCTGGACGACGTCTCCTTCGACATCGAGTCGCGCCAGATCGTCGGGCTGATCGGTCCCAACGGAGCCGGCAAGACCACCCTCTTCAACTGCCTGAGCCGCCTCTACCAGCCGTCCGGCGGGTCCATCGCCTTCGAGGACCGCGATCTCCTCAAGGCCAAGCCTCACGACATCGCGCGGCTGGGCATCGGGCGGACCTTCCAGAACCTGGCACTGTTCGGGACCATGTCGGTCCTGGACAACGTGATGGTCGGGGCGCACAGCCAGACGCGCAGCGGCTTCCTGGCCTGCTCGCTCCGCGTGCCCAGCGTGAATCGCGAGGAGTCGGCCCAGCGCGAGGCGGCAATGGAGGCGATCCGGTTCATGGGGCTGGAGGCGGTGGCCCACCTGCCCGCGGCCGGGCTACCCTTCGCCACCCTCAAGCGGGTGGAGGCCGCCCGCGCGCTGGCCGCCAAGCCCAAACTGCTGCTCATGGACGAGCCCGCGGGCGGCCTGAATCACGGGGAGGTCGCGGTCCTCGGCGCCCTCATCCGCACCATCCGCGACCGGCTCGGCATCACCATTCTCCT
>WNFK01039526.1_pt1 | contig 10158 bp, 7 predicted proteins | sample 5400281 | NCBI WGS metagenome assembly WNFK01 (sample SAMN13153350, study PRJNA577476) | soil metagenome | isolation source: 20 cm soil on Douglas fir-dominated hillslope | place: USA:California | collected 2013-09-17
AGCTGCATGGCCCACTTGATGGTTACCACCGACGGCGCGTAGAAGAGCGCGGCGAGCAGGGTGAAGCGGAGGCCCCGGTCGGTGAAGAGCACGGCGAGGGGCGCCCACCACGAGATGTGCGCCCGCTGTACGTTGAGGAGGTAGACGCCGACCATGCTGATCAGGATGCCCGCGATACCCAGCAGATTCGGCTTCTCCTTGAGGGTGACGTAGCCAAGGACCACGAGGACGAGCAGGCTCACCTTCCACAGCGCGGTCACCATGGAGATGGACGAGAGCTTGAGCGCCTTGGACAGGGCCATGGTCGAGATGATCTGGGACACCGCGAAGAGGAGACACGCCCACACGAAGCCCGGCTTGATGACGGGCACGCCGTGCCAGGCCACGAAGAGGGCGGCGAAGGGCAGGAGGAACGTGAAGCGCCCCCACACCGCCATGTACTCGTCCAGCTCGTGCCCCAAGCGCTTCATCACCGTGTTCCGCAACACTTGGCAGAGTGCGGCGGTGAGCGCGAGGGCTTCCCACATGCGGGGGAGTCTACACGAGGGCCCCGGGATACTTGGCAGGATTCGTGGAAAATCCGGGGAAAAGCGGAGCGGAGGCGGGCACGTTGAGGTGCCGTCCCGCGACTTCCGCAAAGAGATGACGGAAGTCGGTGGTCACGGCGAGGTCGCGTCCCTCGTAGAGCTGCTCGCGCGCGAGTCCCGGCCACCGCCCCACCATGCGGCCGCCTTTCACGGCGCCGCCGAGGACGAGCATGGCCGTGGCGTGGCCGTGATCGGTGCCGCGATTGCCGTTCTCGCGCACGGTGCGGCCGAACTCCGACATGGTCAGGACCACCACGTCGCTCATGCGGTCGTCGAGGTCACGGTACAGCGCGGCCAGGCTCTGGGAGAACTCGGTGAGGCGCTGGGCGAGCTGACCCCTCTCGTTGCCCTGATTGGCGTGGGTGTCCCAGCCTCCCGCGTCCGCGAACGCCACCTCGAGCCCCACGTCAGCCTTGATGAGTTGGGCGATCTGCTTGAGGCTCTCCCCCAGCCGCCCCCGCGGATACTGCGCGCCGTTCGCGGGCGGGAAGCGCTGAGGGTTTGCCGCCTTGAGCATCTTCACCGCGTCGAAGGTCTCCCGACCCGTGCCGTGGAGCATGTCGCGCACGCCCTGCTCGTAGAGCGACTCGAATCCATTCCGCGCGTTGACGCCACTGCCCGTGCGCCCCATGTCCTGCTTCACGTCGAAGTCCGCCACCGCGCCCATGGCCACCGCCCCCACGTCGCCCCGGAGAGAGCGTGGCAGCTGGGTACCCATGGCCACCGCGCGGAACGGAGATGCTCCGGAAGCCGAGGTGACCGAGAGCCCACGGGCCAGCCATCCGTCCTGCGTGCTCTTGACGCCCGGGGTGCCCGACTCCATGTAGTCCTGGGCGTCGAAGTGGGAGCGCGTGGTATCCGGCGAGCCACACGCGTGCACGATGGCGAGGCGCTGGTCGTCCCACAGCGGCTTGAGGGAGGCCATGGCCGGATGGAGACCGAAGAAGCCATCGAGATCCACGGTGGCCTCGGCGTTGCCGGCGACGGGACGCGCCACCGCGATGCTGCCGCGCGAGGCGTAGTAGCTCGGATCGCCATGGGGGACCACCATGCTGAGGCCGTCCACCGCGCCGCGCTGGAAGACGGCGATGAGGATCTTCGGCCGTGCCGTCGTGCCCTGGGCGTAGGCGGTGCGCACGAGGAAGCGCGGGACCGACCCCAGGCCGAGCAGGGCGAGGGCGCCAGACTTCATGAACGAGCGGCGGGTGGGGCAGCTCATCGCTCTACCTTCTCTGGAACTCGGGCGAGCCCAGCACGAGGGCCGCGAGCTTTTCCACGTCGGTGTTGGTGCGGTCGTCCATGGTGGCGCGGGTGATCTCCGGATTGTCGAGCTGGGCCGCGAGCACGGTGCGCGTCTCGGGCGTGGCCTGCCCCTGCAGCACCGAGCCGAGCAGCACGTCGAGGACGCGCTCCGGACGACGCCGGTCCGCCGTCCCCGCCGCGCGGGCGAGATCCACGCGGACGCCCGGCACTCGGTTCGCCGTCAAGGCGAGAGCGAAGTTCATGCGACTGAGGAGCGCACCCGTGTTCACCCAGGCCTCGGCCACGTCGGGATAGCCGGTGGGCGGCTGCTGCTGGTACAGGGGCTCGCCGAGCTTGCCCACCTGCTGGGCGAGGGCGAAGCCTCCGCCGGGCTGCCCTCCTCCCGGTGTCGCGGGTGGGGCAATCTCACCGTCGAGGGCGCGCACCGAGCTCGCCACGATCTCGAGGGGAGTCTTGATTTTGGCCCGGTAGGCCTCCGCCGAGAAGAACTCGGACGAGGAGATGATGGTCACCATCACCTTGCGCAGATCGCCGTCGGTGTCGCGGAAGGTCTTCGCCGCGCGCTCGACGAGGGCAGGCGGCGGCTCGTCGCTCACGAAGCGGCGCGCCAGCTTGGTGGCGATGAAGCGGGCCGTCGACGGATGCCTCGACAGGATCTCGATGACGCGCACGCCGTCCTGCTCGCCGCCTCCCGGGGGCAGGACGTGTCCGAGTACATGCTTCTCCCCCTGATCGTGGGCGGCCAGGCGAAACACCGGGGTTCCGTGCTCGCGGGGCCGGTCGATGGACCAGCCCGTGAAGGCGCGCGCCACGTCGATGACGTCCTTTTGCGTGTAGCCGCCGTCCACGCCCAGGGTGTGGAGCTCCATGATCTCGCGGGCGTAGTTCTCGTTGAGGCCCATCTGCCGACCGCGCTGGGGACCTGTGCGCACGACGAGGTCCGCCTTTGTGGACATCCAGTTGTCGAGGTAGAAGAGCATAGCCGGATGCCGCGCGGTGGCGAGCAGGAGATCGCGGAACTTGCCGAGGGCGTGGGGTCGGATGGCGGTTTGCTCGTAGTCGGCGATCATCCACTTCACCGCGCCCTTGCGGGCGTCCACGTTGAAGTGATTGAACCAGAAGTCCACCATCACTTCCTGGAGCTGCCGCTCCGAGAGCACGGCGCGGGTGAGCTTGGCCGCCTGCAGCTCGACGGCGATGCGGGCCGGCCGCCGCTCGAGGGGCGCAGCCTGGCGAATCTCCTGCTGGCTCATCTCCCCCGATTGCGCCTTGGCGAGAAGCTTGGGGTCAGGCTCGGGATAGCCGTGGAGGAGATCGGGCACGCTCATGGTCAGGGCCGGAAAGGCCTGGAGCGACGCGTCGAGGCGATCGTCCGGGACGCGCCCGGGATCGAGCTGCCGGTCGACATAGGCGGCGAGCCCGATCTGCTTGACGCGCTCGAGATCCCCCGGACGCGGGCCATAGCCGAGGCGATTCAGCACGTGGATGATGCGCTGCTCCTCTGACAGCGTCGATGCGGGCAGCGTGATGGCCGCCCGCCCCGGCGCGACGGGAGCCGACGCCGCGGGAGTGGGAACGCGGGACTTGGCAGGAGCGCTGGAGCACCCCGCGGAGACGGCGCCCAGCAGGACCAGGACGGACAGGCTGCCCGCGAGTGTTTTCACCCTGAAGATCTCCCAATCATGAGACGCCCCGGTGTATCTGATTGTTTACGCCTATCGCCAACGTATCAAAGGTAGCCGTACGAAGACCACCCTCCGTCGACGGTCAGGATCTCGCCGGTGATGAACGACGCGGCGGGCGAGGCCAAAAACACTGCTACTTCACCTATTTCCTCAGGCGTACCGATGCGGCCCATGGGCGTCCGCCGGGCGAGCTTCTCGGCGTCCAGAATGCCCCGGGCAGAGAGCATGGTGATGAACTCCGTCTGCACATAGCCGGGAGCGATGGCATTGACCCGCACCCCCTTGGCCGCCCACTCGATGGCCATGACCTTGGTCATCATGTTGAGACCGGCCTTCGACACGCAGTAGGCGAGACGCTGCGGGAAAGGAACGGAGCCGTTCATGCTGCTCACGTGGATGATGGCGCCGCTCCCCGCGGCCAGCATGCCGTGCACGATCTCCTGGGTCAGCACGAAGCAGCCGTTCAGGTTGAGATCGAGCGTGTAGCGATAATCGGCCTCGGGCAGGCTCTCCGAGGGCGCCACGCGTGGCTGACCCGCGTTGTTGACCAGGATGTCCACGGTGCCGCCGAGCGCGGCCAGCGACTGCTTGGCGAGCCGGCGCACCTCGTCGGAGCGCGAGAGGTCCGCGGCCACCGCCACTGCGGCCGAGCCCAGCTCCCCGGCCACCCTCGCGCAATCCTCGCCGCTCCGCGAGTTGATCACCACGCGCGCACCCTCACGCACGTAGGCCCGCGCGATGCCTAGCCCGATGCCCTTGGTCGAGCCGGTGACGATGGCCGTCTTGCCCTCGAGCCGTCCGCTCATCGCCTCACTCGCGCAGCAGGCCTCGGATCGCTCGGCGGAAGTCCTCCCCGTGCTCGCTTTCGCCCCCCACGCGAGTGGGCAAGGCAACTTTGCGATGGCGAGGCGCGCGACCCTTCGTCCGGATTAACCCGCGCGTCGAAGCCGCCAACCGTCCGTCGACGATCAGCAGAGGATCGCCCTCTCCCGGAGCGTCGTCGCGGATGCAAAGACCGTCCAGCTCGACGCCGGGCATGGCTAGGTGGTGACGCTAACCTTGATGGCGTCGGGCGAGCGGTGGGCAACGAACGCATCGGCGAGGCGTTCCAGGGGGAATCGGTGGGTGACGAGATCGTCGACCCGGACTTTTCCTGTCGAGAGCAGCGCGATGGCCTCCGGAAACTCCTGCTGGTAGATCATCGAGCCGGCGATACTGATCTCGCGCCGGACCACGGAGAAGAAATTCACCGTGGAGGCCTCGTGCGGCAAGCCGGTGAGCACCACGCGTCCGCCCGGGCGCGCCAGCTCGAGAGATTGCTCCACGGCCAACGCCGTCCCCGCCGTCTCCACCACGAGGTCGACGCCCTCGCGCCCCGAAAACGTGCGCGCCGCTTCCGTGGCCTCGCCTCCCTCGGTAGTGGCGAACCCGTCTGCTCCCAATTTCCGCGCCAGCTCCTCGCGCCGGCTCACTCGCCCCACGGCGAGGACGCGGAGGCCCTTCGCCTTGAGCACCTGGATGGCGAGGAGTCCCAGCGCGCCGACCCCAAGCACGGCCGCCGACTCGCCGGCCACGGCGTCGCCACGCGCCACCGCGCGCACCACCACGGCCAGCGGCTCGGCGAGCATGAGCTGATCGGGCTCGATCCCGGCGGGCGCCGGCCAGCAGCAACGAGCGGGCACGCAGGCCTGCTCGGCGAAGCCGCCGTTCACGTCGATGCCCACCGCGGTGCGGGAGAGACAGAGATTCCGATTGCCTTCGCGACAGAGGGGGCAGACGCCGCACGAGAAATTGGGCTCGACGGCCACGCGCTGGCCCGGCCGCAGCGTCGAGACGCCGGCGCCCACCGCGGCCACCTCGCCGATGAACTCGTGGCCCATGATGAGCGGATACGCCACCGGCCGATCGCCGCTCCAGATCCGGTAGTCGGTGCCGCAGAGCCCGGAAGCGGAGACGCGCACCACCGCCTCGCCCGCGGCGGGAGCGAGCGCGCCGCGTGTCTCCATCCTGATATCGCGAGGCCCGTGCAGGACGGCGGCGCGCATGGCGCTCATGATACCGGAGGGCTCGACGGCGGGAGGGCTCGACGGCGCGGCAAGGGGGCCCGTCTCATGCCGCGCTGTGGCCACCGTCGAGGAACACCGTCTGGCCGGTCATGTAGTCCGAGGCGCCCGAGGCGAGATAGACGACGAGCGGACCGACCTCCTCGAGGCGGCCCGTGCGCCGCGCCGGCACGTCACGCAGGAGCCGCTCCCGCACCCTGGCGTCGTCGAAGGCCTCGCGGTTCATGTCGGTGACGAACCATCCAGGCGCCATCGCGTTCACCTGGATATTGTACCGGGCCCACTCCACCGCGAGGGCCCGGGTGAGCGCGATCACGCCACCCTTGGAGGCGGAGTACGCGGCATAGCCGGGCAGGCCGGCGGCCCCGAGCACCGAGGCGAGGTTGACGACTTTGCCGGATTTCTGCGCGATCAGCCGGGACGCGGCGGCCCGGCAGCCATTGAACACGCCGACGAGGTTAACCTCTACGCTGCGGCGAAAATCCTCGGGCGGCATCTCGGCCACAGGCATGACGGCGGCGATCCCCGAATTGTTGACGACGATGTCGAGCCGGCCCATGGTGGTAGCGGTGCGCTCCACCAGCGCCTCCACCTGCGCGTAGACCGTCACGTCGGTAGGGAGGGCGAGGGCGCGGCGTCCGAGCTTCTCGATGGCGGCCGCGGTCTCCGCCAGCTCTCCCTCGGATCGGGCGGCCACCGCGACGTCGGCTCCCGCCTCGGCGAGGGCGAGGGCCATGGAGCGGCCCAGCCCCCGGCTCGCTCCCGTGACGATGGCCACGCGTCCGTCGAGTCGAAACGCCTCGAGGACGGTGCTCACTGGTAGAGGGCATTGAGCGCGGGCCGATGCCGCTCGGTGATCACCTTGCGCTTGACCTTGAGGGTGGGCGTGAGGGCGCCGTTCTCCACGGTGAAATCCTCGGGCAGGATAACGAACTTCTTGATCTTGGCGTACGACTGCAGCTCGGAATTCTTCTGGTCGACCGTGCGTTGGACGCGCTCCAGGACCTTGGGATGCTTGGCGAGCACCGACGGGTCGCCCGCCATGATCCCCTGCTCGCGGGCGAACTTGGCCAGCTCCTCCGGATTGAGGGTGATCAAGGCCACCGGGTAAGGCCGCCGGTCGCCATGGACCATGACCTGACTGATGAAGGGATCGCCCTTGAGCAGGTTCTCGATATTCTGGGGGGCGATGTTCATCCCGCCGGCGGTGACGATGAGATCCTTCTTCCGGTCGGTGATGAAAAGGAATCCGTCGTCGTCGAAACGCCCGATATCGCCGGTGGCGAACCAGCCGTCCTCGAGAAAGACCTCGCGGGTCGCCTCGGGCTTTTTGAAGTAGCCCTTGGCGATGTTGCCCCCGCGGCCGAGGATCTCCCCGTCGGCGGCGATCTTCACGTCCACTCCCGGCATGGCCTTGCCCACCGACCCGAACTTGTAGGCGTCCTCCCGGTTGTTGGTGAGCACGGGGCAGGTCTCGGTCAGCCCATACCCTTCGAGAATCAGGATGCCCGCGGCGTGGAAGAACTCGGCGATTTCTCGCGCGAGGGGCGCACCCCCGGAGACGGCGAAGCGCAGCCGCCCCCCAAGGGCGGCCTGCATCTTCGAGAAGACGAGCTTCTCGGCCAGCTTGTATTGGAAGGCGAGCCCGGCCGGCACGGGTCGATTGGCCTGCTTGAGCCGCGAGACGTCCTTGCCGACACCCACCGCCCAGTTGAAGATCTTCCGCTTCACCGGCGAGCCGCCCTCCGCCCGCGCCATGGCGCCCGCGTAGACCTTCTCGAACACGCGCGGCACGCTGCAGATGAAATGAGGCTGGGTCTCGGGCAGGTTTTCCCGGAGCTTGTCGATGCTCTCTGCAAAGGCGGTGCAGAGCCCGCGGTGGACGCCAATGAAGGACTCGAGCCGCGCGAAGGAGTGCGCGAGGGGCAGGAAGAGGAGGTGGACCTCTCCCTCCTTGATCGAGGTGGTCTGGGCCGCCGACTCAAGCGCGGACAGGTGATTGCCGTGGGTCTGCACCACCCCCTTGGGCGGTCCGGTGGTGCCCGAGGTGTAGACGATGGTGGCCACGTCCTCGCGCTTGATGCCGTCCACCCGCTTCGCCAGCTCGGCCTTGAGGGAGTCGGCCTTCTCGCGGCCCAGGCGCTGTAGCCCCTCCCAGGTGAAGGTCCGCGGCGACGGCTCCCGCCCCTCGTAGCCCTGCATGATCACGATGTGCTCCAGCCCCGGCATGGACTTGCCCACCTCGAGAACCTTGGCGAGCTGAGTGGGATCTTCGACGATCAGGGTCTTCACCCCGGCGTCGTTGACGATGTACTCGATGAGGTCGGGGGGGTACGTCGGATAGATGGGAAGGGTCACCCCGCCCGCGGAGAAGATGCCGAAATCGGCCTGCACCCATTCCGCTCGGCTCGTCGACAGAATGCCCACCGCGTCTCCGGGACGCCGGCCGAGCGTGACCAGCGCCGCCGTGAGCTCGCGCACCGTATCGCCCACCTCCCGCCAGGTCAGCGTCTTCCACGTTCCCTGCTGCTTGAACTTCTGGGCGGGCGATCCCGCGCTTTTCTCCACGCGGTTCCAGAACATGCGGGCCAGTGATTGATCAGACATGGCGCGTCCCCCTCACGGCTGTGTGCGGGCCTGGCCCCGAAGCTCCTTGCGGAGGATCTTGCCCACAGGGCTCTTGGGTAGGGCGTCGACGAAACGAATCTCCTTGGGGCATTTGTACTTGGCGAGGCGCGTCTGGCAGAAGCCGACCACCTCGTCGGCGGTGGCCCTCTGTCCCGGCTTGAGCACGACGAAGGCCACTACTTCCTCGCCCATGAGGGGGTCGGGCAGCCCGATCACCGCCGCTTCGGCCACCCCGGGAAAGGCGTAGAGCGCCTCCTCGACGTCGCGCGGATAGATGTTGAAGCCTCCGCGTATGATCAGGTCCTTCTTGCGCTCGACGATGTACAGGAAGTTGTCCGCGTCGAGCCGGCCCATGTCGCCTGTGCGAAGCCAGCCGCCGCGAATCGTCTTCGCCGTCTCCTCCGGATTCCGGTAATAGCCGACCATGACGTTCGGCCCCTGCACGCACACCTCGCCCACTTCCTCGGCGGGCAGGGCGCGGTCGTCGTCGTCACGAATGGAGACCGTCACGCCGGGAATGGGCTGGCCCACCGAGCCGAGCTTCCGTACCCCGGAGAGCCGGTGCGCCGCCACCACCGGCGAGGCCTCGGTGAGCCCATAGCCCTCCAGCAACTTGCCGCCGAAGCGGCGCTCGAAGGGCTCGACCACCTCGACGGGGAGCGGCGCCGCTCCCGATCCCCACACGCGCATGGTCAAGGTGTCGTAGGCCGAAGCGCCCGGATAGTTGAGGAGGTAGACGAACATGGTGGGCACGCCCGACATGGCTTCCGCGCGGAACTCCTGGATGGTCTTGAGCACATCGTCGGGATTGAACCAGCGCAGAAGCGCCGACCGCGAGCCCAGGATATGGCCCGCGTTCATCACGGTGAGGCCGTAGGAATGCGAGAGGGGCAGAACGCCGACACTCCATCGCTCGCGATCGAGCTCGAAGAGCGAGGCCGAGGCGCGGGCATTGGACTCGAGGTTGGCGTGGGACAGCGCCACTCCCTTGGGCGTGCCCGTCGTCCCCGACGTGTAGAGAATGACGGCGAGGTCTCCGTCGCCGCAGGGAACCGCCTCGAAGCGGAAAGAGCGCAACCCACCCTGCCCGCCGCCGTCCACGAGGAGAACGTGGCGCAGATTCGGAAGCACGCCAATCTGCTTCTCAATCTTCCCCACCATGTCGGAAGACGTGATGCCTACCTTGGCCTCCGAGTCCGCCACGATATGGGCGACCTCGGCCTCCCCGAGAAGGAAGATCACGGGCACGATCACCGCGCCTGCACGCAGGATGCCCCCGTAGCTCTGCATCACCTGGGGGCAGTTGGGGAGCATGACCACCACCCGATCGCCGGGCTGCACGCCCAAGCGCACCAAGGCATGGGCGATGCGGGAAGCGGCGCGGTGCTGATCCATATTGGTGAACCGGCGGCCTTCGAAAGCGAGCGCTTCGTACTCGCCGTAGCGCCGGATATTGTCGTCGCTGAGCAGGGCGAGACTCATGGCTTCTTGCCGCACTCGCTCTGAATGGCCTGGAGCCGCGCCGTGGGCGTGGGATGAGTGCTGAGCCAGTTCGACCAGCCGGGCGCCGTCATCTCCAGATCGAGATGCTCGAGCAGCACCAGCATGTCCGTGCACCCACGTCCCCGCCCCCCCGGCAGGCGGTCGAGGAGCTCCACCGCGTAACGATCCGCCGCGAATTCCTCCTCCCGGTCATAGACGCGATGTCTGCGCAGCGCGTCTTCGCCTCCCTCCCCCGCCCGGGCCTGGCGGCGCTCCGCTCTGCTGTCGAAGTGCCCGAGCTGCACATGGCCGAGCTCATGGGCCAGCGCGGCCTGGAGCTCGGACGGGGGCAGGTCGTTGAGGGCACCCGAGGTGATGGTGAGACCGAACTTGTTGGGAGGATGCGGGCCCACTGCCATGTCGATTCGCCTGAGCTGAATCACCCCGACC
>WNFK01212451.1_pt1 | contig 10157 bp, 9 predicted proteins | sample 5400281 | NCBI WGS metagenome assembly WNFK01 (sample SAMN13153350, study PRJNA577476) | soil metagenome | isolation source: 20 cm soil on Douglas fir-dominated hillslope | place: USA:California | collected 2013-09-17
GCCGCCCGCATCCGTTCGGCCAGATTGCCCTGCGGCACCACCTCGAGAGCAACCTTGCCCGCGCGGTACAGGCCGTCGAATACGTGGGAATCCGATTGACGGGGAAAGGAGCAGATCACTTTACGCACCCGGCCCACCGCCAGCAGTGCGGCCAGCCCCGTGTCGCCGTTTCCCGCATTGTTGCTGACAATGGTCAGATCCGTGGCGCCCTGTTCGATGAGGGCATCGATCAGCGTGGTGGGCATGCCGGCCATGCCGAAACCACCGACCAGAACCGTTGCCCCGTCAGGAATTCCGGCCATCGCCTCGGCGGCCGTGTCGCAGATTGCGGTGCGGGTCACTGGTCGGCCTCCTGTGCGTCGTAGTCGGCGAGCACCTGGCCGGCGATCCGGAATGCGGTATTGGCATCCGGCACACCGCAGTAGATGGCCGCCAGCAGAATCACTTCCTTGATCTCGTCGTTGGACAGTCCGTTGCGCCGCGCCGCACGCAGATGCATGGACAACTCTTCCTGGTGACCACGCGCGATCAGCGCCGTCAAGGTGATCATCGACCGGCTGCGGCGATCGAGTCCGGGTCTGGTCCAGACCGTGCCCCAGGCGTACTTGGTGATGAATTCCTGGAAATCCGCAGTGAATTCGGTGGTGTTCGCAACGGCGCGGTCGACATGGGCGTCACCGAGGACCTCGCGGCGCACCGCCATGCCTGCGGCATATGTATCGGGCCGCACATGTCGGGCGATCAATTCGGCGACCCGGTCGGCGGCCTCCGCAGGCGCCAGATGGCCGACACCGTCGAGCACAACCAGCCGTCCGTCCTTGACCCCGGATGCGATGCGGGCCAGGCCTTCCGGCGGCGTGGGGATGTCGTCGGCACCGGCGATCGCCAGTACAGGTGTGGTGATCTCGCCAAGTCGGTCGGTGACGTCGAAGTCCGCAAGCGCCTCGCACGCCTGAGCGTAGGACTCGTCGTCGGTGCTGCGCAGCGCGTCCACCAGAGCGGCGGCGACGTCGGGTCGACGGTCAACGAAACCGGGAGCGAACCAGCGCTGCGTGGCGAGTTCGACGACGGCGTCGGTGCCCGCTGACCGCACCGTGGCGGCACGCGCGGCCCAGTCGTCAGGTCGGCCGATGACAGCGCCGGTGCACAGCAGAGCAGCAGTCAACAACCGGTCGGGTGCGTCCAGCAAGAGTTGCAGGCCGACCGCCCCGCCGATGGAATCACCCGCATAGTGGAATGCGGCCCCCGGTGCGATGTCGTCGGCCACGGCCACGACGCCGGCCGCGAGATCCGGCATCCGGAATTCAGCGGACGCGCTGCGGCCATGTCCGGGCAGGTCCCATCCGACGACGTGCACGTGCTGGGCGAGGCGTTCGGCAGCGGCGCCCCACAGCACGGCGGCCGATGTGCCCACCGAGGGACCGAGCAGCAGCAGTGGCGCATCCGGTGGTCCGCCGAAATCGGTGCCGACCAGCCGCGGCACTGTCATGTCGTCTCCTTCAGGTGGTGGCGTGCGCGTTCCAGCGTCGCATCGATGAGACGGTCCGCCGCGCCGGTGTAGCCGGAAAGCGGTGCGCGTCCGGATAATTCGGCCATCGTGCGCTGCTCGGCAAGCAGGTCGCCCGCAGCGGCGAGGTTGGCGGCGGCGCGTTCGCAGTCGATGTGCAACCCGGCGATCAGCTCGGTGGTCTGCGCCGCTGCGACAACCGTGCGCCGTGCAAGTGTGCGCAGCGTCGCCCATTCGGTGTGCCAGCCGCCGTCGGAGCGCTCGTCGACACTGGCCGCCGATGCGGCGTGCAGCGTCGCGGCCAGGGGCGGCGCCGCCACCGCGGCTCGCCGGACGAGGATCGACAGCACGGGATTGTTCTTGTGCGGCATCGTCGACGAGCCACCCCCGCGACCCTCGGTCATCTCACCGATCTCAGGCCTGCTGGCGTTCGCAACGTCCGCTGCGATGTGTCCCCAGGCATCGGAACAGGTAACGAGCGCGTCGCCGGTCCGGGTGATCACCGACCGGGTGGTGTGCCATGGCGTCGCGGCCGCGAGCCCCAGCGCGGCCGCCAGAGCGTCGGACATCGCCAGGGCTTCGCTGGGCGATCCGGTGAGCTCGCTGCCGGCAGCCAGGGTGCCCGCGGCGCCACCGGCCTGCACGGGCAACGCAGGAAGAGCCGCGACGGTGTCCGCGGCATCCAGCACCCCGGAAAGCCAATTGGCCACTTTCAGACCGACCGTGCTCGGCAATGCAGGCTGAGTAAGGGTCCGGGCGAGCATCGGATCGCGCTGGTGACCTTCGGTCAACGCAGCGAGAGAACTGACCTGCGAATCAATTTCGCTTCGGATGTGGGACAACGCTGCACGCAGGCACAGCATCATCGCGGTGTCGATGACATCCTGGCTCGTCAGCCCGCGGTGCAGCCACTGGGCAACTTGGCCACCCACGCGTTGCCGAAGCAGTGCCACCAGTCCGATCACCGGGTTGCCGTCGGCCTCCGCACCGCCAGCGATCGTTTCCACATCCGTAGCAGACACCAGCGACGTGAGATCCGCGCGAGCGTCCGTGGGCGCAACGCCTGCGCCGACAAGCACGCCGAGCCAAGCGTTTTCGACCTCTGCCATCGCCGCCAGGAATACGGCGTCGCTCATCACTTCACCGGCGCGGTCGTCTCCCGGCCAGAACAAGTCGGTCATCGGTGGTGCCCCGGATAGCGCAGAAAGACTGTCTCGTCGTCGCCCTGCAGGTGGATGTCGAACCGCAGGCCGGCCTCGTCCGGTCCGGCGATCAGAGTGTGGCGGCGATCGGCAGGCACCGAGTTCAACAGTCGGTCCTGCGCCAGTTCGACTCCCGGCAGGTACGCGCGGGTGAAAAGCCGGTTCAGCAGACCGCGCGCGAACACGGTCACCGCGATGAACGGCGCCGAATCAGGCTGTACTGCACCGGGTTTGACCGTCGTGAAGCTGAAGCGGCCGTCCTCGTCGGTGCTGACCCTCCCCCAGCCGGTGAAGGTCCAACCGTCGCGACGCAGCGACCCGGCGGCCGTTGACACCACTCCATCCGCGTCGGCCTGCCAGATCTCCAGCAGCGCGTCGGGTACGGGCGCAACGGCAGGGCGTATCCGAAGAACGGCCCGATCGTCTGCCCGGGAGTGGCGGTCAACGTGCTCATTCGGCCTCCATCGGGGTGCGCGCACTACCGGTCAACACGATGTCCCACCGATAGCCGGTGGCCCATTCGTGGGTGGTCACATCGTGGTCGTACGCGGCGACGAGCCGGTCGCGCGCCTTCTGGTCGGTGATGGACTGGTAGATAGGATCCAATGCGAACAACGGGTCCCCGGGAAAGTACATCTGGGTGATCATCCGCTGCGTGAAATCCGTTCCGAACAACGAGAAATGGATGTGCGCGGGCCGCCACGCGTTGTGATGGTTCTTCCACGGATACGGTCCCGGCTTGATCGTGGTGAAACGGTAGGTGCCGTCGTCGTCGGTCAGGCATCGTCCGACGCCGGTGAAGTTCGGGTCCAGCGGGGCGGGATGCTGATCGCGCTTATGCGCGTACCGACCGCTGGCGTTGGCCTGCCAGATCTCGACAAGCTGGCGACGCACCGGCCTGCCGTCGCCGTCGACGATGCGTCCGGTCACCACCGTGCGTTCGCCGATCGGCTCACCGGTGTGCTGGATGGTCAGATCAGCTTCGACGGACGCGACATCACTGGCGCCGAAGCACGGTGCCCACAGTTCGATCGCTTCGGGATCGGCGTGATGCAACTCCTTGGTGGGGTGGCGCAGCAGGTTGCTGCGGTAGGGCGAATAGTCCAGCCGCGGCTGCGTCTCTTCGATACCGGCGCGGTGGTAGTCGGCGTCGATCGCCGCAATCTGGGCCGATATCCCGGCCTGACTCGCCGACGCACTGTCGGGATTGGTGTCGACGATTGCTGTCACGCGCGGCACGTTATCGCGCCCAGAGGCTGGTCCAGAAGGCCGGACTTTTCGCTCAGCGGAAGGACCGGACGATTTAGCTCGGAGCGCATGGCGACCACTTCACCCGCGCTCGCGGCGAACGCAAGTGACCGTCCCGCGCGCAGATCGTCGAAGCGCCCGCGCGGTAGTTCAGCAGTCACCGCAAACGCACGGTCCGGTCCTGCAAGGGATTGCTGTATGAAAGTCCGCATGTATCCTCCGACTGACAGACGCTAGTCGGGCTTCCGTGCGGCCGCCACGGCGTGATGACCCGGGGTAACGAACACCTTTGCTCACGTCCACTGCGACAAATGGCGCAACGGCCCTACCGCCCACCCCGGATGCCATCTCTGGCACGCAGTACGTCATATGTCCTAAGCGGCCTCCGCGGATCGACCCACTAGTCGGGTCAAAAGGCGATTTCGGATCGCCCGCCGTCGATTTAGCGTTGAGTTGACCGTTTTACAGTACGAATACTGCACTGCCACAGTCGCACCGATGGAGTTGGAGACACAAATGGCATTCAACGTGGCCGCCATGAGAACACCGCCGCCCGTCTATTCATGGAGTCGCTTCGGGGCGCCCGAGTACACCGACTGGTTCGACGAGAGCATGTCGTGGAAGGAGACGTGTTCCCTCGGGGACTGGTCATTCTTGTGGCAACACCGTTTCTGCGGCTCGGACGCCCTCAAGTTGCTTGGCGACTACTCCGTCAATAGCTTCGCGAAGTTTGCCATCGGACAGTCCAAACACGTCGTCCACACGAACACCAACGGCAAGATCATCCATGAGGGCATCGTCACGCGGTTCGGTGACGAGGATTTCATGGTCCACGGCCGCGGTGGTTTCTGGCTCAAGCACCAACTACAGGCCGGCAGTTACGACGCCCTGTGCACGGACGAGGACTGGTTCATCTTCCAAGTCGGGGGGCCCGCCTCATTGGGCGTGTTGGAGAAGCTCACTCAGGCCGGCGCCGCCCTGCGCGACACCAAGTTCATGCACGTGGCGACGGTGCAGATCGCTGGCCACGATGTTTATGCGCTGCGACAGGGGATGTCAGGTGAGATCGGCTTCGAGTTGCAAGGTCCGCGGGCTCATGCCGACGAGGTGTACAACGCCGTCTTCGAAGCGGGCAGCGAGTTCGGAATGCGCCGGATAGGCGCGCGCGTCACGATGATCAACCACCTCGAGGCTTGCTTCCCAACGATCGCGACCGACTACATTCCCGCGATCTTCGACACCGACATGAGCGGATACCTCGACACGTTCCTGGCCTCCATGCCGTCCTATGCGCAGCCTGCGTACATTGCCGGCAGCTTCGACGGCAAGGACATCAGCGATTACTACCGCAGCCCCGTCGAGTTGGGCTGGTCCCGCAACATCAACTTCGATCACGATTTCTTGCGCAGGGAAGCCCTGGAGGTCGAGAAGGCCGAACCGCGTCGCACCATACGAACCCTCGTCTGGAACCCCGATGACGTCACGGATGTCTTCGCGAACCTGTTTCACAATGACGCCGAGTACCCGTTCATGGACATGCCCCGTGATCAACGAGGATTCATGTGGGCAGACAAGGTGACCAGCGGCAGCGGCGAACTCGTCGGTGTCACAACTTCGCGAGGGTATAGCTACTACTTCCGAAAAATGTTGTCGCTTGCGACGATCGATGTCGCACATGCTGAAGTCGGTTCTGAACTGACGGTCCACTGGGGCTATCCGGACGGACCGCAGAAGGCCATTCGGGCGACGGCTGCACCGGCTCCTTACAAGCAGGACAACCGCCGGATGGACCTGCACTCGGCCTGACGCCTCAGACCATCGGGGCCACTGCAATCAGTCTGACCGTTTGGGCGCAACCCGCTCAGCATTGATCGACGCTACGACGGCGATCGTCAGACATGAGACGACGTCACGACCCCAGCCGCCATTCCTCCGGCATCATCGTCGCAGGCGAGACGGCCATGACCGTTCTTTTCCGGCATCGATAGGGCCGTCCAGTCGCGACGGTGGCGAGCGTTCTTGCGCCGAGTGCGGTCACCACCTGTCCGATTCTTCAATCGGCGGCCGCCGCGGCGGTAAGTTTGCTTGTGGACACTCGATCGGCGAAGCCGGAGCCCTATTCATCGTCATCCGGCATTGAGTTTCCCGACACCGGGTCACACCGAGCACCCGCCCACCGCGTGGTTGCGAATGGAGGTACGCATGTCAACGCATTCGTCAGTCCACTCGCCTCATCCGTCTGCCGAGCCGGAGGCCGCCGCGGGCGGCGGCTGGCCGCCAGAGGACATCGTGAAGGCCATCGGCCTCGGTATCGCCATCGTCGATGTAGGCGGCACGATTGCGTGGGTCAACCCGACGGGTGCTGCGATGCTGGGCAGCGGTGAACGTGACCTCCTCAACACGGCGAGCCCGTTTTGCCTGTCTGACAGCGCAGACACCCCGGAGGAGCACAGGCTCGCCGGCGAACACATCGCATACGTCACGACATCTGCGTCTCGGCAGGTTGCGCTTGCCTACCAGATTGGCCAACCAGTGCACGGCGGTTTAGTCGTAACGTTTCGCGACGTAACCGAGCACCTCCTTCATCAACGGCGCATGGCTGCCCTCGCGCGAACGGCCGCCAACATGGCGTCGGACGGATCGGTGAGCCAGATCCTCGGCGCGATGGCTCGAGAGATTCAGCAGTCTGACGGCGTGGCAGGCACGCAGATCATCACCGTGTCACCCACAAGCAACGAGCTTCAGGTGATGGGCTCCGCCGGCTTCGCCGAAGTGGACAGCTTTTTCGACCTGCTGATGGCGTCACATCGGCGCGGAGCAACCCTGTCGACCTATCAGGCGATGGACCGCCAACAACAGATGGTGTTCCCCCATCGAAAAGTTGCAATGCTCGGCGATCCAAATTGGGAGCCGATGCATTCGTACATCTCACAACTCGATTGGGACGACTTCGTCAGCACGCCGCTGCTCGTCCGCGGCAAGGCATTGGGTGTCGTCAACGTCTACATCGCCGCGAATCGCCGCGTCGGGCCGACGATGCTGAGTTTCTTCGCCGCGATGGCCGAGCAGGCAGCGCTGGCCGTGGACCGCGCCCTCCTGATCGAGCAGGACCGTATCCTGGTTAGGCGCGACGAACGCAAACGACTCGCGCGTGATCTTCATGACTCGGTCGTTCAGCAAGTTTTTGCCATCGGCATGCAGGCCAGCGCACTGAAGTCGGTGAAGGATCGCGTCGTCGGGGAACCATCGCGCATCATTGGTGAAATCTCCTCGGAGCTGGCGGATCTCAGCCAGGCCGTGCAACGGGACCTCCGGGGTGTCGTGTTGGCCTTGCAACCGTCGACGTCGGCCGAACTCGGATTCGGGCCGGCGCTCAGCCTTCTCACCGAAGGGGTGGCGCGGCGCACGGGGGTCAAGATTCGATTGTCGATTGGCGACGGCTTACGCGAGAACGACCCCGAGTTCGTCGAAGACTTGTACCAGATCGTCAGTGAGTCGATTCAGAATGCGGTGAAACACGCCGGACCGGCACACATCGACGTCGATGTGCGCCCATCGAAGAACGGCGAAGTGGACGTCGTCGTCGACGACGACGGAAGCGGCCTGGGCCCGGGCACCGGGGTCCGCAGCGGCTACGGACTCACGTCCATGCGAGACCGGGTGCATCGATGGTCGGGAACCCTGCACGTAGCCCCCCTCGGCGACGGCGCGGGCACGCGCGTGTCTGCCCATCTCGTCGCTCCCCCGCCGCAAGCCGACCAGTCGCGGCATCGCTCATGACGCCCGACGGGCGACGTGGGCCGATTCGGGTGCTGACCGTTGACGACCACGCAGTCGTTAGACGCGGGATCATGAGTTTCCTTGCCTCGATCGAGGACATCGACGCAATCGGTGAGGCTGGCGATGGCCACGAGGCTCTTGAGAAGCTCAGAGCGTTCGCCGCTCACGGCCAACTACCCGACGTGGTGCTGCTGGATCTAAAGATGCCGAGGATGGACGGCGTTCAGGCGGCACAAGAGATATCACGAAGATTCCCCTCAGTGAGGATCGTCGTCCTGACGAGTTTTGGCGAGATCGAACGCGTCCACGCCGCACTGGAGAACGGCGCCGCCGGATACCTGCTCAAAGATGCCGACCCGTCCGAAGTGGAAGCCGCGATCCGTGCGTCGATACGCGACGAAGTCTTTCTCGATCCCGCTGTCGCACGTCAGCTCACCCACCAGATGGTGACTCCTGCAATGGGTTTGGGTTCATTGAGCATCCGCGAACGAGATGTCCTAGTCTTGGTCGGACGCGGCTTGTCCAATAGAGACATTGCGAACGAGCTCTCCATCAGTGAACGGACAGCACGTACCCACGTCAGCAACCTTCTGGCCANNGGGACTCGTCCAGCCTTGAATAGACCCGGCTCTGCTGGCTCAGGGTCTGGCCTCTCGCCATCGGCCGCGGATGACATCGGCGCTACGTCTAATGTCGCATGACGCACTAGCTGTATTCACACCCGAAAAGCAGTCATTAGTGCCTGGGCGCTGGGCCGCTCCGCAGCTAACTTTGTAGTGCGTGAACTAAACCCCGACCCAGTTCGGACATTGCCGCAAACGTCGTACTGCGGCAGGCCGCACTCCGCCCTGAAAGCTTGAGATGATGCCCTCTTCGTACACGGTGAAATTCACGTGTCTTGATAAGCCCGGGATCGTCAGCCGGGTAACGGCTGCGCTGGTCCGCATCGGGGCGAACATCCTCGACGCCCAACAGTTCAACGACACACTGAACAACCAGTTCTTCTGCCGCATCGAGTTCGAGGTCCCGAGCGGCGTCAACGGGACACAGGTCTCGGAGAACCTGGAGGAAAGCCTTACCCCGCTTGCCTCCCGCTGGTCGATGACGAGCCAGTCCGATCGCATGCGGGTGCTGCTCATGTCATCCAAGAGCGACCACTGTCTGGTCGACCTGCTCTACCGATGGCGCAACGGTGACCTCCCCATGGACGTCGTTGGTGTGGTTTCCAACCATCCGAAAGATGCCTATGCCCACATCGACTTCAGTGACATACCGTTTCACTACCTGCCCGTGACCGCTCAGACGAAGGGCGAGCAGGAGGCCAAACTCATTGGCACCATTGAAGAACACGGTGTTCAGCTGGTCGTCCTCGCCCGATACATGCAAATCTTGTCAGACGATCTCACCAGGTACCTCGATGGTCGCTGCATCAACATTCACCACTCCTTCCTTCCGGGATTCAAGGGGGCCAAGCCGTATCACCAAGCGCACGCGCGTGGCGTCAAGCTCATTGGAGCCACTGCGCATTACGTCACCGCAGACCTCGACGAAGGACCGATCATCGTTCAGGATGTGGAGCCGGTCAGCCATCGGGATACCCCGGAACGGCTAATTCGCAAGGGGCGAGACATCGAGCAACGAGTGCTGGCCCGTGCGGTATCCCATCACCTCCACGGGCGCGTGCTCGTCAATGGCAGCACGACCGTGGTGTTTCCCGAATGACTGGTGACCTTTGATGTCTTTGATCGCTGGCGATACCGGTCGGTTGCCGCTGTCGCAGACCTATGTTCTCGACGGTAAATACACTGCGAGGGCAATCAAGGACGAGTTACGCGTCCGCGTAAATGCTCTGTGCAATAAAGGTATTCGGCCCGGATTGGGCACGGTATTGGTCGGACAGGATCCTGGAAGCGTTTCCTACGTCAACGGGAAGCACCGGGACTGCGCGGATGTCGGCATCGAGTCGATCTCGGTAGAGTTGCCCGACGACGTCGGCTGCGACGTCACCGACCAAACCCGCCTCAGTTCGTGTGATGCCTACGTCGAGAACGACGGCACCGGGGCGCAAGTCCTGCGCCCGGACCAGTGATGCAGAACCGGCCGCCGCGATGACGATGTCGGCGCGAGATATGTGGGCACCGATGTCCTTGGTCTCCTCGTGACACAGGGTGACAGTGGCGCTTTCGGTACTCCGGGTGAGTAAGAGTCCGAGCGGCCGGCCGACTGTCACTCCACACCCTAGGACGACGACATCAGATCCCGTCAACGGAATGCAGTATCGGCGAAGCATTTCGACGATCCCGCGAAGGGTGCATGGCAGTATGCCGGGCTCTCCGAGCACCAACTTGCCTAGATTGATCGGATGAAGGCCGTCCGCATCCTTCGCGGGATCGATGCCCTCGACGACCACACCTCGGCGC
>WNFK01221733.1_pt1 | contig 10155 bp, 10 predicted proteins | sample 5400281 | NCBI WGS metagenome assembly WNFK01 (sample SAMN13153350, study PRJNA577476) | soil metagenome | isolation source: 20 cm soil on Douglas fir-dominated hillslope | place: USA:California | collected 2013-09-17
ATGGTCTTGTTGAGCAGCCCGTCATGCTCCCAGATGGCGTTCGCGCATTCATCGTAGAACGCGTCGAGCAATCCTGAAATAGCGTCCGGCGACAGCGACTGCGACAGGCCGGTGTAGCCTCTCAGATCGGCAAACAGGACGGTGGCGTCGATGGTGACCTTGCGGGCCCTCATCACCCTCGTGAACATCAACTCGCAGATCGTGCAGGTATTCGGGTTCATCTTGCTCGGACGAATGCCGAACGCTCGAAACGGCACCGAGAGCATCCCGCGCAGCGGCACAGGCAGATGCATCTGCTGCCAACACCCCTTGCAGATCCTCGACTGTTGCAAAGTCATCAGGCGTCACCTCGGCCATCATATACGAGAAATGATCTGCTCATTCAGCCTATCAGTGGAAGCAAGCACGCATAGGACCGCTGGGCTTCAATAGGTTCAGTCATCATGGCCTCCGGATCGGGGGCGCCTGAAATGACCTGCTGTCCAAAAAAGGACAGTGCAACTGTCACACCCAATGTCGCGAAATACAAAGGTTTCACCGCGCGCCGCAACGCGGCCGGCCCTGCATTGCGAAATAACAATCTTTCCAGGGAATGTATCAAGCAAATTGGAGTTAACATGTGCAGCTGGAGGGATCGCCGCATACGAAGCAGGAGGCTCGAATGATCAAACTGGTGATCAAGCTTGGGACGTTGGCAACATTTCTGGTGGCGATAAACACTGCACCCTCGCTCACCCCGGCCTTTGCGGCCGGAGGTGGCGGCGGCGGTGGTGTAGAGAACGACATGGACCAGGGCCGCACTTATCCGCCGCCTTCCTCTTACCCGAAGCGGTCGGGCGCCAAAGCCACCCACACACCTAAGGTCAAGAAGACCAGCAAGCAGTCCAGCATCGGCGACCCGGCATTTAGTCAAGGGTACCGCGCAGCCTATGCAACGATCTACGACCGCAACGATTATGCCGCCGCTATCGAGCAGTTGAAGGCGCTTGGTCATGACGATCACCCGAACGTGGCCAACCTGATCGGCTATTCCTATCGCAAGCTCGGCGACTACAAGCTTTCGCAAGTCTGGTACGAGCGCGCGCTGAAAGCCGACCCGAACCATGTGCTGACCTGGCAGTATTACGGTCTGTGGCAGATCGAACAGGGCAACCGCGATCAGGCGCAATATCATCTGAGCCGGATCGCTGCGATTTGCGGGACCGACTGCGAGGAGTATCGCTCACTGGCGGCTGCGCTCGAAAAACCGCCCGGCACCGCTCTCGTTTATTGAGTCCGGCGGCAACGCCATTCGGTGGGCGCATCGGTCGCTAGTACCTGGAATCACAAATCGGTATTGCAGCCCATCCTTCGAGACGGCGCGGAGCCTGTCATCGGGCGCGCATTCGCGCGACCCGTTGGCGGCCTCCTCACGACAACCTCATGCTGAGGAGCGAGCGACGCGAGCATCTCGAAGCATGGGCAGCAAGCGCTTCACCGATCTCTCGTAGTCAGTACTGCATGTTCTCACCTCGGGCTGCCGCTGGCGCGATTGCCCGGCGGATTACGGTCCGCGCACCACGGTGTACAATCGTTTCAATCGCTGGTCCCGGCGCGGCTTCTGGCGAGCGATGCTGGCCGCGCTGGCCAAGGCCGGATGGGCCGGCGACGCGGCGGCCATCGACAGCACCTACGTCAAGGCGCATCGCTCGGCACACGGCGGCAAAGGGGGGCCAAGGCGCAGGCGATCGGCCCCTCGCGCGGTGGTCAGACCACCAAGATCCACGCCCTCACCGATGTGCTCGGCCGCCCCGGCGTCCTCCTGCTGACGCCGGGCAATGCCAGCGACGTGCGCACGGCCCCGGAGGTGCTGGCCGAGGCGCCCGGCCGCATCCGCCGCCTGAGCGCCGACAAGGGCTACGACGCCGACTGGCTGCGCGTCGACCTGCGGGACAAGGGCATCACACCCATCATCCCCGGCAAGCGCGGCCGCAAACGGAAGATCCGCCACGACAAGCGCCGCTATCGCGAGCGCTGGCGCGTCGAGGCCACCTTCTGCCGCCTGAAGGACTTCCGTCGCATAGCCACCCGCTACGACAAGCTCGCCCGCAACTATGCCTCTACCGTCGCGCTGGCCGCCGTCATCGCCTTCTGGTGCTGACCGCGCACCGCCGTTCCACGGCATCAAAGTCTGCAACAGATGGTTGGAGACGGTCAGCTTCTATGCGAGAGCATTGCTGAGCAGTCGTCGGCTGACGGCGATAGTTCGTCAGCTGGGATGAAGCGGAGTGTGCCTGCTCGACGCGTTGGCCTGCCGGTGTCGTTCGTATGATTGACGCCATCCATGACAGGCACCTCAGAGAAATCGAATGGGCTTACCCCGTCCAGGCAAGCCACGTTTACGGCATACAGATTCTGGTTAGATCGTCGTTGATGATGTGTGTATATTCCGCAGCGAGAACAGAAGAAGTGCTGCGCTGATCCGGTATGGAAGCGGTAGCTTGTTAACGCATCCTCGCCCTGCAGGACCTTGATCCCACCCATTTCCGCCATGACAACGACGGCGCCTCGCATTCGGCAGTAAGAGCAAGTGCAGCGGCGGATCGAATTGAAGCCGTCGCTGAGCGTCACCTCGAAACGCACCGCACCGCAATGGCACTGGCCAGCCCGAACGTTCGTGTCGCCGACCATGTTGCCTGTGTCTCCTGTTCAGATCACTTCTACGCCCAGTCTTGGTGACCGAGACTGATCTCAATACGAACGTATCTCTGAAATTTGAGCCGGACAATCCATCAAAAATTCGCGCATAATGTGAGAAAAACTCACGCGAAGGCTCGATGCAAACTTTAACGGTGCTGTGTGTGAACTAGGTGGTGTCACCCGTCTCTGTGGCATGAGGTTGAGACTGGCTCCTTCGGGTCGGAAGCGGAACCCCGTCCTCAGGCTGGTTGAGTCCAGACCCTAGCGCACGATCCCGACAGACCGCGTAAATATCTGCTGGCGCAGAGAGATGCCGCGGCTGCTCAAAAGATCGTCGACGATTGAAAGAGATTTAGCCGAACGTTGGGTTTCAATGAGGGCTTCAATCCTTCGCCCGAGATACAACTATCCTCACATTCGCGGATGCCCATTCGCGCCAGACGCGATTGCGGCGAGGTCACGAGGCGATTGTGGAGTTGTTGCGGATTGCACACGGTCGCGACCGGACGCGTTCGGGTGCTTATAATTCAGGCATTCGACGATTGATAGTTCCACCGGTGCTGTGTTACGGGAAAGCCGCTTGGGCTGGGGGAAACTTGGATGAGGGTATTGCTTGCAAGCTTTGCCGCGTTGCTCGCCACCGCAGCATTTGCGCAGCCGGATAACAAGCCGGCAACCGGAACGGAATTTCGCAGCGCCCAGGCAGACGTTCAGAAGAGCGACGGTGTGCCACCCGGCGGGTGCATGCCGATCGGCCTGACCGCCCGGGGCGACCTGGTGTTTCCGATGCAGTGCCGCGAGCTCATCGAGCGGGAGCGGGGGCCCGTGCCGGAGCAGCAACCGCAAGCCCCCGAGCAGCGATCTCAGCAGGAGCCGCCGAAGATTGCGCCAGCCGAGAAGGTCGATATTGTGACCACGAGCCTAACTCAGGAGCGGCCACGCAAGCGGCTCTCCCGGGTGGAGCGACAAAAGCAGCAGCTTCGGCCGACGTCCGATCCGATCGTGACCGGAAGCGCGAAACCGATGGTGACCGGAAGCACGAGACGAGTAATTGAGAGACTTGGAGTACGCGATGGCGATGATCCCGCCGTCGGGCTTGGGTGCTTCAATTTGTCATAAAACTCGAAATTGTAGTCTGCGGCACACGCTACCTTGCCGGTAATATTGTCTTAAAACAAAGCTGCCTATCTTGCGGGTCGACGCACGCTCGACCTTCTATGAACATTTCGGTCACGAGCAACCTCGTGGATTTCATGATCGGTTGACGCGGGAGCGCGCCATCGCAAACGCTCCCGGTACGCTCATGATCAATACTTCCGATAATCCCAATCGCAGCCTCGTTCGTATCTTCTGTCTGTCGCTGGGCGCCTTGTTGTTCTGTTACGCGGCCATCGCGGCTTACGGTCTTGCCGTGGCCGAGAGCATCAATACCACCGAGCTATCCGCCGGCGTGTTTCGGATCGGACTTGGTATCGCTCTGGGCGTCTTGTTCTGCTGGGGCTGGCTTGCGGAACCCTTTGAACGCCAGGTCGGACTCATGGGTACAACGTTCGAGTCCGGCTACGCCAGCCTGAGTACGAAAACGAAGATCAGATCGATCGTTCTGGTAACGATGCTCAGCCTGTTGCTGGAGCTGGTGCTGATCCGCTGGCTCGCATCCGCATTCCCTGTCTTCTCCTTCTACAAGAACTTCACGATGCTGGCTTGCTTCCTGGGCTTGGGCGCGGGCTACGCGGTTGCGGAACGGCAGCCCTGCGCGCCGGCGCTGGTGTTGCCGATGCTCGCGCTGTTCGTCGGCGTCATCACACTTTTGCGGTATGATACCGGTCCCGGGTACGATATATTTTCCATCGGCTCGCATGCATCTGCTATCCGGTCGGCCAGCTATGCGGCAAATTATTGCACAGCTCGAATTCGCGGGACGCGTATGGCCTCAATTTGATCGGCAGTATTCTCGGGGTCGCAGCCCTGTTCGTGATGAGCCTCTACTGGCTGCCGCCGGTGATCTGGTTCGCTGCAACGGGCGGGATTATGCTGCTGTTCGTGCTCTCGCGCGATGAGTTCCTCTCCGTGGGTATCGCCAGCTTTTGCGTCTTGCTGGCGATCCTGGCCTGGCCCGTGCAGCCTGAGGCCCACCGAATCTATTCGCCGTACCAGTTGCTGGAGCGGACGGCCAAGGCCGACGGCCTGATGCGGATCCTGTCGGGCGGCAGCTACTATCAGAAGGTCTACAATTTCGCAGACAACAAGCGTGGTCATGAGTCCGACGCGGACCGCAACGTGCGCGCCTATTATGAGTTTCCCTACAATTTCAGGAAGGCGCCGGAACGTGTCGCCATTGTCGGCTCGGGCAGCGGCAACGATGTGGCGACCGCGCTGCGGCTGGGCGCTGCCCATGTCGACGCGATCGAGATCGATCCCGCCATCGCGTTTCTCGGCACGAAGTACCATCCCGAGCGGCCGTACGACGACCCGCGAGTCAATCTGTCGATCAACGATGCGCGGAACTTCTTCCGCACGGCCGACCAGAAATACGATTTGATCGTCTACGGCGTTCTGGATTCGCATACGGCGTTGAGCCACGCCTCCAATCTACGCGTAGATTCCTACGTCTATACCCGCGAAGGAATTGCCGAGGCCTTCAAGCTTCTCAAGCCGGACGGCGTGCTCACGATCTCATTTACGCTAATCAACGACGCGCTTGGCTTCAAGCTGTCGAAGATTCTCCGGGAGCTGCCGGGCGCCGGCAAGCTACTGGCGGTCCGGGTGCTGTATGATTATTCGAAAACCACCGCGTTCATCGTCAAGAAGGGATCGTCCGTGACGATGCCGGATGCGACCGCCATCGGCTTCACCGATGTTTCCGACTATTTCTCGCAGCCCTATCCGGAATCCGCCGTCCCGACCGACGATTGGCCGTTCTTCTACATGGTCGAGCGCGCCTATCCGTTCACCTACATGATCGCACTCGGGATCATTCTCGTCCTCAGCTACTTCTTCGTGCGCAAGACTATCGGCTTTTCCGATCCGATCGACCGCAGCTACTTGCCCTTCTTCTTTCTTGGCTCCGGCTTCATGCTGGTGGAGACCAAAGCCATCACCGAGCTCGGTTTGCATCTCGGAGGGACCTGGTTCGTCATCGCGGCAGCCATCATGCTGGTGTTGATCATGGCGTTTCTGGCCAACCTGATCGTGACGCGGACGGCACGCAACCTGGCGGGCCCGGCCTATGTCGGATTGTTCATCAGCCTGCTGGTTGGATACGGTCTTGCGACCAGTCACAGCGACTGGGCGTTCGGCCCGCCGGTGATGCAGCTCATGCTGAGCTGCTTCGTGCTGACGATTCCGTTGTTCTTTGCCGGGATCATCTTCTCCAGCCTCATTGGCGAGGCCAAGATCAACATCTCCACGGCGTTTGCCTACAATCTGATGGGCGCGTTGTTCGGCGGCGTAATGGAATACAATTCGATGTATTTCGGATTTGCATTTCTCTATCTGCTCGCACTCGGATTCTACGCGCTTGCCTGGGCGTTTTCCCGGAAATCCGGCAGGTTCTCCTGGAAAGTCGCGTCGCTCACTCCAACCGCGCCATGAGCAGCGCCGAACTACGCGTCGTCTCGACAGCGGCGACCAGCCACTTCAGCGGCTTCTTGGAGGGGAACGCGGCTGTCTTAGCGGCAGTGATGCCGGCGCCGCATCACGCGATGCGATCACAATGCCTTCCACACATGACGACGGCAGTTATATTCGGCGAGGGTCAGAGTGACGCTAGCGACGAGGAGATTTCATGCTCGATGAAACGGTCACCCGGGCCAATCTTGCGATCGTGATCAAGAGCTTGAACGAACCCGCCATCCGGTAAGCGAGGCTCGAGGCCCAACGCGACGGCGCCGACGAGATCAAATTCCCATCTAAGCTGCTTCAAGTTCAGGACAGCTACGACTTGGCGGGCGTCATCGCCGGAGAGCTGAAGCTTTTCGAACTTAGACGCACGGCTCGTTTGGGCCAGAAGGCGCAATTGGAAGAGCGGATCTTGCAGTTGCGCGATCCTGACTTGATTGATATCGCGCCGACCTGAAGCTGGCCAAAGATGGAATCGGTGCGTCGATCACGCCAGTCCGGTTGCTGTATCCGTTTTCTCGTCCACTGTACTCAACTGCTTGCCGGATGAAGGGAGCTCAACTCAAGATAGCATTAACCAATGAACTTTAGCCGCCCTTAAAGTTCTACGTCTAGCGGTAGCATCCTACGGGTTGTTGAGGAGCGGTGGTAAGCATGTATGGTTCGGACGGCCAACACGAGGCTTGGCGACTATATCTCCGCAACTGGATACCTCTGGCCCTTATGGCGCAATTGCTCGTTTTCTGCGTTGCTGTGTCGGACTTCTCGCTGCAAATCGACAGCCTGTTCTGCCAAGTTGTGCTTACCGCCGCGTCATTTGCGGTTGCAGGGCGCTACCTGATTTCGAGTCAACGGGCAACCCGATTAGCTGTTGTTCTGCTGTCTGGCGCTCAGCTCCAAGTTCTATTGCTGCTCGGAACACCCCTGAGTTACGTCGCCGCATCTGCAAATCTTCCGCTGCAAGATGCAACCTTCGCCTATTACGACCAACTGCTCGGATTAGATTGGCGTGCTTACTACGACTTTGTCATGCATCGACCTGCACTTATTCCATACGCCTACATTGGCTACGCCATGATCGGCTTACTGCCGATCGTGATCCCCATCATATTGGGTTTGACCAGGTGTTACGCGCGCCTGCAAAACTTCACCATGGCGTGCATACTCTCCGTCTGCGCCACAGCTGTCATCTCTGCCATTCTTCCTGCGATTGGCACCTATCAGCAATACAGTTTGCCAGCTGAGTCTTTGAACTTCAGCGCTAGTGGCTATCTCGTTCAAATTCGCGAATTACCGATTGTTCGCGATGGATCACTGCGTTCCCTCTATATTACTCATCTCGGCGGTATTGTTACATTCCCAAGCTTTCACGCTGCGGCGGCAATCCTTGACATGTGGGCTCTTTGGAGCGTGTGGTGGATGCGTCCTTTTGCGTTGATTGCCAATGTAGGGATGTTGCTGGCAACGCCGCTGATCGGCGGACATTATTTTGTCGATGTGTTTGCGGGGGTAGGCATAGCTGCACTCGCAATCGCCACCGCAAAAATGCTCAAGGGACGCTCCGAGCTCTTTGTTGCTCAAGCGGCGCCAGTGGTAGTGACTGCATAAACGATTGAGCTTTGCCGGCTGGTGCAGTCGGATGCCGAAGGACCTTGCCGGGCATTTCTGCCACCCCTCTCAATATACGGCTGTCCCGCCGATCAGGGCGAAGGGCGCATTTTACAGCTCGCACCATCCGCGCGGTTCTACGGTGCTTTGCGGATCGCGTGACACGATCGCGATGGTCGCTGCTTCCCCGGGCGCCGCCAGACGGAGACCGGCTTCGATGTATTTCGGATTTGCATTTCTCTATCTGCTCGCGCTGGGATTTTACTCTCTCGCCTGGGTGTTTCTCCCGGAAATCCCGGACATTCTCGTGGAAGTTCGCGTCGTCCGCCCGAACAACGCAATAGCCGGCTGTCGGCCCGCCCCCTTGGAGAGGCTGGTCGACAGCCCGCGTTGACGCGTACGCGTCCTAGCTCTTCGGACTGGCGCCGAGCAGTGAATCCAGGTCGATATCGACCTGGCCCGGCGCCTTGACGTGACGAACTTCGAAACCGCTGGGCTGGAAGCGATATTCCACCAACCCGACTTCCTTGGTGCCGATCACTTCCTGCCTCGCGTCCGAAATGATGAAGCCGGCCGATGGCGCCCAGACGTGCCTGACGTGGCCAAAGGTAAAATCCCGGCGCTGGTGAACGTGGCCGCTGGCGACCAGCCGCAGATCGACCGAACGCAACATCTCGACCAGGCGGCTCCGGACCGGCATCGGGACGTAGCGTATCGACGTTGCCGGAAGCTCCGGATCGTCAGGCGAATTCAGGTAAAGCGGTTTGTGAAGAAACAGCGCTACCGGCTTGCCGTTGGCGCTGGAGAGTTCTGAAGCAAGCCATTCGTGTTGCTCGGTTTCGCTCGTCAATCCCGTGTTCATGACCAGCGAATTGAGGCCGATGAAAAACCAGCCGGCGGCCTCGAAGCGCCAGCGGTCCTCGCCGAAGATCGAGAGGAACGTCTGCCGGTCGTCTTCCGTGGCCGGTTGAGACGGCGCAGGGCCGACCTTGGTCGGGTTGTCGCCGATGTCATGATTGCCGGGCAGATAGCGGCAGGTGACGGGGAGGGCGCCGTGCAGTGTTTTGGCAAATTCGAGGTCGCCCCGACTGGTCGGTCCGTCGAATGCGAGGTCGCCGCTGTTGACGACGAGATCGGGGCGTGTCGCATCGATGTATTCACTGACGCGATGAAAATTATCGGTCAGCGTGGGGAGACGGCGGGCGAGGTGGGTGTCGGAAATCTGGGTGAGGCGAAATTCGGGCATGCGACATTCCTTCCGGCCCGATTATACATTTGCCGCGCGTCGGATCGATGACGATTTCAAGGTGCTACTCACGCGCATAGCTGTCATCACCCGCCACCGGGTCGGCGCAACGCGCCGCCCGATGACAGGCTCCAGCGGGTGATCCAGTATCCCAGAGCTGTCAGTGATTGAATCGATGAGCCGCAGCGTACTGGATACCCGCTTTCGCGGGTATGACGGCGTCATTTGTTCGCGCTACAGCACGCGATAGCGGATCGCGAAGGCGTCGTTCTGCTCGGTGCGCGTTTCCGGGGCTCCGTTCGGCGCGGCGACGCGATCGGCCAGATGCCACGGCCTGGTCCGGTAATCCAGCGCCACCGAACCCCTCAGCACGCTGTGGCCGTCACTGTCGGTCGCCAGCGCGCCTTGCACTTGGGCCAGCCTCTGGTTGCGGTCGGTGTGCAGTTCGACCTGGGTATCGGCCACCGTGGACGCCGCCGCCTTGGGCAGGCGGATCTCAAACTCGACCGCGGGTTTGGCGGGGTTGATGCCGAGATAGGCGAACGCGGCATGCCGCATGTCGGAGGCGGCAAACGCCAGAAGCGCCAGCACCGCGGTGGCGGCGAGGCCGTGCCTGACGGCATCGCGCGCGCTGCGATAGCCGCTGCGGAAATAGACGGTCAGCATGATGGCGACCGCGAGCGCGGTCGCGATGCCGGCGAGCCCCGACATCATCATGCCGAGCCAGCCATCCGGACTGTCGTCGGCCAGGAAGCCCACGCCGTTGGTGGCCATCTTGAGAAACGAGGTTACGGAATCGCCGGGGAGTTCGGCTGCGTGGGCCGCGCCATTCAGCAAGGGGGTGGTGATATTCATCGCGGCATCCCGAGGGTGCGTTGGAGCCAGTTCGAGACCAAAATCACTGGAACTATCGCTGGTTGGTCACGGCAACGACCATGGTGGTTCAACGGCGGTCGAGGATTTATTGTCAGGGGGGAGCGCGGTCGCTATAGCGGGGGCTC
>WNFK01035420.1_pt1 | contig 10154 bp, 11 predicted proteins | sample 5400281 | NCBI WGS metagenome assembly WNFK01 (sample SAMN13153350, study PRJNA577476) | soil metagenome | isolation source: 20 cm soil on Douglas fir-dominated hillslope | place: USA:California | collected 2013-09-17
CGCGCGGCGGAGACCAGCGTCGCGATCGCGGCGGCGGCGCACCTTGCGCCGTCCGTCGAATGGGCGGATCTCGACGGCAACCTACTGATCGTCGACGATCCGTTCCGCGCCGTGCCCGTCTTGCGCGGGCGCTTTGTGTTCTCGGAACGTCCCGGTCTCGGCGCGGTTCCGGTGGGTCGCAAGGCGTGACTTCCGACCAAGCGAGATCGACCACCGGCAAGATCGAGGTCGCGCTGTTCGCCGTCGGGTTCGCGATGGCCGGCCTTGTTCTTCTCGCGCTCCTGTGGTCGGGTGCCGGCGCGTATGCAGATATGGCCCAGGCAGCGGGGGCGGAAAGCGCGACGTTCATCGATCACACCACTGGTGAGAACGTCGTGATGGGGCTGGGGCCTATTGTTCAGCAGCATCGGGTCTGGTCGACATACGTGACCGGCGGCACGCCTGATCCGCCCGAGGCTGGGCGCTTCTACACAGCCGACGAGATCTCGCACATGACCGACGTACGGAACGTGTTCGATGGCGCGAAGCTGCTCATCCCGGCTGGGTTCTTCGTGATGGCGCTCCGCCTGCAGCGAGCGCGGGCGCGCAGCGCTGAAGAGATGTTCCGTCTCATCCGTGCCGGGGCCGTCGCATCAGGCGTCGCGGTCGCCGCCGTCGGGATCATCGCCGCGGTCGCGTTCGACCAGGCCTTCCTCCTCTTCCACGAGATCTTCTTTCCGCAAGGCAACTTCCTCTTCGACCCGGCGACGAGCAACCTGGTCCGGCTGTACCCGGACTGGTACTGGCAGGGCATCACATTTCGCATAGGTCTGTCGTTCATCGCGGTCGCCGCCGCGGTGGCAGGTGCTGCCTCCGTGGGACTCCGCCGCTCGCTCCACTAGACTCGCCACCGAATGAAACGCGTTCTTCTCATCGAAGACCTGCCACAGGTCGCGCAACACATTCAGTCGATGCTCGCCCGCGAAAAGGAGATCGAGGTCGCGGGGGTGCAGAGCCAGGCCGAGGCCGCGATCGCTCAGATCGCGACCGAGAAGCCGGACGTCGTGATGATCGACTCGCTGTTGCAGGGAAAGACCACGCCGATGGAAATCGCGAAGCGCATCCGTGCGGCGTCTCCGGGGACGCGGATCATCATGGTGACCGTCCCGCAGAAGCCCCTCGACACCAAGGCCGAGGCAGCGATCGACGCGGTGTTCGTCTTGCCAGGTGGCGCCAATGAGCTCGCCGAGGTGCTCGGTGTCGGCAAAGCAGCCCGCCCGCAGAACGGTCTGATGATCGCTGTGTACTCGCCGAAAGGCGGCACGGGAAAGACGACACTCGCCGTCAACCTTGCGGTCGTCCTGCGGCGGCAGGGAAAGTCGGTCGCGCTGATGGATGGTGTGATGCAGTTCGGCGCCGTTCGTCACGCGATGCAGATCCCTCCCGCCACGAGGTCGTTCGTGGACCTGCCGACCGCGGGCGCGATGAAGACGTCGCTCTCCGAGGTCCTCTGGGAGGGCCCCTCTGGTGTCCACGTGCTGCTCGCGCCAGCGAAACCGGAAGAGGTCGATCTCATCCAGGGCGGCGACATCGGAAGTGCGATGAACATGCTCGCCGAGACCCACGACTACGTCATCGTCGATACGCCGTCGCGTCTCACCGAGGATGCGCTCGCGATCCTCGACAGCGCGAACCTCATCCTGATGGTCGTGACGTACATGAACGCGACCGTCGCGAACTCGCGCTCGGCGATCGACACGTTCGAAGCCCTCGGTTACAAGGGCCGGAAGCCGATCCTGCTCGTCGTCAATCAGTCCGACACGCCGGGTGGCATGTCGAAGCAGGCTGTCGAGCACGCGCTCAACCTGCCGATCATCGCGGAGATCCCGACCGACTGGAAGACCGTGAGCGACTCCTTGAACAAGCAGCAGCCGTTCGTCCTCGGGTCACCGCAGGCGCCCGTCAGCCGCGCCGTCGAAGCGCTCGCGCACGGCCTCGTCACACAGCAACGAAAGTAGCGACGATGGGGCCGAACGCCCCGATCGGAGTCTTCGACTCCGGCGTCGGCGGCCTCACCGTACTGAAGGAGCTCCGCCGCCAGCTCGCCGGCGAATCCACCATCTATCTCGGCGACGAGGCGCGCATGCCGTACGGGCCACGCGCCGCCGAGGAGGTCATCGCGTTCACGAGACAAGCGATGCGCTGGTTCGCGACGCGGGGGTGCAAGCTCATCGTGCTCGCGTGCAACACCGCGACCGCCCAGGCGCTGGAGGCGGTGCGTGACGAATCAGCCGTTCCGATCATCGGCGTGGTCCGTCCCGGCGCGGCCGCGGCGATCGCGTCATCGACGCGCCGGTCGATCGGAGTCGTTGCCACGGTGGGGACGGTCCGCTCAGGCGCGTATGTCCGGGCCGTGCGCGACCTCGACCCGCTCTGCGACGTGATGCAGCAGGCCTGCCCAAAGCTCGTGCCGATCGTTGAGGCGGGGAAGGCGGGCACGCCCGAGGCGCTCGAGGCGGTGCGCGAGTACGTCGGGCCGCTGCTGAGCGAAGGCGGCGTTGTCACGCCGGTCGTCGACACGCTGCTGCTTGGCTGCACGCACTACCCGCTGCTCCGCGAGGAGTTCAGCAAGGTGGCCGGACCCGGCGTCCGCGTCGTCGACTCCGCGACGACGACAGCCCTCGCGGTCCGCGAGGTCCTCCAGTCGCATCGGCTGCTCTCCGACGGCGCCACTCCGGGACACCAGGTCTTCGCGACCGGGCCCGTCGAGCGCTTTACCGAGGTGGCGCGCACGATCTTCGGCGAGAAGCTCCCCGAGGTGGAGGCGGCGACGCTGACGTGAATCTCGTCTCGACGATCACCGGCCTGCCGTACGTCGGCAAGACCACGCTTTTCAATCTGCTCACCGGCGGGCACGCCGCGACCGGCGCGTTCGCAGGCGCCGAAGGCGAGACGAACGTCGGCGTGGCGAAGGTCCCCGACCACCGCGTCGACAAGCTCGCGGCGATGTACAAGCCGAAGAAGACGACGTACGCGGAGGTCACGTACCGGGACCTCGGTCTCGCGCCCCGCGTCGCGACCGGCGCGGCGGGCCACGCGACGCAGGCCGGGCAGGGCATCAGCGCGCAGAAGCTCGGCGATCTTCGAACCTCCGACGCGCTGGTCCAGGTGGTTCGCGCGTTCCGCGACGCGTCTGTCCCGCACGTCAACTCGAGCGTCGATCCGAAGCGCGATCTCGCGACGCTCGAGCTCGAGCTGCTCTTCGCAGATCACGTCGTCGTCGAACGGCGCCTGGAGCGGATCGAACCAGAGCTCCGCTCGGCGAAGGGGCCTGAGCGCGAGCAGAAGGAGCGCGAGCGCGCCGTGCTGCAGAAGGCGATGGCCGCGCTCGACGCGGAGACGCCGCTACGCGACGTCGGGCTCGATGAGGAAGAGCGCAAGGAAGTGCGCGGTTACCGATTCCTGACGCTGCTGCCGCAGCTCGTCGTCGCGAATCTCGATGAGGACGAAGTCGCGGATGCCGACGCCGTGCTCGGGCCCCTGCGCGAGGCCGCCGCGAAGCATCGTGCGATGTCCGTGGTCGGCGTGTGCGCGAAGCTCGAGGCCGAGATCGCGCAGCTCGAGCCCGCCGAGGCGGCCGCGTTCCGCGCTGACCTCGGCCTGCGCGAGCCCGCGCTCGATCGCGTCATCCATGCGACCTACGAGCTGCTCGGCCTCATCTCATTCTTCACGGTGGGGGAGGACGAGGTCCGCGCGTGGACCATCCCGGCTGGTCTGCCGGCGCAGCAGGCTGCGGGCGCAATCCACTCCGACCTCGAGCGCGGATTCATACGCGCCGAGGTGATCGGATGGGAAGAGCTGCTCAAGGCGGGGTCCGAGGCGAACGCGAAGAAGCTGGGGATCATGCGCACCGAGGGCAAGACCTATACGGTCAAGGACGGCGACACGATGCACGTGCTGTTCAACGTCTGATGTGAGCGCGGGCCCTCTCGCGATCGGTGGTTGATATGAGTGCGGACTTTCTTGCGATCGGTCACGTCGCGCGCGACGAATTCGAGGGCGAGCCGACCTGGCGGCTTGGCGGCACCGCGCTCTACGCCGCCGCAACTGCGGCGCGTCTCGGCACGCAGACCGCGCTCGTGACGCGCGTTGGTCCGAACGAGAAGCCTGCGCTCGAAGCGCGCTGCGCGGAGCTCGGCGTCATGCTGCACGCGCTGCCCTCGTCAGCGACGACGACGTTCGGCTTCCGCTACGTCGATGGAAAGCGGTTCATGCGCCTGACGGCGCGCGCGAAGAGCATCGCGCCCGCCGATGTTCCAGCCGAGTGGCGAAGCGCGCGCGCCGTTGTGCTTGGGTCAATTGCGCACGAGCTCGACCGCTCGCTGTTCGGCGCGACGGCGCCACGCGCGACGGTGCTCGTGGCTCAGGGGTACCTGCGCGAGTGGTCCGCGAACGGCGCGATCAATCCGCGCCCGTGGGAGGACGCGGACGAGATCGTGCCCCTCGTCTCGGCCGTCGTCTTGAGCGAGGACGATGTCGCCGGCGACCTGAGCGCGCCCCGCCGGTGGGCCCGGAACGGCCGCGTGTACGTGACGCTCGCGGAGCGCGGCGTGCTCGTGCTCGACCGCGGCTCCGAGACGACGATCGCTGGCTACCGCGCCGAGCGCGTCGTGGATCCGACCGGCGCCGGCGACGCGTTCGCGGCCGGACTCGCGATCGCGCTGGCGGACGGCCGGCCGCCCGGTGAATGCGGCCGCTTCGCGAACGCGGTCGCGTCATTCGCGGTGGAGGGGGTCGGGATGGAGAGCCTCGCCGATCTCGCGCGCGTCGACGCGCGCATGCGCTAGCGCCCGAGGCCGCGGCGCTAAGCGGCTTGATCTCGCAGCGCGATGTTCTCGATCTTGTTGCGCGCCGCCTTCGGCACGTAGCCGAGCTCGAGTCGCCGCGAGGCCAGTGAAAGCGTGAAGCAGATGAGGAAGTAGATCGTCGCGACGATGAGCAGCACCTCGACGGGATTGAAGAACTGCGTGTAGATCGTCCGCCCCTGGCGCAGCAGCTCGAAGATCCCGATCGTCCCGACCAGCGACGTGTCCTTTATCACCGTGGTGAGCTGAGCCATCATCGCCGGGACCATCAAACGTAGCGCCTGCGGCAGGATCACCGAGCCCATCGTCTGCGCGTGAGAGAGTCCGAGCGCGCGCGCCGCCTCGGTCTGCCCGCGCGGCAGGCTCACGATCCCCGCGCGGATGATCTCCGCGAGAACGGCGCTCGTGTACATCGACAGACCGAGCACGCCGGCCCAGAACCGCGGCAGCTCGAAGTCGGCGCCGAAGATCGGCCGGAACAGCGCCGACCCTTTGATGCCGAAGTAGACGATGAGGAGCAGCACCGGAAGCGCGCGCACGGCTTCGATGTAGAAGATCGACGGCCAGCGGATCCAGCGCCGCCGCGAGAGGCGGCCCAGCGCGAAGAGCAGCCCGACGACGACGGACAGCGCCACCGAGACGACCGCGATGTAGATGGTCTCGCGCAGGCCTTCGAAGAAGAAGCCCCAGATCGCCGGGTCGAGGAACATCGGCCATGTGTCGGGACGCATCAGCGGGCCACCAGCATCCGTCGCTCGAGCGCGTTCACGGCGATGCCCAGCGGGATCGTGAGCGAGAGATACAGCATCGTCGCCGCGACGAAGGCTTCCTCCGCGCGGAACGTCCGCGATTCGACGATCTCCGCGGCGAACAGCAGATCCGTCACCCCGATCGTCGACGCGAGAGAGGTGTTCTTCACCAGTGCGATGCCGATGTTGCCGAGGGGAGGGATCACCGATCGGAAGGTCTGAGGCAGCTGGACGTAGCGAAGCGTCTGCGGGTACGACAGGCCGAGCGATCGCGCGGCCTCGATCTGACCGCGGTCGACGCCGAGCAGTCCGCCGCGCACGACCTCGGCGACGTAGGCACCGTGGTACACGCCCATGCCGACCGAGGCCGCGCGGAAGATGCTCTCGAACGTGTCGGTCGAGAAGCGGAAGCCGATGAGCGGCAGGCCCAGAAAGAGGAAGAACAGCTGGACGACGAGCGGCGTGTTGCGGAAGAACTCGACGTATGCGGCACCGATCCAGCGAAGCGGCGCGACCGGCGAGATCCGCATGACCGCGACGACCGTGCCGATGACGAGCGCGCTCAGGAGACCGAGGACCGAGATCTGGATCGTGACCCAGAGACCGGTGAAGTAGAGCTGAGGGAACTCGAACGCGATCCCGCCCGGCATTGCTAGGCCGATACGAAACGAGGGCCGGCTACGCGCCGGCCCTCGTCCGCGTGCACTCGTTCGAGATGAGGTCTAGTCGTCCGGTGTCCTCTTCTTGTCGAAGGAGACCGGCGAGATGTACTTCTCGTAAAGCGTCGCCCACACGCCGCTCGTGATCATTCCCACCTGCGTGCGGTTGAGGAAGTCGACGAAGCCGGTGCGGTCTCCGCCGGCGCTCTTCTTCACACCGATGCCATAGAGCTCGGTCGAGAAGTACTTGCCGACGATCTTCGTGTTCGCGTCGGCTTTCGCGAGACCGAAGAGGATCGTCTCGTCCGTCGAGACCGCATCCGCCTGGCCCTGCTGCAATGCGAGCAGGCAGGCCGGATAGCTGTCGAGCAGCAGCGGACGCGCTGCGCCGCTCGTCGCGGTCGTGATGTTCTGCTCGCTCGTTGATCCGCGCTGCGCACAGACCGTCTTGCCGGCGAGGTCGGCGGCCTCCTTGATCGACGTGTTGTCCTTCTTCACCAGGATCCGCTGGCCCGTCCTGAAGTAGACGTCCGTGAAGTCGATCTGCTTCTTGCGGTCCTCGTTGATGGTGAAGGTCTTGATGATCACGTCCGCCTTGTTGTCCGTCAGGCTCGGGATGCGCGTCGCCGACGTCACGGCCACCCACTCGATGAACTTGTCCGGGTCATCGGACTCGCCGAAGATCGCCTTCGCGATCTCGCGGCCGTACGCGACGTCGAAGCCATCCCACTTGCCGGTCGCCGGGGTCTTCACGCTGAAGGGCGGGTTGTCTTCCTGTGTCCCGATCCGGATCTTGCCCTTCGTCTGAAGGCTGTACTGATATGTCGCGAGATCGAACTTCGGCCGCGACGACGTGGCCGACGCCGCGGCGGTCGGCGATGGTGTGGCAGTACCGCCGCTCGTGCACGCCGTCGCGATGAACGCGAGGACGAGACCGAGCGCGAACGTCCGAGTGAGACCCCGCATGTGTTCCTCCCTGCGTCTTGTGCCCGCTGGTGTCCCCCCGCTGGTGTCGTGCGCGGCTAATGCTTGATGACTTTGCTCAGGAACTGCTTCGCCCGTTCCTCCCGGGGCGCTTCGAAGAACCCGGCCGTCGGCGAGTCCTCAATGATGCGCCCTTCGTCCATGAATACCACCCGGTTGGAAGCCTCCCGGGCGAAGCCGACCTCATGGGTGATGACCAGCATGGTCATGCCCTCGTGCGCGAGGTCCCGCATGACATCAAGCACCTCCCGGATCATCTCGGCGTCCAGGGCGCTCGTGGGCTCGTCGAACAACATGATCTTGGGGTCCATCGCGAGCGCCCGCGCGATGGCAACGCGCTGCTGCTGGCCACCGGACAGCCGTGTTGGATGCTGGTCGGCCTTTTCCGGGATACCCACCTTCTGGAGCAGTGCCATGGCCTTCGCGCGGGCGTCGGCCTTCGACATCCCACGCACCTTGCGCGGCGCGAGCATGACGTTCTCGGCCGCGGTGAGGTGGGGGAACAGGTTGAACGACTGGAAGACCATCCCCACGTCGCGGCGAAGCTTGTTGACGTCAACTCCCGGGTCGTGGACGCGTAGGCCATCGACGACGAGCTCACCGCTGTCGATCGGCTCGAGCTTGTTGATCGTTCGGATCATCGTGCTCTTGCCGGAGCCGGATGGACCGATGATCACGACCACGTCGCGCTCTTTGACGGTGAGGTTGATGCCGCGCAGCACGTGAAGCTGGCCGAAGTGCTTGTGAACATCGCGGAACTCGATCACGCGCGGAAATCTAGGCGCTACCCTCGGCTCGTGCAGGAATTCTTCGCGGCCGCGCGTGCCGAGCTCGACCAGACGCGTGGCGTCACCGGCGTGGTCGTGCGCGAGGTGGGTGGGACTACGTATTTCTCTCAGCGTCCCGATGAGATCTTCCCGGCCGCGTCCGTGATCAAGATCCCTCTCGTGATGGCGCTGTACGCAGACGCCGCCGACGGGCGTATCTCATTGGAGGAGCGCGTGCCGGTCGGCGCCACAGTCGGCGGGACGGGCATCCTCGGTGACCTGCGGGATGTCCGCGAGGTGAGCCTGCGCGATCTCGCGATGCTGACGATCGCGCTCTCCGACAACACCGCGACGAACCGTCTCATCGACCGTCTCGGCGTGGCTCGACTCGACGCGCGGATGGCGGAGTGGGGCTGCGTGCGCACCAAGCTGGCACGCGGAATGTTCGACTGGGACGCGCAGAAGCGCGGGCTGGAGAACGTCGCGTCGCCCTCCGAGGTCGCCGCCCTGCTCGAGCGGTTGGTGTGCGGCGAGCTGGTCGACCGCGCGACGTCCGATGCCGTCATTGCGGTGCTCGAGCGGTGCCAGGACGATGCGATGCTGCGGCGTTACCTCGGCAAAGGCGGCCGCGTCGCGAACAAGACCGGGACGCTCGCCGCCACGCGCAACGACGCCGCGATCATCTTCGGACCGTCGCGAACCGTCATCGCGACGGCGTTCATGCGCGAGGTCAGCGATCCGCTCGCGGCCGTCCACATCCTCGGTCTGATCGGCCGGGGTGCGGCGCGGGCGGCGGGTCTTGAGGTCCCACCTCTTCCATTTGATGCGGTCGCTGGGGCATGATGCGTGCGTTGACGAAGCAAACTCGGTCCCGCGCGACGCGAGCGCGACGTCCGCGGAGCATGCGACCCGTCGTCGCGACGGCCGTTCTCGCGCTGGGGCTCGTCTGCGCGGCCGCGTTCACGGGGATCACCGTGCAGGCGAACGCTCTGGAGCGGGCGAAGGGTGTGCTTGGCGACGAGATCGCGGCCGAGACGGCGCGCAATGCGGCACTTGAGGCGTCGATCGCTCAGAAGCAGACCACTGACTATCTAATCCAGAAGGCCCAGGACTACGACTTCATCAAGCGCGGCGAGGGTCTGATCGCTGTTGAGCGGTCGCCTGCGTCTGCGAACACCGCGCACGCCGACGCCGGGCGAGCAAGCCGCCTCATGCGTTGGATCCAGCTCTTCTTCGGAACGAGATAAAGCGATAGAATGACTATCGCGGGATGGAGCAGCGGTAGCTCGTCGGGCTCATAACCCGAAGGTCGCGCGTTCGAATCGCGCTCCCGCAACAGAAGGACTGCCGACGCGACAGAAGGCCCCGGAGACGGGGCCTTTCTCTTTGATTGATTCGATGCCATACGCCGATCCTGAGAAGCGCCGCGCTTATGGTCGCGAGTGGATGAAGCGCAATCCCGAGAGAGTGCGCGCCGGGATGCGACGTTGGCGCCAGCAGCACCCGGAGATTCACGCGGCGCGGACCCGCGCCCGATACGCGCGAGACCCGAGGCGTTTCCAGGAGCGGACCGATGCCAGTCCGAACCGGCCTGCGATACGGCGCGCGATGCACCAACGTCGGCGAGCTCGCTTCTTGGGAGCGGGGCCGTCGTTCACCGCAGCGGAATGGATGGCGCTCGTTCAGCGCTACGGAAACCGCTGTGCGTACGACGGTGCCCCTGCTCCGCTTCACGCCGACCACCGCTTGCCGTTGGAGCAAGGTGGGACGAACGTGATCGAGAACATCTTGCCGGCGTGTCGGCGCTGCAACCTCCGCAAGCACCTGATGACGGAAGAGGAGTTCCGGGCGCGTCTCGCGGCCGAGCAGGCTCAGCGGGAGACGGACCTGCGGAACAAGTAGGTAAAGAACGCTCCGAGCAGAAGGACGGGTAGCAGGCTCAGGAAGATCGGGCCGATCACTCCGAACGAGGCGCTCTCCGGTTGGTAGTCGATCACGATCTGGCGTGTGGGATTAGCGCCGTTGTAGTCGGCCAAAGTCTTTTGGAAGATCTCGTCGCGGTCCGGCAGCGTGGTCTGATGTTTGTCGCCGCCGCGAAGTTCGAGTGTGGCCTTGCTGCCCGTGATCGTGACCTTCGCGACCTGACCCGAG
>WNFK01185258.1_pt1 | contig 10154 bp, 9 predicted proteins | sample 5400281 | NCBI WGS metagenome assembly WNFK01 (sample SAMN13153350, study PRJNA577476) | soil metagenome | isolation source: 20 cm soil on Douglas fir-dominated hillslope | place: USA:California | collected 2013-09-17
GTACGACCTTGCGGGGCGCGAGCTCAAAAGCGGGACGATCCGCGTCCGCCTGGCCACTCTCGGGAGCTTCGGCAAGTGGATGGTTCGCCGCGACAAGCTAATCCGGTGGATCGGCTCACGCGCCCGCGTCGCAAAACTCGGGTCCCGGCCGTGCCTGCCTGGGACACGGTCAAGGTGCTGCTGCGGCAATGCGACCTCAGGGAGCGCGCCATCCTAGCCCTCATGGCCTATGGAGGCCTTCGGCGCGGTGAGGTGGCAGCGCTGGACGTGGGTGACATTGCCCCTGACTTCGGGCTTCGTCGGGTCATGGGCAAGGGTGGTCACGAGGCGTCGGTGGCCCTGCCGGCGCCGGCGCGCGCCATCCTCCGCGAGTACCTAATGATCCTCGTGAATCACAGTGATACGGTTTTACGAGGGTGAAGGCCGTCACCCAATTGCACGAGACTCAAATAGCTCGCGAGCGAGCTGGGCAGCCAGCCTCGGCGCCGCTCTTCGTGGTCACGTACAAGCACAGAGTGGGTCAGTGCATCGAGCGCCGGATCACCGGGCAGAGGATCTGGAAGGTTGTGAAGGCGGTCGGGATACGGGCGGGGATGCCGGCATTGCATCCGCACGCGCTCCGGCATGCGTGTGGCGCGGAGCTTCTGCGTCGCACGAAGAACCTGCGTGTCGTGCAGGAACAGCTGCGGCACGTCGACGTGCAGACCACCACGGGCTATACCAGACTCACGCAACAGGATGTTCGGCAGGCTCTGGAAACGCTCGACGACGAGGGGGAGTGAAAAAAGGATTCACGTCCCTCCCCCCGGGGGAATGAAATTTCGGGGCGAATATCACCACGAAATCACCGTGGTGGCCCCAACGGGATTCGAACCCGTGTTTCAGCCTTGAGAGGGCCGTGTCCTAGGCCTCTAGACGATGGGGCCACGTCGGTGAGACGAAGCAATTGGCTGGGAGAGGAGGATTTGAACCTCCACTACGGGGTCCAGAGCCCCGCGTCCTACCATTAGACGATCTCCCAAGCCCACGGGCAGTGTATGTCCCTCCCCGGGGACTGTCAAGAACTGCCACTACTTACAGGCGATTGCGCAGTCGCGGATCGAGGCTGTCGCGCAGGCCGTCGCCCATGATGTTGACCGCCAGCACCGTGGCGGCCAGGAAGATGCCCGGGAACAGGATGTTGTGCGGGAAGACCCGGAAGAGCGAGCGCCCCTCCGCCATGATGTTGCCCCACGTCGGCGTCTGCGGAGGAATGCCCACGCCCAGGAAAGACAGGATGGCCTCGATGACGATGGCGGAGGCGCAGACGTACGTCGCCTGCACGATAAGCGGCGCCAGGGCATTGGGCAAAACGTGGCGGATGATCAATGGCACGGTGCGTGCGCCGAGAGCGACCGCCGCCTCCACGTAGGGCTCCTCGCGGATGGAGAGCACCACGGAGCGCACGAGGCGCACCACTCGTGGCACTTCGGGAATGACGATGGCCAGGATGACCGCGCGCAGTCCCGCCGAGGAGAGCGAGACGAGGGCGATGGCGAGGAGAATGGCCGGCACCGCCATGAGGCCATCCATGATGCGCATGACGAAGCCGTCGAGCCAGCGGACATAGCCGGCGAGGAGGCCGATCATGAGGCCCGTGGCAACGCTGATGAGGGCCACGGAGATGCCGATGAGCATGGAGACCCGCGCTCCGTAGAGGACGCGGCTGTAGATATCGCGCCCGAGGCTGTCCGTGCCCATCCAGTACGTGGTCGAGTGCTGCTGCCCGTCCGCCCCCGTGAGAATCCGCACCGCGCCCGGCCGCTTGTTCCGCGAGATGGGATCGATCTCGGACGGGTCGCGCGTGCCGAGAAAGGGCGCGGAGAGGCCGATGAGGAAGATCACGGCGAGGATGACGGCGCCGGCCAGCACGCTCTGGTTGAACGCGGACTTCAATACCGGATCCTCGGGTCGAGGAAGGTGTAGGTCAGGTCCACGACGAGATTGATCATCACATAGACGAGCGAGAAGAGCAGGGGGATGCCGTACACGGACTCCGTCACCACCACCCCCCCGATGAGGAGCGCCACCCCGAGGCCGATCACGGTCACGATGGGCACCGCGGCATTGCGAAGCACGTGACGCAGCAGAATGGTGATGGCGCCCAGTCCCTTGGCGCGGGCGGTGCGCACATGGTCGGCGCCCATCACCTCGAGCACGCTGGTGCGCGTGATGCGGGCGATCAGGGCGATGTAGATCACGGCCAGGGTCACGCTGGGCAGCATCAGGCGCTCGAGGAAGCCGCCGAAGCCCTCGGAGATTCGCTGATAGCCCTGCACGGGGAGCCAGGCGAGCTCGATGGCGAACAGGTAGATCAACGCGTAGCCGATCACGAAGACAGGCACCGAGAATCCCAGCACGCAGAAGCCCATTACCAGCCGATCGATCCAAGTTCCCCGCCACGCCGCCGCCATCACACCGAGGGGCACCGCGATCGACACCGCGAGCAGCATGGTGCACACGGCGAGCGCCGCGGTGGGCTCGAGGCGATCGCGGATCAGCTCGGCCACCGTCTTCTTGAAGAAGAACGACTCCCCGAAGTCGCCGCGGGCGATCCGGCCGATCCAGATCAGGAACTGCTCGACGATCGGCCGCTCGAGGCCGAGCTTGACCCGGATCTCCGCCACCTGCTGGGTCGTCGCGCTGTCGCCCGCGATGATGGCGGCGGGATCGCCTCCGGTCAGGCGCAGGAGCAAGAACGCCAGGACGGCCACCACTGTGACCACGGGAATGGTGGCGAGCATGCGGCGGACGATGTAGCCGAGCATGGGGCGGCGCGTCCCGCCGGCCGGCTCAGCGGCCGCCGGCGGGACGCACGGACTGGCTCAGGATCCCTTCTTCTCGATGCCCCAGAAGACGGTGGCCGGGGAAGGAATGACACCGTCGACGGTCTTCCTGATGGCCACCGGCCCATACCACTGTCCTAGCCACACGTACGTCGGATACTGCGTCTCGCGCACCTGCACCGCCTCGGCCAGGGCCTTGAGCTTCACGGGATTCGTCTCGCGCGCGTACTGGTCGCGCAGTGACTCGAGCTCCTTGTCGCAGGGCCAGCCGAACATGGCCGTGTCGCACGAGGCGTTGACGAAACCCGCGCCGATCGGGTTCAGGATGTCGGCGGCGACCCAGGAAGTGAGGAAGGCGTGCCAGCCCCCCTGGGAGGGCGGGTCCTTCTTCGCGCGGCGGGACACCAGCGTCTGCCAGTCCATGGACTGCATGTCCACCTTGAAGCCGGCTTTCTCCATCAGGTTCTTGGCCACCGGGGCGAGGTTGGTGAGGACGCCCAGGTCCGTGGAGTGCATGAGCACGATGGGCGTGCCGTCGTAACCCCCCTCCTTGAGGAGCGCCTTAGCCTTCTCGAAGTTCGAGTCGAGATAGCCGTCCATACCCTTGGTGGAGGAATTGGGCGAGCCGCACGGGAACATCGCCTTGCAGACCTTGTAATAGGCGGCGTCGCCGATGACCGCCTCGAGGAAGTCCTTCTGGTTGAAGGCGACCATCACCGCCTGCCGCACCTTGGCGTTGTCGAAGGGCTTGGCCAGCGTGTTGTAGCGGAAGGCGTACTGGTTGCCGAGAGGATTGGAGTCCACCAGCTTCACGTTGGCGTCCTTCTTGAGCACAGGCAGGAGATCGTGGGGCGGGGTCTCGAGGTAGTCGATCTCACCGGCAAGCAGCGCGTTGATGGCCGTCTGATGGTCGCTGATCGCGCGCCACTCGACGCGGTCCACCTTGACCACTTTGCCTCCGGCCAGCGCCGAGGCTGGCTCGGGCCGTGGCTTGTACAGTGCGAACTTCACGTAGACGGCCTTGTCGCCCGGCTTCCACTCGTCCTTCTTGAAGACAAAGGGCCCGGAGCCCGTGAAGTCGGAGATCTGCTCGCTCGCCGGCGTGTCCGCCACGCGCTTGGGCATCATGAACCACCACCAGGTCCTTCACGAAGGACATCATCTTCTGGCCCATGGTGTCCTTCTGGGCCCAGCGCTTGATGGAGGCGACGCAGTCCTCCGAGGTCACCGGCTTGCCGTCGTGCCAGAGGAGCCCGTCACGGAGCGTCATGGTGTAAGTGAGCTTGTCGGCGCTCACGTCGTACTTGCCCACCATCTGCGGCTTGATGTCGCCCTTGGCGTCGGTGGCGAAGAGCGTGTCGTAGATCATGTAGCCGTGGTTGCGGACGATGTAGGCGGTGGTCCAGATCGGGTCCACGATCTTGAGATCGGAGTGCATGACCACTTTCAGCGTCGTCTCCGCGCGAGCGGTCGGCGCGGTCTCGATGAGACACCAGAGCAAAGACACGGCGACCCACGCGGCGGCACATCGGCGAATGAACGTCATGGATTCCTCCTCGAGAGTCAGTCTCCGGGGCATCGGGCTCACGCCGGGGGGCTGGGCTACGCCGTCCATCCGCCTGCCGACAGGGCAGAGAAGATCACACGGCGCTCCGCCTTGTCAACGCGGGCAGGTGCTATCATCCCGCTCACGTGCGCGCCCGATCGCGCCCGACGAGGAGGCACTCCATGGAACGCGAGCTGTGGCGCTGGGACGCGGTCGAGCTGGCCGCCGCCATCCGGTCCCGCAAGGTCTCGAGCCGCGAGGCGGTCCGGTCCGTCCTCGGCCGCCTCGACGCCGTCAACCCGGTCATCAATGCCGTCACCGTGCTCCTGGCCGATCCGGCTCTCGCCGCTGCCGATGTCGCCGACGCGCTGGTCAAGCGCGGAGAGACGCTGGGGCCGCTCCACGGCGTGCCCGTCACCATCAAGGAGAACATCGACCAGGAAGGTCAGGCTACGCCGAATGGCGTGGTGGCCTTCAAGGACGTCACGGCCACCAGCGACAGCCCGCCCGTGGCCAACTGGAAGCGCGCCGGCGCCATCATCGTGGGGCGGACCAACACGCCCGCCTTCAGCATTCGCTGGCACACCGACAACGCGCTGCGCGGGCGCACGTTCAATCCCTGGTCGCGAGAGCGGACGCCGGGCGGCTCGAGCGGAGGCGCCGCCGCCGCGCTGGCCAGCGGCATCGCGCCCCTCGCCCACGGCAACGACCTGGGCGGCTCCATCCGCTACCCTGCCTACTGCTGCGGTGTGGTGGGCATCCGGCCCACCCTCGGGCGAGTGCCCGCCTACAATCCGACGGCGGCCGACGAGCGCCCACCCGGGCTTCAGCTCATGTCCGTGCAGGGGCCCCTCGCGCGCCGGGTGCGCGACGTGCAGCTGGGGCTTCGCGCCATGGCCGCGCGCGACGCCCGCGATCCCTGGTGGGCGCCCGCGCCTCACGATGGCCCCCCTTCCCCGCGCCCGATCCGCGTGGCCCTCACCGTCGATCCGTCGGGACAAGGCGTGCATCCTGACGTGGCGGCCGCGGTTCGCGCCGCCGGTGCCGCGCTCAGCGAAGCGGGCTACGCGGTGGAAGAGGTGGATCCGCCCGACGTGGCCGGGGTGGCCGAGACCTGGCGGGCGCTCATCGGTATCGAGACCCGCCATGCGATGCTCGCCGCCATCCGGCAGCACGGAGACGCCGACGTCGTGCGCTGCACCGAGCTCCTGCTCGAAGAAGGTGAGGCTCCAGGGCTCGGCGACTATCTCAAGCTCCTCGCCCAGCGGTCGACCCACCTGCGCCGCTGGCTGCTCTTTCTCGAGCAATATCCCCTGGTGGTCGGCCCCGTGTCCACCGAGCCGCCCTTCATCGTGGGCTTCGACGTGGAAAGCGTGGAGAGAACGCGCGAGGTCATGATCGCCCAGCGGCTGCTCGTCGCGGTGAATCTCCTCGGACTGCCCGCCGCCTCGGTGCCGACCGGCCTCAGGAGCGGCGTGCCCCTCGGGGTGCAGGTGATCGGCTCGCGCTATCGGGAGGATCTCTGCCTCGAGGCCGCCGAGGTGATCGAGGCGCAACGCAGCCTCCCCACCCCCATCGATCCCGTGCGCTAGGCGGGAGGGCGCGCCTCCGGCGAGCGCACGTGCTCGGGACGCACACCGACTCCGATGAGCCGCGCGGGGATGCGGCGAAGGATCGGGTAGCGGGCGAGGAGACGAAAGAAGACGGGCAGCTTGAGCGACGTCGAGCGGCCCAGTACGGGGGCGATGATGCGCTGCTGCACCTGCACCTGGAACCACTGGGTAGCGCGGGTCGGCCACTCGCGCCGCTTCTGCACCTTGGCGAGATCTCTCTCGCCCAGCCGTCCCTGGGCCAGCGGAGCCGAGAGGATATTCGCGGTGGCCACCGCGTCCTGCAGGGCCAGGTTGATGCCCACCCCGCCCACGGGAGACATGGCGTGGGCGGCGTCGCCGATGCAGAGGAGCCCCGGGCGATACCAGCGGGTGAGCCGGTCCACCTGGACGGTGAGAAGCTTCACGTCGTCCCAGGTCCGCAGCTCGTCCACCCGGTCCCGCGCCCACGGCGCGGCCTGGGCCACCGTCTCGCGAAACGCCTCGATGCCGGCGGCCCGCAGGCGTTCCACGCTGCCTTTCGGAATCACGTAGCCGCACTGCCAGTAGCGCTCACGATTGATCAGGACGAAGATACGCCCGGGATCGAAGCGGCCCATGCTCATTCCGGGATCCCTCGGCGTACGGCTGATGCCGAACCACAGCACGTCCATGGGCGCCCCCAGCTCCTGCACCGCGAAGCCCGCGCGCTCGCGCACGGTGGAGTGCCGGCCGTCCGCGCCCACCACGAGATCGGCACGGACGTCGCGCTTGCCTTCGGGGGCCATGACCTCGACGCCCACCACCCGCCCCGCTTCCTCGATCAGCCCGACCACCTCCGCGCGCATCCAGAGCTGGAAGGCCGGGTAGCGCTTCGCGCGGGCAGCGAGGAAGTCCAGAAAATCCCACTGCGGCATGAACGCGAGGAACTTGCAGTGGGTGGGCAGGTGCGCGAACTCCGCGATGGGGACCTGCACCTCGCCTACCTGGGCGCTGAACTGGAGCACTTCCTGATGGGGCAGGGCGAGGAGGTCCGGGAGGATGCCGAGCTCGTGCATCACTTCCAGCGTCGAGGGGTGGATAGTATCGCCCCGGAAGTCCCGGAGGAAATCGGCATGCTTCTCGAGGACGAGCACCTCCACGCCGGCGCGGGCGAGCAGGTAGCCGAGCATCATGCCCGCGGGCCCGCCCCCCGCGATGCAGCACGCGTAGCGCTTCCTCTGCTCGTCTGTTGGAGTACTCAAACGGGTGGAGCGCTCAAATGATCGACTTGCCGGCGTCCACCATCAAGGTGGCCCCGGTAATGTAGGACGACTCGTCGCTGGCCAGGAACAGGATGGGAAAGGCCACCTCGCGCGGCTCGGCCCAGCGGCCGAGGAGATTGTCTCCGGTGCGCTGCGTACGCATCTCCGCCTCGGACACGCCCTGGGCCGCGGCACGGCGAATGTGATACGGCGTGATGGTGCCGCCCGGGCACACCGCGTTCACGCGGATCTTGTGGGGCGCTTCCTCGATAGCCAGAGCGCGCGTGAAGCCGAGCACCGCGGCCTTGGTCGTATCGTACTGGCCCATGCCCGCCCGCCCCTTGACGCCGTACACCGACGAGAGGTTCACGATGGTGCCGCGGCCGCCCTGTCGCAGCGCGGGCAGCGCGGCCTTGCAGCAATACGCGGTGGCGAGCACGTTGACGCCGAAGATGAACTCCCACCCCTTGGCGTCGGCCTCGGCCAGCGGCGTGTAGAGCCGGACGCCGGCGACATTGACCAGGGTGTGGAGAGCCCCGAAGGCGGCGAGCGTCGCGTCGACCACCCGCTGGGACTCCGGCTCGCTGGTGAGATCAGCGGCGAGGGCGCTGACGCGCGCGCCCGCCACCGCCTTGGCGATGCCGGCCGCGGCGGCTTCCGCGGCGGCCTTGTCGCTGTCGACGAGGGCCACCGCCGCGCCCTCCTCCGCGAAGAGCCGGCCCGTGGCCTCGCCGATGCCGCCTCCCCCGCCCGTGACGAGGGCCACCCGGCCCGCCATGCGTCCCGGCATGTGCCCGATCAGGCCAGGGTAAGCTGGGCGCCAGGCTTGACGACCACGCGGGCCATGGCGCCCTGGACCCAATTGGCCTCGGGCGGGAGCACCACGGAAGCCGAGCGCACGCAGAAGGACTCCGGATTCTCCGCGGGCACAACACCCTGATCCCGGAGCGCCCGCGCCGCGGCCATGAGCTTCCGGCGCACGTGGATGATCGCGGTGTCGCTCGAGCCGAGGCGCTCGTGCGAGCGATCCACGATGGGCCCCTGGCTCTCCTGCACCGCCTGGTCCTGCACGCCGAAGCCGGGGATGCCGCAGAACATGCGGGTGCGATGAGCCTCCCAATCCATGCCGTAGTCGTTGTCGCGATTGGCCGCGGTGCGCACGTCGCCGTAGGCCTGGGAGGTGGCTGGCGCGTAATCGCACACGTGGGCCCCCTTGCCCGCGATGTGGAGCGCCCGCTCTTCGCTGGTGAGGGCGCGGTCGGGATGCCACGTGATCATCCAGTTCACGACGTTGGTGTCGTCCATGGGCACCCAGATATGCGACTGGGTGGTCCGCTCGTCGCGGTCGGTGGGCGGCATGGTGTAGAAGGGCATGAGGAACTGGCTGATGCGCCAGTAGTACTGCCCGTCCGGCCACGACCGCCGCGCGCCGATGAGGGCGCCGTAGTCGGTGTCGGCGATCTCGAAGCGCGGCGCCCGGTCGGCCGTCTGCACCGCCTCGCCGATGCCGAAGCTCGCCTTGTCGAGCTCCCGCGCGATCTCCGTGTCCTCGTGGCTGATGGGCGCGTGCAGGAACGAGATATGACTCGAGTCGATGCCGCCCTCGAGCGCCTGAAACCAGTTGCACTCCTGCACGCGCTTCGAGATGAGGGTATTGGCCTCGGGCAGGAGCGTCCACTCGAGCTGGGGCAACGGGGGCGGCGTGCCCGGCCCCATGTAGGCGAAGATCACGCCGCCGCGCTCCTCGCAGGGATAGGCCGCGTGACGCACCTTGGAGGCGAAGCTCGACTCCGGCGGCTCGCTCGGCATGGCCAGGCAGCGGCCGTCGTCGCCGAATTTCCAGCCGTGGTAGGCGCAGGACATGCCCGCGTCGTCGACGCGGCCGAAGAAGAGCGAGGCCCCGCGGTGCGGGCAGAACTCGCCGATGAGGCCGGCCCGCCCGCTCTTGCCCCGGAAAGCGATGAGGGGCTCGCCGAGGAGACGCACCCGCTTGACCCGCCCGCCTGCCTCGAGCTCTCCGGACTGCACCACGGGAATCCAGTAGCGGCGGAGGAAGGCGCCCATGGCGGTGTCCGGCCCCGTCCTCGTGAGCAGCTCGTTTTCTTCCCTGGTCAGCATGGTCTCGGCCCTCCCTTGGCGGAGAATACCACGCGATTCGGCGGGCAGGCCGCCCACCGGGTTGCGGTACACTCCATCGCATCTCGAGACGGCGGTCATTGAGCAAACCTGAGCCTGGGAGGCGAATCGAATGAACGCGCGTGCGCTGGTCGGGATGCTCGTGGTGCTGATCGCCGCTGGTGGCTGCGCGTCGACGCAGGGGGGGCAGGCAGGTCCGGGCACCACGGCCACCCTCGATCGCATCAAGGCCACCAAGACGGTCACCTTCGGCTATCGCGACTCGTCGGTGCCGTTCTCCTTCATGGGCTCCGATCAGAAGCCGGCCGGCTACTCGGTGGACCTGTGCAATCGCGTGGCCGACGATCTGAAGCGTGATCTCCAGATGCCCGACCTCGCCGTCAAGTGGGCGCTGGTGACCGTGGAGAACCGCGTGGCCAGCGTGCAGAACGGGACCATCGACCTCGAGTGCGGCTCGACCACCAACACGCTGTCTCGCCAGGCCCAGGCCGACTTCAGCCTCACCACCTTCGTGACCGGGGCGAGCCTGCTCACCCTCAAGCAAACGGTGACGGCCAACCTGAGCGGATTCCGGATCGCCGTCATTCCCGGCACGACCACCGAGCGCACCCTCAAGGACGCCATGGACAAGTCCTCGACGTCCGCGCAGCTCGTCCCCGTCAAGGATCATTCGGACGGCCGCACCGCCCTCGAGAACAAGACCGCCGATGCCTACGCCTCGGATCGCGAGATCCTCATCGGGCTCGCCCTCACCGCCAAGAATCCGGCCGACTTCGCGCTCGTCGACCGCTATTTCTCCTACGAGCCCTATGCG
>WNFK01175211.1_pt1 | contig 10153 bp, 10 predicted proteins | sample 5400281 | NCBI WGS metagenome assembly WNFK01 (sample SAMN13153350, study PRJNA577476) | soil metagenome | isolation source: 20 cm soil on Douglas fir-dominated hillslope | place: USA:California | collected 2013-09-17
GGCGAAAGACGTGATGTCGGTCAATGATTATTTGCAGATCGAAAATCAGTCGGAAGAAAAACTCGACAAGATCCGCGAACCCGCGGCCAAGTTTGCCCATGCCATCTTGAAGTAGCAACGACGGCAAGCGTGCTGCGACGAATGTAGGATCGAAAGGATCCGCGCAATGGGTAATATCTCGACGGCGACCGAATCCAGCTTCGACGTTTTGGAATCCTATTTCAAGAAATATCCAGACGTTCCCAAGGAGACGATTCTCAAGCAACACATGCTGAGCCTCGGACATTGGTTCAGCGATGCCGCGCTCGACGCCTCAGCTGGCGCGCTGGTTAAATCGTATAGACTATTCTCATACGATCTCGTGCCGATGTCGGAGTTCAAAAGAAACGAGCATCGGCGCGTGCCCGAGCACTTCGTTCTATTAAATGGGCCGTACGACATGCGCCCGGTAGCGATTCAGACTTCGCTTTCGCCCTATTCGCCCTACCTGATCGATGTCGTAGATGGCCGGCTCGTCTTGACCGTGGATGGGCAAGTGGTGGCGCATGTGCGGATTCCCAAAACGCCGGACTACTATTTCAAGAACTTGCCCGACGGCACGCCTTATCATGAGATTGTCGCCTTCGGCTCCTTCATCACGATCTTTCGCAACTGCCAATACTGGGGCGCCAAGGAAGAGTGTAAATTCTGCGATATCAATGAGAACGCGCGCCAGATGAAGCTGTCGCGCGACTTCACCTTGAACGCGCCGGTAAAGTCGGTGGCCGATGTGGTCAAGGTATGCGAGCACGTCGCCGGGGACGCACAAAAGATCGGCGCCGGGCAAGGCTTCGTGCTCAGCGGCGGTACTATCACGAAGACGCTGCATAGCAAGAGCGAGGTGGACTTCTACGAAGAGTATATTCGCGCCATTAAGAACATCGCGACCAAGCCGCGCATCACTTTCGAGGTCAACGCGCGGCCGCGCGAAGAAGTGCAGCGCTACAAAGACGCCGGCGCCGATCACATCCATTTCAACATGGAGGTGTGGGACAAGACGCTCTTTCCGTGGATCAATCCCGGCAAGGCCGAGCGCGTTGGCTGGGACAACTGGGTGCGCTGGATGGAAGACGCCGTCGAAGTGTTTGGCAATGGCATGGTGCAGCCGAGCTTCGTTTCCGGCGTCGAAATGGCGCGGCCGCATGGGTTCAAGACTGTTGAGGAAGCCGTCAAGTCCACGACTTCCGGATTCGAATACTTGATGTCGCGCGGCATTTTCCCGCGGCCGCAGCAGTGGCGGCGCGAACCGTCAACCGCGCTGTGCAAAGAGGCCGAGCAGCCGCCGGTGCCTTTGGACTATTACATTCTGATGACGCGCACGTGGTATGAGCTCTACCAAAAGTATCGCGACAAGCTGCCCAAGTTCGGCACGCGCAAGCCGGGGCTGCTGGCCGAGCGCAACCTGCTCGGCCCGGTGCATGGCGCGTACGGCGACTTCGCGATGATAAAGGAAAATTTATTTCCGGAGGACGTCGAGGAGCAGATCAATCGGCGCAGCGTACCGTTTGAAAATCTCGAGGGAGGCGCAAGTGTTTCATGACATTTCAGCCGACATGCAGCAAGTGATGCGCGAACTGGAGGAACAGACGGAACGCGATCAACGGTCGCTTCGCAGTGTTTTCACGGACGTCGGACGCTGCCTTTCAATGCTGGCAATGTCGGCGCCCCAGGGTACATTTCTCGAGCTGGGCAGCAGCGGTGGCTACTCCAGTCTGTGGCTATCGCTGGCCGCGCGCGCGCGCGGCGTGATCCTCACGACGGTCGATCTCGACGAAAACAAAGTCGCGTTGGCTCGAGAGAACATCTCACGCGCGCGCGCGGCAGCTTCGGTCCAAGTCTTTCACGGCGACGCTCTCGACTACGCCACTCGTTTCGAAGAGATCGCGTTTTGCTTCTCCGATATCGAGCCTCCGGAAAACAACGCCAAGGTCTACGAGAAAGTGGTCCCGCGCCTCGTGCCCGGCGGATGGCTCGTCATCGATAACGTAACTTCCCCCCGCATCCAGACAGAGCTCCTGAACCGTGCCGAAAAAGATCCGCGAGTAGACAGCGTGCTCTTGCCGTTTCCAAAGGGTGATCTCATCTGCCGGAAATGCTGAAACCAGAGTAAGTATGACCTACAGTTTAGTTGGCCTGAGACTCAGGCTGGAGTTAATGCACAGATCTAATGCTCGCTAACCGCGTTACCAGATTGTTCCTGCCGGACAAAGTGTTTGTCAGATAAAAAGCGCTTCAGTCTGAATTTTCACTTTGTTTACAATTCATTAACCCGGGCTTCATCCGCTTGCGCAATACTTCAACGTCATTTGTGACGTGGTCGATTGGGATCGTTATAATCAGAACTCGCGAAGCGTGGCGTCCAGGTGCGATTCGGGATTTGCTTGGATGTCTCGAAAATCCCAAACCTTGGGGAGCTGAAACGCGCGAGTAAAATGTCTGACGGCTTCATTGCACTCCGGTGGTCAGGGATCTCGTGAGGTCGCATTCCCCTCTGGGTAACGCTGGCTAAACAAAGTGACACGAACAACAACGCTGGTACTCTTGCCAGGGCTTGACGGCACGGAGATCTTCTTCAGGCCACTGCTTGCCGCCCTTCCCACGTGGGTTAAACCGCTCGTGGTCACGTATCCGACGTCGGGCGCCAACGATTACTCGCATCTGTTGGCGGTCGTGCGAGCGGCTATAGAAGATTCCAAGGACTTCTACGTTCTGGGCTGGTCGTTTTCTGGACCGCTGGCGCTTATGCTTGCTGCGAAAGAACCGAATAGAATCCGAGGCGTGATCCTTTGCGCGTCATTCGTCCGATCTCCGCTGCCGGTGCTCTCTTCACTGCGGTTTGCGGTCGTCTCCCCTGTCGTACACTTGGTGCGTTTAGCGCGTAGGACTCCTATGTTGTTGTCCAACGACTCTACGGATATGCTCCGCCACGACAAGGCAGCAACATGGGCCCGTGTTCCTAGCCGCATCCTGGCGGCCCGCGCGCGCGTCATTCTGGCGCTTGACGCAAGAGACTACCTGCGCGAGTGCCCGCGGCCCGTGCTCTACGTGGCCGGTTCGAGAGACAGGATTGTTCCCAGCTGGAATGCTGAGGAGGTGGTCAGAGAATTGCCCTCAACAAAGGTCGTGACGATCGACGGACCTCACTTGGCCCTTTACACTAATCCCGCCGCCGCGGTCCACGCCATCGTTGGGTTCATGCGAGAATCCGCCTAACATGCATTCAGACAGCCGACGGAGCGCTTGCACGTAGTGGACAGTGATTACCTGTAATCAAATTGATTCGATCATCAATCTCAGAGCCGCCAAACAAATTGCCGAACGTGTTGGCAAGAGCGGATAAGGTGATTCGGTAAGGCGTAAGTGGTGCGGCGTTAGGCGAACAATGATGGAACGGAGATCCTTTGCATCCGTGCAGGACAAGTTTTCGGTGGTGGTTCAGTTTGGAAAAGATCTCTCACGGAGTTTATCCTGAGTCCGTAACGAAGGGTTCGAGATGACAAATGCTTATTTAGTTGTCATTCCGAGCGACAGACTGTGTGAAAACTCTTTCGGAGCCCTTCGACGATGCTCAGGGCGAACGGATAAGTACTCAATTTCTAATGAGACCACACCGTTCGTGGTGAGCCTAGTCGAACCATGAACGGTGTGCCTAGTCGAACCATGAACGGTGTTTTCACACAGTCGAGCGGAGCGAGGAATCTTTCTCGATGTTAAAGACTCATAGCCCATTGAAAATGAACCACTACCAAGTTTTCGATTTCCGATTTTGGATTTTGCATTAAATACAATAGGCAAGAGTAAAAAAGAAACCCATGAGGAGCGAGCGGGAAAATATTACAGAGCATTTTCTCGGACTTTTTGCCGATGTCCGTGAAGGAGAGGGAGTGACGGCGATCCTCCTCATGTTCCACTTGTTTGTGCTTCTCACCGCCTATTTAATCCTCAAGACGGTGCGAGAGTCCCTTATTTTGTCCGCCGGCGGAGCCGAAGTGAAAAGTTACGCCGCCGCCGGGCAGGCTGTCCTTCTACTTTTTGTCATCCCTTGGTATGGCTCTTTTGCCAGCAAGGTCAAACGCATCAAGCTGATCAACGGGGTCACGCTGTTTTTTATATCTCACCTCGTCGCCTTCTACATCCTCGCTCAATTACAGGTGCCGGTCGGTGTGGCCTTCTTTCTTTGGGTCGGTATTTTCAATCTACTCGTGATTGCGCAATTCTGGGCTTTTGCCAATGACCTATACACCCGCGAGCAGGGAGAACGGCTCTTCGCCATAGTCGCCTTCGGCGGCACGCTGGGAGCGATTCTGGGACCTATGGTTGCAGGCTGGTTGTTTGGACCTTTGGGCGCCTACCAACTTATGTTGCTTGCCGCAGCGCTGCTGGCGCTTTGCATCTTCATAACCAACGCTGTGAGCTCACGGGAAATCCGGCGAATTCCAGCCAATCCGCCAAAGGCAAATGCCGAAGCGCCTTTAGCAAAGGATGGCGCGTTCGCCCTTGTTCTCGGACAACGCTACCTTATTCTCATCGCTCTTCTGATGGTCGTGCTCAATCTGGTCAATACCACGGGAGAATTCGTCCTCGGCAAGACAGTTGCCGAGGAGGCCCGGCGCGCCGTAGTAGCCGAGGAGCGACAACCAGCAGCCGCTGGTGACAAAGGCCAACTGATGAGTGCAGAGAAGGAAAAGATCGTGCAAGCTTTTATCGGCAAGTTCTACGCGGATTTCTTTTTCTGGGTAAACCTAGTTGGCGCAGGAGTCCAGTTGGTTCTTGTTTCGCGCATTCTCAAATATGTCGGTGTGTCGGGCGCTCTTTTCTTTTTGCCGATCATCTCCCTGGCCGGTTACTCACTGATCGCCTTCTTTCCGATTATCCGCTACATCCAAGTGGTCAAGATCTTCGAAAATAGTACCGACTACTCGCTCCAGAACACCGCGCGCCAGGCCTTATTTCTGCCAACCAGCAGAGAGGCCAAGTATAAAGCCAAGGCCGCCATCGATACGTTCTTCGTACGCATGGGTGATGTCTTGTCTGCGGTCGTCGTCTTCATCGGCACCTATTGGCTCTTGAACACCAAGGCTTTTGCCACGATCAACGTCGCGCTGGTCGCTGTTTGGCTACTGCTGGTGGCCGTCGTCGGACGCCATTACAAGAAGCTTACCTTAGCCGAAGTTAAAGCGAACGCATGAGCAGATCGAAGAAGCTCGACGCGCTAGAATTGGGAATGATAAGTAATCCATCAAGGACGAAGCAGATCGGACGAACGATCCCACCGAACGTACTGGCGCGGGCGAATCAGGTGATTCGATAATGGCGGGAAAACAAACCGCGACACCCGGATTGAATTGAATTCTCCACCGAGTCAAGATGAATCCTCAGGCGCATGGTGTGCTCGCGCTTGCAATCGGTGCAACGGAAGTAAATTTCGTATGTCGGCATGTGGCGCATGCCGGGGCCTATCACGCTGACGCTAAGTTGCAAGACTACATGGTAAGGTTATTGACGTCTTCGTGATCTTGCCGCACCGTCTTAGCGTGACTGTGGTAACCAATCAAATCTGTCATGTCTAAAACAACGATCACGGCCTTCTTGCTGGTGCTCCTCGGCGCTGCCTGCGCGAGCCCGCAACCACCGATGTCTATGGTCAAGGTGCCGGATAAGCTAAAACCCGGCGCGAACGAATCGCTCGCGATGATCGTTTCCGCAAAAGGCGTGCAGATCTACGAATGCCGTGCCAGAAAGGATCAAGTCGGGCAATACGAATGGGCGTTCGTGGCTCCCGAAGCTGATCTCTTCGACGCGCGTGGTAACAGGACCGGCCGACACTATGCCGGCCCACATTGGGAATCCACCGATGGCAGCAAGATATTGGGTACGGTGAAGGGGAGTGCCGACGCGCCAGCGGCCGACGCCATCCCTTGGCTGCTACTTACCGCGAAGTCCGTTGGCTCGGAAGGTTCGTTCAGCAAGGTCACGAGTATACAGCGAGTGAATACGGTGGGTGGCGTGGCGCCTAAGGTTGGTTGTTCTCAAGCCACGGCCGGGACGCCGGCTCGCATCAATTACACGGCGGACTATTACTTCTTCACCGCTAAGTAAGCGCCGTGTCGCTCGCTTTCGCGGCAGCGGTGTTGGCCGACCGGAGCCAACTCGATGATGCCGAACGATAGAGTGTAGAACGGACCGGCCCAGAGCCGACAGCCCCCCGTTCAATCTGAAGATTAGTGAAACGAAGAACATCTTGCGCACAAAACGGTAAGGTTCGAACGATTTTTCGGCAAGTAGTTGACAAGCTCAAGTCACAGTGTGCAAGCTATTGATAGTAAGTTACTGCGCTGAATTGCGACACTCGGAATCTCGTCAAAGCAATCGAAAATATTCAGGTCTGAATTTGAAGCAGAGGCAGGAAATTAAAAACACCAAATCCGTAAGATGCGTCATGGGCATCCAGCGTTGCATCGACGGAAGAGAGGTAAGTGACAGCATGAAGGCTATTTTTCTTGTTTTTGCGGCTCTACTCGGCGCATGTTCTACGTTCGGTTCCGGAAGTGACGGCCTGCAGAGCGACGTTGACCAAGCCGTGGCGGTCATTGAACGCTTCGAGGCGATTCCGGAGAAGGCAATTCCGCCGGCGGTAATGCGCGCAGCCAGAGGCGTAGCCATTCTGACCGTTACGAAAGTCGGATTTATTGGCAGTGTCAGAGGCGGGACCGGCGTTGTCGTTGCGCGAATCGACAAGGGCTGGAGCGGTCCGTCGGCAATCGGTACGGGCGGGATCGGCGCCGGCCTTCAGGCTGGGGCTGAGGTCTCTGAACTTGTAATTGTCCTCAACACTCCAGCGGCCGTCGACGCGTTTTCTAAAGGGGGAAACGTCACCCTCAGCGCCGCCTTGGGCGCAGCGGCGGGTCCTGTGGGACGTACCGCCGAGGCCGGTGTCGCCCCACAGGCGGCTATGTATACTTACAGCCGGAGCCAGGGCCTTTTCGCCGGCATCTCCCTGGAAGGTACGGTAATCGCCACCCGGGACGAGGCCAATGAGGCGTATTACGGTAGACCGGTCACGCCGAGAGAAATTCTCTCGGGCAAGGTACAGCCACCGGAAGGTGCGAGGAAGTTGCAGCAGGTTCTATCGAAGTACTGAGCGCAGTTTTTCTTTCCATCACACACGAAGACAGGATTCTACGATCGGAGAAATTGATTAGGTCTCGCTAGCGCCACATCACGCCTGCCAAAAATGCCCAACGCATTTGGCAGGGAATACCGGGATGGGAGCCGATCGCCGAGGCTTCCGGCGAAACACCCGCCAGCGTAACGCTGGCGCAGCCGGAACCAAAGCAAACCCCCCGAGCAAAAAAGTAAGAGCGGATTTGCCGGACTGCCGCCGGATTTAGCGCCGAGTCGGGCGCGGCGGCGTCTATGTCCGGCAGATCACAAAGGCGCACGCGCTGAAGCGGGATTTGGTACACGATAAGTTTGGTTATCAAATTAGCCGGCCGGCGCCTTGATAGTTGGGGATCTATTCTTTTGTATCAGCATTGTGTAGCAGCAGGGAATTTAGCTGAAGCGTCGTTCAGTTCAATCCTAGGCTGAATTTGGATTTTTTCCTCGACGAAACTTCTTTGCCTTCTGCCGTAAATAATACGTTTCGCAATTACTGAGTGCGTGATAAGTAGCCTCAAGAATGAGGTTAGCAGGACTGGCAGCTGCCCCAGCGCCCTCATCCCTACACTGCATGCCACAACCATAGTGCCATATCTCATTGCGTCCATTTCACCGTATTGAACAAGGGTGGCTTACTTCCTACACTCTGGGAATTCGGCAGGAAGAAATGACGCGACGAGTATTATTCACATTTACAGCACGGGTGACATTGATGGTAGCTCTGTTAACTGCCGTCGAAACCGGGGTTGCTGAGGACAATCTGAAGAATAGACCAGTTCGCGCGCCAGCAAACCGACAATTCAATCCAACTGAAACGGAACTGACGCGCTTACGCACCGACGTTATCCAAAAAATGAAAGAAACCCGCAACGGCACCGAGAAACTTCTAGCGCTGCACGAAGCCGAACGGGGGCGCGCGGCCGAACAATACGAGCGGCGCCGGGATCTCTATGATCAAGGGCTAATTACGCGCAAAGACGTGCTCGACGCGGAGCAAGTTTTGGTTGAAGCCATAGCGCGAGTAAACGAAGACAAGCGCTGGCTGGCCGAAAGTGACGCAGCGCTAACTGAGGCGACTATGCGCGATGAATTGCTTCGTTTACCCGGACTCGGCGTCGGCGGCTACAGCGAAACGACTACGCTCCTGCGGTTTAATGGCGCAGCCTTGTGGGCACTCGCGGATGCGGCGAAGATCGAAGCATTCTTTACCCGCACGTTCGGTCACGCGCTACCGATCAGCGCATTGGGTCAAACTGCGACCCATGACCGATTGCACCTCGATCATCACAATGCCATGGACGTGGCGCTCCATCCGGACAGCACGGAAGGCCAAGCGTTGCTGAATTATCTGCGCCAGGCTGGTATTCCGTTTATCGCCTTTCGAAGCGCTGTGCCGGGAACGGCCACAGGCGCGCACATCCATATAGGCAAACCGTCGCCACGAAAGTGATCGGCAAAAGCGCTTTGAGCTCAGGTGGTCACAGAGTTATTGCAATGATTGGGTCTCAGCGCTGAGGAAGGCACAATAACTCATCGTTCTGAACTGTTCGCATCTTGCCGGCACGGGAATGGATGCGAGGAGGTTCGAGCAGATCTTGCCGGCGAATCGAACGGCCCTAATAAAATGCCCCTTTGGAAAAGACGCTATGTTTCGAAAATTGTCGTCACGAGTGAGTATTAATATTTCTTTAGCCGAGCCGTCCGCCGAATCATGTTTTTCGGGCTATTCGTCGAGAACAAATAGCAGGAAATTCCTATGGGTGATTTTCATAGTCTTGGTATTGGGTTCGACGGTATCAGGCTGTTCTCCTCTTTACGTCATGCGCGCGGCCTACGAGGAAGGGAAAATCCTTTGGCGGCGCGAGCCAATTACCGACTTTCTCGAAAAGCCCGGAACGGATGGCGACACAAAAGAGAAACTCGGGCTCGTACTCGCGGTGCGGGTTTACGCCGATAAAACTCTGAAAATGAACGTTGGGGGCAGCTATTCAAGCTATTCCTATGTCGACAGACCCGATTTGACATACATTTTGACGGCTGTTCCAAAGACCGAGTTGAAGCCCTACACGTGGTGGTTTCTTTTCGTGGGCAGAGTTCCCTACAAAGGTTACTTTTCTAGAGAAGACGCGAACCGGGCCGCGGCAGAACTTGAACGGGAAGGATACGATACAATCATCCGAACCGCGGCCGCGTTCAGTACCTTGGGCTGGTTTAATGATCCGTTGCTTTCGAATCTGCTCCGCTATGACAAAGTGTCCTTGGTGAATGTCATTTTTCACGAGCTGCTTCACAATACGCTCTACGTGAAAGGATCGGCCGCGTTCAATGAGAGCCTGGCGAACTTTGTAGGCGGGCATGCGGCTATCGATTTTTTTCGCGACAAATTCGGCGAAGGGAGCGCGGAGCATCAGCGTGCCATTCTCGCTTGGCAGGGTGAGCTTGAGTTCTCCGACTTTCTTGAAGGTGTGACCAACACACTAAACGCGCTTTACGCGAGGAATATTCCCTTGGAGGACAAACTGCGGCTTCGCGAAGAGGTTTTCGCCCGAAGTAAGAGCGCGTGGGCCAGTCGCTTCGCGGATCCTCAGAGTTACCGATCCCATGATTTTCTGCAACAACCCCTTAACAACGCGGTAATCATTCAATACACGCTGTACCTGGAGAATCTCAGACTGTTCGAGGCCCTTTATGACGCCGAGGGCAAGAGCTTAACGCGCCTCATAAATTCGATTCGGGAAGGTGTGTCGAAAGGTGGCGAGCCGTTTGAACAACTACAGGCGTTGGTCGACAGGAGCAGAACTTCTTAGCCAGGCTTGATCGTAATTGCGAATCTTGCCGCGCAGGCGTTGCCGATTATAGTGGACCGCGGCCCCACGACGACAAAGTCGGCTAACCGCTGGCCCGTGAATTGAATTTTCGACGCAGAACTCGCCCAGCGTAACGCTGGCGCAGC
>WNFK01008219.1_pt1 | contig 10152 bp, 3 predicted proteins | sample 5400281 | NCBI WGS metagenome assembly WNFK01 (sample SAMN13153350, study PRJNA577476) | soil metagenome | isolation source: 20 cm soil on Douglas fir-dominated hillslope | place: USA:California | collected 2013-09-17
TTACCAACACCTGGGGCTGGCCCACTGTCAATTCATATCCTTCGCGACGCATGGTTTCAACTAATATTCCCAGGTGCAGAATACCACGACCATAGACATTAAAGCTATCACCGCTATCAGTATCCTCCACCTTTAATGCAAGGTTCTTCTCTGTTTCTTTCATTAACCTGTCACGTAAATGGCGGCTGGTAACAAATTTTCCATCCTTACCATAAAAAGGAGAATTATTGATGCTGAACAGCATGCTCATGGTAGGTTCATCAACACTGATCACTGGTAATGCTTCAGGATTTTCGGCATCTGCAATTGTGTCTCCGATATTAAAATCTTCAATTCCTACAACAGCACACAGATCACCAGCAATTACTTCACTCACTTTTTTCTTTCCCATTCCTTCAAATACATACAACTCTTTCACCTTCGATTTTTTTATAGAACCATCTGCCTGCATCAATGCCACCTGCTGATTTTCTTTTATCACACCACGGCTTACTTTACCAATAGCAATACGGCCTAAGAAAGATGAATAATCAAGTGAAGTGATCTGCATCTGTAAAAATCCTTCATTCACTTTTGGTGCAGGAACATATTTTAAAATGCCATCCAGTAAAGGGTCGATGCCTTCAATTTGCGTAAGCGAATCATTAAACCATCCATTTTTCCCTGAACCATAAAATGTCGGGAAATTTAATTGCTCTTCTGTCGCATCAAGATTAAAGAACAATTCAAATACCGCATCATGCACTTCATCAGGACGGCAGTTTGGTTTATCAACCTTATTGATAACAACGATCGGGTGAAGATTTAACTGAAGCGCTTTTTGTAACACAAATCTCGTTTGTGGCATTGGGCCTTCAAATGCGTCAACAAGCAACAACACACCATCGGCCATTTTCAAAACTCTTTCCACCTCGCCACCAAAATCTGAGTGGCCCGGTGTATCGATGACATTTATCTTAACGTCTTTATAAACGACAGCCGCATTCTTACTAAAAATTGTAATGCCCCTCTCTCTTTCGAGATCGTTGCTGTCCATGATCAATTCACCTGTTTCCTGGTTATCGCGAAATACTTTAGTAGCATGTAATATCTTGTCTACCAAAGTAGTTTTGCCATGGTCAACGTGAGCTATAATTGCAATATTTCTTATCTCCATTTTTCCAGCTTTTAGACATTGGCTGAGAGCAATTAGCTAAAGGCTAAAAGCTTACAGCAAATGGCTGTTTTTAACGAGCGGCGAAGGTACGCCAAATCGCCGGGGCAGCGAAAGATTAGTGAATGATTATTTTATTATCAACAGTAGAACCTTGATTAGGCTTTTGTTGCAAGTTTATCCTGAACTTGTCGAAGGACACCCTTGTGCAGCAGCAATTCTATTCAGCTATTTGTAACCTAAAACCCCTGGTTTTCGTCTACTATTCTGTCACTCCTTTGCTCCCGGCTAATAAATTTTTAGCTTTATAAAAAATCTGCCATGCGTTTTCTCAAATGGTTCGGTATTTTTTTATTGGTTCTGATAATCGTTTATTTTCTTGGCCCGCAACCATCCACTCCTAAATACAATAATCAATCACCAGTTGTTCCCTCCGACGCTGCTCAATTGGAAAAATATATTGCAGATAACGAATCAAAACATAAACTAAAACCCGACAACGAAGCACGCATTGTATGGTACAATGATTCTACAAAAGAAAAAACAGGATACGCAGTTGTTTATCTGCATGGGTTCAGTGCTTCACAAGAAGAAGGTGATCCTGTTCATATTGAGTTTGCAAAAAAATTCCGATGCAATTTATATTTAGCAAGACTGGCAGATCATGGAGTTGACACGACCGAACCACTTGCCAATTTTACAGCAGAGAAATTTTGGCGATCAGCAGTTGAAGCTTATGCTATCGGCAAACAACTTGGCAAGAAGGTGATTTTAATGTCAACTTCCACAGGCAGCACATTAGCGTTAAAGCTTTGCGCTGAGTTTCCGGATATAGCCGCGAACATTATGTTGTCACCAAACATTGCCGTCAATGATGCGAATGCCTGGTTGCTGAATAATCATTGGGGTTTACAAATTGCGCATGTTGTAATTGGGAAACATAGAATAGCAGACGACTCTACCGCATTATATAAACAATATTGGAATTATCGTTATTCAACAAATTCATTGGTTCAATTAGAAGAGTTATTGGAGTCAACAATGAAAGAATCAACTTTTAAAAAGGTAACTCAGCCATCTTTATTGCTTTATTATTTTAAAGACAAGGACAACCAGGATCCTGTTGTAAAAGTTTCTTCAATGAAAAGGATGTTTGTACAGATCGCTACACCTGATAGTTTAAAAAGGCAAATAGCGATTCCAAATGCAGAAAATCATGTTCTTGGTTCGCCGATCAAATCAAAGGATGTGGAAACTGTAAAAAAGGAAATAGAAAAATTTGCAATAGAAATACTGAAGCTTCCACATGCAAAACAATAATATTACACCCTCACATAAATTTTGTTTCTATCCAATATATAGCCAACGAGCCAACAGAACAACATAAATGTTATTGCAAACAGGAATGAACCAATATACATTCCTAAATGACTGAATATGTTTTGGAATAACCATTGATAAAGCGGTTTGTCACCAATGGGAATGAACCATAACAAGGTTGCTCCAAGTTCTGATACGAGATAAACAAACAAAGGATTTCTGCCAAATACTTCAAAGAAATAATTAAATCGTTTTATTTGCAAGAAGTCGATCACATACACCAGCGCAGACAGCAACACGCAATCAATTCCAACAGTTAAAAATACAAAGCTTCCTGTCCAGAGTTTTTTATTGATAGGAAAAAAAATATTCCAGCAAAGTGCAAGAAAGATCAATGTAATACCCATCAATAAGAGTTTGGCCAGGCCTTCATAACTATTCCCTTTTTCCTGCATCCATTTACCTGCCGCATAACCAAAAGTCACATTCGCAATAGCAGGCAACGTACTTAATAATCCTTCAGGATCAAATGCCACACCTTCGCCATGATATAAATGATTGGGACCAAACGCCCATAGATCCAATCTTGTTCCCGCATTCGTCAGCATATCATAAGGATCAGTGCCGCCGTTAAACATTCTAAGGATGAGCCAATAAATAAGAAGAAAACTTACCGATAGAGTCAATACTGTATTTAATTTCAAATAACGGATCATTAATGCTGCTGCACAATAGCCCAGTGCAATCCTTTGCAAAACTCCCATTATTCTTGTATGACCGATCGGGTTGCCGGATAAGCCTCCGCTTTCATTCCAGTGCACAAAAGGGAACCAATACATCAGGTAGCCCAATAAAAAAATGATGATCGTTCTTTTAAAAATTTTACCAAGCACTGCTGCATCACTCATATTTACCCACTTCTTCATTACAAAACTCATGGCATTACCAACCGCAAACATGAAAGAAGGAAAAACAAGATCGGTAGGTGTAAAACCATGCCAGCTGGCATGATTCAATGGAGCATAAGAAGTATCACCATTTCCCGGGGTGTTTACAATGATCATAAAACAAACCGTCATACCCCGGAAAACATCAAGGGCCGTGAACCGTGAAGTTGGTTGCATAAGCAGCTGTTTAGTTTCCGAATGTAAAGATTATATCAGAGAATTTGTGTGATAATTTGTAAAAGAAGCAAATCAAAAGAATTTTCGGATAAGCCAAATGATAAGAGTGCCAAGCAAACTTAATAAGATCATTGTGGTAATTGGAAAATAAAATCTGAAATTTTCTTTTTCTATCCTGATATCTCCCGGCAAGCGGCCGATCCAATTTAATTTATCATGAAAAAAATAAATGATGATGCCTGCCAAAATGATGATCACTCCAATCCCAATGATCCATTTGCCGGTTTCGCTGTTCATGTTTGCAAAGCTAAAATGAAAGTGTTTATCAGAAGGGATAACCGATACCAAGATTATAAATTATATTTTCTCTTCGCCATGGCTTATTGAAAAGTTTTATTTGGTCGATCACCCAGGGATTTTGTTCCCATGGCCTGCGCAAAGGAAAAGCCATATCAAGCCTGATCACAAACAGCGTTATATCAAAACGAAAACCAATGCCAGCATCAACTGCTAACTGGTTTAAAAACTTACTGGTGAATTCACTGCCGGGTTTATGAGTATAAGTGCTATCACTCATCAGCCAGATGTTGCCCGCATCAAGAAATAAAGCGCCATATAAAGGTCCTGTTAACCTGAAACGGAATTCTGTATTCAGCTCAAGTTTGATATCCCCTGTTTCATCAGGTAAAAAATTAAGCGAATCAGGAAAACGATAAGTACCCGGGCCAACTGAACGACTTCTGAATCCCCTCAAACTATTATTTCCTCCGATAAAAAATTGTTTGATGAAGGGAAGCTGTACAGAGTTTCCATAGGGAATTCCTACACCTATAATTGCACGATTTGCCCATGTAGAGTACAAACCAAATTTTCTATAGTATCGGCCATCCAATTCAAACTTGATATATTGCGAGAAGGGTACGTTGCGAATCATCACTTCTTTTCCGGCTTTCACATTCGCACCTGATGTTAAACCTGCTATGTTTCCAGAAAGGTCGATCAATCCATTAAAATAATAAGCATTGTTTGGTTGCAACCCATTTGCCAACTGATTATAATTAAACTGATATGTGGATCCCAGGATAAACTGTTTTTGTATCGCACGGGCCAGCAATGTATCCTGGTGAATAAGTTTATTATATTCTTCAGTCACTCGTCCGGGCTGAACATAATTTACACTTATTGGGTAAAGCTCATGCTGCTTTTGCATGCTTTCTTTCCATAAATAACCATAAGCGGCCCTGAAAGAATTGAGTGAATAAAGCTTTATCCTGTCAAGCATGTCATAGCCCAATTGAATATTTGTTCGGGGCATATAACCGCCTTTAATTCCAAAATCTCCAAATGGCACGAGAACTCGTGGTATACCAAAATTTATTTCTCCTCCAAAACGTATCGCATTATACCCACGCAATGCCCCGCTGAATTGTACATCAGATCCTGAATAGGCACTTATACTTAGATGTTCCCCTCCTTTGAAAAGATTTCTATCCTTCCAGCTTAGAGATATTAATGAACCATTCAGGTTATTGGAACGTGTTGTTGTAGTGAATTCAGCTCTCAATGATTTTCTTGGCAAAGGAGTGAGATAATAAAAAACATCGAGATAGGCGGAATCAGTTTGAGTGCTGATCTCGAATCTATTTTTTACAAACTTAAAAAGATCGAGATTGACAAGACGGCTAAGAGTAAGGTTATGATCGGTTCTGTTATAAATATCTCCGGGTTCAAAATTCATGGCGTGAGCAAACATGGAAGGCTTGTATCTTTTTCTCCTGTCTATAATATAATAACCTTTATAAAATCGAGCCTGTGCCCGGCTGCTATCGATCCTATTCATATTCAAACTATACCCGGCATAGATCTGGACATCTTTGATCCTGTAAACTTTTCTTGACTCAAACGGAGTACCAGGCTTTACAGTTACATACATATTTACAAGATGATTACCAATTGTAGTATCGGTTTTTACTAATATGAATTCAGGAGTGAAATAATAAAATCCATTTTCTTTCAGGTAAGCATCGATTCGAATGCGTTCCGCTTTGATCACATCAAGGTCAAAGGGTTTTCCTTTTATTAATAATGTTTTACTACTGCTTTTAACAATTGTTGATGTAAGCATACTGCTGTCAGCAGGAAAACTAACTGCCGCGATCTTATATTGATCTCCTGCTACAATGGTATACCGGGCATGTGCTCTTCTGCGTCCTACAATTGTATCTCCTGTAACTTTTGCCTGGAAATAACCTTTATTTTCCATATGGCTTTGCAACACTTTAATGTTTTGTTGCAGATCCAGCTGGCTGAGTAGTACCGGCGGTTCGCCATTTTTATCCCTGATCCTTCCAAAAAAAGATTTCTCTTTTTTATTTCTGAATAAATTATAAATGGAAAGTTTTACAGGAATGCCCAGGAATTTTGTATTAGGTTTCGGTCTTGTTAATCCTTCCAGGTCTTCTTTTAATACTTTTTTTTCACGTATAGTTGAAGTTCCATTTACGATGGTTCTGGTTCCTGTATATAATTTATCACCTGCTGGTAAGTGTCTTGTATTGCTGCAAGCAGTTATAAAAAAACAAGTTACTGCGAAAATGATGATATAATATCTATCTGCTTTCATTGCCGTTTTTGCCTGCTTGGATAATTAACCCCCTCTACTCTTTGATTTCTTCTTTTCCTGAATAATTCAATAAAACGATTATAATCGACGCTGATAATAAAACTTAATCCTGTTTCAATGATATATCCATCAACGATGCCTTCATATTCATTCTTACGATAAAAGCGAAGCATATATCGTCCATCTTTACTTAATGAATAATTGACGCTCAGATTCCCGATCACATTGCTTGCTTTCTGACTGCTGTTCTTTGGCCCTTCCAATTCAAAATTGCTACCGACAGAAACTGTCAGCCTTTCATTCAATAAACGTTTGCTTAACCCGATGTTCAGGTCTGTTCTGCTTCTCTGCTGGCCCGTTGTATAATCATCGGTTGAGGTAACATCAAATGTCAGATCAACTCCATCGATAAGCCCGGCAGCAAGTTTATTCAGTTGCTCTGTCATCAGCTTGCTTACACTTTGCCGTGCATAAGTGGAAGCGCTGAATATAGGCGAGCTACTTGCCAATGGATTTTGCCCAACAAAACGATTTAAGAGTAACAAAGCAAACACCTGCCGGTTCGTTTCTCCCGGTTCTTGTCTTATTTGTTCAAGCCTGCTATCTACCTGTGTAATGATATCATTGGATACACCATAGTTTTTGTTTTCGGGTAATACTATATCAAACGCAAGAGTTGGCTGCATCAGTTCTCCTGTCATTTTCAAATGAACCTCAAATGGCAGCTTTTGCAGGTAAGTATTTCGTATTGCTTGTGAGGAAGCAGCAATTTGTGTTTGTACTAAATCAATCGGTGAAGTATTAGCAATATAAACTGCATTTACATCTAAGTTTGCTTTGGTCGGCTCATTAAACCATGTGATCTTACTTCCTTTTTGAATGTCAAACCGACGGTGCAGAAAATTGAAAGTAATTTCATAAGCCCCTCTTTCCAATTCATAATTTCCGACCAATGTGATCTTTCCGCTAGGATCAATGCCGGTCGATAAAAGCGCCTCACCTTGTAAATTGATAAAGTCGCCATTCGCCTCATCAATAATGATATTAAAAACAGCCTCTTTTTTTATTTCAATATTCGTGATAATGTTCATTCCCCTAAAAGGAGAAATATTCAATGAATCATAAGCAAGGAAAAGTGAATCATTTTGCGGTGCATCCATATCTACAAATTCAACAATGCCTTCTCTTTCAACAACACCGGGTTCTTGTTGCGGAATTACAACAGATAGATCCGTTCCATCATTCACTGTAATATTGCCATCGATATCGGGAGCCGTTTCTGTTCCACCTACATGCATGTTCGTTGTAATTACAAGCTTTCCGTAATAGATCTTATTATCTTTCTTTGTTGTATTAAGGACCTGGAAATTGTTTGCATTAACATCGAAATCAAAATTGTAGTTGGTAAAATTTGGCGTTTGCACGGTCCCATTTAGCCGAAGCTCATTGTTAGCTGTATCCCGTATTACAAAATCATTAAAATGAAACCCATTTTCTGTTACATTGATCTTTTCACCATCTATTTTATATTGACTTCCTAATACAGTTGTTGCAAAACTTGCTTTATCAAAATTGATAGGGCCATTGATCTTTGGTTCATTCACTGTTCCTTTAATGCTGATATTTCCATTTACACTGCCCGAAGCATTTTTTATCATGCCGCCAAAGGCGCCTTCCATAGCAGCAAGTTGCATTTGCCGAACCGCAAGATCAAGGTCTAATGCTATATCATTTTCTCCTTGTGGCGAAAATGAACCCGTCAAAGAAATATCATTTCCTCTTCCGGTTATTGTTGCATTTGTATTATAGCGATCGCCAGGTGTATTATCAACTTTTACAATAGCGTTACCAAGCGTATCGCCCTGCATGCTCAGGTCCTTAATAGTTAGATCGCTGGTGAATACAGGTTGTCGCAAAATATTTCTGAATGCCATTGTTCCATTCATTGAACCATTAAGAAGCAATGAGTCTGACTTCATAAAGGCCGTAATAGTGGATAACTGGAAATTCGCAAATCCAACATTTAATACTTGTCCTTCGCTTTGAAGGGATAATCTTTGATCATTTTTTTGTAATGAAAAGTTATTGGCAATAATATTATCGGTTGTTATGGTAATTGAATTGTTTGCAGAAACGATCCATTTTTCGTAGTTGAGCATCAAGTTATCCGGTCGAAGATTTATTGTATAGTTTCCCTGCGATGGTTGGGTCAATAAACCTGTCAAATAATATTTATCCCTTCCGCTCTTATCGTCTATATTCAGGTTGAAATCAATTTTATTATTTAACGCGGTTGCATTAAGAGTTGTGTGATAAAGATTATGACCAATTCCTGTTACATGCTGTACATCCCCGATAAACTGTAAACCTCTATCAGTGGTATTTATTTTAAGATTTACACCGCTTATATCACTGCCATTGTAAGAAATAAATGGCGTATTTGCGGTAGCATTCAATCCCTGCTCAGTTGATACTCTTCCATCAATATGAATCGGCTCGAAGGATTTCAATCCCGGTACAAAAGCAGTCAATGCCGGCGCATTCGAAATATCAGCAGTAAAAGAAAAATTATAAGGCTTCACCTCACTAATTGTATTAGCAGGAGTAACCTGAAAATAAGGTTCTATACTTTTCTGAAAAATTTTGCCAAGATCGGTGTAACGATATTGGCCACTTAACCTTGCATTGGCCACATCACTTCTCAGGGTCATGAACTGTGCCGTATCATTTCTGCCGGAAATAAATTCAATTGTATCTAATGGTAGCCGCTGATCGGCCGATACCAGTAAGGCATTTGTCAATAAAACATTTGCTTCTAAATAATTTTCATTGATCACAGGTATGCCGGCGTCAATTTTCCCTCTTATTATCGCCGGTTGAGGTGTAAGGTTCAATGGAAATGTTTTGATACTATCTAACATTCCAGTAAAATGATATGATGGATTGCCGGATATATTCCCGGTAAGAGTTCCATTCAGATCCAGGTTGGGATCGTTTACATCTGTTATTACATTGAGTGCATAACCATTGATAGTACCGTCTACTTTAATATTCCGATAGACATAATCATTAAATGAAATTGCATAAACATCTCCTTTGAAATTTGTATTGCTTTTACCCGGCATAAATCCTTTACCCGAAACTGTAATATTTCCACTGACATTTTTAAACTGGCCATTTCTCAAAATATATCCAAGATCTAAAGAATTTGTTTTTACCAGGGCATTATAAGTAGCCACATCCGGGTGGCTGAGATTTGTAAACCGCCCATTCACGAATGCTGCACCAACAGAAGAATTAATTGTAAGATTGGTTGAAAGATTATTGATAGAACCTGCAACTGTTCCATGTGCATCAAATTCCTCCGGTAAATTTATTTGCTCATTCGATAAACGTTGACCGGTGAACAAAGCGATATCGCTTTGATTTGTATGTAGCCTTCTTATTGTTAAAGTCGCTCCTGTTTTGTTTGGATCATTGTTTGTCGCCAATGAACCGCTTGCATCGATCTGTGTATTTTTTAAACCCCGAAATTGAAGGTTCGAAATATGCATTGTTTGAAGCGTTCCATTACCCTGGAGATTCAGATACCAAATAGCATTAGGATTTGCAAATGCCGGTTGTGAACGCAATTGCGGGGCAAATGCAAGTATATCTTTTACCTGTATATGACTGTTTGAAATGTCTGCATCAATTTGAGTGTTTGGAAAATTCCCGGTAAAATCTTTAAAGGATGAATACGTAAACGATGCATATCGTTTCAATTCTGTTCCCGGTGTCTTAAGAAAAAAATCCTTTATAAAAGTTTGTGTATTAGTATAAAGAAATTCTCCGGTTAATTCATTTAATACAAAACCGCTTTGTTCTTTAAAAGAGCCCTTTTTTATTTTGCCCGCAATAGAGTCGACAGATAATAAAAGATCATTTGCTTC
>WNFK01200945.1_pt1 | contig 10152 bp, 9 predicted proteins | sample 5400281 | NCBI WGS metagenome assembly WNFK01 (sample SAMN13153350, study PRJNA577476) | soil metagenome | isolation source: 20 cm soil on Douglas fir-dominated hillslope | place: USA:California | collected 2013-09-17
CCTCGATGTGCGACTGCTTCTCCTTGGCCGCGTGGTACTCGGCGTTCTCGCGCAGGTCCCCGTGATCGCGGGCCGTGGCGATTTCCTGCACGTTCTTCGGGCGTTCCACGCTCTTCAGGCGCTTGAGCTCGCGCTTGATCGCATCCGCGCCGGCCCTGGTCATCGGGATCTGGTTGCCTGCCATCGAGCTGCCTTGTGCACGGAAACGAAATGCGGCCGGCCCCAGGAGGGTCCGACCGCGGGAAAAGATGATTGCAGCCGGCACCGGGGCCGTCAAGGGAAACCGGTCGGAAATCGACGTGATCGTTGACGTTGATGTTGACGTTGAGGTTCACGTCCACGCCCACGTTACACGCTTTTCACTTGCACCCCCGCCCGGCATGCATAATTATGCGCGCCCATGCAGACACTCCCCGTCGGGATCGTCGGCGCGTCCGGCTACAGCGGCCTCGAGCTGAGCCGGATCCTCGCGCTGCATCCCCGGGTCGAGCTGAAGCTTCTCGGCAGCGACAAGTGGGCCGGCGAGACCGCCGCCCGCCGCGCCGGCCTGCGCGGCGCGGCCGGAAAGCTCAAGTATGCGCCACAAGAAAAGTGCGCCGAGCTGGCGCGCGAGTGCGGCGTGGTCTTCCTGGCCACCCCCGCCGAAGCCTCGCTCCAGCTCGCGCCGCGCATCCTCGACGCAGGCGTGCGTGTCATCGACCTGTCGGGAGCGTTCCGTCTGAAGGACCCTGCGCTCTACCCGAAGTTCTACGGATTCGAGCACCCCCGCCCGGACCTGCTCTCCGAGGCGGCCTACGGCTTGCCCGAGCTGACGCCTCCTCCGGCCGGAACGCGGCTCGTGGCCAACCCCGGCTGTTATCCCACCGCCGCCGCGCTCGCCCTGGCCCCGCTGATCGAGGCCGGCCTGCTCACGCAGGATCCGCTGATCGTGGACGCCGCATCCGGCGTGACCGGCGCGGGCCGGAGGTCGACGGAGGAGTACTCCTTCGCCGAGCTCGACGGCGACTTCCGGGCCTACAGGGTCTTGCGTCACCAGCACCAACCGGAGATCGCGCAGACCCTCGCTCGCCCCCTGACGTTCACCCCGCACCTCTTGCCGGTCAAGCGGGGGATCCTCGCCACCTGCTACGCGCGCCTCGCCCCGGGCCGGAAGCCGGCCGAGCTGCGGGCGGCGTTCATGCATAAATATTCGGATGCGCCGTTCGTCGACGTCCTGGAGACGCCGGAGCAGGTGACGCTCAAGGCGGTGACGGGAACGAACCAGTGCCAGGTGGCGGTGGCGGCGGAGGACGGAGTGGTCGTGGCCATCTCCGCCATCGACAACCTCGTGAAGGGCGCCGCCGGCCAGGCGGTCCAGAACCTGAACGTCACCCTGGGCTGGCCGCAGACCACCGGGCTCGACACGCTGCGGGGGTTTCATCCGTGAAGGTACCCAAGGGATTCCTCTGGGCCGGCCAGGAGGCCGGCATCAAGCCGAACCGCAAGGACCTGGCGCTGGTCTTCAGCGAGGCGCCGTGCTCCGCTGCCGGCTGCTTCACCCAGAACCTCGCCAAGGCGGCCCCCATCCTGGACGCAGAGCGTCGCCTGCCGGGCGAAGGGTTCCGGGCGGTGGTGATCAACAGCGGCAACGCCAACGCCCTCACCGGCCCGGAAGGGGTGGACGACGTCAAGACCGTCTGCGAGGCGGTCGCGCAGGAGCTGAAGATCCCGCCCGCGGCGGTCGTGACCGCGTCGACCGGCGTGATCGGCGTCCGGCTGCCCGCGCACAAGATCGTCGCCGCCGCGCCCAAGCTGGTCAGCTCGCTCAAGCCCGACCCCCTGGCGGCGGCGGAGGCGATCCTCACCACCGACACCCGCATCAAGATCGGGTCCCGGAGCGTGCAGATCGGTGGAAAGGACGTGACCCTGACCTGCATCTGCAAGGGATCGGGGATGATCGCGCCGTCCCTGGCCACCATGATCGCCGTGGTCGCCACCGACTGCGCCATCACCCCGCCGATGCTCTCGGGGGCGCTGCAGCGGGCGATGCGCCGCAGCTTCAACGCGCTGACCGTGGACGGCGACATGTCCACCAACGACTGCGTCTTCGCCCTCGCCAACGGCAAGGCGGGCCACCCGACCATCGCCGACCCGGGACCGGCCCTCGCCACCTTCTCCGATGCTCTCAGCGATCTCTGCCGGCAGATGGCGAAGGAGATCGCCGCGGACGGCGAAGGCGCCACCAAGCTCCTGGACGTCACGGTCGATGGAGCGCCCAGCGAGGACGTGGCGCAGGACCTGGCGAAGGCGTGCGCCGGCTCCAGCCTGGTGAAGGCGGCCATCTTTGGAGCGGATCCGAACTGGGGCCGCGTGCTGGCCTCGATCGGGGCGCGCGCCGGGACCGCCGGTTACGCCATCGAGCCGGCCGACGCCCGCGTCACCGTGCAGGACCTCGCGGTCTACGATCGGGCCCCGCTCGGCTACGACGCCGGCGTGCTCAAGGCACGCATGCGCGAGCCGGAGGTGCGGGTCGAGGTGGACCTGCGGCGGGGCGAGGGCAAGGCGCAGGCCTGGGGCTGCGACCTCTCCTACGACTACGTGAAGATCAACGCCGACTACACCTCGCTGATCGTCACCAAGCCCGACGGCGGCGTCGCCAAGGACGAGACGCGCTGGTGTACATCACCAAGTTCGCCGGCACCCGCTGCGTGATCAAGTACGGCGGCGCGGCGATGGTGAAGGAGTCGCTGAAGAAGTCCTTCTGCGACGACATCCGCCTGCTCCGAGCCGTGGGGTTGCGGCCCATCGTGGTGCACGGCGGCGGACCGGAGATCACCAGGACGCTGGAGAAGCTCGGCAGCAAGGCCGAGTTCGTCGACGGCCAGCGGGTCACCAACGCCTCGGACCTCAAGGTGGTGGAGATGGTGCTCACGGGCTCCATCAACACCGAGCTGGTGACGCTCCTGAACGGCAACGGCAGCGCGCTGGCGGTGGGCGTCTCCGGCAAGGACGGCGGCTTGATCCGGGCCCGGAAGCTGGTCTCGGAAGGCCGCGACCTCGGCCAGGTGGGCGAGGTCACCCGGGTGAACCGCGAGTTCCTGGAGATGCTCCTGCAGCAGGGCTACGTGCCCGTGGTCTCGCCGGTCGGCCTGGGCGAGGACGGGCAGAGCTACAACATCAACGCGGACAACGTCGCCGCCGAGCTGGCGGTGGCCATCGGCGCGCAGAAGCTCATCTACCTCTCCGACGTGCCCGGAATCCTCAAGGCGGGCGAGCTGATCGGCCAGCTCACCGCCCCGGACCTCAAGGCCCTGATCGACGACGGCACCATCGCCGGCGGGATGAAGGCCAAGGCAAACAGCATCATCAAGGTGCTCGCCTCCGGCGTGCCCAGCGTCCACCTGCTCGACGGGCGCGTGCCGCACTCCATCATCGGCGAGCTGTTCACCGACAACGGCGTCGGCTCCTGGATCCGCTCATGAGGCTCGTGCGCGACAAGGCCACCAAGCACGAACGCCACGAGGAGATCCGGAGGCTGCTTCGCTCGCGGCGGATCTCCACGCAGCAGGAGTTGGCCGAGCAGCTGGCGGCGCAGGGGATCGGGACCACCCAGGCCACGCTCTCGCGCGACCTCGCCGAGCTGGGTGTCCTCCGCGTCTCCCGGCCGGAGGGAGCGGTCTACGAGCTGGAGCCCGTGCACGCCACCGCCACCCCGCAGCTCGCCGAGCTCGGGGACACCATCCTCTCCATGAGCGAGAACGACGCCCTGGTGGTCCTGCGCACCCGGCCCGGGATGGCCTCGGCCGTCGCGCTCGCCATCGACAACGCCCGCCTGCCGGAGTGCCTCGGCACCTTGGCCGGCGACGACACCGTCTTCGCGACCCACGCGCGTGGCGTCTCGGCCCGCCGCCTCGCGCAGCGAATCCGCAATCTCTTTGGAAGGGAGATTCCATAGCCATGGCCGCTCGCCAGAAGATCATCCTCGCGTACTCCGGTGGTCTCGACACCAGTGTTCTCGTCCGCATCCTCTCCGAGGAGTACGGCTACGACGTGATCGCCTGCCACGCCGACGTGGGCGAATCGAAGGACCACGCAAAGCTGAAAGAGAAGGCCCGCCAGGCCGGCGCGATCGCGACCGAGATCGTGGACGCGAAGGAGGAGTTCGCCACGCAGTTCTGCTTCCCGGCGCTGCAGGCCAACGCCCTCTATCAGGGCATCTATCCGCTCAGCGCCGCGCTCAGCCGGCCGCTGATCGCCAAGCACCTGGTGGTGGCGGCCCGCAAGCACGGGGCCACCGCCGTGGCCCACGGCGCTACCGGCAAGGGCAACGACCAGGTCCGCTTCGACCTGGCGGTCAAGGGGATGGCGCCGGAGCTGAAGATCCTCGCCCCGCAGCGGGAGCGGAACATCACCCGCGACGCGGCGATGGAGTACGCGGCGAAGCACGGCATCGAGGTGCCCACGAGGTCGCCCGCCCCCGCGGGCGCAACCCAAAACGTCTCCCCCTTCTCCATCGACGAGAACCTCTGGGGCCGCTCGATCGAGGGAGGCGTCCTCGAGGATCCCAACCAGGAGCCGCCGGAGGCGGCCTTCGCCTGGACCCGGAGCATCGAGTCGGCGCCGGACTCCCCCGGGTACCTCAAGATCGGCTTCGAGCGCGGCCTGCCGGTGACCGTGAACGGAGAGAAGCTGAAGCCGGCGACCCTGATCGCCAAGGTGGGCGAGATCGCCGGGCTGCACGGCGTGGGGCGCATCGACCTGATGGAGGACCGTGTGGTGGGCATCAAGAGCCGCGAGACGTACGAGTGCCCGGCCTCGGTCGCGCTGATCACCGCGCACCAGGAGCTCGAGCGGTTCACGGTGATGGGCGACGCGCTCCGGGTGAAGGGCCAGCTCGACCAGCGGTTCGCGCAGCTCACCTACGAGGGCTTCTGGTTCAGCCCGCTGCGGCTGGCGCTGCAGGCGTTCAACGACGCGCTGGCCCAGACCGTCAACGGAGAGGTGACGCTCAAGCTGTACAAGGGGTCGATGCGGGTGGTGGGGCGCAGCTCTCCGCACGGGCTCTACAACCACGCGCTCTCCACCTATGGCGTGGAGGACCGCTTCGATCACAAGGCCGCCGAAGGGTTCATCCAACTGCTCGGGCTGCAGCTCCAGGAGTTCTCGCGGCAGCACGGCGGAATCGACCAGTGACCGTCGTCGGCTCCGGCGCCGCCTCGGGAGGAGCCCAGCTCCTGCCCGAGGTGCTGGCCTTTTCCAGCTCGCTGCCGCTCGACCGGCAGCTCTTGGGGGAGGACGTGATCGGGTCGCTCGCGCACCTGATCATGCTCTCCCGCACCGGGATCGTGCCGCGCGAGTCGGCGGCGAAGATCCGGACGGAGCTGGTGCGCGTCCTGGACGGAGCCGAGGCGCTGCCGGAGGAAGAGGATGTCCACATGGCGGTGGAGACGCTACTCACGCGCGCGCTGGGCGAGGTGGCGGGGATGCTCCACACCGCCCGCTCCCGCAACGACCAGGTCGCCCTCGATCTGCGCCTCCACGTGCGCGAGCAAAGCGCGGCGGCCCTCGAGGAGCTTTCCGGCCTCCTGCGCGCGCTGGCCGAGCGCGCCGACCGCGAGCGCGCCACGCTCCTGCCCGGGTACACGCACCGGCAGCGGGCGCAGCCGGTGAGCGCGGCCTACTACCTCTGCGCCTGGGGAGCGATGTTCGCGCGGGACGCGACGTTGCTGAGCGCGGCCGCTGCGCCGGAGATGCCGCTGGGCGTCGGCGCGCTGGCCGGGACGTCTTTCCCCATCGACCGCGAGATCGTGCGCCGGCTGCTCCGGTTCGAGCGGCTGACCGCGAACGGCCTGGACACGGTCGGCGATCGCGACTTCGCGCTCGACTTCACGTACGCGGCCGCGCGCGCCCTCCTGCATGCCAGCCGGGTTGCGACCGACGTGATCGACTTCTGCACCGCGGAGTTCGCCTACGCGCAGCTCGACGACCGCGTCGCGATGGGCTCCTCGATGATGCCGCAGAAGCGGAACCCGGACCTGTTCGAGCTGATCCGCGGCAAGTGCGGGCGCGCCGTCGGGAACCTGACCTCCTTGCTCGTCACCGTGAAGGGACTTCCGGGCGGGTACAACCGCGACCTCCAGGAGGATCGCCAACCGCTGCTCGAGACGGGGCCGCTCCTGATCTCCGTGCTCCGCATGCTCCGCCTGGGGCTCGAGCACCTCCGCTTCGACCCCGAGCGCGGCCGAGCGGCGTTGGAGGACGGCAGCACGGCCGCCACCGACGTGGCCGAGGCGCTGGCGCAGACCGGCGTGCCCTTCCGCACCGCCTACAAGCTGACGGGCGCGTTGGTGCGCAAGTGCGTGGAGGAGGGCCTCCCGCTCAGCCGGGCGCCGCTGCCGCTCGCGCGGGAGATCGATCCGCGGTTTACCCCTGAGGTCCTGCGCGCGGCGGACGCGGCCTCCTCCGTCTCGCGCAAGAAGAATGCCGGGGGGACGGGACCCGAGTCCATCGACGCGCAGATCGCGGGGCTCTCGACGGCCGCCCAGACCGCGGCGGCCGCCGCCGCCGGGATTCCCAGGCTCGGCTCGCTCTTGTCGGACCTGAAGGAGGCGACGCTGTGAAGCGCGACTTTCTGCAGCTTTCGGATCTCTCGCCCGACGAGCACCGCGCGCTGTTCCAGAGGACGCGCGAGCTCAAGGCGAAGCGGCGCGCGGCCCAGCCGGTACGGACCCTGGAAGGGCGCTCGCTGCTGCTGCTCTTCGAGAAAGCGTCCACGCGCACGCGCATTTCGTTCGAGGCCGCCATCGGCCAGCTCGGCGGAAGCGCCATCGCGCTGCCGACGGCGGAAAGCCAGATCGCGCGGGGCGAGACGCTCGAGGACACCGCCCGGGTCGCATCGCGCTACGTGGACGCGATCATGTTCCGCACCCACGGCGACGACCGGCTGCGGGCGTTCGCTCGCGCCTCCACGGTGCCGGTGATCAACGGGCTCTCGGACGGAGGCCATCCGGTGCAGGTCCTGGCCGACCTCTTCACGGTGGAGGAAAAGCTCGGCTCCGTGGCCGGGAAGACCATCGCCTTCGTCGGAGACTGCGCGTCGAACATGGCGCTCTCGTTCTGCGAAGCCATCCCCATCTTCGGCTTCCAGCTCCGCCTTGCGGCGCCCGAGGGATACCGGCCGCCGGCGGCGGCGTTGCGCGGCGCGCGCCTGACGGCCGACCCGGCGGAAGCGGTGGCCGGCGCGCACGTGGTGGTCACGGACGTCTTCGTCAGCATGGGACAGGAGAAGGAAGCCGCCGCGCGGATGAAGGCGCTCGGGGGCTACCAGGTCAACGAGGAGCTGCTCAAGGGGGCGGACCCGAAGGCCATCGTGCTGCACTGCCTGCCGGCGCACCGGGGCGAGGAAATCACGGGCGAGGTGGTCGACAGCCCGCAGTCGGCCATCTTCGACGAAGCGGAAAACCGGCTGCACGTGCAAAAGGCGCTGCTGGAGCGTTTGATCCTGTTTCGGTGACACCCTACGCAACTGCCCGTGCCAAGCTTGTCTTGATGCGTTACCAAGAGTGGGGCGAGCAGTCTCAACTCGCCCCGGGGCCCCTGGGGCGAGTCGGCGCGATGCCGCCCACCGTCGACGTCACCCTCCATAGAAGAGGCGCACGAGCGCCAGCGGCACGATCCGCCTTCGCGATGGAGCAGGCCACGGTGAGCACGCTCGCGACCGGCGGCGTCTGCTGTCCGATTCCCAGGTTGATGGTGACGATGATCCCGAACTGCACCGGGTCGATCCCCACCGCCTGCACCAGCGGCATCACCACCGGCACCACCAGGATGATCGCCGCCGCGGAGTGCAGGAAGAAGCCGAGGATCAAGAAGACCACGTTCAGGATCAGCAGCACCACCCACTTGCTGCTGCTCAGCGCGGTGGCCGCCGCGGCCATCTGCTGCGGGGCCTGGATCTCGGTCAGGTGCACGCCCAGCAGCGCGGAGGCGGCCACCAGCAGCATCACCACCGCGGTCTGGATGACGCCGTCGATCATCGCGGCGTACAGGTCCTTGAGGTTCAGCTCCCGGTAGATCACCGTCCCGATCACGATGGCCGCCAGGACCGCCAGCGCGGCGCCCTCGGTGGCCGTGACCACGCCGCCGAAGATTCCACCCAGGATCACCGCGGGCAGGATCAGCGCCCAGGAGGCGTCCTTGAACGCCGCCCAGACGCGGCTCCAGCTGAACTTCTCCTCGACGGGGAAGTCGTAGACGCGCGCGAAGCGGTAGGCGACCACCATCATCAAGAGGCCGCCGAGGACGCCGGGCACGACACCGCCGACGAACAGCTTGACCACCGACGTGTCCGCCATCGCTGCGTAGAGGATCATCGGGATCGAAGGCGGGATGATCACCGCCAGCGTCGCCGAGGAGGAGAGGACGGCGGCGGAGAACTCCTTCGAGTACCCTTTGCTCTTCATCGCCGGGATCAGGATGGACCCCAGCGCGGCCGCGTCCGCCACGGCGGAGCCGGAGATCTCGGCGAAGAACATCGAAGTGACGATGGTCACCTGCGCGAGCGCCCCCCGGACGAACCCGAAGATCGCGGAGGAGAGCGCGATCAGACGGCGCGAGATGCCGGACGCGTTCATGATCGCGCCCGCCAGGATGAAGAGCGGGATGGCGATCAACGGAAAGCTGGTCGCGCCCGTGTACATGACCAGCGGCACGTTTGCGAGCGCCTCGATCCCGCCGGCGCGCACGATGGCCACCAGCGCCACCACGCCGAGCGCGACGGCGATGGGGATGTTGAGCAGCACCAGGACCAGCACGGCGCCGAAGAGGAAGAGGATGGCCATCAGTGGCTCAGCTCTTTCGCCGCTTCCGGAGCCGCAGGCGCGGAGGGGCGCCGCTGTGCCCAGGCGATGCGGTCCGGCAGGTTGAGCAACTCGGCGACGACGAAGAGCACCGCTCCGATCGGGAGCGCCGACTGCGTCACGCTCACCGGGACATCCACCGTCACCAGCGTATCGCCCGCGAGCACGCCCAGGATCCGGGTCCCCTCCCAGGCGAGGATCAGGAAGAAGCCGATCACCGCCGTCTCCCGCACCACGAGCACGACGAAGCGTCCCCCCCGCCCCATCGAGTTCGCCAGGCCGGGGAACCCGATGTGCGCGTTCTTCAAAGCCGCCAGCGCGCTGCCGTAATACGTGATCCAGGCCAACAGCACGGACGCGACCTCGTCGTACCAGACGAGGGGCCGCCGCGCCGCGCGGAACGCGATTCCCATCAGGACCTCGACGGCGAGGATGACCATCAGCGCCGAGGTGATCCATTCGAAGAGCCGCTCGACGCGGCGGCGCCAGGCGCCGAGCCCGCCGTTCACTTCGCCGATCCGAGAGCGATGGCTTTCTCGATCATCTCCTTGCCGCCCGGGACTTCGGTGGAGAACTCGTCGTAGACGGGCTTGCTCGCCTTCTGGAACGCCTGCTTGTTGGCCTCATTCACCTTCATCCCGCCCTTCTCGAGCTTGCCTTGGAGCTCCTGGTCCATCTTCGCGCCGGTCTGGTAGACGAACGCCTGCGTCTCCTGCGCCGCCTCCTGGATCTGCTTGCGCTGGGCCTCCGGCAGCGCGCTCCACTTCCTCGGGGACGTCACCACCCAGGCGGGCGTGTACACGTGGTCGGTCATGGAGAGGAACTTCTGCACCTCCTGGAACTTGGAGGTGTAGATCTGCGTGAGCGGGTTCTCCTCGCCGTCCATCACGCCGGTCTGCAGGGCCACGAACACCTCGGAAAGCCCCATCGCGGAGGGGCTCGCCCCATACGCCTGGAACATCTTCACCCGCCACTTGCCCTTGGGGACGCGCAGCTTGATCCCCTTCAGGTCCTCGGGCGCGTTGATGGGCTTCAGGTTGTTGGTGATCTGGCGGAACCCGTTCTCCCAGGTGGCGAGGACCTGGTATCCGGCCTTCTCCGCGATCGGGACCAGCTTGGGCCAGACGATCTCCTTGTCGATCCGCTTCATGTGCTCGCGGTCCTTCACCAGGTATGGCATCTCGAACAGCCCGTAAGCGGGGACCACCGAGGACATCACGGTGGAGGGAAGCGCGAAGTCCACCGTGCCGAGCTTCGCCTTCTGCAAGAGCTCGGTGTCGTCTCCGAGCTGGCTGCTTCCGTAGACCTGGATCAC
>WNFK01255488.1_pt1 | contig 10152 bp, 11 predicted proteins | sample 5400281 | NCBI WGS metagenome assembly WNFK01 (sample SAMN13153350, study PRJNA577476) | soil metagenome | isolation source: 20 cm soil on Douglas fir-dominated hillslope | place: USA:California | collected 2013-09-17
CGATGAACTGGCCGAACAGCGCTTGCAGCGCCGGCACGCTCTCGAGCGCCCACGCCCGGCTCTCCGGGGCCGAGTTGAACGTCGTCCACACGTAGAGCTGCCCGTCGCCGATCGGGACGAGCCCGATGCGCTGGCCGCGGCCGAGGAATTCGGTGAACTGCTCGAGTCCGTCTCGGTTGGGCACGACGAAGCGATGCGATCGGTACCCGAGGTACGCGGGCTCGTTCGGCCCGAAGAATGGTGCGCGCACGCTCGATCGAATCCCGTCGGCGCCGACCAGGACGTCGCCCGTGAAGATCTCGCCGCGGTCGGTCTCGACGCGCACGCCGTCCGGCGCGGCTTCGAGCGCGGCGATGCGCACGTCGAGACGGACCGTGCCGGCCGGGAGTCCGTCGTAGAGGCATTCGTGCAGGTGCGCCCGGTGGCAGAGCGCCCCGATCGCGAGCCGCCCTTCGGCGTAGAGCGGGCGATAGTCTCGGGTCGCCAGCCGCCGTCCACGGTGATCGAAGGTGTCTCGCGCCAGGTATTGGGAGCTTCGCGAGCGGACACACGCCGCCAGCCCGTTGGCCTCGAGCACGGCCATGGCGTTCGGATTCATGATGATGCCGGCGCCGACCGTCGTCAGCGCGGGCGCGCGCTCGAGCACGATGACCGGGAGCCCGAGGCGTCCGAGCTCCCGCGCGAGGGAGAGCCCGCCGATCCCACCGCCCACGACGATCGTGGAGAGGGGCATCGGCGGGCGGATCGTCAGGTCGGTAGGCCGAACAGCGAGGTCAGTCGCTGCGACTCGACCATGCTCGCCATCGTCTCGTCGGTCGGCCGGCGCTCGAAGCGGCTGGCCGCGTCGAGCACCTTGGGCAAGAGAGTGAGATCGCCTGCGGTGTTCAGGAACACGCCGGGCATGCCGATCACGTAGTGCATGGCGCGATCGATGTCGGCCTGGCTCTCGAGCGGCTGGTACCACGTCGAGTGCGTCTTGTCCGACGTCGCCCACGGGCCGCGCGCGATCGACTTGATGATCTGCACGGCCACGTTGCGCTCGCGGCAGATCGCCGCGACCTCGTCGAAGGCCCGGCGGTAGCGCTCGTTCTCGGCCATGAAGAAGTTGTAGGGCAACAGGACGGAGTCGAAGTCGAAGCGCGCCAGGCTCCGCCGATGCATGGCCGGGATGGTCCAGCCGTGGCCGGTCACGCCGATGAACCGCGTCAGCCCCTGCTGACGAGCCTCGATCACCGCTTCCAGCACGCCGCCCGGACCCATCGCCAGATCCCAGTCGTCGGGATGGCCGAGCGAGTGTAACTGGATCAGGTCGACGTGATCGACCCGCAGCCGCTCGAGCGAGCGATGGATGTCGTCCCGGCCTTCCTTGGCCGTGCGCGAGCCGGTCTTGGTCGCCAGGAAGAAGTCTTTCCGGTGGCGCGCCATCCACGGTCCGATGCGCAGCTCGGAGTCGCCGTAGCGCGCGGCGGTGTCGATGTGGTTCACGCCGTGGCGCAGGAGCACGTCGAGCGCGCGGTCGGCGTCGGCCTGGCTCGCCCGCGCGAGCGCGGCGGCGCCGAAGAGCGTGACGCTGCTGAGGTGGCCGGTTCTGCCGAAGGGGCGCCGCTCGATCATCGCTGGACCTCCCGCCGATATATTACCCCTTGGTCGCATGCGACGAAGGTCTGATACTCGCTCGACGCTGTCTCTGCTATTCAGGCGGGCAAGGAGGAACCCACGATGAAGATTCTTGTGGTCGGACTCATGGTGTTGCTCGCTGCGGTGACGGCCGGATGCGGTGCCGCTCGAGAGGCTCAGCAGGCCGCGGCCAACGCGCCCACTGCGAATGTGGCCGGCACGTGGACGGGCTACGCGGGAACGGGCGGTATCTCCGCACCGATCACGCTGACCCTCACGCAGACCGGCACCAATCTGTCGGGCAACATCAATGTCGGCGGGCGAATGGACCTCTCGGGTCCGGTCAAAGGGACGGTCCAGGGCGAGATCGTGAAGCTCTCCCTGTCCACCGTGGCGCTCGGTCAAATGATCGCCAAGGACGGCACGATGAGCGGAGAGGTCTCGGGCGGCTTGCCGGCCACGCTTCGGAAGGTCCAGTAGCTCACCCACTCGGTGCGGCCGACGGGGTCGACCGTCGGCCGCATCCCGAATCAGTCCAAACGGCTACCGTGGAGCCGGCGTGTATTTCCCGGTCAGCTGCGGCGTGGTGCCCTCGAGCTTCTTCTCCTGACGATCGAGTCGGGTCTCCCGCCCCCAGGTGCGCTTGAGATCGTCGCGGATATTGAAGCGGAGCCGGCCAAGCCCCTCGGTCTCGATCTCGATGCGATCCCCGTTCTGGAATCCGCTGAGCCCGCGGTGATTGGTGCCGGTCGCGATGACGTCGCCGGGGTCCAGCGAGTGGATCGAGGTGACCCACTCGATGCAGCGCGGGATCTTGTGGGCCATGTCGCTCGTGTTGTAGTTCTGCTTCAGCTCGCCGTTCACCCAGAGCTTGACTTGCAGATGGTGCGGATCGGCGATCTCGTCCGCCGTCACGATGTACGGCCCCATCGGGCAGAAGGTGTCGCGCGACTTCATCTGGTAGAACGTGTTGCCGCTCGGCGGAAGTCCGCGGGCTGAGCCGTCGATGAAGTTCGTGTAGCCGAAGATGTAGCTCATCGCCTGCCCGGCGCTGACCTGGGTCGCCTTCTTGCCGATGATCAGCGCCACCTCGGCCTCGCCCTCGAAGATCGTCGCGGGCGCGTCGGGAAGCACCATCGTCTCGCCGTCGCCGATGACGGAGTTCGGGGACTTGTGGAACGCGTTGATCGGCGCCGGCTCGGAGCGCGTGCCGTCTTCCATGTAGTTCACGGCCATCGCGGCGATGTTGTAAGGCTTCGGCAGGGGCGGCCTGATCTTGACCTGACTGACCGGCTTGCCCTGGCCCTTGGCCGCGGCCCCTTCCAGGCGCGCCTTGTAGTCAGCGAACCGTTCGATCAAACCGCTGATCAGATTGTGCGGCCCGGTATGCGGAATGTCTTTCACCGTGTCCGATACGTCGACGACGGCGTCGCCTTTGAGCACTCCCAGCCTGAAATCGTCGAAGAAGAGCAGCTTCATGGTCCCCTCCCGCGGGTTGGTCTGGCTCTCGTACCGACCGAGCGCCAGATGACGGGAGAAGGAGCCCGGACAGGCCTGTCATGATCTTCAGCTTCTTCGTTCTACTCATTGCGCTCGGGCTCTTCGTCGGGATGGTGGCGCTTCTGGAGGTCGGCCGCCGGATCGGTATCCGTCGGGCGCGGAAGGATCCAGAGGGGGCTCGGGAGGGCGTCGGCGCGGCGGAAGGGGCGATCTTTGCGCTGCTCGGGCTCCTGATCGCGTTCACGTTCTCGGGGGCCGTGGGGCGTTTCGACAACCGCCGGCATTTGATCGTCGCGGAAGCCAACGCGATCGGAACGGCCTATCTCCGGGTGGACATGGTCGCGCCCGACCTGCAGCCCGCGCTTCGTGACACCTTTCGCCGCTACCTGACCGCGCGATTGGACGTCTATCGAAAGATCCCGGACATGGCGGCCGTGGAGGTTGCGCTCGCCGAAGTGAATCGTTTGCAGAAGGACCTCTGGGGCGAGGCGGTCGTGGCCAGTCGCGCGCCGGGCTCTCACCCGAACGTCACGGTGCTGCTCCTGCCGGCGCTGAATGTCATGATCGACATCACGACAACCCGGCTGATGGCCGCGCGCACGCATCCGCCGGTGATCATCTTCGCGATGCTCGTGGCGCTCGCGCTGTCCGCCGCCCTCCTGGCGGGACACGCCATGTCGAAGGCGAAGACGCGCAGCTGGACCCACGTCGTGGCCCTGGCGGCCGCGATGGCCGTCGCCCTCTTCGTCATTCTCGAGATCGAGTATCCACGGCTCGGCCTCATCCGCGTCGACGCCTTCGACGAGGCCCTCGTCGATCTTCGACAGCTCATGAAGTAAGGTCGGCGCGGCCGCCGCGGCGCGCCGTCAGAACCGGTAGCGAATGCCCGCCTCGATGATGTTCGAGCCGCTGTGGCCGAGCAGGCCCCAGGCCCCCGAGCGATGATGGATTCGGGTCACGAGACTCCAGGCAGAGTCGGGCACGGCGAACGTGACCTCGAGGAGGATGTAGTTCAGTAGCTGATTGTTCTCGCTATTCGTCGGATCGGCTTTCTCGAGCGCGGGAATCTCGGTCGCCCACGAGAGGCCTTCACCGACCGCCGCCGTCGTCTCGATGTACCTGTTCCACGGGAACACGACCCACCGGAGGTTCACGGATCCCGTGAATTCCCAGTGGTCCTGGTCGCCGAAGTGCTTCAGGACCTGGAGCTCGCCCTCCAGGCGCATGAATCGCGTGAACTCGGCAAACTGCTTGGACACCGAGACGCCGAACGTGTAGGAGTCCTTCAGCTCCAGGTGCATCGGGATCTCGAGAAGCTGACTGCCCGAGTACACGCCGCCGACCACGGTCATGAACCACGGATTCGTCGAGGGCTCGCGGGTGATCGTGGAGGACTCCTGGGCCGTCGCGGAAGGCTCCTGGGCGGCGGCGGGCAATGGAACGAGCGCCGTCCCGGTGAGGATGAGGACGATCAGGAAGGCAATCGACAGATAGTTGCCGCGCATCGTTGGTCGGTTTCGCGCATCGTATCGGTCTCGCGCATCGTAGCAGAACCGGTCGACGATGGTCGCATGCCGTCGACTGGACAAGGCCGCGGCCAAACCCTATCCTCGCCCGACGGGAGGAACGTATGCAGGGACGGGTCGCGGTCTCGCTTCGCATTCCAGGCACTTCGCCGATGCCGGAGCTGATCCGGCTGATCCAGGACGTCGAGACGGCCGGGTTCGACGGCGCCGGCATCCTCGACAGTCAGCTCCTCTGCCGCGACACGTTCGTGACGCTCGGCCAGGCCGCGACCCAGACTTCGCGCCTGGCGTTGTTCCCGGCGGTGACCAATCCGTTCTCGCGTCACGTCTCGGTGCTAGCGGGCGCGATTCAGACCGTGGCCGAGCTCGCGCCCGGCCGCACCAAGGTCGTGATCGGCACGGGGTACACGTCGGCGAGCACGATCGGCCGCAAGCCGGCCACGCTCGCTGAGATGCGCGCCTGTATCAGGGACCTGCGACAGCTCCTCGCCGGCGAGGCCGTCGACTTCGACGGCACACCCGGCCGGCTCGCGTATGCCACGGGCCGACCGGTGTCGCTCCTGATGGCGGCGTCGGGGCCCAAGGCCATCGAGCTCGCGGGCGAGGTGGCCGACGGCGTGATGCTGCTGGTCGGCTTTCATCGCGGCATCGTCGACGCCGTCCTGACGCACCTCGAGCGGGGCGCGCGCCGCAGCGGGCGCCGCCTCGAGGATCTCGAGATCGTCTGGGCGGTCCGCACGGGCATGGCGGCGACGATGGCCGAGGCGCATCGACAGGCGCGCCCGACCGTCGTGCATCAGGGCATCATGCGCGTGCACTCGCGGTGGCTCGAGCACACGAAGCTGTCCATCCCGCACTTCGACATTCCGCCGAGCGTCTACAAGATCTATCCCGATCTCTCGCACGCGCAGGACTGGGACGAGGCCATCGCCGCGACCGCGTTCGTTCCCGACGAGGTCATCGCGAAGCTCTGCGATGCGCTCGGTCTGATGGGCACGCCGGAGCACTGCGCCCGCCGCATCATCGACCTGACCGCCGCCGGCGTGAAGAGCCTCTACATCATGCCGCTGCAGACCTTCGTCGGCCCCGAGCAGGAGATCCGTTCGTTCCGCGACGCGGTGTTCCCCGCGTTGAAGGCCGCCGGCTACCGATGAACGCCGGCAAGCTCCAGGGCAGGGTCGCGCTGGTCACCGGGGCCAGCCGGAACATCGGCCGCGCCATCGCGCTCGCGTTCGCGGCGGAGGGCGCGGACCTCGTGCTGAATACGCGCGTGAACGGCGAGGAGCTCGAGGCGGTGGCGGGCGAGTGCCGGAAGGCCGGCGTGCGCGCCGTCACCGCGCTCGGCGACGTCGGCGACCCGGCAGTCTGCCAGACGATGGTCGAGCGCGGCCTGTCCGAGCTCGGGGCCGTCGACGTCCTCGTGTGCAACGCCGCGATCCGGCCGCACAAGTCCGTCACCGAGACGACGATCGAGGAATGGCACCATGTGCTCGGCGTCAATCTGCACTCCGCGTTCTATCTGGCGCGCGCGGCGGTCCCGGGGATGAAGGAGCGCCGCCGCGGGAGCATCATCGCGCTCGGCGGGATGTCGAGCCTCACCGGCCGGCCGAACACCGCGGTCGTGACGGTGGCCAAGACCGGGCTCCTCGGTTTCGTGCGCGCGCTCGCCGCCGAGCTCGGGCCGTTCGGCATCCGCGTGAACATGGTGATGCCGGGGTTCATCGACACCGAGCGGCGCCACGCCGAGTGGTATCCGGAGTTTCGTCAGGCGCCGCCGGGCTCGGCGGAAGAGCTCGCGAAGATCCCGCTCCGTCGTCTCGGCCGGCCCGAGGACATCGCGGAGGCGTGCGTCTTCCTCGCCTCCGACGCGTCGTCCTACGTCACCGGGGACTCGATCCGGGTGATGGGCGGACGGGTCATCGGCTGACGATCCAGTCCCTTGGTCTGTGGCATCATTGGCCGACCCAACCGACCTGGAGGTGACCATGAGCCGCTCGATCATTCGGCTTGGCATCGTCCTCGTGACCTGCCTCGTCTTGTTCGGAGTCTCTCGTCCGGCGGCGGCTGCGCCGGAAGGTACCGTGACGTGGGGTGTGCACATCACCTTGGCGTCGCGCTGGCTCGACCCGGCGGAGACCGAAGGCATCATCACGCCGTTCATGTTCCTCTACGCGCTGCACGACGCGGTCGTGAAGCCGATGCCGGCGGGATGGAATACGCCGAGCCTGGCCGAGTCGTGGAGTCAATCGAAGGACGGGCTCACGTACGAGTTCGTCCTGCGCAAGGGCGTGAAGTTCCACAACGGCGATCCGGTGACGGCGGAGGACGTGAAGTTCTCGTACGACCGCTATCGCGGGGCCGGCGTCAAGCTGCTCAAGGACCGGGTCCGCGAGGTTCAGGTCGTCGATCCCGGGCGCATCCGGTTCGTGCTCAAGGAGCCGTGGCCGGACTTCATGACGTTCTACGGCACGTCGGCGACCGGCGCGGGCTGGGTCGTGCCCAAGAAGTACATCGAGAAGGTCGGCGACGACGGCTTCAAGAAGGCGCCGATCGGCGCCGGGCCCTACAAGTTCGTGAGCTTCAACCCCTCGTCCTCCGCAGCTTGCCCGAGGAGACGACGCGGGCGGCCGCACTCAAGAACGGTGAGGTCGACATCGCCTATCTGTTTACCGGCCCGGTCGCCGAAGATATTCGACGCACGCCCGGGCTCAAGCTCACGGCGCCGAGCCAGTCGAGCGGCGTCTTCTGGCTCGACATGCCCGATCAATGGGATCCGAAATCGCCGTGGCACGACCGCCGCGTGCGTCTGGCGGCCAGCCACGCGATCGATCGCGCGGCGCTCAACCAGGCAGAGACGCTCGGGCTTTCGAAGCCGACCGGCGGTCTCATCCCGCGCGCCTTCGAGTTCTCGAAGTCGTTCGAGCCGCCCGCCTTCGATCCGGCTCGGGCCAAGCAGCTGATGGCGGAAGCGGGCTATCCCAACGGCTTCGACGCCGGCGACTTCTATCCGTGGCCGCCGTACACGGCGATGGGCGAGGCGCTGGCCTCGTATCTGCAGACGATCGGTATCAAGTCGCGCATCCGGATCATGGAGCGGGCGACCTTGACGACGGCCTGGCGCGAGAAGAAGCTCAAGAACCTGATCGTGGGCATCACGGGCGCGGCCGGCAACGCGGCGACGCGCCTCGAGGCGTATGTGAGCCGCGAGGGTGCCTACACCGCGGGGGTCATTCCCGAAGTCGAGGATCTATTTCAGCGTCAGGCGCGCGAGGTCGACGTGAAGCGGCGCGAGGCGCTGATTCATCAGATCCAGCAGATCCTCTTCGACCGGGTGACGTACGTCCCGATCTACGAGCTGGCGTTCACCTGGGGGATCGGTCCCCGGCTCGAGGAGCCCGGCATCAGCTTGATCCGGGGCTATGCGTACTCGGCGCCGTACGAGGATCTGAAGCTCAAGAAGCCCTAGAACGGCCCGGGGAATCTCGACGAAGCGGCCGCGCGGGAGCTCCTTGCCCATTCGCTCGGCGACGTCGCGGTCCAGCACGGTGCTGCTCTCGCCGCGGAGCACGAGCGTCGGCGCCGTGATCGATTTCAGAACGGCCCACCAGTCGATGTCGAGCTGGGACCGCCGCTCCTTGACGCTCGGATGCCAGGCCCACACGAGCGCGCCGTCGGCGCGCTGGCGCAGGCTCGTGCTCGCGACCCATCGGTAGTAGTGGATCCCCGGATTCGGGTTGCCGCGGTAGAGGTGCTGCGCCGCCTGCTCGATGCTGTCCCACGTCGCGGGCTCCGGCGGTCCGGCCGGCGCGGCCGCGGCGCGCTTGCTGATCTCCGGGCCGATGTCGACGATGACGAGCTTCTGCACGAGCTCGGGTCGCTTCGACGTGAAGTAGATCGCGTTGCGGCCGCCCATCGACAGGCCGACCAGCACGAGCGACCTGAGACCGAGCTCGGCGATGACCCCGCTGATGTCGTCGAAGGCCACGGCCGGGTTGTAGACCTCCGCGGGATCGCTGTCGCCGTGTCCGCGCTGGTCGAGGGCGTAGACGTGGAAGTGCGGCTGGAGCGCGATGCTGAGCGTGTCCCACGCGTGCGCGTGTCCGGTGAAGCCGTGCAGCAGGAGCAGTGGCGTTCGGCCCTCGCCGCCCCAGTCGAGCAGGTGGAGGCGGAGACCCTTGACGGAGAAGCTGCGATCGATCGGCTGCAGGAGGTTCATGGCCACCTTATCGCGCGCTTCGGGTCCGGAATCAAGCGCGCGGCGCAAATGTCCTGGATTTTCGACGACCCCTGGCGTAACCTGCCAGGACAGGTACAGGAACCGGGCTCGAACCACCTCCAGAGGAGACACGGCATGCCGAAGATCAAGCACATCGCCCTCTCGACGCAGGACGTGGACGCTACCGCAAAGTTCTACATCGACGTGTTCGGCATGAAGGAAATCGCCAAGATCGACAGCCCGGGCGCTCGGGGCTACTACCTGAGCGACGGGGATCTCAACCTGGCGATCCTGAACTTCAAGAACGACGCGGTCGCCGGCGTCGAGCGCGGCGCGGGCTGGAGCGGCATCCACCACATCGGCTTCCAGGTCGAGAGCCTGGAGGCGATCACCGAGCGGCTGAAGAATGCCGGATCCGAGCCCCGCGAGGACATCAACAAGGCCCTGGGCGTCGGGCAGCACGGCAACCGCTACGGCAACGTCGAGGTGAAGTACACCGGGCCCGACGGCGTGACGGTGGACGTCTCCGAGACCGGCTGGGTCGGCACCTCCGGACTGTAGCCGCCGCGCGGCGCGCGCCGCGCAGTCAGCCATCCCAGCGGGGGGAGCGAGATCGCTCCCCCCGCTTTTTTGTGTCCGCCGCGGCGGGCGGCCGATTCCACCATAGAGTATTATGTTCGCTATGGCGGATTCGGTTACGCAGGGCACGCCGCGGCTGTCCTCGGGGCTCGATATGGCCGGGCTCGGCGCCCGCCTTCGCCTCGAGCGGTTTCGCCACGACCTCTCGCTTCAGGATCTGGAAGCGCGCACGGGCGTGAGCCGGAGCATGCTCTCGGAGGTGGAGCGGGGAAGCAAGGTGCCGACCGTCCTGGTGCTCGATCGCATCGCCACCGGGCTCGACACCAGCATCGCGCGGCTGCTCGGCGACGAGCGCGCGGCCCGCGTGGTGGTGTTGCGGCGCGGCGAGCATGATACCGCGCACGACCCGTCGGGCTGGGAACGGCGGATCCTCTCGCCCGTGCTGCCGGGTGTGGAGTTCGAGCTCATGCGCACGACCATCCCCGGCGGGGTCGATGCCGGTGAGTTCGACCCGCACGCCCCGGGCTCGCGCGAGTACCTCGCGATGGAGCGCGGCACCCTGCGCCTGACCCTCGACGGTGTGGGGCACATCCTTCGCGCGGGCGACAGCATCTACTACGCCGGCGACTGCCGGCACGCGTTCGCCAACGGCGGACGCGAGCTCTGCGTCTACTACCTGGCGATGGAGCTCGGGCGCCATCGCGCTCCGGAACA
>WNFK01008330.1_pt1 | contig 10150 bp, 9 predicted proteins | sample 5400281 | NCBI WGS metagenome assembly WNFK01 (sample SAMN13153350, study PRJNA577476) | soil metagenome | isolation source: 20 cm soil on Douglas fir-dominated hillslope | place: USA:California | collected 2013-09-17
TGCCGATTGTTGTTCTTCGGCGTCGAGATAAAGATTGCGCGACGAAATCGCGAGGCCGGAATCCTCGCGCACGGTTGGTGAGACGACAATCTCGGTGTCGAAAGCCAAATCTCTAACCATCCGCTTAATAATTACGGCTTGCTGCGCATCCTTCTGACCAAAAAATGCGAAGTCTGGCCGAACCGTATTGAGGAGAATCGCGACCACGGTGGCGACGCCGCGAAAGTGACCCGGCCGGCTTTCACCCTCGAGCAACTTCGAAAGGCCGCCAACATTTACGTAGGTGGAAAAATCCTTCGGGTAAATCTCTTCCGCGGCGGGCGCAAAGATGTAGTCGACGTTGTAGTCGGTGAGAAGCGCAGTGTCTTTGGTCAGATCGCGCGGGTAGTCTTCGTAGTCTTCGCTTGGCCCAAACTGAGTCGGGTTTACAAAAACCGACACCACCACGACGTCACACATTCGGCGCGCCTCACGCACGAGACTAAGGTGGCCTTCGTGCAAAGCGCCCATCGTGGGTACCAACCCGATCGTTCTATCCTGCTCGCGGCGAATTTTGCGCGCGACTGAACTCATGCGCTGACGGCGATTGATGATTTCCATGGATTCTTCAAGCTGCGGCCAGCACTATTCGGGCGACGCCTCCAGTTGATGTCTTGGTACAGCTAGCTCTCCTTGCTCTCTCCGGTTGCCAGGTGCAGCTCTTCCGCGGCCTCAGCAGGAAGGGCGTACGATTCGTCGTTCGAAGGATAGGTCCCGCTGCGCACATCATCGGCATAGCGTGTAACAGCATCCGTAATTACTTCATTGAGGTTTGCGTAGGGCCGCACGAAGCGCGCCAGTTTTCCAAACGATAAGCCCAGCATGTCATGTAAGACCAATACCTGAATGTCGCACCCGGCGCCCGCGCCTATGCCAATCGTGGGAATGCTGATGCTCTCAGTAATCAAGCTGGCAATTTCGCGTGGCACAACTTCAAGAACGATTGCGAACGCGCCGGCGTCTTCCAGGGCGCGCGCGTCGTCAAGCAACTGGCGCGCAGTAACGGCTGTTTTGCCCTGGACACGATACGCGCCGAGCTTGTTGATCGACTGCGGTGTCAAACCAATATGCCCCATCACGGCAATTTCCTCATCGACGAGACGCTTTACGAGTTGCACCCTCTTGTGTCCGCCTTCGAGTTTAATGGCTTCAGCGCCGCCTTCTTTTACGAGGCGCAGGGCATTCCTTACGGCGTCGTCAGCGCCCGTATGAAACGAACCATAAGGCATATCGGCGACGAGCAAGGCTCGCTGCACCGCGCGGCGAACTGCTTTCAGATGAATCAAAATCTCATCGAGCGTCACCGGCACCGTGTTGCCATAACCCAACACCACATTGCCGAGGCTGTCGCCCACGAGAATGATGTCGATGCCCGCTTCATCGACAATGCGGGCCGTGGGAAAGTCGTAAGCGGTCAGACAAACCAATCGCTCACCGCGCTGTTTGCTTGTTTTCAGCGATGGGGCGTTTACCTTTTCGGGACGTTCAGGTTTGAGATAAGGCATATTTCACCTCTATGGCACGCTTCAGTAGCGGCCAATTCCGGCACTTTAGATCGGCAATTTCGTCCGAGCCTGTTCAGTGCCAAGTATCAGCCGGGACGCAAACCGGGGCTTGCGTTCGCAATTAAAGGATTGGAAATATGTAAGGCTTGTTCGCAAGTGGGCTCATTATAGCGACAAAACGAAAAAAGGGGAAAAAAGACGTCGACCGGAGAGGCTGCACGGAGAAAAATTGAAGCTCTTAGGGTATCCAGAGCTTTACTTCGGATCTATCCGTGGTTTCTCGAAGCAACTCGGCTATGGTCCGGTGAATAACAGGATGCTCAAGGTTAGGGCAAAGCTCAGCCAACGGCACGAGTACAAAGCGGCGGCGATGAAATTGCGGATGCGGCAGGGTAAGACGTTGGTTATCGACCAGATGCCCACCATAGAGAAGTAGGTCAAGATCGATCGTGCGCGGTCCCTTGATGGAGTCCCGCGTACGTCCCATCAATTGTTCTACTCCCAGGAGCTGCTGCAGCAGTTCTTCAGGCTTGAGACTTGCCTCAACTCTTAACTCCGCCACCATGTTTAGGAAGATCGGCTGCGCAAAAGTTTCCACCGGCTCGGTTTCATAGATTTGCGAAAGCCGAGTCACCTCGTGCCCCGCGTCGATGATTCCTCGAATTCCCAGCAGCAAGTTTCCCGCGCGGTCGCCGAGATTGGAGCCAAGACTGACGTAGGCGGTAATTGGCATCAGTGGTCAGTGGCCAGTAATCAGTGGTCAGTGGCCAGTGATCAGTGGCCAGTGACTGTTTTCAGCCGTGGTTGAGTATAGAATGAAAGGGCGACGCCGTACGAATCAGACAACAGATCTCAAAAACTAACCTACTTGCTCTTACTGACCACTGGCCACTGACCACTGCAACGCCATGTCTCAACTCTTGACTCTAGTCTGGCTGAAGTGGTCGCTCTTCCGAAATTCGCTACGTTCATCCAAGGCTGTTGCCAATCGCATCGCGACTGTTTTCGGGATGCTCGCAGCGCTCGCTCTTGCGCTGCTTGTTGCCATCGGTCTCGGCGTGGGTGCCTACCTGCTGACTTCCCCTGATACTGACTTGGCGGGAATTCAATCGCAGGGTGGCAGCGGGGCGGCACTACCATCGGCAGAATTCATATTCTTTTCGGTCCTGGCGTTGTGTTACCTGCTATGGTCAACATTGCCACTCAGCATCGGCAGCAGCCGCCAGTTTGATCCCGGAAACCTTCTGCTTTACCCAGTCAGTTTGCGCAAGCTCTTCGCTTTAGACTTCATCAGCGAGGTGGCCAGTCTCCAATCCGTTTTTGCCATACCGGCTATTCTGTCAATCGGCATTGGCGCCGGCCTGGCCCAGGGACATCTCGGCGGCGGCCTTCTGATTGCGCTGGTTGCGGCCCTGTTTGGCCTGGCGTTATCAAAATGGATCTCGATTTCGGTGGGCTCATTGATTCGCAAAAAGCGAACCCGCGGAGAGACTCTACTCGCTTTGCTGGGAGTGATAGCGGGTTTAGGCGGCGCACTATTTGGTCAAATCGCACCGGTGCTTTTCCGTCACGCGGAATCAATCACCGCCCTGCGCTGGACACCACCGGGAGCGATAGCTTATGCGCTAACGCACGGATTGCGCGGCGGCAACGCGACTGGTTATACACTCGCGTTGTTCGCCATCAGTGCCTACACCGCAACCCTGATCGCCATCGCATATTGGTTGTCGCGCCGTGCCATCCTCGGTGGCGGGCGTCCGAGTCGTGTGCGAGTGAAATCAGCAGTGGTCGATAGCGGCACCTACACCGGTTGGGAAATCCCACTGCTGACGCCCGCGCTGTCCGCCGTCGTTGAAAAGGAGTTGCGCTACCTGCTGCGGAATGCTCAGGTACGAACGTTGACGCTTGCTCCGCTGATCCCGCTGGTGGTGAGGTTCATGAACCGGCGGCGCTTTGGTCAAAGCACCCCCTTCGCGACTGAATTCTCGAAATATGGTGAAGGACTGATGACGACCGTGGGCGTTCTCTATGTGTTCCTGATCCTTAGCGGCCTATTCGGTAATCAGTTTGCCCTTGATCATGCCGGAATGCGCACGCTGGTACTTTCGCCAGTCGATCGCAAGAATATTCTGCTGGGAAAGAACATCGCCATGTCGACTCTGGCGCTCGTCTTCTCAGGGGGCCTGCTGTTGATCAATGAACTGGTCTTTCGCGATATCTCTTTGAGCGCTTTTCTTTTCACGCTTCTTAGCTTTTCAATCTTCGTCCCGCTGATGTCGGTAGTGGGAAACGCACTTTCGATTCGCTTACCGAAGCGTATGAGATTTGGCAAGCGCCTCAACTCTTCCGGCGTTGCCGGACTGCTTATGATACCGACGATTATCGCACTGACTTTAGCCCCTTTAGCGGCGACGGCGGCCGGGTATGTGGCGCAGAGTTTGTTGATTGAATATGTTACACTCGCCGTTCTGGCAGCGCTTTCGATCACTTTCTATCTGTTCGTGATTGATTCTCAGGGCGACGCGCTGCAGCGACGGGAATTGGAAATACTCGAAGCTGTTAACGATCCGGGCAACGATTGAGGCCGTGGATGGCGTGGCGCCGGCATTGATACCTGGGACGATTGGTTTTTGATTGAACTTACTCCAGAGATGTCTTTTGATTGGAGACATCCGGGCGGGCGACTTTAAGAATTTCAGATCTCAGATCTCAAATCTCAGATCTCAGAGCGGCCCCGTCAATACACAAATGGCTCGCAGAAGATTTCCCAGTAACCAGCGACACGAACCCTCCACCGAGCGTTCCTTCCAGGAGTATTACCTCTCGACTCCGGCACCGCAAACTTCGAGGACCGAACTACTGCGGTTGATCCGTGCCGGCGAAGATACTTTTCTTGAGCTGAAGGTAAAGCTCTCAAACTCCGAAAAAATCGCACAGGAGATTGTCGCGCTCGCCAATACCGGCGGCGGAGTAATTGTTTTTGGGGTCAACGATCAATTGCGCATCGAAGGCGTCGATGATCCCGAGAGTGTACAGGAAGAGTTGGTTCGAATCTGCCGCGAAGACGTCGAGCCCTCGCTGGTTCCGTTCATCGATCGCATAGCTTTTGACAACGGCCGCCGGGTTGTGGCGCTCGACGTAGAAGGGAAGCGACGGCCCTACCGCACCAAAGACGGACGGTTCTACCTGCGAATAGGATCGGATAAACGAGAGACTACACGCGAAGAACTCTCGGCGCTGATGGATGAAGCCAGGCCGGTTGGATTTGAAAACATGCCCGTGGTTGGCGCTATCACCACCGACATTGATGAGGCGCACCTGTGGAGCTTCCTGCGCGAGTTTGAAGGTGATGCTTTCGATCACGCGGTCGCCAGTGGGTATCCGACGAGCGATGTGCTTGAACGCGATCTGTTGCTGGCAACCGAGTATGCCGGTGAAGTTGTTCCGACCGTGGCCGGTCTTCTGCTCTTTGGTCGGGATGAACGCGTCCAGGAGCTGTTGCCGCGTTCAGCGATTACGGCGACACGGTTTGCCGGCGACTCATTACAGTCGCCGGTGGTGGAGCGCGTTAGGATAACCGGCAATCTGCTCACCCTCTATGAAGCGACGTTGCGCTTTGTTGTTCGTTACTCAGATTTGTGGGACGCGAGGCCAAAGAGTTTTCCTGCGGGCGAGATTGCCGATAGTCCAGTGGCTGCACGAGGAAATTACCAGCGCGCCGCTGTCTTCGAGGCAATTAGTAATCTACTTGTGCATCGCGATCTTGCGCTTAGAGATCAGTCGACGCGTCTCAATATTTTTGACCACTCGATTGAACTTATAAACCCCCGGCGCACGGCCGGCTTTTCTCCCGTGGCGCAAAAGGCAATCCGCTACGGAGTGCCGCAACGCTTGCATCCACAGTTGGCGGCGATCTTTTCCAGTCCCGCTTATGGCCTGAAACTCCCGCAAGGCGGATTGCCGATGTTGTTGCGCGCGAGTCGTCTTTTTTCAAACAGACGAACGGACCTTACGGCGATTAACGATGAGTTTCGGGTCAGACTTCACAGCGTCTAGATAGAACCACGCAAGCGCTCTTCTGGTACCGCGGGCGTCCCGCCCGCATACGTTAATGTCAACTTCTGATAATTGCGCCCGCGGTACGCGTGCGGGCGGGACGCCCGCGGTCCCACAAAACCGCTTGCGCGCTCGAATTGTTCGCAGACAACTGAGACGAGGGTAAGGGTCTTGTCCATTGCCCATTGCCTATTGCCCATTGCCTTTTCCCCTTCCCTTTTTCCCTGTTTCCTTTTCCGCAGGCCTAAACGTTCTGCCCTGCGGCGTAGCCAGATGCCCACGCCCACTGAAAGTTGAAGCCTCCCAGCTGACCAGTAACGTCAACAACTTCACCGATGAAATAGAGGCCGGCTACTTTCCTGGCCGCCATCGTTTGCGAGGAAAGTTCCGTAGTGGAAATTCCACCCGCGGTTACTTCCGCCTTCCGGTAGCCTTCGGTTCCCGTCGGCACAACTTCCCAGTGATTTAGTTTCCGGGCGATTTCAGCAAGTTCGTGTGGGATGTAGCGCTTGAGCGGTTGGGAAGGAAAGTTTAGCGCGCACCAGGCGAGCACAAAGCGTCGCGGCAGAAACTGACTCAGGAAGTTTGCCAGGGTTATCTCTTTGTTTTCATGTTCGGTTAAGACGTCTGACGCGTCCAGCTCCGGCAACAGGTTAATGGTGATACTTAGTTTGGGGCGCCAATAGGAAGAAATTTGCAGGATAGCCGGACCGCTCAGGCCGCGGTGTGTGATCAGAATGTTTTCACGAAACTGACGGCCATCGCAACTGACCAGCGCATCAAGTGAGACTCCGCTCAATGGTCCCAGTTGCCGCAGCGATTCTCGCGACAGTGTAAACGGAACCAGCGCCGGCCAGGGCTCGACAATTGTCAGCCCAAACTGACGAGCCAGGCAGTAGCCGAAGTCGGTGGCACCAAGCGGGGCGATGGATAGTCCACCCGTCGCCACGACCAGTGATTCACACTTGAAGGTGTGCGTGTCGGTTTCAATCGTGAAATTCAGAGACGACCCGCTCTCCGCCGAAGAGCGCGGTGACCAGCTAACGTTTCGCACCAGCGAGCCGCAGCGGATCTCAACGCCGGCCTCGCGGGCTTCAGTTAACAACATTTCAATTATCGCGCGTGAGCTGCCATCGCAGAAAAGTTGCCCAAGCTTTTTCTCGTGATACGCGATGCCGTGCTTCTCGATCAGGGAAACAAAATCCGTTGGTGTGTAACGCGCGAGGGCTGACTTGCAGAAGTGTGGGTTAGCGGAGATGAAATTGTCGGCGCTGGTATGGAGGTTGGTGAAATTGCACCGGCCGCCCCCGGATATAGCAATCTTCTTGCCGATGCGGTCCGCAAGCTCGAGGACGACAACTTTGCGACCGCGTTTGCCGGCTTCAATAGCACAGAAAAGACCGGCCGCTCCGCCTCCAATTACTAAGACGTCTTTCTCGATCACAGAAGAAGAGATTTTCCATTTGTCATTTGACATTTCTCATTTGTCATTGGCGCTGAGATCTTCGACGGATTTGAACTTTGGCTTGGAGCGTTGTCTGGATGGTGGCGAACAGTTGTCTTGTCAAGTCGAACTTTCTGAAGTCACAAATGAAAAATGTCAAATGACAAATCTCAGCTTATCTTCCTGCCTACTGCCTACTGCCTACTGCCTACTGCCTACTGCTTGCTCGGCGTGCCGTCCGGCTTCGGCGCGTTGTAAAACTGCCGGGCCTGGATGACGTATTCTTTGTCATCGACAACCCCATCGCCATTCACGTCGACACTTACTTTTATTTTATGTTGCTTGCCATCGTGTACGTCACCGGGGTTAAACGCGAGGCTGTACTGGCTGCGCAGGAGCGCATTGATCGTGCTCAAAACGTTAGGCAATTCGCCAGGAAAAGTAACCGGGTAATAAGCACCGCCGGTCTCCTTCGCAAACGTTCCCAGGGTGTTCTTGGCCTGCAAAAACGTCATTCGTCCAGGCATTCCGGTAATGTCATCAGTTGCTGGGAGATACCCTTCATACTTTTTGTAGAAAAGTTCGGCGGTCCCAATTATGTAGATCGGAATGCCGGCATTCTGCGCGACCTTACGGGCCTCGCCGTAGTTGATCTTGCTGAAGGTATCGATGCCGGAAGCGACCAGTATTATCGCTCGGCGGCGGCCCTGCACGCTTACCAGCCCCCCGAAATCGGATTTTTCGCTCTTGGAATCCTCAAGCACAACTGAGTCGCCGCGCCCGCCTACCAACGTAAACTTCAAGGCATCAAAAAGGTTAGTCTCACGAAAGGCCGGATAATTCCGCAACAGCAAATTGATAACCTGGCTAATCCGTGCAGGGTCGTTGGTGAAGTCTGTCAGTGTGGTTGGACGAAGATCGAAGGCTACGACCGAAACGTAGTCGTCCGGTGGTTTGACAAACTGCTGCAAGAACATCGCAACAGGCCGAATGACTTCGTAGGTGCCGGGATCCCAACCTCCACCTGAGGCGCGGCCAAATACTTCTGACCACTTGCTGTACTCCACCACCATAGCGACCGTGATCGGCGCTTCCGGAGTTGAAAAGTTGGTGATGGTTTCCGGAGTGCCATCCACCTGGATCGAGAAGTTTTCTTTTTTCAATCCGGTTACGATCTGGCCACTCTTCTTGTGATAAACGACCGTGTCGACGTTCACGATTTGAGTGCTAACCGTGATCTTCTCGGCCTCTTGAGGTTTGCCGGTCAAGTCCGGCGGCAGCGGTTCCTGTGGCTTCTCGCCTGGCTGTCCGGTTTCGGTAGGACGTTTGTTCTTTTTCTCAGTCGACGTCGGTGGTTGGCGCCGCGATTGTCCAATGACACCGCTCAGGCCGAGGCTGGCTAGTAAAGAGAAGAGGAGGATTGAAGCAAAGAACGCGCGCGCCAGCTTAGAAAATCTCATTTATGTCACCTGTTGGTTAGAAGACGGTAAAACGGAAGAGAGTCGACTTCCAATCCGCGTTTCAACTTTGTTTGGCTTCCCTGTGTGATGCTCAAAAACAAAGCGAAGTTTGCCATGCCTGAGCTAGCGGGGCCCGCTGCCGCCGGCCTCAGCCTCAATAACCACATCATACGTTCCGGTGTTGTCGTTAAGATTCCCCTCATTCAGTCCGAGGAATAACACCCCATCTCGTTGGGCCACAAAGTCTCGCCGCGTTCCGATCAAGAGAAAATCGTCATTGTCGTCGCCAATTACGGCAATCAGAGCGCCGGTCGCCTCGGTGCGCATTAGTTTCTCGCTGTCTGGGGAACTGGTCATGCCTGCCGGGGTCGAAAAGCGACCGCCCCCGAGAGACACGCGGCCGGTGCTGCTAATTCTCAGACGTTGGCCTTGTCGAACAACCAGCCCGGTGTTGGTCCAACCATTCGGCGCGCAGACCTCCCCGCGAGCCGCCGGTACCGAGCACTGCTTTGCGTTGACACCAACCTTGATGGTGAAAAACGTCGGCGAAGTGCTGGGCGCAGATTGCGGAGTTGTGCGCGGAGGTACTCTGCTGGTATCCACAGCCGGTGAATTTGAGCGTGGTGGTTGATAGGGTGGCGTCGAGTTATTAGATGTCGGCGTGTCCTCATTCGCCAGAGTTGCTGCAGCGGCTGTGGTTGCGGAATCAAATTCGATTGACTCCACGTCTTCAACGTAAACCAGCGTTCGGCTGCGACGACCCTGGGCCCCGGACCCCACCAGGACTGTAAACTGCTGGTCCCGGAAGCCTATCACCTGACCCCGAATGACGTTGCCATCTTTCAAGCGAATTGTGTCAGCCAGGACGGGAACAAACAGGGCAAGGACAAGCGCAAACAAGCCGAAACTGCGTAGACTGGTTTTCATAGAGTTTCTCCAAAGCAATATTTCAAGAATGAGTTTACAAGAGTCGATTGCTTTTGCAAGCGGGAGAGGCAAGCGGCAATTCTCGGATGCCCTTGAGGGGACAAAGGTTGCGGTGAATATCTTGTGAACGTGGTGGCGAGGCCGTTAAACTCCTGACGCTAACAACGCCAATTTCAGGGAGCAACGTGGAAATGTTACCCATTAAAGGCCTCTATGAAGTAGCCATACGCGTGAAAGATCTGGCGCGAGCTGAAGCTTTTTACAAGGAAGTACTCGGGTTGAAAGAAGGCCTCCGCGACGAGCGCCGAAACTGGCTTTTCCTTTATGCCGGCGGTAATGCGGGAATGGTTGTGTTGCAGGAAGATAAGGGTGATTGGCCCACGCAGCATTTCGCCTTTACCGTCAATGAGCCTGACCTGGTGCGGGCCGCTGAGATGTTGAAAGCGAAGGGGATTTCAGTTTCCGAACCTGTCTATCACGAGTGGATGAACGCCGTTTCGGTCTACTTCGACGATCCTGACGGGCACGCATTGGAGCTCCTCGCTTTGTCGAAGTCTTAAAATAGTCCTGTTTTTCGAAAGGTGACCGTCCCCCCGTTTCGCCGATTTGCCAAGCGGGGCATTGCGCGTTATAGTGGCTCCAACTAGATGGTTGGTGAATCCTTCCATCCACGTGGTTGCTGGGGTGAGGACAGTGACCACATTAGATTAGGCGCGACA
>WNFK01089520.1_pt1 | contig 10147 bp, 9 predicted proteins | sample 5400281 | NCBI WGS metagenome assembly WNFK01 (sample SAMN13153350, study PRJNA577476) | soil metagenome | isolation source: 20 cm soil on Douglas fir-dominated hillslope | place: USA:California | collected 2013-09-17
ATGACGATTCGTTTTTCCTCGATAAAGATAATGTCCTCTTTTGCGTGTTAATGCTATTCCGCGTAGTTATCACTGCTGAGTAGCAGCAGATTGGAGGACAAAATGAATACACGACATCAAAGCGGTCATCTCAGATGTGCGAAGCGCCAGAGCGGACTATCAGTGTGGGAATTTCTCTGGAGGGAAAACGACGGAAACGGGAAACGTGTACGTCGAACGGTAGTGATAGGCAATGTCGATCAATATCCTACTCAAGACTTAGCGCTGGCAGCGGTCAACGGATTTAGAGTAAGCATAAACGAGGTCTGTAATCGTCAACGCCAAACATCCGTTCTCATTGGCGATCTGGTGGACCATTATAAACAGACCGAGCTTTGCGATAGGTCAGAGTGGTATTCGGAGGCCACGAAGGTGATCTATGCCGAGTTCTTAAAGACATGGATACGACCGCATTGGGCACAGATGAATATTCGCGACGTTCGCACCATTGTCGTTGAAAACTGGCTGCGACAGTTACGTCGCAAAGACGGAAGTCCTTTGGCTAATACCACCAAGACAAAAATACGCAGCCTTATGAGTGTTTTGTTTAATCATGCCATTAGATATGAATGGCTCGAACAGGGAAAGAATCCAATCACGCTCGTTCGTCAAAGCACTGCCCGCCAAAAGACTCCCGAGGTTCTGGATCCAAAGGAGATTCAAGATCTACTTATCCAGTTGGAGTCCCTTACCGAGTAATGGTTTTGCTCGCTGCGACGACTGGTTTGCGGCGCAGCGAATTGTTTGCTCTGAAATGGAATGACATTGACTTCTCGAATAAGACACTGAACGTCAGTCGAGCCATCTACAATCAGGTCGTAGGAAACTGCAAGACCGAAGGCTCCTCAAGACCGCTGCCGTTGGACCGATTCGTAGCGAAGGCGCTGTGGTCATGGAAAAAGCAGAGTGACTACTCAAAGCCAGATGACTGGGTGTTTGCCAGCCCTCACGGCAACGGGAAGATGCCGTATTGGCCGGCTATTCTTCTCAGACGGACAGTTAGACCAGCTGCGATCCGAGCCGGCATCACAAAATGGATCGGCTGGCATACATTTCGACACTCGTATGCGACATTGCTGATTGGTAACGGAGAAAACATAAAAGTTGTGCAAGAGCTGATGCGTCATGGAAGTGCTCGTATCACTGTCGACATTTACTCTCAAGCCAGGAATCCAGAGAAGAGAGCAGCGCAACAACGCTTGGTGCAGATGATTCTTCCCGAAGAACAAATTAGACCAGTAGTTGCTTCTTCAGGGAGCAGGCCAACGCAACATTATGTAGATGGTGTCGCGGAGCTGTCGGCCGCCGAGCTGCAAATGATGTGGAGTGCTTTGGACCAGGAGGAGTTGTTTATGTAAGCGCCTAGGCAATGAGACATTGGCGACGATTGAGGAATGTTCAGGTACCTCCTGCTGCGGCAACTCAGCAGTACCAGCATCCACCCATCCTCTTAGTCGAAAGTATGGATTTAAGGACCTCATACTTCATATTCGATAGCGGGATAACGCTGCGCTTGAGCGGCTCGCCCACGCAACTACGAATAATGGCTTGTCGTTACTAAAAACACGATTCGGCAACAGGACTGTGAATACCCATCCATCGACGCCCCAAAACTTCATGCGCTGCTAACTTCGCCACACATCTACTCGAAGACGGGTACGACATCCGGACCGTGCAGGAGCTCTTGGGCCATAAGGATGTGCGTACGACGATGATCTATACGCATGTGCTCAATCGAGGCGGCAAGGGCGTGAAGAGTCCTCTGGACGCAATATGAGAACTAACGACGCTTTGATCAGACCACAAATCTGCTCCAAGCGGCTAACCGCAGGATTCCGGCGACCACCTGTGGAAATCCATTCGATTCTTTAATGGGCCGGGCTTTCTGATTCAGGCTCAAATGTGAAACCGTGATTGATTCGGGCACTTTCGTCGACTCCTACGATGCTCATTGCGAACGGTGAGAATGTAAAGGTGCTCCAGGAATTGATGCGTCACGCCAACAGCCGGCGCACACTGGACGTTTACAGCCAGGCGCGAGTCACTGCCAAGCGTGAAGCACAACGGCGTCTTACTCAGATGATCCTGGGTGACGAGGAAGTGCGTTCTGAAATCAAGCTTCAGCGTAAGGATCCGGATGAGCGTTTGGGCTGAGCAGAATAAATCGGGTCTCTAAGTGGATCATTTTGGATCAACGAGACGGGTGACAGACTCTCCGAAATTTGCGATTTTGCTCAAGGAAATTGGTAGGCGCGTGGGGATTTGAACCCCAGACCCCTACCGTGTCAACCCGGCGCCGCGTAGACAACGTAATCGTTCCTTAGGCAATGAAACTCAACAAAAGCGGCTAGAGAAGTCACTTCCAAGCTGCATAAGTTGATTAACTCGTAAGCGTAGTCTGCCAAAATCCTGCCAAACCCAATTCGGGGAGAATAGTTACCCTGTCCTTATATATACGCCCATTTCCTGTTGGGATAAAAGATAGCAATGTGATTCATGATTCGACACTCTCAAGCGAGTTATTCACGACTAATCTCGTCGTAAAAATACGGCTTTAAGGCTGGTGTTCAATAGAACCCATCCATTCGCAACGGTACCGCCAAGAGAGCGATGACCATTGGAACGGATAATGCGGCTGTAACTGTTAACGAACCATCATTCGACCAGTCGATAGCCGACGCGATGAATGGTAATTATGTGCTGCGGGTTTGCGGGATCTGCTTCGAGCTTGTGTCTCAGACGCGTAATGTGCGCATCGATCGTGCGTGTGTAGAGTGAAGCGTGCTCTCCCCAGATGTGATGAAGCAATTGTTCACGCGTCACAGTTTCGCCGACATGGGCAATCAGGAATTGCAGGATTTCAAATTCCCGGGGACTGAGATCGAGTGGTGTCCCTTGCTTCGTCGCTCGGAGACGACGCATATCAAGTTCTACATCGCCGATCGAAATTACTTCCGGACCGGCCTCCGGACGCTTGGCCCGCCGCAAAACCGCTTCCACTCGGGCGAGTAACTCGCCCACGTCAAAAGGCTTAGGAATGTAATCGTCGGCTCCGAGTTTCAAGCCAAACGCTGCATCCGAAGCGGCGCCCCGTGCGGTCAGCATGATTACTGGCGTCTCGACTCCTGCGCTCCGCAGCCGCTGACAAACTTCAAGGCCACTGATCTTGGGTAGCATTAGATCGAGGATGATCAACTCCGGCCCGTCGTCGCTGGCGTTGACCGAAGCGAGCCGCAATCCTTCGCTGCCGTCCTTCGCAGTTTGGACCTGATAGCCTTCCGATTCCAGACTATCCCGCAGCGCGATAGCTACGCTTGGCTCGTCCTCAATTACTAAGATATTTCGCATGCCTATTTGTCCGGGAATGTGTCTGGGTAACCTGCTCAGGTACCGTCAACAATGGCAGATGAAGACTAAATGTTGCCCCTACGCCTGGCTCACTCTCAACCGAAACCTTGCCACCATGAGCGCGCGCAACCTCGCGGACTACCGCCAAGCCCAGGCCCGTGCCGCCCTTGGCTTGAGCGTCAGGCTGCGGCGCACGATGGAATGGCGTGAAAATCTGACACTGCTCTGACTTGGAAATGCCGATGCCAAAATCGCGCACCTGAATCACCGCCTCAGCAGGCTCTCGAATGACAGCGACCTCAATGATCCGCTCACTATCCGATGCATCCGAATACTTAGCGGCGTTCGACAACAAGTTCAGCAGAGCCTGCCGAATCGCGCTTTCTTCAAAATGGGTCTTCAGTGGTGGCACTGGAAGTTCGACTTCTATTCTGCAGCCTTTCGCCTCGGGAGTATGCCGAAACACTTCGACCGTAGAAGCGACCGCGGCACACAGCAAGCCCTCCTGCAGCCGGTAGCGTCGGGTGCCACGCTCCAAACGTGACAACTCGAGAATATTGTTTATCAAAGCAGTGAGCCGATCGCTTTCGGTCTTGATCAGTCCGCCGTATTCGCGCACCCGATCTGCATCGCGCGCGCGTCCCGAATGAAGCAGATCGCCGAACGCACGAATGGCGGTCAGCGGAGTTTTCAACTCGTGCGAGATGCTGGCAAGGAAATCAGATTTCAATTGGGCCACGCGCATCTCGCGTCTTGTCGCGCGCCAGGTCAACCCCAGGCCGATTAGCGAGACGGCCGCGGCGCCGAGTCCAAGCAACATGCTCGACCGCGCGTATTCGCTCGGATAAGCCAGCGCCGAGTTGTCGCTGGGCGCCACACCGAAAGCGAGATTGGGAAATAGATAATCGGACGCCTCAAATCTGCGGAAGCGCTGCGGCTCTGACGCGCTGCCCGTCGCGATCAGATCGCGCGCTGTGTTGCCGCTATCAAGTTTGATCCGGTATCCCAGTTTGCCGGGTAAGCCGACATCACCCTCTTTAAGGTTCTCGTAACGCGTCACCAGGTTTCGCAGATACTCCGGAGAGGGATATTCTTCCGCGGCAGCGGTAAAAGCTATCAAGCCAACGCGATCAAGATCGTCCTGGCGATCCATCGACGCTGCCTCATAAACCGGATGAAAGAAAATCTGATGCGACTGTGAATCGCTCAAACTGAGTGGCGCATAAGCCGGGTAGACGGCAATCTCGGCGCGGTTGTGAACCGTCAGCCACGCGCGGGATAAGGCTTCGCCCAAGTCTGCGTCTTCGGTAAGTGCTCCGATCGGCACTCCTAAATACTGAGGTGTCGCCGGGTTATTCGAGTCGGGGGGGACATAACGAAACGCGCGCCAATTCCTCGTGTCTTGACCCTTATCGAAAAAGACGACAAAGAAATCGCGCACTTCCGGAAAGCGGCGCGATGCGCGCGTGAAGGCTCGAGCCAACTTTGGCAGATCACGATCACGTACCAGTCTCTGGGTAATGCTGTGCGTAATGTGGTCCGCATGCTCGACCATGTCGCGCTTCGCTTCATCAACAATAGCCAGCAGGTGCGTATCGAGATTTGCTAACAGAGTTGCCTGCGCCTGTGCTTCGGTGCGCCGCGCGGCCCGATACTGCATCAGCAGCAATGCGAGCGTCGCCGCCAGGATTACTCCCGACGCGGCGATCAGATAGCGGTATTTTTGAAACGTGTTCCAGTAAGCTGGCATCTTCTAGTGGACCGCATGATATGTCATCAACAACCGCAGGGGAAGGTGGGTTGCTCCTTTGTTACAGCTTGTCACATCTTGTTACATCTATTTACTTGACACGTAGTGAAACCGGAGCGTTTGCGCAGTATCTTGAACGCGATTTGTTCCTGGCTGAAAACACCAATTCAATTTTCGTAAGGAGAGCCCCCATGTTGAAGCTTCGACCCGTTGCGCTTGCAGCCCTTTGCGTGCTGAGCTCTGCCGTCGTCTTCGGACAGGCCGTCAATGGCCGCATTGATGGCTCAACCAAAGACACCGCCGGCGCCGTAGTGCCTGGCGCAAAACTCGTGATCAGCAACATTGCGACTGGTATCACGCGTACTGCTCAGGGCTCAAATGATGGCGCATTCTCGTTCGCCGAAGTAGCGCCAGGCACATACACGCTGCTCGTCGAGGCCCAGGGATTCAAGAAGGTGCTGGTACCACAGCTCATCGTGGAGGTTGGAACCACTGCGAGCGTGAACATCACGCTCGAAGTCGGAACGGTCAGCGAAGAGGTTACGGTCACCGCTACCGAAACTCAGGAGATCGTCAACACTGTTAACGCGCAAATCGGCGATGTAGTCGACCGCCGGCGCATACTCGATCTGCCATTGGACGGACGCAATCCGCTGGACCTCGCGACTTTGCAGGCCGGCGCTGATGAGACGGGACGAGTGAACGGCGAACGCGCACGGGCGCTGAATGTCACTGTTAACGGAATAAACGCTTCCGATAATTTCAATAAGTCCGAGCGCAGTCTGCTAACAGGTCCGGCGATTCCAGTCACTGTTGAATCGGTCGGCGAGTTTCAGGTAACGACCGAATTGGCAACAGCTGAATATGGTCGCGGCGGCGCACAGGTAAATGCGATCACTGCTTCCGGAACAAACCGATTCCGCGGTGCGCAATCAATTTGGCGGACGCTTCGGCGGACCGGTGATCCTGCCGCACTACAATGGTCGCAATCGCACGTTCTTCTTTTTCGCTTATGAAGGAACTCGGATGGCCGCAGCCGAAACGCGCAATCGCCTCGTCTATACGGCTGAGGCGCGCACGGGAAACTTTCGTTATCTCAACGGCCTACCCGTGAGCCCAGGGAACGCCGCCGCAAATCCTTCGGCGATTCGGAGCGTTAACCTGCTCACGCTCAAGCCCACACGGAATACGATCGATCCGACTATGGCCGCGCAATTGGCGCGCACTCAAGTGCCTAACAACTATGACATCGGCGACGGTTTGAATACGGGCGGCTTTCGTTTCAATGCGTTTCGCGGCGCACCCCGCGACATATATAGCTTTCGCGGGGATCATCACTTCAGCGACAAGTATTCCCTCGAATTCAATCATTCGTACGGTAACGATTTCCAAATTGGCGACCTGACAAATAACCGTCTCCAGCAATTCCCTGACGAAGTTGGCGTCGATCGGAAGTTGCGCGGCCGCAGCATTTCAACCGCCCTCGTGGCTGCGTTCAATCCGAAACTGATCAATGAGTTTCGTTTCGGCTTTCAAAACTCGGAACTCGCTTTCACAAATACATACTTTGGCGCCTCGCCCGCATTCCTGACGTTGAATACGATCGACAACCCCTTTCAAACCAGAACGCCGACGGCACACATCGCGCCGGTTTACCAGTACATCGACAATTTGACCTGGACACGCAGTAATCACATCTTCAAAACAGGCGTTGACCTGCGTCATGTTACAGGCCGTATTTACGATTTTGTGGGACGATTTTGTGGGTACTATGCCAAGCGCTGACTTCAGTGCCACGACGAACAATCCGGGACTGGCAGCGTCGAACTTCCCTGGCATCAGTACTTCCACAGCAAACCCCGCCAGCGTTAGTTTCGCTTCCAGCCTCTTGAATAATCTGAACGGCGCCGTAGGTTCAATCACGCAAACCTTCAATGCGGCCAGCCGGACCAGTGGGTTAGTGTCGGGCGAGCCTTATCGGCGCGAGTATCGCACCAGCGAGTACGATGCTTACCTGCAGGATACCTGGCGTCCACGCCAAAATTTGACGCTCAATCTGGGTCTGCGCTACGAATACACGACCGTACCGCGCGAGGCTAATGGACTGGTTACTTTGCCGGTCGGCGGAAAGCAAGGAATCTTTGGCCCAACCGCTCCCGAAAATCTCTTTGTTCCCGGCGGTACGCTTGCGCCGCGCTCGACAATCGATCTTACGACCCCCGACTCGCTGTTTTTCAAGCCCGATAAGAATAACTTCTCACCTGTCTTGAGTTTTGCTTACAGCCCGGGGCACTCAGCCAAGACGTCGATTCGCGGTGGCTATCGACTCAGCTACCTCCGTGAGGACTTCGACTTCTTTGACAATATCGTCAGCCTCAATCCCGGCTTGTTTGCCACCAACACGGTAACGGTCAATAACTTCTTGAAGAACGGACTGCCTCCGGTGCCGGCGCCACCTCTAACATTGCCGATCAGCCTGCAAACTCTGTTTCAGCAGAGCAGCACCACGGACCTCGCCGGCTTCAACCCCGATTTGCGCACACCTTACACACAGGAATTTACACTTTCTTTTCAACGCGAGATTGCCAGGGACACGGCACTCGAGATTCGTTATGTGGGAAACAAGAGTCACAACCTGATCCGCGTAACAGATATCAATCAAGTAAATGTTTTCGCCCGCGATTCAGTGACTGGCTTCGCTTTCAACGCGACCGTGCCTGGTAGTCAGCATGTTCCACTGTTCGAGCGCATCTTCACCGGCGCGGGTGCCTCGTCAACTTCGAATGCTACTTTTGTCGCGGCTGTCTCCTCCGGGGAAGCTGGTGAGTTAGCCGACCTTATTTCGCGACAACTGGTGGGCGGTATACGCGGCGGGCTGCTCTTTAATTCAGGCTTGCCGATTAATTTCTTCCGCCCAAACCCTGATGTGCGCGCCGCCTGGTACGCCGACAATGGCGCGCGCGCAAGTTACAGCGCCCTGCAGGTCGAAGTGCGCCGCCGCTTTGCCCGGGGTCTCGGACTCCAGGCAAACTATACTTTCGGAAAAGAGCTTTCAGACTTTACCGGCTCGACCAACAACCAACGCTCGTTCATAGACCTGCGCAATCCGGGTTATGACTACCAATCGCAGAGTCCCTATCATCAGTTCAAGGCAAATGCGATCTACGAAGTACCGTTCGGCAAAGGGCAGAAATATTTCAACAAAGGTGTGTTGAGCCAGGTTCTGGGAGGCATTCAACTCGGAACGATTGTGCGGTTAAGAAGCGGCGAGCCACTCACCATTTCAACAATACGGTTGATTTGGTGGGAATCAGCCTCGATCAACTGCGCGCTGCCTCGGGCCCGCGCACCCTCAATGGCCGTATTTACTATATCGATCCGGCGATGGTGACGAGCTTTGCCAACCCGGCCCCCGGGACGCTAGGCAGCCTGCCGCACGGCGCTCTTACCGGTCCGACCTTCTTCCGCGCTGACCTTAGCGTGCTCAAGCGCACGCGCTTGACCGAGCATCAGAACATCGAGTTCCGCGCAGAGTTTTTCAACGTCTTCAATACAGTAAACTTCGAGAACCCCAATCTCAACATCAACGATCCAAACTTCGGCGTGATTACCGCAATTCGTGCCGAACCGCGCGTGATTCAGTTTGCGCTGCGTTACAACTTCTAAAGCAATAAGGACAAGGGTATGTCAATCATTAAGCGCAATCGGCCAAAGAAGGCCGGCTGGCGAGCCACTGCCGGCATGCTGCTCTGGGTTCTACTGGTGATTGTTAATGCTGCGGCACAGCCAAGTCGTGCATTCCCGCGAATCGCGAGTGGACCAATCTACCGACTTGCCGGACGTCACGCTTTTACCGTCACTCACGTCCGCAAGAATGTCGTCATCAACTGGCAGGTGGATCGCGAAGAGACGCCTGAGGGCGGCGGTACCTCGACAATTATCAAAAGCATTGCCACAGCTCAGGGTGCAGATACATCTTTCGACCTCCCTAAGATTTCGGGAAGAGAAACTGTCTACTACATTCATGCATACGGGCCTGGCTTTAGCGATACACAACGAGTGCAAGTGTTTGCGCCTAGTGCTCCCTTTTCGATCATGTACAAGAGTCGAGACAATCCGGACGTGCAAACGTACATCTGCGTGCCTCCGACGTTGAGTCCGGCAACAAAGATTGTCGTAGTGATGGCGGGTCAGCAACGCGATGCTGATGCTTATCTTGATTCATGGATTGCTTGGGCATCGCGCAATGACTACATCGTCCTCGCGCCTCAATTTGATGAAGCGCATTGGCCCGGTTCGCGCGGTTACATGTTGGGAAATGTTTTCACGGGCGAAGACGGCGCCGGCAGAAAGAACCCGGAGTCGCGGTGGTCGTTCACCATTATCGAAGGGATTCATCAAACCGTGCGCAACGGGTTCGGAGTTTCCGATAAGCTTTATGATTTGTTTGGCCATTCTGCGGGTGCCCAGTTCGTACACCGCTTCCTGTTGTTCAAGCCAAATGCGCGCGTGCGGAATGCGATTGCCGCGAATGCCGGCTGGTATACCGTGCCCGATCGCGGCATTCCCTTCTCGTACGGCTTGAAGCATCCGCTCCTGCCGCTCACTCAGCGCGATCTGATCTCGTGGACAGACAAAAATCTCATCATCTTGCGCGGTACAGCCGACATCAACTCCGATCACAACTTGCGAGTCACACCGGAAGCCAATGCGCAGGGAAAGAACCGTTACGAGCGGGCCGCTTACATGATCGAGAAGGCTCGGTCAGTCAATGCGCATACGCGCTGGGAACTGATCGATGTCCCGGGCGCCGATCATGATCAGAAGAAGATGGCGCCTACTGCACAGGAACTGCTCCGTAAATACTCGAGTAAGGCCGGCGAGCAAGGTGGGACGAAACCAAGAGCGCGAACAACACAATGAGGGTCGCCATTAGCCAAGCAGAACGCAAGCCAATTTATTCGCACTTGTATTTTCAGGTGCTGGTCGCCATAGCCGCGGGCATTGTTC
>WNFK01238336.1_pt1 | contig 10146 bp, 9 predicted proteins | sample 5400281 | NCBI WGS metagenome assembly WNFK01 (sample SAMN13153350, study PRJNA577476) | soil metagenome | isolation source: 20 cm soil on Douglas fir-dominated hillslope | place: USA:California | collected 2013-09-17
CGTCGGCCTGCATGGGGTGGTCCATCGTTTCGCGCCGGACGCCGGCCTGCCAGTACGGATCGCGGGCGGAGTTCGCCATCATCGTCGAGCGCCATGTGGCGCCAATCGACACGTCCTCGCCGCTCGGCGTCGTCAGCACGTTGTGGCACGCCACGCAGTTTTCAGACGGCGTGAACAGCGACTCGGGATGCGAGTTCGCGGGGACCGGGCGTGCGCCGGGCAGCGGCGGAGTGTTGCCGTGTCCCGGCGGCGGGGCCTGTTGCGCGCCCGGAACCGCGACGAGCAACGCCAGCAGCCAGATGACCGTCGCGAGCGGGAGCAGCCGGGTCATCGCATCACTCGCTTAGTGCCAGTACTGGAACAGGCCGCCGTCGAACCAGTCCCAGAGGAAGTAGGTGAGGAACTCCGGATGCCGCCCGTCACGCTGCGTCGCGGGAACGCTCACGCCGACGCTGATGAGGATGTGCTGGAGCTTGCTCAGCGAGACCTGCATCTGCGGAACGACATCGACAACCGAGGAGGCGCCCTTGTTCTTCGACCAGATCACCTCCGTCATCGGCGTCCACGAACGGCCGAAGCCGTGATCCTGCGCGTAGGCGTAGCCCCACGCCTGCCGCAGGTAGGTCGAGTTCTCGACGTTGGTGCGGTTGCTCGACGCCATGTAGCCGCCGTGCAACTGCACGAATCCATTCGCGCCAAGCCCCTTCGCGAACATCGCGAACGGCTCCCAGACGGTTGCCCCTTCGCCGACGCCGATCTCGTCCTTGCCCGTGGGCAGCGTGACCGCGCCGCCGGCGGCGAAGATCGCCGCGTGATCCAGGCTTGCCCAGAACGCCCGGCGCAGCGCGAACTCGATGTCGCCGAGGCCCTTCGCCCACGCGCCGGATGGCGACGTCTGCTCGAATGCGATCGGGATCGTGATTTCGTACTGGCTGCGCTCCTTGATGCGGTGCTCGTAGACGAGATCGTTGCCGACCGCCTTCGATCCTCGCGCCGTGATGCCGGTCGTCCAGACCGCCTCGCTCTCGGGGAACGCCTTCTCGGTGAAGAACGCGCGCGGGAAGTTGAGATCCCCGCGCGGCCATTTCGGATCGTCACAGAGCGTCCACAGGTACTTGACGACCGACTCGATCTGGTCGTCGGACAACGCGTCGGCGAAGGCCGGCATGTGGTGATCGAGGCCGCGAATCGGCCCACCGCGATGCACGACGGAGTTCCAGTCGCCGAACGGCTCGGGGGTGTTGGTCGGACAGTCCGTGAAGTCGGGCAGAGGCGCGTCGAAGCCGATGACGCTTTGCGGCGAGCCCTTCCCGTCGGGGCCGTGGCACGTCGCGCAGTTGTTCTTGAAGAGGTATTCGCCGTCGGCATCCGGCGGCAGCGCGTTGGCCAGCGATGTTGGCGGCGTCGTCGGGTCCTGCGCCGCGCGCACCGAGATGACGCCGGCGACGCTGACGTAGAGAACTGCCGCGACGGCGACGGAGGCAAGACCCTTCGACGACATCGCTACTTCTGAACGGGCACGAAGACGTACTGCTCCAGCCGCGCCAGCTCGGTGTTGTCCACGTACTTGCCGATTTCGCGGTGGAACTGCGCCAGCGCCATGTACGGGCGGTACTCCTTGAACTCGCGGAGCATCCGGTTGCCGATGCCGGGGATCAGCAGGATCTCCTCGTCGGTCGCGGTGTTCAGGTTGATCGGCACGAAGAGCTTCCCGTACAGCTCCGTGCGCTGTTCCTTCGTCAGCGCGCTGAGCGTGGCGTCAAGATCCTTGATGCTCTTGAACGGCCGCTTCGCGAGGACCGCCTTCGCGAGCGCGGCGTTCATATGCGGAAGCTTTGCCAGATTCGCTTCGGTGACGAGGTTGGCGTCGACGATCGTGACGGGCTTGCCGACCTGCGCGTGCGCGACGCGTGCCGCGCCGGCGACCGTTAACGCCAGGGCGAGTGCTGCAGCCATCTGTTTCATACGGTTGTCTCCTGGCGGGAGTGCCCGCCATCTGCCGAGGGATGCCGGTAGGCGTGCGCGAGCCCGACAAGGCCCAGCAGCACCATCGATCCGGGGGCGAGCACCGGCGTCGCCCCCGCAACTGTTTTACGAATGAACGTCCATCCGCGTTCACTCGGGTTCAGCTCGCGCTGGAATTCGACGTTTCCGTCATAGTGCAGGCCGACGCCAACGACGCCGAGCCCGATGAAGGCCAGCATCAGCGCCTGCAGCGTCCGGACGCTTGCGACGCCCGGTGACGAGGCGTGCCAGATCAGGACGGGAACGGCGGCGACGAGACACACCAGCGGGATCCATTGCGCCGGCTTGTCGATGTGCCGAAGCAGGATCAGCTCGCAGGTCGTGCCGATCACGCCGACGGCAAGCGCGGCGAGCAGCAGCTTTCTGATCGTGGCGAGAGTCTCCGACTCCCGCGAGGAACCATCAACCATGAGATAGGCGAACGACGGCGCTCACAGTAGCGCAAAGATGCGCGCAACCGAAAGCTTGCGAGCGAGTCTCAGAATCAGTCTTATCTCAGCGAAGCACCGCGCCGGCGATCGACGGATCCCCGTCGTTGGGCGCGGGCGTGACGCCGAGGATCTGTGCGACCAGGCCGTAGATGCTGACGTTCTCGAACGGCTCGACGGTCACGCCGCGCTTGAACGCGGGACCCGCGGCGACGAAGATCGCGCGCATCGACATCAGCTGCGGATCGTAGCCGTGCGCGCCGCGCTGGCCTCCGATCGTCCGCGCGGCGATGTTGGCGACCGACACGCGCCGCAGCACCTGCCATCCTTCGTCCGCGACGCCGAGAATCGGCGGCACGCGCGGATGATCACGATAGTGCCAGCGCTCCGGCGTGTCCGCTCGCTTGAAGATCTTCAGGTGAGGGTTGGCGCCCGCAAGGCGCGCATAGACCGCGTCCTCCTTCCCGGCCTTCGGAAACAGGCTGAGGGTCGGATTGATATCGGCGATGGTGACGTCATCGAGAGAGATGTAGTCGTCGACGACGACGATGCGCTTGTCGTCCACCGCGGCCATCCCGTGATCCGACACGACGACGATGTTGACGCGGTCCAGGATGCCGCGCCGCGTGAGGCCATCCACCAGCCGTCCGAGATATCCGTCGACACGGACGATCGCGTCACGAACATCCTTCGAGTCAGGACCACGGTCGTGTCCGGCGGTGTCGGTATCCTCGAAATACAGCGTCAACAGCCGCGGGCGCAGCGCGGTCGGCTGGTCCAGCCAGGCAAGGACCTGATCGACGCGCGCGTTCCCCGGCTTGCTCTCGTTGTAGGCCTCCCAGTAGCGCGGCATCACGCCGTCATGAGGGGCTTCCGAACCGGGCCAGAACATCGTTGCCGACGGTACGCCCGATCGCTCCACGAGCGTCCAGATGGGCGTGCCGCCCCACCACATCGGATCGCGGACCTCTGCCGCCTTCGCGGGCGCGAAGAGGCGGCCAGTCGGCGGGTCGAAGATGTTGTTCGCGACGATGCCGTGGTGGCCGGGGTAGAGGCCGGTGACGATCGAGTAGTGGTTCGGAAAGGTCTTGGACGGAAATTCGGGAATCAGGTTTCGCGCATGGACGCCGCGCGTCATCAGGCGGCGAAGGTGTGGCGTCGGCGCCTTCGAGGTGTAGTCCCAGCGGAAGCCGTCGAAGGAGATCAGGATGACGGTCGGCTGCAGGTCGGCGAACGGATCGCGTTGCGCGATCGCGATGACGGCGCTCAGCGCCAGCGCGACGAGCGTTGCGACAAGAGGACCGCGGCCAGGGGCCATCCGAAGATTATAGGAGTCGGAGTCGCCTACAGGCCGTACGCGACTCGGAGTCCGTGGTGGGTCGTCGGCGACTCCGAGTGCGGTGGCGGACCGACTCAAGGTTGCGGTTCCTGCGCGGTTGGCGTCGGCACGAGGTTGCAAAATCCGCTTGTCACGGCTTCCCCCGCCTCAATTTCACGAGCAAAACAGCTCGGCCTTCGCCTTGCGATCCAAGTGAGGCATGTCGTACCGAAAACGTACTGTCGTCGACGGCCTCACGCTCCATGTCACAACCCGGGGCAACAACAAGACCGCGACCTTCCGTTCCGAATCCGACTACGAGAGCTTCCTCTGGTGTCTTCGGTTCGCCACGGTGAAGTACAAGCTGCAGATCCACGCCTACGCATTGATGTCGAACCACGTCCACTTGATGATGACGCCTGAAACGTCGACGGGTTTGTCTCGAGGAATGCAAAGCCTGGGACGGCGATACGTGCGGTACTTCAACGATCGATACAACCGGACGGGCACGTTGTGGGAGGGACGGTTCCGCTCCGCGGTCATTCTCAACGAGCGCCACTGGTTGACCTGCCTGCGCTATGTGGAAATGAATCCGGTACGTGCGGGACTCGTCGAAATGCCGGAAGCTTACCGCTGGTCAAGTTACCGCGCGCACGCGTTCGGAGCCGGTGATCCAGTCGTCGCTCCACACGTCGTCTATGACGCGTTGGCGATCACGTCCGACCGCCGCCAGGAGGCGTGGAGACAAATGTGCGCGCAGGACGTCCAGGTCGAGCAGCTCGACGCCTTACGCAAATCAATCGCGGAGGGCATTGTCATCGGCGAACCGTTCGACGCGGTCGAGGCGTGGACGACCGCCCCATCACCGGGGTCTGACCCCCGTACGACACGTCACCGGGGTCAGACCCCGACACAACTCATGATCGGGGTCTGACCCCATTACAATCTCAACGTGCGGCGTGGCGTGCTTGCGACTCTCCTCCTCTGCGCCGGCGGCCTCGCGGCGGCGCAGTCCGCCCCCCGTCGGCCTCTCGCCATCGTCGCGGAACTCGATGGCATCATCCACCCCGTCTCCGCCGAGTACCTGAAGGGCATCATCGACCAGGCGGACGCCGCCGCCGCGGACGTCGTCGTCATCGTCCTGCGGACGCCCGGAGGCCTGCTCGATTCCACGCGCGATATCGTCACGCGCATGATCACCTCGCGCGCGCCGGTCGTCGTCTTCGTCGGACCTGCAGGCGGCCGGGCGGCCTCCGCCGGCTTCATCATCACGCTCGCCGCGGATGTCGCCGTCATGGCGCCGGGCACGCACATCGGCGCGGCGCACCCGGTGTCGGGCAGCGGCCAGGCCATGGACGACGTGACGTCGCAGAAAGCGGCATCGGATACCGCGGCCTACGCGAGGACGCTCGCGGAAGCGCGCAACAGAAACGTGATGCTCGCCGCGGCAGCTGTGCTCGAAAGCCGCGCGTTCACCGATCTCGAAGCGCTGCAGGCCACGCCACCGCTGATCGACTTCACCGCGAACGACGTTGACGACCTGCTGCGCCAGCTTGACGGCCGCGCCGTCAAGCGATTCGACGGCCGGACCACCGTGATCCACACGAAGGACATCGAAATCCGGCGCGTGGAGATGACGCGCCGACAGCGATTCCTCAGCGCGATCGCGCATCCCGAGGTCGCCTACCTGCTGATGACGCTCGGCATGATCGGCCTGACCGTCGAGCTCTGGAACCCCGGCGCCGTGCTGCCCGGCGTCGCCGGCGCGCTCAGCCTGCTGCTCGCGTTTTTCGCGCTGCAGATCCTGCCGATGAACACCGCCGGCATCCTCCTCGTGCTGCTCGGCATCGGCCTTCTCGTGCTGGAGCTCAAAGTGCCGAGCGGGGTGCTCGGCGTTGGCGGAACCATCGCGCTGATCATCGGCTCCGTGATGATGACCGACACGGTCCCGGGCGTCACGGTGGGCCTTCGCTTCATCATTCCAGCGGCGCTCGCGTTCGCCTTCATCTTCCTGTTCCTGGGCCGCCTCGCGCTCAACGCGCAGCGGCGTCTGCCAGTGACGGGCAAGGAAGGCCTCATCGGCGCCGAAGCACGCGCGCGCGACCCGATCGCGCCCGACACCACCGGCTATGTTCTCGTGCACGGAGAATCGTGGCGAGCGACAAGCCGTGTACCCGTCTCCCCTGGAGACCCCGTCCGAGTCCTCGACGTGAATGGACTCACGCTTGTCGTGGAACCGCTGCGCGCGTCCACGAGTCACGGAGAATCGTCATGATGAATTTGCCGGCGCTGATTCTCGGCGTCGTGATCGTGTTCTACCTGCTGACGTCGATTCAAATCCTCGCGGAGTACGAGCGCGGCGTGATCTTCCGCCTCGGGAAGCTCCTGCCGCAGCCGAAAGGACCTGGCGTCATCCTCGTCTTCCGGCCAATCGATCGCATCGTCCGCATCAGCCTCCGCACGATCGTCCACGACGTGCCGCCGCAGGACGTCATCACGCGCGACAACGTCTCGGTCAAGGTGAGCGCGGTCGTCTACTTCCGCGTGATCGAACCGCGCAAGGCCGTGGTCGAAGTGGAGAACTACCTGTATGCCACGTCGCAGCTCTCTCAGACGACCCTCCGCAGCGTGCTCGGCACAGCAGAGCTCGACGATCTGTTGTCGCAGCGCGATCGGTTGAACCAGCAGCTGACGCATATCCTGGACACCGAGACGGAACCGTGGGGCATCAAGGTCTCGGCGGTCGAAGTGAAGAACGTGGACCTGCCGCAGGAGATGCAGCGCGCAATGGCGCGCCAGGCGGAAGCGGAGCGCGAGAAGCGCGCGAAGATCATCCATGCGGACGGCGAGCTGCAGGCGTCGGAAAAGCTGGCGCAGGCAGCGGCTGTCATCGACCGCGAGCCCGCGGCGATGACGCTGCGCTACCTGCAGACGCTGACCGAAATCGCGTCAGAACAGAACTCGACGATCCTCTTCCCCGTGCCGCTCGAGTTGATGCGACTGCTCCGCGGACCCGACGACCGCAAGTAGCTAGTCGGGCGTCACCAGCGCGTCAAATCCAGGCCGCAGGAACGCGCGCGCCCGTGGAAGCCGGCGCTCCACGGCCGCGCGCAGCGCGGCCAGTTGATCGGCCAGCGCTCGCGCGCCGCCGCACGACGGATACCACTGATCGATCGCCCGCCACGCGCCTTCCGATCGATCGATGCACGTCAGCGCGAGCTTCGCCGATCCGTTGTAGTCGTTCTGGATCGGGTCGCTCCACCTCGCGCCGCGCTCTTCCTCGAAGCCATCGATGGCCCGGCCAAGCTTCACATAGATCAGAAAGGAGTCGTGACGCACGATCTCGACGGCGTCGAGAATTCGCGCGAGCTCGCTGAGAGAAATCTCCTCGACGTCCTCCACCTCGGCGCGCCGGGCGAGCGCGTCGGCGTGCGCGCGCATCCCGCCGGTCTCGACGTCGAACCACGCACGAGCGAGCTCGAAATAGGCCTGGGCCTCGCGAAGAATCGGATCGTGCGTGCGGCGGTGCTCGCGCCGCGCTTCCTGCTTCCTGCACTCGGCCTCGACCTCCGGGTCAGCCTCGCCAAGGTCGTTGAGCAGTTCCTCGGCGCTGAACGTCGAGCGCCGCGCAACAATCGTCCTCACCTGGTCGAATCGATCCTTCAGGTGATCGACCAGCGAATCCTCGACGGCCTCCTTCGACTCCAGGGGCTGCGACATGTTGACGACGCACCGGTTGGCGAAGCCGCACCTGTCGCACCACCCGTCGCAGTAGTTGTGAACGCCGACAATGTTGCCGGGCGCCAGCTGCTGCATCAGGAACAGATCCTCGTCGTCTTGATTCATGCCGGCACGGTGGAGCAAACGAATGGCCGTGCCAAATCTCTAAGAAAATCGCGTCGCACCCCCTTCGGCGTTGCAGGATCTGCGTACCCGCGCTGGCCCGAAGTACGCGGATTCTGCAACCGGGCAAACGCCATGCATACGGCCCCCCGTGCCTGAGTTTCACGCCGAACCGTATCTCCATCTCGCCGGACTCTCACACAAGTCCGCGCTGATCGCCTGGGGCGCGTTCTACTTCAGGACGAAGAGTCGTGGACGGGGCGCTCCAGACAGCGCGCCGTCGTGGAAGCTCGTGGAGGACCGCGACCTGCGGCACGTGCACCCGCCGCGCCGCGAAACCATCGGCGCGCGCTCGGACCCGTACGGTCCCGCGCGCGTGAACGTGTACGACACCTCCGGCGCGCTCGTGAGCACGACGTTCACGGAGACGACGAACTTCTGCTGGGTGACGGGACTGTCGCCCAACACCGAGTACCGCTACGAGGTGCTCGTGAAGGACGAGCCGTGGGGAACGGACGAACGGTGGGACTGGGTGCGCGGCAGCGAGCAGGGGCTGATGCAGCGCGGAGGCCGGTACATCAATCGCTTCTGCACGCATCCCGATCCCGTGGCCGAACCCGCAGGCTCGTTCAGCTTCATGGTCATCGGCGACTACGGGACCGGCATCCTGCGCTCGACGCCGACGCGGCGTCAGTACGAGGTCGCGCAGGCCATGCAGCGCGCCTTCGAGTTGCACGACGTCCGCGCCATCATCACGACCGGCGACAACATCTACGCCGGCCATCGCATCCTCGGCATGCCGATTGGCGCCACCGGCGACGAGGACGATGACTGGTTCTTCACGTTCTTCCAGCCGTATCGCTACATCGTCAACCGCGTTCCCGTGCATCCGTGCATCGGCAATCACGACACGTCGGAGACGGAGGATCGCGACGACCGCGAGCAGCTCCTCGACAACCTGTATCTCCGCGAGCGGATCGCGAGCGATGAAGCGTCCGGCCGTGCATCGGTGGATCCGGGACTCTTCTATCGCTTCAGGTACGGCCGCGACGTGGAATTTGGCTGCATCGACACGTCGAAGGAAGACTTCTTCCGCGGCAAGCGGCTCTACGAATACCCGAAGCACTGGGAATGGGTGGAGCAGGCGCTCGCGCCGGACCCGGCGGCGCGATGGAAGTTCATCTTCTGCCATCACCCGCCGTTCTGCGCGGGGCCGAACCACCACAACACCGACCGCATGGAGATGCTGCTGCCGCTGTTTGCGCGCGCGGGCGTGCGCGTCGTGTTCAGCGGGCACGAGCACAACTTCCAGCACTCACGTCACAACGGCATCGACTACCTCGTCACTGGCGCGGGCAGCAAGCTCGATAAGCGCAGGCCGGAGCGCTTCGCCGAAGCGCACACTGTGACGTGGTCGAACTACGCGCACTTCCTGCTCGTGCGGATCGAGGGAAAGACGATGACCGTGCGCGTGATCGGCGAGCTCGACGCCGCGGGATCAGGCCCAACGGCCGGTCCGTCCTCTGACGGGCTGCGCGACGTGCCGCGCTTCACACCGTCAGGGGAGGAGGTTACCGGGCCGATCGTGCTGCAGCTCTGAAAAGATCGTCGGCGGAGCTGAGCACGGTCCACCGCAGCCGCTCCGGATACTGCAGCTCCTTCGCGAGGAAGTCGTGCACCATCGCGGCCGCGCGCGGTGAGCGGTGTCCCCACAGCATGCTGCCGGTCCACGCGCCGGGAAAGAAGATGTCGCCGGTGCGCTGAATGTCGGCAAGCAGCTCGAGCCCGGGCGTGATGAACCGCTCGCCGTCGGCCGCGCGCAACGGATGATTCAGGTACGCCAGCGATTCGGCAACCCAGGGCTCGCGGCGCCGGTTCTCGAGCTGGCGGAACCGCTCGAACGCCGACGCGCGCACCTGCGGATCGGCCGAGAGCGCGGGCATGACGAAGGCGAAGCGTGCCTTTCGATCCGGGTTCTGCGTCCGATCGAGCTGCACCTGAAGGATCTGCTGCCATCCCGGCACCTCGCGCACCGCGAGCTCCATCGCCATGACGATCTCGTCGGTCTCGACAAAGGGAAGGCCGGGAATCTTCTCGTCGCGACGCCAGACGCGCGCGAGCCACGCCACACCATCGGGCGTCAGCACATCGTCGCGAAACGCGCTGAACCACGCGGACTTCAGGCTTGTCGTCGCCGCGCGCGCGATCCCCGCGCGAAGCGCCGCCTCGAGCGCCGGGGCGCGCGCGAGGCGCTCTTCCTTCGGCAGATAGCGCCAGAACGCGCGGCTCACGTACGCGAGCACGCGCTGCGTGTTCTGCTCGTCGCTCTCGTCGGGCAGCGCGCGGATGGCCGCGTCGATGAACGCGCCGGGCGCGATGCGGTCCTCGAGGACGTTGTCCCAGAGCGTCACCCACGCCGCGCCGCGCGTGAGCGCGTCGCCGACGCGCGGCATGTTCGCCAGCAGGTAACGCGCGCTGTCGTCGTCAAGCAGGAACAGGCCATAGCCAAGCCCCGCGCCGTTGGGCAGCACG
>WNFK01053519.1_pt1 | contig 10141 bp, 10 predicted proteins | sample 5400281 | NCBI WGS metagenome assembly WNFK01 (sample SAMN13153350, study PRJNA577476) | soil metagenome | isolation source: 20 cm soil on Douglas fir-dominated hillslope | place: USA:California | collected 2013-09-17
CATAGGCTTTGACGATGGTGTTCTTGGTCGAGAGATAAAGCGGAAACTTGCGATTGAGCGCGTAATTCATCGAGGCGCGCGCAAAATCGATGATCGATTGATCGAGATTGTACATGCTCATCGCGACGCCGCCGCCCGGGAAGTCGAAGACCTCGCGTTCGATCTTCTTGCCGTCCGTGCCCACGAAAGTCATCGTCAGCTTGCCCGGGCCCGGCACCACGAAATCGGTCGCGCGGTACTGATCGCCGAAGGCATGGCGGCCGATCACGATGGGCTTGGTCCAGCCCGGAATCAGCCGCGGCACGTTCTTGCAGATGATCGGCTCGCGGAAGATCGTGCCGCCCAGGATGTTGCGGATGGTGCCGTTGGGCGATTTCCACATCTGCTTGAGGCCGAATTCCTTCACCCGTCCTTCATCCGGCGTGATGGTGGCGCATTTGACGCCGACGCCATGGCGTTTGATCGCCTCCGCCGCGTCGATCGTGATTTGGTCGCCCGTTTCGTCCCGTTTCTCGATGCCGAGGTCGTAATATTCGAGGCCGATGTCGAGATAGGCGGGTCATCTCGTCGCCGTCGAGCTCGACGACGGGATTGGCGACTTTGATTTTGGCCATGAATTTTGTCCCTGCAGGCGTGCTTAAATAGAATGGCGGGCTCTCTTAACCATTGAACCACACGCCGTCAAAGGAAGTGTTACCGCGCTCGATGCCGAATTCGACACCCGCTCCCGCGATCATCCTTTCCGAGCCGCAGCTCGGCGAGAATATCGGCGCTTGCGCCCGCGCCATGGCGAATTTCGGACTTTCCGATCTGCGCCTGGTCAAGCCTCGAGACGGTTGGCCCAACGAAAAGGCCGAGGCCATGGCTGCGGGTGCCGCCGATCTCGTTGCGAAAGCCAAAATTTACGACAGCGTCAGGGAAGCGATTAAGGGGCTGCAACTCGTCTTCGCCGCGACGACGCGCGACCGCACCATGGCAAAACCCGTGCTCACTCCCGCCGAGGCGGCAAGGCGCTTGCGGGAGGCCGAGAGCCGGGGTGTCAAAACCGGGCTCCTTCTCGGCAATGAGCGCGCCGGCCTCACCAATGACGAGGTCGCGCTCGCGGACTGCATCGTGACCATTCCGACCGCAAGCTTCTCCTCGCTCAATCTCGGCCAGGCCGTGCTCGTGCTCGGCTACGAGTGGTTCAAATCTGCCGATCCAACAGCGGCGGAGCGCATCGACCATGGCGGCCAAGCACCGGCGGCTCGTGAAGAGCTGATCCTGCTGTTCGAGCATCTGGAAGAAGAGCTGGAAAAAAGCGGGTTCCTATTCCCGCCCGGCAACCGCCCGGACCTTGAGGGGCGTCATCGTGGCCCTGACGAAGGGCAAGCGCCGGCGCAATCCGCACGATCCAACCGGAGGTTAAGGCTCGGTTTGACAGGGTAAAAGCCATGGCTATAGTGCGCCGCCTTTGGCGGGGGGAAGCCCCGCCGGACTCTTTGACGGAAACAGCATGACGAAACGCGCCACCGCGAAATTCAAGCTTGATCGCCGCATGGGCGAGAACATTTGGGGCCGCAACAAGAGCCCAGTGAGCAAACGGGCTTACGGCCCCGGCCAGCATGGCCAGCGCAAATCGCGCAAGCTTTCCGACTACGGCACCCAGCTTCACGCCAAGCAGAAGCTGAAAGGCTATTACGCCAACATCACCGAGCGTCAGTTCCGTCGTTATTACGCGGAAGCCTCGCGCAAAACGGGCGACACCGGCGAGCACATGATCGGGCTCTTGGAGCGCCGCCTCGATGCGGTGATCTTTCGCGCCAAATTCGTACCGACACCCTTCGCCGCGCGCCAGCTCGTCAGCCACGGCCACGTGTCTGTGAACGGCAAACGGGTCACGATTGCGTCCTATCTGGTGAAGGAAGGGGACGCGATCGAATTGCGCGCCAAAGCGAAGGATATGGCGTTGGTTCTCGAAGCGGTAAAGAGCCCCGAACGCGAAGTGCCCGATTATATCGATGTCGACCACGGCAAGATGACGGCGAAATTCCTGCGCACGCCGAAGCTTTCGGACGTGCCCTATGCCGTGCAGATGCAGCCCAGCCTGGTCGTGGAATTCTACTCGCGCTGATCCGACTCTTCACCATGGTCCGGCTCGACCCGACCACCCAGCCCGCGCGTGTCCACGCGCGGAAAAAGAGTATGCGTGATCCGCTTAGATCAAAACCGCTTACGCGTTCTGCAGCGTGATGCCGCGCTCGGTCAGATAGGTGTCGAGCTCGCCCTGCTCGAACATCTCCTTGATGATGTCGCAGCCGCCGACGAATTCGCCCTTCACGTAGAGCTGGGGAATGGTCGGCCAGTTGGAAAATTCCTTGATGCCCTGGCGGACTTCCGGGTCTTTCAGCACGTCCACGGCTTTGAATTTCACGCCAAGCTCGGAAAGAATCTGAACCACCGCGGCGGAGAAGCCGCATTGCGGGAACACGGGTGTCCCTTTCATGAACAGCAACACATCGTTTTCCGCGATGTCCTTGGCAATCTGGTCGTGTGCGGGAGTGCTCATAGGGTGATGTCCTTTCGGAGCTTTAGCTAAGGTCGGCGAGGCCCGTCGTCAAGGCGGGGCTAATCCTTGACCGCGGTTTGCAGCGACAGCGCATGCAGTTGGCCGCCGACGCGGCCTGAAAGCGCGTCGTAAACCATCTTATGCTGTTGAACGCGCGTTTTGCCCTTGAACGCGGTGGACACCACCATCGCCGCATAATGGTCACCGTCGCCGGCAAGATCGGTGATCGTCACTTCCGCGTCGGGCAGGGCGGCGCGAATGGCCTTCTCGATTTCCATGGCTGACATGCTCATGTTCGACAATGTAGTGCGCCGCACCGGCTCGGGAAAGAGCCCGCAACGCGGCAAGACGCCTTGCCGCGTTAAAAGCGCTTAAGCCGAAACCGCTGCGTGTGGGCGAGCGAAAGCCGGCGATCCACAGGCACGAGCGAGCGGCATCGGCGCCCCGATGAGCGGCCCTGAAATGAAACGAATGCCTTTTCGCTTTAGGAGCGAGAGTTCAGCGGCCGAAGCCACATTGTCGACATGAGCGACGGCATTTTGCTCCGCGCAAATGCGTGACAGCTTCCCCGCTTCTTCGGCGAGGGCCGCGCGATTGACGGGCACACTCAGTCCGAATCCGGTCACGCCCAAGACGCCCGTACGCGAAAAATCGAAGTTCGTGCTCGGGAGATGGACGAAAAGTCCTCGCACGTGCTGATGCAACGCACGGCTCCACTGCGTCACTTGCGAAAGATTGGAGCCCGCATCCAAACCGACGATGCGCGGCGTAATCAGCGCGAGCAAGCTTGGCTCGATCTGGCTGAGCACGTCGAGATAGGCATTTCGCGTTTTCGACCAGGACAGCGTTTCAACATGCACGGGCGCGCTGATGAGCGCAATCGGCCCGCGCGAAAGGATGCGGCGTGCACCGCGCAGGGCCCACGCGAGAACCGCGATGTCGAGCTTGCTTTGCGCCGAAGCAAGCATCAGCGCATCTGCAGCCACGCGAGGTCCTTCCATTCTTCGCCTGTGAATTCCGCCCAGTCCCAGACCGAACGCGGTAATTCGCCCCTTTTTGCTGTCCCAGATCGGCGAATAAGGGACATTGTCGTGCTCTTCGGCGCCCGACAGCAAATGATCGACGAACAGCGCGTTCAGCTCTTCGGCAAATTGCTCGCCTTCGCCATCGAGACGGCCCTGCGTGACGGGACGAGACGGCTTCGAACCCGGCCGCACGAAAGCGCGGGGCGAGGCGGGGGAAATTCCAAGCTCGACTGCCAGATCCTTGAGCGAACGCGGCCGGCAAAATCTGTCGGTCTCTTCCGGAGTCAATTTTCGCTGAAGCGAAAGACGTTCGACAATGGCCGAACAAATCGCCTGCGCTCTGTCGCCTGCGAGGCTCGCGGTGCGATTGGTGAAGATGAGAGTGAAGCCGCAATCGCCGGCGATTTTCACATCGCTCTTGCCAAGCGTCGCTGCGAGACATGTTGCGACGGTCGTTGCCAGCGTGCCTTCGTTCCAGTCGCCAAGCGAGCTCGCAAGCTTCAGCAGCGCGCCCATGTCGAAGAAATAGATCGGAAAGCCTGCGAATTGGGACAGATGCAGCCGCTGCCTATGCTCGTCCTGTGCACTCATACCCGACCGCCTCATGCGCCGGACGTCCATAGCTTGGCACTGCCCCGTCAAGATGCCGAATGCTAAGGCGCTCTGACGCTTGTGCGACAATTTAGCGGCCAATTTTCAAGCAAGTCTTACTCAATAGGGGCAAAATTTACTTCAAATTGATCGAATTTCGCGAGGTCAGACCAGCGGCACTAGGCGAGGCCGTCGCCCATGAATTGAGGAAACCAATCCTCATGAGCCGCGCGCAGCTTCGCAATTGAGATTCGCTCACTACCAGCTAAAACGACATCGGTTCCGCCGGTGGTTCCGATAATCGCCGCGGTAACATTGGCCTTTTTGGCTTTCCCGAGGATCGACGCTGCCTCTTCCTCCGAAACGGCGATGACATAACGGCCCTGATCTTCGCCGAAAAGCATCGGCACGGACGCGTTGCTCATCGTGATGTTCGCGCCGATGCCGCCCGCAATCGCCATTTCGGCTATCGCAATAAGCAGTCCCCCATCCGACACATCGTGCACAGTGTCGATGCGACCCGATTCGATGAAGGAACGGATTAAGTCGCCGTTTCTTTTTTCGGCCGTCAAATCAACCGGCGGCGGGGCGCCCTCTTCGCGTCCTTCGATTTCGCGCAAATACAGCGACTGGCCAAGATGGCCGCGCGCGTCACCGATTGCGATGATCGTTTCGCCCTCCCGCTTGAAGGCAATCGTCGCCATGCGCGTCACGTTCTTGATCAGGCCGACGCCGCCGATCGTGGGCGTGGGCAGGATTGCCTCGCCATTGGTCTCGTTGTAGAGCGAGCAATTGCCCGAGACGACTGGAAAGGAAAGCGCGCGGCACGCTTCCGCGATTCCGTCCACCGAGGCGACGATCTCGCCCATCGTCTCGGGTCGTTCCGGATTGCCGAAATTGAGATTGTCGGTAATCGCGAGCGGATGCGCGCCGACAGCGGTCAAATTGCGCCAGGCTTCCGCGACGGCCTGCTTGGCGCCTTCGAAGGGATCGGCCTTGCAATAGCGCGGCGTTACGTCCGTGGTGACGGCCAGCGCCTTGTCCTGGCCATGCACGCGCACGACGGCCGCGTCTCCTCCCGGCGGCTGTACCGTATCGGCCATCACCGAATGATCGTATTGCTGCCAGACCCAGCGCCGGGAACAAAGATCGGGCGAAGAAAGAAGCTTCAGCAGGGATGGAATGATCGGCCGCTTTAAATCGAATGCCGCCTGGGCGAGCGGCAGCGGCGCGGATCTGCGCTTGAAGGGGCGCTCATAGACCGGAGCTTCCTCGGAGAGCGAATCCACCGGCATGTCGGCAACGATGGCGCCCTTGTGCCTGATGATGAGGCGGCCGGTGTCGGTGGTAACGCCGATGACCGCGAAATCGAGCTCCCACTTCTTGAAGATGCGTTCGGCTTCTTGCTCGCGCCCGCGCTTCAGCACCATCAGCATGCGCTCTTGCGATTCCGAGAGCATCATTTCGTAGGCCGTCATGCCGGCTTCGCGTTGGGGCACGTGATCGAGGTCGAGCTCGATGCCCGCGCCGCCCTTCGACGCCATCTCCGATGACGACGATGTCAAGCCCGCCGCGCCCATGTCCTGGATCGCGACGATGGCGTCCGTCGCCATCAATTCGAGGCAGGCCTCCAACAGCAATTTCTCGGTGAACGGATCGCCGACCTGCACGGTCGGGCGCTTCTCTTCCGAATCCTCGCTGAATTCTGCGGACGCCATGGTGGCGCCGTGAATGCCGTCGCGCCCGGTCTTGGAGCCGACATAGACGACCGGATTGCCCCCGCCCTTGGCCGCCGATTTGAAAATCTTGTCGGCGCGCGCGAGCCCGACGCACATCGCATTCACCAGGATGTTGCCGTTGTAGGCCGGGTGGAAATTCACCTCGCCGCCGACCGTCGGCACGCCCATGCAATTGCCGTAGCCGCCGATGCCGGCGACAACGCCCGCGACCAGATGCCGTGTCTTGGCGTGCGCAGGCGCACCGAAGCGAAGCGCGTTCATCATGGCGACGGGCCGCGCCCCCATCGTGAAGACGTCGCGCATGATCCCGCCCACGCCCGTGGCCGCGCCCTGATAGGGCTCGATGAAGGAGGGATGATTGTGGCTCTCCATCTTGAAGACGACCACGTCGCCGTCGCCGATGTCGACCACGCCCGCGTTTTCACCAGGGCCGACGATGACTTGCGGACCCTTCGTCGGAAGCCGCCGCAAATGTGCGCGCGTCGATTTGTACGAGCAGTGCTCGCTCCACATCACCGAGAAGACGCCAAGCTCGACCAGATTGGGCTCGCGATTGAGCAGGCGCTTGATCCGCGCATATTCCTCTTCCGAGAGACCATGCTCGCGGACGATGTCGGGGCTGATCGCGCTCATGTGAGAGATTCGAGCAGGCTTTTGAAGAGGCCGCGGCCGGATGTGGAGCCGAGAAGCGAATCGCAAGACCGCTCGGGATGCGGCATCAGCCCGAGCACATTGCGCTTTTCGTTCAGGATTCCCGCGATATTCCGCGCCGACCCGTTGGGATTGTCGCCTTGGGCATAGCGGAACGCCACCCGGTTCTCGCCTTCCAGGCGGTCCAGAGTGGCATCGTCGGCGAAATAATTGCCTTCGCCATGGGCCACCGGAAAGCGCACGCGATCGCCCTTGGAGTAGGCGCGCGTAAAGACGGACTGCGATTCTTCAACCACCAGCTCGACCGGCCGGCAGACGAATTTGAGATCGGCATTGCGCATCAGCGCGCCGGGCAGCAGCCGCGCTTCGGTCAGGATTTGAAAGCCGTTGCAGATCCCGATCACGGCGACGCCCTTGTCCGCCTTCTCCTTCACGTCGCGCATGATGCGCGACTGCGCCGCCATCGCGCCGCAGCGCAAATAATCGCCATAGGAAAATCCGCCCGGCAGCACGATAAGGTCGACCTCGGGCACTTCTGAATCGCCGTGCCAGACCATGTGCGGTTTCGTGCCGGTCAGCTGCTCGAGCGCTGTTGCCGCGTCGCGGTCGCAATTGGAAGCGGGAAAGACAATGACGGCGGATTTCATAACACCAACGTTGTCATGGCCGCTGAGTTTACCCTCGGGCCGCGCACTTTGCGCGGACCCGGGGGCGGGCCACCCAGGCGATCATAAGGCTCGTTCGGCACGCGAAATCCACCTTCCTCAAGGCCTGAGTTCAATTTCATATTTTTCGATGATCGTATTGGCGAGCAGCTTCTCGCACATGTCTTTCAGCTCGGCGCGGGCCTTGGCTTCGTTCCGCTCGTCAAGCTCGATGTCGATGACCTTGCCCTGGCGCACCTCGCCGACGGAGGCAAAACCGAGATTGTTCAGGGCATGGCCGATGGCTTTGCCCTGAGGATCGAGAACGCCGTTTTTCAAGGTGACGAAAACGCGGGCCTTCATTTGACGAGCACGGGTCCTCCGCCGCTTGGCGGCATCGATTCGGGCATGATGCCCAGACGCCGCGCGACTTCCGAATAGGCTTCCGTGACGCCGCCCATGTCGCGCCGGAAGCGGTCCTTGTCCAGCTTCTCGTTGGTTTGCAGGTCCCACAAGCGGCAGGAATCGGGACTGATCTCGTCGGCCAGCACGATGCGCATGAAATCGTTTTCCCAGAGCCGGCCGAACTCGAGCTTAAAATCAATGAGCTTTATGCCGACGCCCAGAAACAGGCCGGAGAGAAAATCGTTGATGCGGATGGTGAGGTTGACGATGTCGTCGAGGTCCTGCGGGCTCGCCCAGCCGAACGCGGTGACGTGCTCTTCCGAAACCCATGGATCGTGCAGCGCATCGTTCTTGTAATAATACTCGATGATAGAACGCGGCAGCGCCTGCCCCTCGGGAATGCCGAGCCGCGTCGACAGGGAGCCGGCGGCGACGTTGCGCACCACCACTTCCAAGGGAATGATCTCCACTTCCTTGATCAATTGCTCGCGCATGTTGAGGCGCTTGACGAAGTGAGTCGGAACCCCGATCCCGTTCAGCTGCGTCATCAAATATTCCGAGATGCGGTTGTTGAGCACGCCCTTGCCTTCGAGGACGGCTTTTTTCTTCGCGTCGAAGGCGGTGGTGTCGTCCTTGAAATATTGCACCAGGGTGCCGGGCTCGGGACCCTCATAGAGGATCTTCGCCTTGCCCTCGTAGATCGTCCTGCGCCTTTTCATGGGGTCCAAGCGTCCTAACGCGCCCATCTTCTAAGCGAAAAACGCCGACGGCGAGGGCGGCCTCAAGTCAAATAGCAACGGGGCTACTCGCCGACAACGAAAGCCCCGTCGGGAATCGAATCTACCGGATGCGAAGGCGGCGGAGCAACGTTTGCTAAGACGCGGGTTCTCGGCCGCCGGAAAGGGGTGTCGCACGAATGCGCGGGTTTGGCTATTGTGCTAAGGAAGGCTCGCTTGCTTTGTAAAAAAGTAAGCAAATTCAAGAGGTTAAATATATGGCCGGCGCGTTTGAAAAGCGGGAAAAAGGCTTCGAGAGCAAATGGGCGCACGACGAAGAGTTGCGCTTCAAGGTCTACGCCCGGCGCAACAAGTTGTTAGGGCTTTGGGCTGCGGGCCAAATGGGCTTGAGCGGCGCTCCTGCCGATGCCTATGCCAAAGAGGTCATAGCCGCCGATTTCGAACGCCCCGGCGAGGAAGACGTGTTCGAAAAGCTCCGCCGCGATTTCGACAAGAAAGGCATCGCCGTCTCCGATCACATGATCCGGCGGCAAATGGCTGAGCTTCTGGAAACGGCAAAACGCGAGATCGAGCACGAAGTGAAGAAGTAGACGTTTAGCGCCAGCGTTCGAACAGGCCCGCGTCGTACCAATCCCAAACGAAATAGAAGAGAAATTGCGTGTTCCGTACCGACGCGTTGGTCAAGGGAATGCGCGCGCCGGCGTCGAACAAAATGTGCTGGCGCCGCGAAAGACTTACCTGCAACTGCGGAACGAGATCCCACTCGGTCTTGGCGCCGCTTGCCATTTCGCGGCTGCCGAGAACTTCCAGCATGGGCGTCCATGCCCGTCCCCAGCCTTCATCTTCGGCGAAGGTCTTTCCGATGTTCAGATTCCAAGCCACTTCCTGGGTGAGATCGCTTTTTAGAGGAAACGCGGCGAACACCTGACCCTGGAAAATGAAATCTGCGGGCAGGGTTTGGGCGAACAAAACATGCGTCTCGAAGGCGAGTGAGCCGCTGCCGAGCCCCCGCCGCTTGTTACCCGTCGGCAGGATGCTTGCACCCATCAGGCTGATGATCGTGCCCGAATCGACATTGGCGAGCAGGTTTTGTTTCCATTCAACTTCGAAATCGCCGACGCCGGCTTGGGTGCCGATTCCCGGTCCTCCATCCAACACTGAGAAAGGCAAGACGAGTTCGAGCTGCCCTTTCGGGCCAAAGCGTTTCTCGAAAGTGATCTGCGAAGTGATGGCGCTGGGGCCGCTGGTATTGATGGCGTTCGACCAGACCACCTCGTCTTCTGGAAACGCCTTTTCGGTGAAGAGCCCGCGCGGAAAATTGAATTCTCCGCGCACCCAGCGCGCGTCGGTGCAGAACGTTCGGATGTAGCCGATGATCGCATCGATCTCATCGTCGTTCAGCGCATCGCCGAATGCCGGCATGACGCGCGGAAACGAACGCACCGGCCCGCCTTTGTGAATGATCGAAGACCAATCGGCATCGGCTTCGCGCGAGGCAAACGAGCAATCGGCGAAATTGGGAAGCGGCAGATCGAATCCGAGCTCGGCAGGGTTATGACGCGCGCTGCCGCTGCCGTCTGCTCCATGGCAGGTCGCGCAATTCGCATTGAAAAGCGCGTGGCCATCCGGCGGCATTTGCTGCGATGAAGCCGCAATGACGGCAAGCGCCGAGAGTGCGGCACCGCTCGCCGTCACGACGACGGCGTATCGAATGGTCGAGAATATCGTCATCGGAAATTCGGTGTCGCACTGCCCCCAAGAACGAACCGCCGCACACAATAGCAATAGGCAATGCGCTTCT
>WNFK01008552.1_pt1 | contig 10140 bp, 8 predicted proteins | sample 5400281 | NCBI WGS metagenome assembly WNFK01 (sample SAMN13153350, study PRJNA577476) | soil metagenome | isolation source: 20 cm soil on Douglas fir-dominated hillslope | place: USA:California | collected 2013-09-17
CGGCGCTCGATCATCTTGCGGGTCTTGCGCCCCAGCATCATGCGGATGCGCTTCTCGATGAACTTGAGCCCGATCCGCCAGCGCAGGCGGCGATACTGCTCGTCCTGCGCGGAGATGTAGGCCTCGCGGCTCGCCAGGTGTGTCAGCCAGGTGCGGATGCGCGCGACCTGTTCCGCGTAGCGCGGGTGCGGATGGGCGGCGTGGGCGGCCTCCAGCATCTCGAGGGCCCCGTAGATGTTCTCGCGGTACAGCTCGAAGCGCACCGCCTGGAGCGCCGCGTCGGGATCGCGGGGGTCGGCCCCGAGCCGCGCGAGGGGGCCGTCGGCGACGGCGTCCGCCACCATCAGTCCGCGGGCCGCGGGGTCAGGTCGGGTACCGCCGGGCGCCGCCGGGCCGCCCGCTCCCGGACGCGCTCCAGGTAGAGGTAGATGACCGGCGTGATGTAGAGCGTGAGGAGCTGCGAGAGGATCAGGCCGCCGACCACCGCCAGGCCGAGCGAGCGGCGGGCGTCGGCGCCGGCTCCGATCCCCACCGCGATCGGCAACGTGCCCATCAGGGCGGCCATCGTCGTCATCATGATCGGGCGGAAGCGCAGCAGGCAGCCCTGGTAGATCGCCTCGGCGGCGGGCCGGCCCTTGCGCTGGGCGTCGATCGCGAAATCGATCATCATGATGGCGTTCTTCTTCACGATCCCGACCAGCATGATAATCCCAACGAAGCCGTAGAGGTTCAGTTCCTGATTGAAGAGAATCAGGGTGAGGAGGGCTCCCACCCCGGCCGACGGCAGCCCGGAGAGGATCGTGAGCGGGTGGATGAAGCTCTCGTAGAGGATGCCCAGGATCAGGTAGATCACGAGGACGGCGGCCAGGAGCAGGAGCCCCAGGCCCTGGAGCGAGCGCTGGAAGGCCTGCACGGTGCCCTGGAAGCTCGTGCTGAGCGTGGCGGGCAAGGTCAGATCGCGCTCCACCTTCTGGATCTCCTCCACCGCGCTGCCGAGCGGCACGCCCGGCCGCAGGTTGAAGGACACGGTGACCGCCGGGAGCTGGCCCAGGTGGTTCACGGTGAGCGGGCCCACCGTGCGCGTCAGCCGGGCCACCGTGCCGAGGGGCACGAGCTTGCCGCTGGCGGACCGGATGTAGAGCAGCGAGAGCGCGGCGGGATCGCGCTGGTACTGCGGCAGCAGCTCCATCATCACCCAGTACTGGTTGGTCGGGGTGTAGATGGTCGAGACCTGCGGCGACCCGTAGGCATTGTTGAGCGCGGCCTCGATCTGCACCGCGGTCACCCCGAGCGCGGAGGCCTTCTCGCGGTCGATCTCGACCAGCACCTGCGGGCTCGTGATCTGCAGGTCCGAGTTGACGTCCAGGAAACCCGGCAGGCCCTTCATCCGGTCGTACAGGATCGGGGCCCACTGGTAGAGCGTCTGGAGATCGGCATCCTGCAGCGTGTACTGGTACTGCCCCTTGGTGAGCTGGCCGCCGATCCGGATGGTGGGCAGCACCTGCGGGTAGACGTTGATGCCCGGGATGCCACTCGTCTTCCGCCGCAGGTCCTGCACGATCGCGTCCGCGGAGGGCCGCTCGGCGCTGGGGCGCAGGCGCATGAAGATGCGGCCGGTGTTCATGACCACGCTCGAGCCGCTCGCTCCGATCGCCGAGAAGTACGAGGCGACGTAGGGCTGCTGGCCCACGATGCCGGCCACCTTCAGCTGGTGCTCCATCATGCCCTCGAAGGAGATGTCCTGCGAGGCCTCGGTGAACGCGAAGACCTGCCCGGTGTCCTCGTTGGGGATGAAGCCCTTCGGGATGATCACGAAGAGGTAGCCGGTCACCACCAGCGTCGCGAAGAAGATCCCCAGGGTGAAGCGCGGGTGTCGCAGCGCCAGCTGCAGCGAGCGCTCATAGGTCGTGAGCATGCCCGTGAAGACCCGCTCCGAGGCCGCGTAGACGCGACCGTGCGCCTCCCGGGGCGGCCGCAGGAAGCGGCTGCAGAGCAGTGGGGTGAGGGTCAGCGAGACGACGCCGGACACGATGACGGCGGCGCCGATCACCACCGCGAACTCGTGAAGGAGCCGGCCGACGATGCCGCCCATGAAGAGCACGGGCAGGAACACCGCGGCCAGGGACGCGGTCATGGAGACGATGGTGAACCCGATCTCCCGCGCGCCCTCCAGGGCCGCCTCCATCCGCCCCTTCCCGCCTTCCATGTGGCGCACGATGTTCTCGAGCATCACGATGGCGTCGTCCACGATGAAGCCCACCGCCAGGGTCAGGGCCATGAGCGAGAGGTTGTCGATCGTGTACCCGAGCACGTACATGACCATGAACGTGCCGACGATGGACATGGGCAGGGCGAGGCTCGGAATGACGGTGGCCGAGACGTTGCGCAGGAACAGGAAGATCACCAGCACCACCAGCGCCACTGCGAGGAGCAGCGTGAACTGCACCTCGTGGACCGAGCCCCGGATCGAGACCGAGCGGTCGTACAGGGTGTTGAGGTTCACCGCGGCCGGCAGCTGCGCCCGGAACGCGGGCATGATCCGGTTGATCGAGTCCACGACCTCGATCGTGTTGGTGCCCGGCTGCTTCTGGATGGCCAGCACCACCGCGCGCTCGTCCTTGTACCAGGAGGCCACCTTGTCGGTCTGCACCCCGTCGACCACGCGCCCGAGCTGCTCGAGTCGCACCGGCGAGCCGTTGCGGTAGGCCACGATCAGCGGGCGGTAGGCGGCCGCGGTCGTGAGCTGGCCGGTGGCCTGCACGCTGAAGGCCTGATTCGCTCCCCACAGGGTGCCGGTGGGCAGGTTCACGTTGCTGTCGGCGAGGGCCTTCTGCACCTCGTCGATGCCGATGCCGAGGGTGGCCATCGCGTTGGGATCGAGCTGGGCCCGCACCGCGTACTTTTGCGAGCCGAACACCTGCACCTGGGCCACGCCGGAAATCGTGGAGATACGCTGTGAGAGGTTGGTCTGCGCGTATTCGTCCACGATGTAAAGCGGCAGCGTGGGCGAGCTGAGCGCCAGGTACAGGACGGGCTGGTCGGCCGGGTTCACTTTCTTGTACGAAGGCGGCGTGGGCATTCCCGGCGGCATCTGGGGCTGGGCGGCGGCGATCGCCGCCTGCACGTCCTGGGCGGCCGCGTCGATGTTCCGCTCGAGCGCGAACTGGATCGTGATCTGGGTGGTGCCGAGCGCGCTGGTGGAGGTCATCGAGTCGATGCCCGCCACGGTGGAGAACTGCTTCTCGAGCGGCGTCGCCACCGCCGAGGCCATCGTATCCGAGCTCGCCCCGGGCAGGCTCGCCACCACCTGGATCGTCGGGAAGTCCACGTTGGGCAGGTCGCTCACCGGCAGGAGCCGGTAGGCCATGAGCCCGAAGACCAGGATGCCCGCCATGAGCAGCGAGGTCATGACCGGGCGCCGGATGAAGAGGTCGGTGCTCACCCGCCGCTCTTCTGCCCGCCCGCCGGCGCCGGCCCCGCCGGCGCCAGCGACTTGACGTCCACCCGCGCGCCCGGCGCGAGCCTCAGCTGCCCATCGGTCACCACACGCTCCCCCGCCCGCAAGCCGCTGGTGATCACCAGGTCGGGCCCGTCGGCGGCGCCGGGCACCACCGGCCGGGTCTCCACCGTCTCGTCGGCCTTCACCACGAACACGTACGGGCCCTTCTGGCCGCTCTGCACGGCCTGCGACGGCACTACCAGAGCGCCCGGCTGCCGCGCGAGCGTGAGCGCGACGTTGACGAACTGCCCCGGCCAGAGCGCGTTTTCGTTGTTCGCGAAGGTGGCCTTGAGCTGAATGGTGCCCGTGCTCTGGTCCACCGTGTTGTTCAGGAAGGTGAGCGTGCCGCGCACGACCTCGCCCGGTTTGCCGGGCGGGTATGCGTCCACCGGAAGGTCTCCCGCGGCCCGGTAGCGCTTGATCTCGGCGATCTGTCCTTCGGGGACGGAGAAGGTGACGTAGATCGGGTGGATCCGGTTGATCACCACCATGGGATTGCCGACGTCGTTCGCCTTGACGACGTTGCCCTGGTGCAGGAGGAGGTTGCCGGTGAGGCCGCCGATGGGGGCGCGGATCTCGGTGTAGGAGAGCTGCACGCGGACGTTTTCCACCGCCGCCTCGTCCGCGCGCACCTGCGCCTTGGCCGTGTCGATGGCGGCGCGGTCCGCCTCGATGGTCGCGGCGAGGGTCTGCTCGACGGTGCGAATCTGGTCGTACTGTTCTTGCGCCACGAAGCCGCCGTCCACCAGCCGCTTGTACCGCTTCTCCTCGACTTTGGCGTTCTCGAGCTGGGCCGTGTCCTTGGCCAGGTTCGCTTCCGCCTGCTTCACGATGGCTTGATGCTGCGCGAGGGTGGCCTGCGCCTGCAGGAGCGCCGCCTGGAGCTGGCGCGGGTCGATGGTGAAGAGCCGGGCGCCCGCCGCCACTTCCTGGCCCTCGGCGAAGTGTGCCTCGAGCACCTCCCCGTTGATCATGGACAGCACCGAGACGGTGGCGAGGGGCTGGACGTTGCCGATGACGCGGATCTGCACGGGCACGTCCCGCGCGGCGACGGTGGCGATCGTCACCGGCACCCCGGGCGGCGGGCTCTTGGCGGTGGCCTGGTCCGCCGCCTTGTCGCAGCCGGCGACCATCCCGCCGAGGAGCAGCGAGCCCACCACCAGCAGGTCCGTCACGAGACGGCGGGGCATCATGAGGGCACCTCCGCGGTCGGGGCGCGGCGTGCCACCAGGGCCTCGGAGAAGCGGCGCAGGAACTCCGCGCGCTGCTTTCGGAACTCGGGATCGGCCGGACTCTTGCCGGTCACCATGCGCGTCACCTGAGGGAAGGCGAGGGGATATGTGAGAACGCCCAGGACGGTCAGGAGGAGATGGCCCGCGTCCAGGCCCTCGGGCAAGAGGCCGCGACGCTGTCGATCGCGCAGGTCGCCCAGGGCCTGCACCAGCGACGCCCGGCGCTCCTCCTCGCGGATCACGGGCCCCTCGCCTAGTCCGAGCGCCTCCCACTGGATCAGCCGGATCCAGTCGCTGTCGTCGCACGCCATCTGGAACCAGTAGGCGAGACTCGCGCCGAGGTCCATCGGCGCCTCGGTGATCCAGCCCGCCCGCTCTCGCAGTTTTCGGTCGAAGATTTCCCGGAAGAGGTCCTCTTTGTTGCCGAAGTAGTGGTAGAGCATCCGCTTGTTGATCCGCGCCCGCCGGGCGATGCGCGCGACCCGCGCGCCCGCGAAGCCCTCCGCGGAGAACTCCGCGAGTGCGGCGGCGAGGATCCGGTCGCGCGTCCGCTGGGGATCGCGGACCGCTCGGAGGACAAGGCGCTTGGGGCGGGCGGCGGCTGGCATAGACGGGCTGAGGCATAGTAACCGTTTGGATACTTCTAGTCAAACCGTCGGCTACCGACACCCGGGCGGGGCTGGAACGCGAGGAGCGTGCCCTAGCTGATCTCCGGCGCGATACGGATCGACGCCCACGAGGTCGAGCGCCACGGCCTCACGCGAGTCCGGCCCCTTCTCGGCGGCCCCACCCTGTGGATGGACCAGCAGTTCTCCCTCGGGAGCGTCGGGGAGCCGCCGAAGTAGTCGATCACCCGGTCGATGCGACGCGCTGAATCCTTCTTGAAGACCGTCGTGGGGATCGCCATGTCACCCGATTCACACTCAACTTCGGTGCCATCGGGAAGGGGCACGTTTCCGGGGGCTTGCGAGGGCCCGGCCACGCGCCCCGTTTCGAAAGGGAACGCGGTGTTTCGCGCCGGAACGCTCCCCTACTTTTCGATCCCGTATTCCTTCAGCTTGCGCCAGAGCGTGGTGCGGCCGATGCCGAGGGCCTCGGCGGCGCCGGAATGGTTGCGGCCGAACCGCTCGAGCGTCTGGAGGATATGGACGCGCTCGGCCTCGGCCAGCGTGGTCTGCCGCGGCAGGGTCGGCGAGGGCCCGAGCTGGAGGCCCGCCGCCACGTGGGGCGGCAGATCCTCCGGCATGATGGTGTCGCGGCGCGCGAGGATGGCCGCGCGCTCGATGGCGTTCTCCAGCTCGCGCACGTTGCCCGGCCACGGGTAGCGGAGCAGGCGCTCGACGGCCTCGGGCGAGAGGCGCAGCGGGCGGCCGAGCTTCTCCGCCACGCGTGCGAGGAAGTGCTCGGCCAGGGCCGGGATGTCCTCGCGGCGATCCCGCAGGGGCGGCAGCACCATCTGGATCACGTTGAGGCGATAGAAGAGGTCCTCGCGGAAGCTCCCCTGGCTGATGAGCGCGGCGAGGTCGCCGTGGGTGGCCGCGATCACCCGCACGTCGATGGTGGCGGGCCGGGTCGCGCCGAGCCGCCGCACCTCGCCGCTCTGGAGGGCGCGGAGGAGCTTGACCTGGAGCGCGCCGGGCATCTCGGCGATCTCGTCCAGGAAGAGCGTGCCGCCGTGGGCCTCCTCGAAGAGGCCGAGCTTGTTCACGGTGGCGCCGGTGAAGGCGCCCCGCATGTAGCCGAAGAGCTCCGACTCGAGCAGGGTCTCGGGCACCGCCCCGCAGTTCACGGCCACGAAGGGGCGGGCCGCGCGCGCGCTGGCGTGATGCACCGCCTTGGCGATGACTTCCTTGCCGGTGCCGGACTCGCCCTGGATCAGGAGGGTGGCGTCGGTGGGCGCCACGCGCTCGACGAGGTCCAGCACCGCGTGCATGGCCGGCGACTGCGCGATGACGCCGGCGAGGCCATAGCGCTCGCGAAGCTGGGCGCGGAGGTTCTCGTTCTCCTGGCGTAGGGCCCGGCCGGCCAGGGCCTTGTCGATGCGGTGATAAAGGTCGTCCGGCTCCTGGCCCTTCTCGAAGTAGTCGAGGGCGCCGAGGCGGATGGCTTCCTTGGCGGACTTCCACTCGGCGTAGGCGGTGAGCAGGATCACCTCGGTCTCCGGGGCATGGACCTTGGCCGCCCGCAGCACGTCGAGGCCGTCGCCGTCCGGCATGCGCAGATCGGTGACGACCAGGTCGAAGACCTCCTCGGCGAGGCCCTTGGTCGCGGCGGTGACGCCGTCCGCCTCCACCACGCGGTGGCCGCGCTTGCGGAGGAGCAGCGCGAGCGTCGTCCGCGCGGAGGTCTCGTCGTCCACGACCAGGAGGTGCGCCATGGTCAGGCGACTTCCAGCGGGAACAGCATGGTCACGCGTGTCCCGCGCCCGGGCTCCGAGTCGATCTCGATCCGCCCGCCGTGCGCGGCGACGATGCGCTCGGCGATGGTGAGCCCGAGGCCGCTGCCGTTGGGCTTACCCGAGTAGAACGGCTCGAACACCCGCGGCAGGCGCTCGCGGGGGATGCCGGGCCCGGTGTCGCTGACCGCGAGGGCGACGTCGCCGTTCTGGCGGGCCACCTCGAGCGAGAGACGCCCCCGCCCGTCCATGGCCTCGACGCCGTTGAGGGCGACGTTCCAGAGTACCTGGGTGAGCTGATCGCGGTCGAAGGCGAAGCGCGGCACCGCGGGATCGATGGCCACCCGCACGTCCACGCGCGGGGCGCGCGAGCGGTCGTCGCGGACCAGCGCGCCCACGTGCTCCACCACCTCGCCGAGATCGCCGGTGGCGCGCCGGGCTTCCTGGGGCCGCGCGAAGCGCAAGAAGTCGGACAGGATGCGGTTGAGGCGGCGCGCCTCCGTGCGGATCGCCCCCAGCGTGGCCGCGCGCTCGGCGGGGGTGAGCCCGCCCTCGTCGGTGAGGAGCGCGGTGGCGTTGACGATGGCCGCGAGCGGGTTGCGGATCTCGTGGGCCATGCTGGCGGCCAGCTCGCCCGCGGTGGCCAGGCGCTCGGCCCCGCGCAGGCGCGCGTGGAGCCGCTCGCTCTCACTCCGCGCGCGCTCGAGCACCATGATGATCACGGCGAAAGTCGAAAGGAAGTAGAGCGTGATGAACACCGCGTGCACCGCCATGTACCCGGTCGAGCCGGCTTCGGTGCTGACGAACTGGGTCGCGATGCGGTGGACGCCCCAGAGCGTGAGCAGGCCGGCCAGGAGCCGCTCCCCGCGGAACCCCGTGCTCCGGCCGCGCTGCGGCCAGAACAGCACGCCGGCCGCGATCTGCGCCAGGCCGAGGCCGACGCCCACGATGCGCTGCCCCTCGTCGCTGGGGCCGACGCCGCTGGCGGCCACCAGCAGCACCGCGACCCCGATGCCCGCCAGGGCGTGGCGCGCGCTCAGCCGGTAGTCCCAGCGGTGCGCGAAGGCCGCGGCCAGGGTGAAGCCCACCGCGGCGATGGGGGCGAGCTCGGTGATGAAGGTCGACTGGTCGAGGTTCAGGACCAGGACGTCGACCAGCTTGAGCCCCTTGGAGAGCGTGTAGGCTCCCCACGCCAGGAGCAGGTACTGGAAGAAGCGCACGCGGTGCGACGAGTAGAGGTACGCGAAGATCAGAAGCTGAATCGCGAAGGCCACCATCGAAACAAATGTCAGCGCGAGCGACACCGGCATGCACGACCTCCCCTTGAAACCAGTCTACTCTCGGGGGCAAGTCACGTGCCACGCGGAGACCCGCGTAGAATCATCGCTCTTCAGTGGGCGCGCGTTCCAATTCGGAACCACGTTCCAGCATGGAACAGCCGTCCGATCCGTGTGTCACCGCATGCCGTCACCCCATGCCGTCACCCTCACGGTTTCAGCGTGAACCACGGGGATTCGGCGTGGAACCGGCGCCGGGCCCTCCTCTCGGCGCGTTGTCAATGAATTCGCGTGGCTGGCATCTGGCACGCCGGCTGCTCTTTCACACCGCGTGCACTCAAACACTCAGGGGAGGTAGAACACATGATGCGCACGATCGGACTCGCATTCGCTCTCGTCACCCTGCTGATGGCCACCGCCGCGCCGGCCGCGCCGCCCGACCAGGTCAACGCGCCGCGCAGCCAGGAGGTCCACGCCGGCTGAGCCGGTGACGCAGGCGGCGCGGGCGAGCGAGGAAGCGTCTCGCTCGCCCGTGCCGACAATCTCGCGCGCAAAGGAGACACGGAAAGATGGGATGGCTGGACGCGAACGAGTACTTGCTGATGGAGGTGGCCGGACGGGATCGAGTTGATGAGGTCGCGCGGACGGTCCATCTTGCGTACCCTGCCGGCGATCGTCACCACGGCTCCGAGGTCACTCCGTGCGAGCGGCGCAAGCAGGCGCCGCGCTTCGTCGGACGGCTGATGTGCTTCCTGCTGAGCCCGGGATAGCGGCGCTCCCTCCGCCGGCCGCTTTCTCCCCCGCGCGACGTCTGCGCGCCTAGGTGGATCGACCCTCCGAAGTTTGGTCTGCCTGAATCCTGGCTGGTCGACTTCTCGTCTTACAGTGTGACAGTTAGACAAGTGTCGAACTGTCAATGACGGGGAGCCCCGCTGACGGGTGCTTCCGGAATGAGGAGGGACCTCCCATGGTCCAGCTCAGAATCCTCGCGCCTCTCGCTTCTGCCGCCCTGCTCGTCCTCGCTACCGGCTGCACCATGCACAGCACCGGCTCCGGCTCGAGCGGGTCGAATCCGGCCGCCCCGCCTTCCGCGGGCGCGGCCACTGAAGGGGCCGCCAACGGGCTCGCCGGGACCTGGCGCGGATCGTTCCACCAGATGGGCGGCGACGGTTTCGTGGACGGCGACGTGACCCTCGAGATCAAGGACGACGGGACCTACCGGTTGATCTCGAGTCAGCGCCGAGGAGGGTCAAGCAACGATTCGGGAGTCATCGCCCCCAACGGCCGCGGCGTCACCCTGAAGAGCTCGGCGGGCCAGTGGACGACCCTCAGGCGCCAGGGCGACACGCTGTACGGCATCACCATCCACTCCAGCGGACGCCCCGTCAAGGTCAGCGTCGAGCGAGTCCAGTGATGTCATCTTGATCGCGCGACTTCTCGCATATATCCTGCGGGGGATCGAGGGCCGTCCATTCCTCGGGGGAGGACCGACATGAAGACCCTGTCGCTGGCAGTCGGCTGGCTCGTCGCGGGCGGGCCGGCGCCGCCCGTCCGGTTTCCGGCCCGGGCACGCTGACTGCCGTCTCCACGGGGATCGTGTTCGCCGTGGTGGCCGCACGCTGGCTGCGCGGCAAGTAGCCCGCTCCAAGGCGTAGCCGTCGGGCTCCCGGTCCCCCCGCCCGACCGGTTGCGGGTGCCGGCTCCGGCCTATGGACCAGAGCTTGGTCGCGTACGAGG
>WNFK01255998.1_pt1 | contig 10134 bp, 10 predicted proteins | sample 5400281 | NCBI WGS metagenome assembly WNFK01 (sample SAMN13153350, study PRJNA577476) | soil metagenome | isolation source: 20 cm soil on Douglas fir-dominated hillslope | place: USA:California | collected 2013-09-17
ACGAGGCGGCCGGCGTACATGACCGCGACCTGGTCGCACATGCGCGCCACGATGCCGAGATTGTGGGTGATGAAGATGAGAGCGAGTCCGTGCTGGCGCTGGATGTCTCCGAGGAGCTTGAGGTACTGCGCCTGGATCGTCACGTCCAGGCTGGTCGTCGGCTCGTCGGCGATGAGGAGTTTGGGCCCGCAGGAGATGGCGATGGCGCCCACCACGCGCTGGCGCATGCCCCCGGACAGCTCGTGCGGGTACTCGCGAACCCGCCGCTCCGGCGCGGCGATGTTCACGGAGGCGAGAAGGTCGCGCGCCTTCGCCCACGCCGCCCGCCTCGGCGTCGCCTCATGCGCGCGCAACGTCTCCGCGATCTGATCACCCACCGTGAAGAGGGGGTTGAGTGACGCCATCGGGTCCTGGAGGATCATGGCCATGCGCTTGCCGCGGAGCGCGCGCATCTGCTTCTCGGACTTCGAGAGGAGCTCTTCTCCCTCGAACCGTATGGAGCCCGCGGCGATGCGCGCCGCCGGCGGGAGCAGACGCATCAGGGTGAGGGCCAGGGTAGTCTTGCCCGAGCCGGATTCCCCCACGATGCCGAGGGTCTGTCCCGCCTCGAGACTGAACGACACGTCGTCCACCGCGCGCGTGACCCGGGTGCCGCGCGCACCCACGTACTGGGTGGACAGCCCCGACACCTCGAGGAGGCCGCTCACAACTGGCGGAGCTGCGGGTCGAATTTGACGCGAAGCCAGTCGCCCAGGAGATTGGCGGAGAGCACCATGAGCATGATGCAGATGCCCGGGAGCACGGTCAGCCACCAGTAGCCGGCCATGAGCCCTTTCTTGCCGTCGGCGAGCATGAGGCCCCACGCCGGCTTGGGGGGCGGCACCCCCACTCCGAGAAAGGACAGGGCGGCCTCGGTCACGATGACCACCCCCAGCATGAGGGTGCCGAGGACGATGGCGGAGTTCAGGACATTGGGCAGGATATGGCGACGCATGATCGTCTTCTTCGAGCACCCCGCCACGATGGCGAGGCGCACGAAGTCACGCTCACGGAGCGAGAGCACCTCGCTGCGAATCACGCGCGCGTAGCGCGTCCAGTACACCGCGCCCAGGATGATGACGATGTTCATCTCGCTCGGCCCCACCACCGCGGCGAGGAAGATAGCGAAGGTCAGGGCGGGCAAGGCGAGCCAGGTGTCGGTCACGCGCATGATGACCTGGTCGACCCAGCCCCCGAGGTAGCCGGAGAGAATGCCCAGGGTCGTGCCGAGGATGCCCGCCACGATGACGGCGGTGAAGCCGACGACCATGGACACGCGCGCGCCGAAGATGAGGCGCGAGAGCACGTCACGACCCACGTGGTCGGTGCCGAGGAAATGGGCCTCGCTGCCCCCCGTCTGCCACGCGGGGGGACGGAAGCGATCGCCGAGCACGCCGATCTCGGGATTGTAGGGCGCGATGAAGTTGGCGAAGATGGCCGTCAGCGCGATGACGCCGAGGATGGCCGTGGGAATCCAGGGAAAGCCCTCGACGCGGAGCGAGGCGAGCCGCCACGGCAGGCTGACCGGCGCGGCTGGAGTACCCGCTTGGCTGGCATTCATGGCGCGTTACCTCTCATAGCGGATGCGTGGGTCGATGACGGCGTAGAGAATGTCCACGAAGAAGTTGACCACGACGATCATCGCTCCCCCGATCAGCACGGTGGCCTGCACCACGGGGAAGTCGCGGAAGGCGATGCCCTCGTACAGGAGGCGGCCCACTCCCGGCCACGCGAAGACCGTCTCCACCACCACCGCCACGTTGACCATGATGACCAGGTTGATGCCGGCGAGGGTCAGCACGGGGATGAGGGCGTTCTTGAAGGCGTGCTTGGCGATGACCAGCGCCTCGGGCAGTCCCTTGAGGCGGGCGAGCTTCACGTATTCCGAGCCCAGCACCTCGAGCATCGACGAGCGGGTGAGGCGCATGTGGGCGGCCGCGAAGTACCAGCCGAGGGCGAAGGCGGGCATGATCACGTGCAGCGCGGTGCCCGAACCGGAGGAGGGGAGCCAGCCGAGGTAGACGGAGAAGAACAGGATCATGACCAGCCCGACCCAGAAAGAGGGCAGGGACAGCCCGAGGAGCGAGAAGATCTTCCCCGCGCTGTCCCAAAACTGGTTCACCCGCACCGCGGCAAGAATGCCGCTGGGAATTCCCACGAGGAGGGAGAAGATCATGGCCGCGGTGGCGAGGAGGAGGGAGTAGGGCAGCCGCGAGAGATACAGCTCGAGCACGGGTGTCCGGTAGTAGAAGGAATTGCCGAGATTGCCGTGGGCCAGGCTCCACATGAACTGGCCGTACTGCACCCAGAGGGGCCGGTCGAGACCGAGCTGGGCGTGGATCGCTTCGAGATCCGCCTTGCTCGCGCCCGGCTCCACGAGGAGCACCGCCGGATCCCCGGTGAGGCGAACGAAGAGGAAGATGGTGAGCGAGAGGAGGAGCAGGGAGATCACCGCGTAGGCCAGCCGTTTAATGATGAAGCGCTTCATGGCTGCGGCTTGAGCTTGAGATCTTCGTAGGGGGCGGAGTACGCGTGGTTCTTGATGAGCCCCAGCCCGCTCACCGCGGCGCGCTGCCCGACACCATTGAGGAAGGCGGGCTCGATTACCGGCCCGAACATCACGCGCTCGTGGATCATCTGCTGGATCTTGAACAGGAGCTGCTGCCTCACGCGTGGGTTCATCTCGTTCGCCTGCTCAGAGAAGAGCCCGTCGATGTCGGGGTAGGCGCCGTACGCGTAGCGTCCACCGGTGACCACGTTGACCTCTCTCTCCCAGCTCCTGGTAGAAGGCTGCGCGCTCCAGCAGGCGGAGCTTGAGTCGGATGCCGACGGCCTGCAGATAGTTGACCACCGGCTCGCCGATGGCGGCACCGTAGACCGCCTCCGCGGAGAAGTCGCCCGCGTCGAAGCCGTTGGGGTAGCCGGCTTCGGCCAGGAGCTGCTTGGCGCGCATGGCGTCGTAGGCATAGGGCGGCGGCGCCCAGAAGTACTCCATGCCCTGGGGCACGAAGCTGTACGCGAGCTTGGAGTAGCCGAGGTAGGCGGCCTGATTGATGCTCTGGCGGTCGATGGCGAGGTTCGCCGCCAGCCTCACGCGCCGGTCGTGCCAGGGTGACTTGGGATCCCACTGCTCCGTGAACACGATCCAGATGGTGAACGGAAAGAACGTGGGGGTCAACGTCAAGCCCGGCGTGCGCTTGAGCTCTTCGGCCAGCGGCCCCGTGATGCTGTAGGCGATGTCCACCTCCCCACGCTTCAAGGCGGCGAGCCGAGTCGACTCGTCGGGAATCACGCGGAAGACGAGCGTCTTGACGTTCGGTGTCTTGCGCCAGTATCCGTCGAACGCCTCGAGCGTGAGCTCCACGCCCGGCTTGAACGAGACGAAGCGGTACGGTCCCGCCCCCACGGGCGCCTTCTTGAACCCGTCCTCTCCTACCTTCTCCACGTACTTCTTTGGCACGATCCAGGCGGCGCCGGTGGCCGGCGTCGCATAGAAGGTCATGAAGTCCGGCCACGGACGCTTGAGGGTGAAGCGGACGCGGTGGGAGTCCAGCGCCTCCACGCGCGCCACCTTGGCCTTGAGGTCCGTGGCGGAGGCGCCCCGGTAGCGCTCGAAGGAGAACTTGACGTCCTCCGCCGTCATGACGTCGCCGTTGTGGAACTTGACGCCCTTGCGAAGGACGAACTCGTAGCTGAGCCCGTCCTTGGACGCGCTCCACGACTCGGCGAGGGAAGGCGTCATGGCATTGCCCGGCATGGGCTTCACGAGGGCGTCGTGGAGCGCGTAGAGCACCATGAAAGGCGTGATGATGCCCGGCGTCTCGGCCGGGTCGAACCAGGTCGGCGCCAGCGTGGTGTGAACGCCCCAGGTCAGCTGCCCGGTCGGTGCCGTGGCGCTCGGAGGCTGAGCCGCCGCTGTCGCGGCCGTGGCAATCGCCAACGCGGCCACAAGGGCGACGGCGTACGCTCGGGAGCGGGTCATGGTCTGTCCTCCGCTGCGCTGCGACAAGGACGAGGGGCGCTCGCGGGCTGCGAGGTTGCCCGATTATCCCCGAATCCCTCTCCCTGTCAATGGGGTGAGGGGTGCCGCGCGCGATTGCTGCCCGCGATCGCGTGTGCTAGCGTCCGCCGCACATGGGCGACATCCTCGATCTGTCCGAGCGCTACTGGCGCGGGGAGATTCCGCCGCGCGAGATGTGGCGGCCCACCGGGAAGAGCGAGGAGCTGGCCACAGGCGTGCACTTCTTTCATGCCTGGGCCAATGTCACGGTCATTCGCACCGAGGCGGGCCTCGTCCTCGTCGACACGGGCACGTATACCGCGCGCGCCAAGACGTTTGCCGCCGTTCGCGCTGTGGAGCCGGGCCCACTCCACGCCGCCGTCTACACGCATGGTCACGTGGATCACGCGTGCGGCCTGCCGCCCTTTCTCGAGGAGGCGCAGGCGAAGGGATGGCCCGCGCCGTCGATCATCGGACACCGGAACATCGCGGGACGCTTCGACCGGTACCGGCTCACCGCGCCGTGGAACGGCCTCATCAACTCGCGGCAGTTCTCCACCCGCTCCACTTGGCCCACGGAGTACGACTATCCGACCGTGGTCTACGACGCCACGCATGTCCTCGAGGCTGGGGGCACGCGTCTCGAGCTGAGTCACGCCCGCGGGGAGACCGATGACCACACCTGGCTTTGGTGGCCGGCCCGCCGCACGCTCTTCACCGGCGACCTCTTCTTCTGGGTGGCGCCCAATGCCGGCAATCCGCAGAAGGTGCAGCGCTACGCCGCGGAGTGGGCGCGCGCGCTGCGCATCATGGCCGGACGCGACGCGGAGCTGCTCATCCCCGGCCACGGCGTGCCCATCCTGGGAGCGGCCCGCGTGCGCCAGACGCTCGAGGACACCGCGGAGTGGCTGGAGACGCTCGAGCGCGAGACGGTGACGCGCATGAATGCCGGGCTCGCCCTCGATCAGATCCTCGCCGAGGTGCGGCCGCCCGCGCATCTGGCCGATCGCCCGTACCTCCAGGCGGTGTACGACGAGCCCGAGTACGTCGTCCGCAACATCTGGCGGCTCTACGGCGGCTGGTGGGATGGCCAGCCCGCGCATCTCAAGCCGGCGCGCGAGGCGGAGATCGGCCTCGAGGTCGCCGCCCTCGCGGGCGGAGCGGACGCTCTCTCCGCGCGCGCGCTCGCCCTTGCCGAGCGCGGCCGCCACGCTCTCGCCTGTCATCTCGTCGACTGGGCGGCCGCCGCGGAGCCCGACAATGCCCGGGTCCACGCGGCGCGCGCGGCGATCTACGAGGCACGCGCCGGGATTTCCGACGCGCTCATGACGCGTGGTATCTTCGATTCCACGGCCCGCGAATCCGCAGCGAAGGCCATCTGCAGCCCAGCAGACGCGCCCGGTTCCCTCCCGGGTCCAGGAGAACGACAGCCATGACGGGTCCGCGACGCCTCCGCATCGCCCCCGCGATGGCGCTCTGCGCGCTCGGGGCCCTGGTGGCTGTCATCCCACTCCACGCCCAGCCCCTGGCCACCCCGGACCAGCGCGAGCTCGCGCAGGCACGCGAGAACGCGAAATGGGAACAGGCCATCGCTGCCAAGCGCCTCGACGCGTTTCTCAGAGACGAGCCGGGGCCGGTTCGCTGCCAGGCCTTCGTGGAATGGAGCCCGCGTCTCTATGCGGTGGCGGCCAGTCCGAATGCCGAGCAGCATGGCGTGCGCCGGGGGGACCGCATCAAGGTCATCGGCGAGGAGAGCGTGACCCCCCTCGACGACGTCCGGCGCATCTTCTCGAGCGTGCCCGCGGGCGTCACCTCGGTCGACATCGTGGTCGGCCGCGCCTCGCGCATGGCCGAGCGCGAGAGCCGCGAGGTGCCGCTCAGCGTGCCGTGCCGGAGCGATCGCGTGCGTTGGGAAGCCAAGAAGGACGCCCTCGAGGCCATGACGGCCGGCCGCTGGAGCGACTGCACCCTCGCCATGCAGGACGTGATCCAGGCCTGGGGCACTGGTCTCTCGGGGGACATCGAGATCCGTGGACTCTGCGCCTACTACGACGCGCGGCTCAAGGGCCGGCCCATCGGCCCCGACGACGCGCGAACTCTCTACGACTGGCGGCGTGCCCAAATCGTCGAGGCGCGCTACGATCCGGGCGCCCTCGACCGGGTGCGCGGCGACGTGCTGTCAAGCGCCAATGTCCTCCGCGCCTGGAACGCGAGGAACCTCGCCGAGGACCTCGAGGCCCAGCTGAAGGAGACGGCGCTGCGCGCCCGCTACGACCCCGCCGACGACAGCGGCCACGTGCAGGGCGCGGGAGTGCTGGCGCGGCCCGACGGGACCATCCTCACCGCGGCCCACCTCGTGTCGCGGGCCAAGCACATCGTGGTTCACTGCCCCGGGCGAAAGGAGACGGTGGCGCGCACCGAGGGGCTCGCCCGCAACCTCGACCTTGCCGTGATCAAGACGGACCTCGGGAGCACCGCCTACCTCTCGCTCGCCTCGTCACGCGCGACCCGGATCGGCGAGTTCCTCTTCACCATCGGCTTTCCCCTCAGCGCGGCCCTCGGCTCGACGCCCAGGCTCACCGAGGGCATGGTGAGCGCGCTGTCGGGCCTCGGCGGCGAGACGTCGTATCTCCAGATCACCGTCTCCGTGCCGCCCGGGCAGTCCGCGGGACCCCTCGTCAACGCGCAGGGTCAGCTCGTGGGTCTCCTCTCGACGTCCATCGACGATCTTCCCTCCCCCGCGTCGACGGCAGCAGCTCCCCAGAACATCAACTACGCGGTGAAGGCGGACTACGCGCGCCCCCTCTTCGAGCAGCCTGCCCCACGCCCCGCCGCGGCCAGTCGCATGGAAGCGTATGAGCGGGCACGGAGCGCAACCTGCCGCATCGAAGTCGACCGGTAGTCAGGCGGCCGAGAAGGGTCCATCTGCTTCGTTGGCGCCCTCGGCCGCGGGCTCAACGTACCAAACAGTAAGTCTGCGAGTGTGTGGAGGTCTGGGAGTCGGCTCGTTTCGTTGGCGCTCTCAACTCCAAGCTCGACCTACGCCGCCCCGCAACTGGGCCCTTCTCGGCCGGCTGGGGTGGTTAGCTGGCGAGGGCTCGGAGCATTACGCCGAGGGCGACGCGGAGGCCGGGGGGCAAGCCTGCTTCGTTCATCTCGAACTCGGGAGCGTGGTGAGGACGGGGGCGGCCATCGGACTGGCCGATCCCCACGCGGAAATAGCATCCGGGACGCGCCTGGAGGAAGAGGCTCATATCGTCGCTGGCCATGACGAGCTTGCCCGCGCCCACCGCTTCCTCGCCGAGCTCGAGCGCGGCCGCGCGCATCATGAAGTCCGTCTGGGCCTGGTGATTGACCACGGTGGGACACGACCCCAGGTCGACCTTCAAGGTGGCTTGCGTCCGGTAGGCCTGGCCAATGTGGGAGACGTAGTCCTCGAGGCGGCCGAGGATCTGCCGGCGCACGCCTTCGTCGAAGGCGCGCAGCGTGCCCGTCATGAACGCGCGATCTGGAATGATGTTGGACTTGGTCCCCGACACCAGCTGTCCGATGGTGAGAACGGCCGTCTCCTGGGCGGGGACCTCGCGCGACACGAGGTTCTGCATGCCGAGGAGGATATTGGCGGCGGTGGTGATGGGGTCGACGGAGAGATGCGGCATCGCTCCATGGCCGCCGCGGCCGCGCACCTCAACCGTGAAGCCGTCCGCCGAAGCCATGGCCGGTCCGGGTCGCGCCGTGACGTATCCCGCGGGCGCGGTGGTGGGGAGGTGGAGACCGTAGACCTGCTCGACGTGGGGATCATCGAGCACTCCCGCCTCGATCATGGGCTTGGCTCCACCCAGTATCTCTTCGGCAGGCTGGAACAGGAATACGGCGGTGCCGGGCAGCTCGCGCCGGCGCGCCGCGAAGATCTCGGCGAGAGTGATGGCGATGGCCGTGTGCCCGTCGTGGCCGCAGGCGTGCATGACGCCGGGCGCGCCTGACGCGAAAGGGGCCTCCAGCGTCTCGGTCAGCGGGAGCGCGTCAGTGTCGGCCCGCCACGCCACCGTGCGGCCGGGGCGGTCGCCCCGCAGGACACCGACCACGCCGGTCTTGGCCATGCCCGTGCGCACCTCGAGCCCCGCGGAGTGGAGACGCTCGGCGATGATCTCGCTCGTGCGCCGCTCCTGGAAGGACAGCTCGGGGTGGCGGTGGAAATCCCTCCGCAGCGTCACGAGGCTGTCGAGGCGCTAGTCGTACTTGCCTAGTCGTACTTGACAGCCCCGTATCCCATGTACTTGAACCCGATGCCCCTTCCCTTGAGTACTCCCGTCTTGGTGACGGCACCCTCGGGCAGCATGCCCACCGCGTTGTCGCCACCCAGGTAGAGCATGACGATGCCGCTGTCGAAGAAGAGGATGTCGCCGGGCTGGGGCTCACCGTCCGTCTTCACGTTGAGTAGGTTCTGCAGGCCCTTCGAGGTGAGGACGTCGGGCCGGAGGAGCATGCCCGCGTCCGCGAGGGCGAGCGCCGCGAAGCCCACGGAATCGACCCCGTCCTCTTTCCTCCGGCCGCCCCACCGGAAGGGCACCTTGGCCTGCTTGAGCTCGAAAGCCGCGGTGAGGGCGGCCCGCCGCTTCCCGACGATGGAGGCAGGGAGCACGGGATCACTGATGTCTTTCCCCGTGTTCGGATCCTGGCGGGCCACCACGAGCAGATGAGCCAGCTCGGCAAGCTCGAGACGGGCGGCGAGGACGAATCGCTCGATCCGTGCCGCGTTCTCGGCGGTGGCCTTCTGGAGCTCGGCTCTCGCCGCGTCACGCTCGCGCGTCAGCTCGCTGACCTGCTTGCGGGCGAGCAAGGCGACCCCGACGGCGAGGAGCAGGCACAGGACGAGCCCGATCGCGAGCCCGACCACCACCGGCCGTCGTCCGTCGGGCGGCGCTTCCTTCAACTCCGCCACGGGTGGCTCGGGTTCCTCGGCGTTGGTCATGGCCACAGAATCTCGTCTGGAGAGGCTAGCTGCGGGTGATGACGCCGCAGGCGATCCGCGCGCCACTGTTGCCGGCGGGATCCGTCTTCTCGTCGTCTGCCTGGGTGTGGATGACGAGGCTCGTGCCATCCTCGCCGAAGAGCGAGCCGGGCAGGCCTGGTCTGAGCGCCGCCGCTCCAGTGATGGCGTCGATGCTTGCCGTACCGTCTGCCGACACGACAAGATTGGGCAGGTCGCCGGCATGCGAGCCCTCGGGATTGAGGCGGCCGTGCTTCTTCCCCGTCGGATTGAAGTGGGCGCCCGCGGACGCGAAGTCGGGCGGGTCGCACTTGCCGGTTCCATGGATGTGCAGCCCCTTGGGCCCGGGGGGGAGGCCCTTGGCCGATAGCTCGATCTGGACGCCCTCGGCCTGCTCGGTCAGGGTGGCCAGCCCGACCTGCTGCCCCGCCTTGTCCCTGAGCACGGCCTGGCCGCAACGGGCCGACGACAGGAGGCGCTTCATGCGTCACGGCCCCCTTCGTGGATCCGGGGAGGCACTCAGCCGAGCCGGGCCGCGAGCTCGGTCGCGCGGGCGCGAAACTGCTTGACGTTGTCGAGCTTGATGTCCTCGTAGCCGCGGATCATGTCGGGCAGATCGGCCAGCGCGACGGCCGTGTCGTGTTGGGCGGGCGCGAGGGCGGCGAGGGCGCGCTCGACCAGCGCGCGGTACTCCCCGATGAGCGCGCGCTCTTCCCGGCGCACGCGGGCATAGCCGAACACGTCGAACGCGGTGCCGCGGAGCCCTTTCATGGACGACAGCGCGGAGAAGGCCGGCTTGAACCAGGCGCCGAGGCGAATCTTCTTCTTGAGTCCGAGGGCGCGCAGGAGCGGCGGATGGAGGTGCCAGTAGTAGCGCACGGCAGGACCGAATCGCGCGTGGAGCTCGGCCTGGAGGGCTGCCCCCAGATGCAGGCGCGCCACCTCGTATTCGTCCTTGTAGGCCATGAGCTTGAAGAGATGCCGCGCCACCGCCTCGGAAAGACCGGTGCGACCGGGCGTCTTCTCCGCCTCTTCCCGCGCTACGCGTGAGACGAAGTCGGTGTACTGCCGGGCGTAGGCGGCGTCCTGGTAGGCGATCAGCTCG
>WNFK01208678.1_pt3 | contig 10133 bp, 10 predicted proteins | sample 5400281 | NCBI WGS metagenome assembly WNFK01 (sample SAMN13153350, study PRJNA577476) | soil metagenome | isolation source: 20 cm soil on Douglas fir-dominated hillslope | place: USA:California | collected 2013-09-17
CACAGGCGGGTGCAGTGATCGACATTGTTTGAGCCAAAGCCGGTGCGCACCAGCTTCTGAAACAGGTAGGCCTCTTCGTTGGTGCCCTTGGCGGAGCCGAAGCCGGCGAGCGCCCTCTTGCCGTGGCTGTCCCGAATATCGCGCAGGCCGGCCGCCGCGGCGTCGAGGGCCTCCTCCCAGCTCGCCTCCCGGAACACCTCCGCCCAGTTGTCCGGATCGACCACGAAGTCCTTGTGCTTCTTCACCCCCTCCCGACGGATGAGGGGCTTGGTGAGCCGGTGCTTGTGCTGCACGTAGTCGAAGCCGTAGCGGCCCTTCACGCACAGCCGGTTGCTGTTCGCCGGGCCGCCGCGCCCCTCCACCCAAAGGATCCTGTTGTCCTTGACGTGGTAGGTGAGCAGGCAGCCGACCCCGCAGTAGGGGCAGACGGAATCGACGGTCCGGTCGGGCTGGATCTTGCCCACGTCCCGCGCCGGCATGAGGGCGCCGGTGGGGCAGGCCTGCACGCATTCGCCGCAGGCGACGCAGGTGGAGTCGCCCATCGGATCGTCGAGGTCGAACACGATCTTGGAGTGCTCGCCGCGAAACGCATAGCCGATGACGTCGTTGACCTGCTCCTCGCGGCACGCCCGCACGCAACGCCCGCACTGGATGCAGGCATCGAGGTTCGTGGCGATGGCGGCGTGGGAGAGATCCGCCTCCGGCTGGAGGCGTGACGGAAAGCGTGGCTTGCCGATCCGGAGCGCCTTCGCCCACTGATCGAGCTCCGAATGGAGGGTGTACGACGTCTCGGGAATATCGGAGAGGAGAAGCGGCGCGCGCGCTGTCGGTGGTCACCTCCATGCCGTCCTTGGGATAGCGGCAGCAGGACGGGGCGAGCACACGCTCACCCTTGACCTCAACCACGCAGGCGCGGCAATTGCCGTCGGGGCGCATGCCCGCCTTGTAACAAAGGTGCGGAATCTCGATCCCGTACCGCTTGGCCGTTTCGATAATGGTCTCGCCGGACCGGCCGACCACGGCGCGGCCGTTGAGCGTGAACTCGCTGGCACGGCTCATCGGTCTTCTCTTGCTCTCATGAGACTTCGCTCGGAAAGTATTTCATCACAGAAAGGAGCGGGTTGGGAGCCGCCTGCCCGAGGCCGCAGATGGAGGCATCCATCATGGCCTGCGACAGCTCCTTCAGAAGGGCCTGGTCCCATGTCGGCTTCTCGATGAGCCTGAGCGCCTTCGCAGTGCCCACCCGGCAGGGCGTGCACTGGCCACAGGACTCCTCGGAGAAGAACTTGATCAGGTTCCTCGCCGCGGCCGTCGCGCGGTCCTGGTTGGAGAGGATCACGATCGCCGCCGAGCCGATGAAGCAGCCGTACTGGTTGAGCGTATCGAAATCGAGCGGGATATCGCCCATCGCCGCCGGGAGTATCCCCCCCGACGCCCCGCCGGGCAGATAGGCGTAGAACTGGTGCCCGTCCTGCATCCCGTCGGCATATTCGGCGATCAGCTCCCGGACCGTGATGCCGGCAGGCGCGAGATGCACGCCGGGCTTCTTCACGCGGCCGCTCACCGAGAAGGACCGCAGGCCCTTGCGTCCATGGCGACCGTGGGAGGCGAACCAGGCCGCCCCGTTGTCGAGGATGTCGCGCACCCAGTGCAGCGTCTCCATGTTGTGCTCGAGGGTGGGCCGGCCGAACAGGCCCACCTGCGCGACGTAGGGCGGCCGCAGGCGCGGCATGCCGCGCTTGCCCTCGATGGATTCGATCATCGCCGATTCCTCGCCGCAGATGTAGGCGCCCGCGCCCCGCCGCAGGTGGATGACAGGGAGCGTGCAGGGGGGATTCGCCTGGAGCGCGGCCAGCTCTCGTTCCAGGATGGCGCGGCAGCCGTGGTATTCGTCGCGCAGGTAGATGTAGATCTCGTCGATGCCGACCGCCCACGCCGCGATCAGCGCGCCCTCCACGAAGCGATGCGGGTCGCGCTCGAGATACCAGCGGTCCTTGAACGTGCCCGGCTCGCCCTCGTCGATATTGATCGCCATCAGGCGCGGCGCCGCCTCCGCCGCCACGGCCCTCCACTTGCGGCCAGCGGGAAAGCCCGCCCCGCCCAGGCCACGGAGGCCGGACTCCTCCATCGTCGCCATGACATTGTCGCGCTTTCTCGTGCCGTCGATGCACGAGGCGGCGAGGGCATAGCCGCCCTCGGCCCGGTAGGCCGCGTAGTCGACGTGAGGAGGGCTCACGATATCCATCTGCGGGTGCCGCCCGCCCAGGCCCCGCGTAGGGTGCGTCACGGCCTTTGCCCTCACCAGCTCGACCACGCCTTCGACCGTGGACCATGGCAACGGGTTCTGGCCGACGACGGCGTTGGGGGCCGTCTCGCAGCGCCCGATACACGGGGCAGGCAGCACGCGCACGTCCATGCCGAGGATCCCCGGGAGAGTTTCGAGCAGCCCAGGGGCGCCGGCCATCTCGCACGCGATGGAGTTGCACACGCGGACCGTGATCGCGGGCGGGACTGCTTCGCCTTCCTTGACCACATCGAAGTGATGATAGAAGGTCGCGACCTCATAGACCTCCGCCATGGCGAGGTTCATCTCGTCGGCGAGGGCGACCAGATGGGCGGCGGAGAGATGCCGGTAGCGGTCCTGTATGCGGTGCAGGTATTCGATGAGAAGGTCGCGCCGGCGCGGGGAGCCCTCGAGGAGGGCGCGTACCTCGTCCCGGGCCGTAGGGTCGACCCGGCGGCCCTTCGGCGTCCCCCGGGCTCCCCTGCGTTTTGGGGGCGGCCGCTTCCCCGAAGGCGCTGAAGACGCGCGGTCGTTCATGAGTCCATTCTAGCGCCTGGGCCGCGACAACCACGCCAACGAGATTAGACGGAAGCGCCGAATCCGGAACGCCTCAGGGGATGAAGTAGAACGGGTTGGGCAGCTTGAACGTGCGTTCGGCAAACCCTCCGTCGAGGTCGCTCATCTGGTCACCGATGTTCACGACGATCGCGTAGCCTTGATCCACGAGCTTCTTCCGCTCCGGCGTTGAAATCGACCGCGGATCTCGTCGTGAGGTCGTCCGGCTTCAGGATCAGTCCCGTCCATTCGTATCCTGCCCTCCGCAGATTGCCTTCCGTGGCCGTGCGCCACCCTTCCGGACGCCCGGTGAGAAAGAACACGGCCACTCCGCGGTCTCGGGCGAGGAGGGCAAACATCAACACTGGCCTGATCGGGTCGGCCTGGGCCATTCGGATCCACGCTCCCAGCCCGCATGGGCCACGGGGAAGATCACAGGGCCCGGGAATGATGAAGCCGTAGTCGTTCGCGCGGAGGCTCGGGAGGTTGGAGAGCGCGGTCTCATCGACGTCGACGACGATGGCCAGCCTACCTCCGCGCGGCACTCTTGGCTCGAGATAGGCTCGCGCCTGCTCGGTGACGGCGGCGAGGTCGGCTTCGTAGCGGCCGGAGTCGACGTAGGCGCTGATCTGGCGCTTCGCCTCGACGAGGCTGGGCGCGACCGCTTCCGGTGGCGCCGCCAGCGGACCTGTTCCGCCGCAACCTGTCACGACGAGGACGACGGCGAAGGCTATCGGCCAAGGGGCTGGTCGTCGAGCTTTCATATCCTCCCTCTGTCTTACGACGCTGCGGTCGCCGGGCGCCCGCGGCCCGCGCGGAGCAAATCGTGTTGGAGTCTAGCAGAGCAGGCGCGGTCGGGTGGCCGCACCGCAGGGCGTTGACCGGAGGCTCGGGTCCCCGCAGGCGTCTCGACGCCTCGTGCTACGATTCCGGAAGCCATGGATCTGACCGGCGATTCCATCATCGACGCGGCGCCGCCTGGCGGCAGCCCCAGCGCCAGGCGCGGGACGTGAGCACCCCCACTCTCACCGGCCGGGTCGCCGAGGTCTTCTACTCCATCCAAGGCGAGGGCGCGACGGCCGGCCTCCCCGCGGTTTTCGTGCGCCTCCAGGGTTGCACGGTTGGCTGTTCCTGGTGCGACACCAAGTATTCGTGGGCCGAAGACGCCGGGCGGGTCGTGAGCCTCGAAGCCCTCGTCGAGGAGGCCTCGGCTTTCCCCTGCCGCCGCCTCGTGCTCACGGGCGGAGAGCCGCTCGAGTCGCCTCTCTTCGTGCCCCTCCTCCGGGCCCTCGGCGGCGCGAGCTTCGTCATCGAGGTGGAGACGTCGGGTACGCTGCCTCCTCCCATCGGCGTCGATCGCGCCATACAGTGGAATGTCTCGCTCAAGCTGGCGGGCTCGGGGGTGGCCGAGACGACGCGCATCCGCCCCGACGCCATTCGCGGCTTTCTCTCGCGCGAGGCGTGGTGGAAGTTCGTGGTCACCGGTGAAGGCGAAGTGACCGAGGTCCTGGAGCTCGCCAAGCGCTTCGCCCTGCCCCGCGCCCGCATTCTTCTCCAGCCGGAGGCGGTGCGCCGTGAGGAGCTGATCGAGCGGTCACCCTGGATCGTGGAGGCGTGCAAGCGTCACGGCTTGCGCTTCTCGCCGCGCCTGCACATTCTCCTCTGGGGCGCCCGGCGGGGCGTGTAATGGCCCGGAAGGCCGTCGTCCTGCTCTCGGGCGGCCTCGACTCGGCTACCGCGCTGGCCGTAGCCCGGGCCGAGGAATACGAGTGCTTCGCGCTGTCCTTCGACTACGGCCAGCGTCATGCGCGTGAGCTCGAGTCCGCGGTGAAGCTCGCCGCCGCGCTCGGCGCCCGCCGGCACCTGACCCTGCGCCTCGATCTCCGCGCCATCGGAGGCTCGGCTCTCACCGACGAGCTCCCTGTCCCCAAAGGACGGAGCGACGCGGCGATCGGCGAAGGCATTCCCGTCACCTATGTCCCCGCGCGCAACACCATCTTCCTCTCTCACGCCCTCGCGTGGGCCGAGGTGCTGGGGGCCGAGGACATCTTCATCGGCGTCAACGCGCTCGACTACTCGGGCTATCCCGACTGCCGGCCCGAGTTCATCGAGGCCTTCGAGCGCCTGGCGAATCTGGCTACCCAGGCCGGCGTCGAGGGGCGCAGCCGCTTCCGCGTCCATGCGCCTCTCATCACCCTGACCAAGGCGCAGATCGTCGCCCGCGCCTACGAGCTCGGGGTGGACCTGTCACTCACCTGGTCGTGCTACGAGCCGGAGAGCGATGGCCGCGCCTGCGGACGGTGCGACTCCTGTCTTCTCCGCAAGAAGGGCTTTGCCGAAGCCCACCTCGCCGATCCCGTCCCGACGGCGCGCTGAACCCGGCGCGTCTCCGACTCCTTCCCTCTCTAGCCTGCCGCGGTGGCGAGGGCTCTCGGAGCCGACCCCACGTAGTCCGCGCGGGGGCGGATGAGCCGGTTGTCCGCGTACTGCTCGAGGGCGTGGGCACACCAGCCGGCGATCCGCCCGACGGCGAAAATGGACGTGCAGAGATCCGGGGCAATGCCGAGGGCGTCGTGGACGACGGCGGAGAAGAAGTCCACGTTGACGGGAAGGGTGGTCCGGGCGCGCATGGCTCCGTAGACGCCCTCGGCCACCTCGAAGAGGCGCTCGCGTCCGGTGGCCGCGGCCATCTCCTTGGCCATGCCCCGGAGCACCCGCGCGCGGGCATCGTCCACCTTGTAGACGCGGTGGCCGAAGCCGGGCATGCGCGTCGTCGGGTTGCTCCGCTCCCGCTTGGACATGCCGGCCCGCCCCCCGATGCGCGCCTCCACGAAGGCCTCGGCCCTCGCCGGGTCCTCGATCTGATGGAGCATGGCGAGGACGTCGTCGTTCGCGCCACCGTGGCGCGGTCCCTTGAGGGTGGCGATGGCGGAGACGATGGCCGCGTGGAGATCCGCCATGGTCGCCACCGCCACCCGGGCCGCGAAGGTCGAGGCGTTGAACTCGTGATCGGCGTGGAGCGTCAGGACGACGTCCATGGTCCGGGCGACCTCGGGAGACGGCTCGCGGCCGTTGAGAAGGTAGAGGAAGCGGGCGGCGTGGGAGCCGCCGGGGCCCCCCGCCAGAGGGTCGTGGCCGGCGCGAATGCGCTGCCACGCGGCGACGATCTCCGGCACGAGGGTCATGAGCCGGAACGCCTTGCGCAGGTTCGCTCCGTCGTCGCTGGATCGTGCGTCCGGATCGCGGACGGCGGCCAGTGACACGGCGGTGCGGAGGGCGTCCAGGGGATGGCAGTCGCGCGGCAGCGAGCGGAGCAGGGCCACGATCTCCGAAGGCAGCCCTCGCAGCTGGTCCAGGCGGTCCTCGAAGCTGGCCCCCGCCGCGAGATCACCGATCTCGTAGCCGCGGTAGTAAAGCCGCCCCGCCTCGCCGTCGACCTGGCACACCGCCGATCGCGCCGCGATGACATCCTCGAGACCCGCCTTCCATGCCTGGTCCATGTCCGTCCTCCTCGTGTCTGGGCGAAAGTTCGCTTTGGTTGCCGTAGATTGATTATAGTTGATTTATATTGATTACGCAAGACGGAGCAAGACTCCACTCGATGGCAGGGTCGACCGACTGCTACGATAAGGACGGCCATGGTGATTCTCGACGGCGAAGAGTATCTGACCGGCGAAGAGGCGGCGGCCGCGCTCGGCATCAAGCGCGAGACCCTCTACGCTTACGTGAGCCGCGGATTCCTCAAGAGTTATCGCCAGGGCATCAAGCGCCAGCGGCTGTACCGTCAGGCCGACGTGGCGCGCCTGATCCAGCTCGCGCCTACCTCCGAGGAGCAGGCCCCCGAGCGCTCCGTCGCGCCCGAGGTGCCACTCGCAGAGTCCTGGATCAGGGACTAGTCGCTGCGCGCCGGTCCGCGAGCCATTTGGTAGTCATCCGTTCGGGGTGAGGCGCACCCGAGAATCGGCCTCGAGCTCACGGCATCGCGGGACCTCCCCGCGAACCCTGAGCCGCTCCCGCAGCGTCCCGGAATCGACGACATCAAAGGCGGAGTCCTTGGCCGCTCCTCGCAACGGGCTCCTGCATTTAAGGATATAGGCCCCGAGGACGATGGGCTGGCGTAACACGCCACGTAGGCTCATGGGGGCCGGCCGGGAAGTGCGGCACGCGACCGACATCGCCCGCCTAGTACTGGGCCTGCGATGACGTGGCGGACCGAGAAAAGGAGGAGACGCCGTCGGCGGCCCCTGCCCGGCTCCTCCGGCTAGTCGGGCAGCCCCCGCAGGAAGTCGTCGAGGATACGGGCGAAGGCCTCGGGCGCATCGAGCACCAGATGGTGGTAGACACCCGGCATGGTGACCAGCGTGGCGCCGGGAATAGCCGCGAGCATCCGGTCCGCCATCTCCTTCGGCATGATCGGTGACAGCTCGCCCCGCACGAGCAGCGTCGGCGCCGTGATCCGGGAGAGGAGCTCCCAGCCGTCGACGGGCTGCCGTGCCCCGTTGCACTGAGGGTCGAAGCGGTAGAGGAAGCGGCCTTCGCGCTCCGTGATCCCCTGGCGGCCGAGGTGCTCGAGCAGCTCGGGCGTGGCCACCGTCTCGGGGGGCAGAAGCCTGAAGCTCTTGAGGGCCCGGTCGAGCGACTCGTGGCGCCGCGGACCGCGATGTCCCCGCTTGTGCATCGCCTGGAGCCGCCCCGCGGGCAGTGACGGCCGGCTGTCCACCACGCAGAGCATGCGCACTCGCTCCGGATGCCAGGCGGCGAAGCTCATGGCGTTGTGGCCGCCCATCGAGTGCCCGACCAGGGCCATCCGCTTCCAGTCCAGCGCATCCATGACGCCGAGAAGGTCGGAGGCGAACTGCTCGGTGCCGTAACGGGAGTCAGACGCCCAGTCGCTCTCCCCGTGGCCCCGCTGGTCGAGCGAGATGATGTGGAACCTGTCAACGAACGAGGGCACCACCGCGTCGAACCAATGGGAATGGGCCGAGCCGCCATGGAGGAAGCACAGCGCGGGGCGGCCGGGCTGGCCCCACTCGAGCGCGCGGAGAGTCATGCCGTTGACGCTGAATGAGCGACGGGTGGCGGCGTCACATATGTACGAGGGTCGAGAGCTCATGGGCGACATTGTAGCGTGCCGCGAAGAAAAAGCTTGGGGCTGATCGCGTCGACCCCGTAAGTTGGGAGTGAGAATGAATCCAACGAACGAACCACCCGAGAAGAAGCAGCGGCCGATCCTGTACGGTGTCCTCGCAGTTGGCGCATCCCTCGCAATCATTGCCACCGGGTGGATGGTGCTCTCTCCCTCCGCGCTCCTCCATCGTCAGCTCGCCGCCGCCTCCTCCGCACCGCTCCAGCCGGCCGCGCCGGCACCGGACGTGGAGCGGCTCGTGCGTGGACGTGTGCTCGACGCGGAGACGGGGGCGCCCCTGCGCGGGGCCTCGGTATGGGCGGGCAAGGAAGAGATTCGAACCGACGAGGACGGACGGTTCACCACGCCCCCCCTGGGGCCGGGAGCCGCCATCCTCGTCAAAAGCCCCGGCTACGAGCTTCGCCGGCTCGTGGCCGACAAGGACGAGATGACGGTCGCGCTGCCGTCGCGGTCGGTGCGCGCCGCCTACCTCACCTACTTCGGCGTCGCCGACAAGACCATCCGGGAGCGCGTGCTCGAGCTGGTCGCCCGCACCGAGCTGAATGCCGTGGTCATCGACGTCAAGGGTGACCGGGGCCTCATCCCCTATCGCACCCAGGTGCCGTTGGCCCTCGAGGCAGGGGCGCAGGGGCCGGTGATCATCAAGGACTTCGAGGGCTTCATCGCGAGCCTCAAGGCACGGGGAATCTACACCGTGGCCCGGATTGTCACCTTCAAGGACACCGTCCTCGCCCAGGCCAAGCCCGAGTGGGCCATCATTGATACGCGCACCGGCAAGCCCTGGATCGACAACGAGAAGCTCGCCTGGGTCGACCCCTTCCGCGAAGAGGTGCGGGACTACAACATCGCCATCGCCAAGGAAGCCATAGCCAAGGGCTTCGACGAGGTCCAGTTCGACTACGTCCGCTTCCCCACCGACGGCAAGCTGTCGGCCGCTAGGTACTCCCAGCCCAACAACTCGCAGACCCGGCTTCCCGCCATCGCCGCCTTCCTCGCGAAAGCCCGGCGTGAGCTGGGGCCCCTGGGGGCCTTCGTCGGAGCGGACGTCTTCGGCTACACCGCCTTCAACGAGAACGACACCGATATCGGCCAGCGGGTGGAGGAGCTCTCGGCTCACCTCGACTACATCTGCCCGATGGTTTACCCCTCGGGCTATCACCGGGGCATCCCCGGGGTGCGCAATCCGGTCGCCCAGCCCTACGAGATCGTCAAGGAGAGCGTCCGGCTCACGCGCAAGCGGTCGGCCACCGCGGTGGTCGTCCGGCCGTGGCTCCAGGACTTCAAGGACTACGCATTCGACAAGCGCATCTTCGGCGTGCCCGAGATCAAGGCGCAGCTCCGGGGGGCCAAGGACGGGGGCGCCGTGGGATACATGCTCTGGAACCCGAAGAACGACTACACGGGAGCGGCCTTGCCGCCCAAGGCGACGGCAACGGCGAGGGTCACCCCCTAGGCGTGCTCCGCTTTCTCCGCTTCACCCCCCTCCTGGCCTGGGCGCTCCTGCCCGGAGCCGCTTTGGCCGGCGATCTCCCCCCGAACGAGCTTGGACGCATCATGATCCTCGAGTACCACAAGATCGATCTGCCCGAGGAGCGCTGGACGCGCACGCCCGCCAATTTCCGCCGTGATCTCGAGCGGCTCTGGGAGCGCGGCTACCGGCTGGTTGCCCTCAACGACGTCCTCGACGGGAAGATCGGCGTCCGCCGTGGCACCACGCCCGTCGTGCTCACCTTCGATGACTCGTCGCCGGGACAGTTCAAGCTCATCGAGAAGAACGGCGAGTGGGTGGTAGACCCCGACTGCGCCGTCGGCATCCTCGAAGCGTTCGAGCGCCAGCATCCCGAGTTCGGCCACGCGGCCACCTTCTATGTACTCCCGGGCGCGGATCCTCCCAACCGGCTCTTCAACCAGAAAGACCTGGCCGGCCGCAAGCTCCAGTACCTGGCCAGCCACGGCTTCGAGATCGGCAGCCACACCCTCTGGCACGCGAACCTCTCCAAGTACCCCGAGAAGATCGTTCGCCAGCAGCTCGCCACGGCCCAGGAGTGGATACAGAAGGACGTGCCGGGCTACCGGATCCGCAGCCTGGCTCTTCCCATGGGCGGATTCCCCAAGGACCTGCGGTGGGCCATCGAGGGCGTGGAAGGC
>WNFK01059117.1_pt1 | contig 10131 bp, 10 predicted proteins | sample 5400281 | NCBI WGS metagenome assembly WNFK01 (sample SAMN13153350, study PRJNA577476) | soil metagenome | isolation source: 20 cm soil on Douglas fir-dominated hillslope | place: USA:California | collected 2013-09-17
CGGAGAAATCCCGAGACCCTCGGCGATCTGGGTCTGCGACAGCCCCAATTGCTGGCGGATGCGCCGGAACCTGGGACCGACAAACAGCTTCTTTCCGGAATCACCCGCCATGGCAGCCTCATCGACTAATTTTGTGACAAAAATTACAAACTTACATCTATGACAAGTTTATATGTTACATGACATCACCTTTCAGATGCAAGCTCTCTATACGAATTAGGAAGTTTCGCGTTTAGCTCTCGCCACGTTTCGCAATGCACTGTCACGAATGTCGATTGGAGAAAATAAGATGGCGAAGACCTTTGAACAGCTCGTTCCTGCGCCCAAGGGGCGTTTCGATGGCATCAGCCGCCCCTATAGCCCGGCCGAAGTGGAGAAGCTGCGCGGCTCCGTGCCGATCGCTTACACGCTGGCCGAGAAGGGCGCGAACCGCCTGTGGGAATCGCTGAAGAAGGAGCCTTACGTCAATTCGCTCGGCGCCGTCACCGGCAACCAGGCGATGCAGCAGGCGCGCGCTGGCTTGCCCGCGATCTATCTGTCGGGCTGGCAGGTCGCCGCCGACGCCAACACCGCCGGCGCGATGTATCCGGACCAGAGCCTTTATCCGGCCAATGCCGGCCCGGAACTGTGCCGCCGCATCAACCGCACCTTCCAGCGCGCCGACCAGATCGAGCACTCCGAAGGCGGCGCCAAGATCGACTGGTTCGTGCCTGTTGTGGCCGACGCGGAAGCAGGCTTCGGCGGTCCCTTGAACTCGTTCGAAATCATGAAGGCCTATATCGAGGCGGGCGCTGCCGGCGTTCACTTCGAGGACCAGCTTGCGTCAGAAAAGAAGTGCGGCCACATGGGCGGCAAGGTCTTGATCCCGACCGCGGCGCATGAGCGCAACCTGATCGCGGCGCGTCTGGCCGCCGACGTCTGCGGCACGCCCACTTTCGTGCTGGCGCGCACCGATGCGGAGAGCGCCAAGCTGATCACCGCCGATGTGGACGAGCGCGATCGCGAGTTCATCACCGGCGAGCGCACCGCGGAAGGCTTTTTCCGCCTCAAGCCCGGCACCGGTCTTAAGCACTGCATCAAGCGCGGCATCGCGTTTGCGAAGTATGCTGATTTGCTGTGGTGGGAAACCTCGACCCCGAACCTCGAAGAGGCAAAGGAATTCGCGGAAGCCGTGCAGAAGGTCTATCCCGGCAAGATGCTGGCTTACAACTGCTCCCCGTCGTTCAACTGGGAAGCCAACATCGACAAGGCCACCATCGCCAAGTTCCAGCGCGAGATCGGCGCGATGGGTTACAAGTTCCAGTTTGTCACGCTGGCGGGTTTCCACTCGCTCAACCACGGCATGTTCGAACTGGCGCGTGGCTACAAGGCCGAAGGCATGGCGGCTTACTCCCGTCTGCAGCAGGCGGAGTTCGCATCGGAGAAGTTCGGCTATTCGGCGACGCGCCATCAGCGCGAAGTCGGCACCGGCTACTTCGATCTGGTGTCGACCACCATCACCGGCGGCCAAGATTCAGGCGGCTGAGTAACATCGGCCGAATAAACAGGAGGCTATGATGACCAAAGGCAGCAATTTCTGGGTGATTGGCGGCGAGTTCGGTTCGATGAACTTCCACAAGCTCGTGGAAGGCTCGGCCCAGGTGCAGGGTCCGTTCAAGACCCGCCAGGAAGCCGAGGATGCCTGGCGCGTGGTGTCGGAAGAAAACCGCCATAAAGCCGGAGTGCGCTTCTCCATCGTGGAAGAGCCCGCCCGCGTCTCGGCCTGACAAGGTTGCCGCCGGCTGACTAACGAAGAAACGACCAAGGACGAAGCGGCCCTATCCGGTGATCCCGGCTGGGGCCGCTTACGTTCTGGCTATCGTATTTTCAAGCGAACGCCTGCCTAGATGCAATCCGGGGTAGAGAACGGTTCGCGTGAAGTACCACATCAAGGCAAAAGAGAGCGGCGCAAGCCTTTGGGAACAAACAGCCTTTGCGGACAACACGGTTACTGATAGGTTGAGGCCGTTCTTGACCCATTTTGGACAAAGGCAATTAGCGGATGTCAGAGGCGCAAAATACCGGTAGCAACGCCGCCGCTGATGCGCGCCCGATCCGGCTGCGCGATGCGCTCCGCCAGGCGCGGATCGAGGCCGCCGATCGCACCGGCGTCGTTGTCGACTTGCGTGACGCCGAAGTGGCCCGGCTCGAAATTCTCAACGAGGCGCTCGACCCGTTGTTCGCGCAGATTCCTGACACCATCGACCTGTTCGATCGCGGCATCAGCCAGGGCGAAACGCCGCGGCTGTGGATCGATGTCGTCGCCCATGTCGCGATGGGACGCGACAAGCGTCTCTATCGTTTCGTGCAGGACACCCGTTTCGGCCGCATCGTGATGGCCGAATCCCACGAAGTCGCCAGTGTTGTCGGCGCCGTCACCGGCTATGTCGCGCGCCGTATCATCGAGCGCGAACATGCGTTGACCGTCATGCCGGAGCCGGCCGTGCTGGAGAAGCCGCGCCGCAGCCGGTTCTGGACCTTTGCGCTCGGCTTCGTCCTCGGCGCGGTCGCCTTGTTCGGACTGGCGCTGTTCGCGACCTTGCGGAATTTCTAGCCCTACATCAGCCGCGCCCGCAGCAATTCCTCAACGCCCGGTCCACCCGTGAATCCGCGAACGGTCTGTTCGCACCGCCACGCATTGCCATCGCGCTCGACTGAAAACAGATTGTAAGCCGCAGCCGGATAGCGGCCATGCGCGACCGCGGATGCCGAAGGCACGCCGATGACGGGGATGGAGCCGTTCGGCCCGTCGGCCCATATCGTGGAATGAACGTGATCGTGCCCATGCAGGATTAACTCCACGCCGTGCCGCCCGAGAACAGCGAGCAGATCGGATGAATCGGTCAGCCGCTTGATGCGCGAAGGCGAGCGCAGCGGGTGATGGATCAGCAGCACACGAAAAGCCTGTTCCGCGGATAGGCGCGTCAGCATGCGCTCGAGCGTATCCAATTGCTCGCGCCCGAGCCGGCCCGTCGCCATCAGCGGTGGCGTCGGCACCGCCGACGAGACGCTGACCAGCGCCAGCGGGCCGCGGCGGCGCAGAGACGGAAATGTCGCGCCATCATCGGGAGCGTGATCGCCCGAAAGATAATTTCCCCAGGCTTCCGCAAAGTGATGTTGGGTCGCGCGAACATAGGCGTCGTGATTGCCGGGGATCACCGTGACCCGATCGGGCGTGCCGACGCTCTCCAGCCACGCCCGCGACGGCGCGAACTCCGCTTCGAGCGCGAGATTGACCAGATCGCCGGTGATCGCGATGTGATCCGGCGCTTGCGCCCGCATGTCCGACACCAGCGCATCGAGCACGTCGCGCTTGTGGACTTTTTGGCGGTTGCGTTTCCAGTTGAGATAGCCGAGCGCGCGCTTGCCGGCGAGATCGCGAAGCCGCGGCGCGGGCAGGGGCGGGAGGTGCGGATCGGACAAATGGGCCAGCCTGAATGCCGCCATCAGGAGCATCCGGTCGGAATGCGTGCGAGATAGAGCATTCGAGATTTCGATGGCGATGAAGCTGCAGAGCCTTCGAAAGACATTCGAGCCGTTACTGCGGCGGATTTTTCATCTCTATTGGCGATTTGCCCGCGGCATGACGCTCGGGGTCCGCGCCGTGGTGCTCGATGGCGATGACAGGGTGTTTCTGGTCAAGCACAGCTACGTTGCCGGCTGGCACCTGCCGGGCGGAGGCGTCGAAGTCGGCGAGACGGTGCAGAACGCGCTGCGGCGCGAGCTGATCGAGGAGGGACGGATCGAGGTTACGGACGAGCCGGCCCTGCATGGCCTGTTCTTCAACAGCCACGCCTCCCGCCGGGACCATGTCGCGGTCTATCTGGTCCGGCATTTCAGCCAGGATCGGCTGCCGGAGGCCAACCGCGAGATCATCGCCTGTGGTTTCTTCGAGGCCGGCGGGCTGCCGGCGGAGACGACCGAGGGCACGCGCCTGCGGATCTCGGAAGTGCTCGAAGGCAGGAAGCCGATCGCTACATGGCGCTAAAGGGCGCACCTTGTGCCAGTATTGAAAACCAGAAAGATTGCCCCGATCGCGGGATCGAACGGCGTGCGACAGCAGGGGCGATGAAATACTTGAAGGTTCTTTGCGGCGTCGGATTCTTCGCCGTTCTCTGGACGCTGCTGTTTGTCACGTTGATCCCGAACCAGGAAACGATCGGAGGTAGCCTTGTCTTCCGGCAACCGGTAAAAGCCTGAGTCAAGCGATGACAGACTTGATTCGGCAAACATTCCGGCGATGACGACACCAGCGATGCGAGTGGCGGTTCTGGTACCGTGCTTCAATGAGGAGGCCGCGGTCGCCAAGGTGGTTGCCGATTTTCGGAAATCCCTGCCCACGGCCGAAATCTTCGTCTACGACAACAATTCGTCGGACCGTACCTCCGCGGTCGCCCGCGAGGCCGGCGCCGAGGTGCGCAGCGAGCGCCGCCAGGGCAAGGGTCACGTGGTGCGGCGGATGTTCGCCGACATCGACGCCGACATCTACGTGCTGGTCGACGGCGACGCAACCTACGACGCCGCCAGCGCCCCGCGCATGATCGATACGCTGTTATCAAATCATCTGGATATGGTGGTGGGTTTTCGCGTCGATCAGGTTGAGGCCGCCTATCGGCCCGGCCATCGCACCGGCAACTGGATGCTGACCAACTTCCTGTCGTCGGTTTTCGGACAGGCCTTCAAGGATATTCTTTCCGGGTACCGCGTGTTCTCGCGGCGCTTCGTCAAATCCTTTCCGGTGCTGTCGGATGGCTTCGAGATCGAAACCGAGTTGAGCGTCCACGCGCTCGAGCTGGCGCTGCCGGTCGCCGAGATCGAAACGCCGTATTACGCCCGGCCGGAAGGCTCCTTCAGCAAACTCAACACCTGGCGCGACGGTTTTCGGATTCTCGGCACCATCCTCAAACTCTACCGGTCGGAAAAGCCGTTGCGTTTCTTCACGGCCATCGGGATTTTCCTGATGTTGGTTTCGATCGGCCTCGCCATCCCCGTCATTGTCACCTATCTCGAGCAAGGCCTCGTTCCCCGGCTGCCGACCGCGGTTCTGTCGATGGGCCTGATGATTTTGGCGGTGCTTTCGGTGTCATCCGGGCTGGTGCTCGATACGGTGACGCGCGGACGCCGCGAGATCAAGCTATTGGCTTATTTGTCTCAGCCCGCGACAAACAGGAACGGCTCGAAATAGCCGAACCTGGGCGATAGACCGAGCGTCTTTCAGATGCTATCCCGCGCGGTAACATGAGCGATCTCTCTCTCACGATATTGGCCGAAACCGCCAACGATGCGCAGGCGATCGAACGCCTGCACGCGCGCACATTCGCTCCCGGCCGCTTCGTGCTGAGCGCCTATCGGCTGCGCGAACATGTGGATCATCTGCTCGATCTGTCATTCACGGCCCGGATCGGCACGCTGCTGGTGGGCTCGGTGCGCCAATTGCCGGTTTGCGTCGGCGACACCAAGGCCTTGCTGCTCGGGCCGCTGACGGTCGAGCCGCCATTTCGCAGCCGCGGCGTCGGCCGCGCCTTGCTGGACCGCGCGCTCCGCGACGCCAAAGCCAAAGGGCACCGCCTCGTGCTGCTGGTCGGTGACGAATCCTATTACAGCCGCGTCGGCTTCAAGCCTGTTCCGAAGGGCCGGGCGACCATGCCGGGACCGGTCGACTACAATCGTCTCCTGGTGGCGGAACTCGTCGATGGCGCATTCACCGATGTTTCCGGAGCGATCCGCCCGGACTGGAGCATGGCGCGATAGTCGCGCCGTATGGACCCTCCACGTCATGCCCCGCTTCATGCGGGGCATCCAGTATGCTGCAGCTTCTCGGCTTGGTCACCGCGGTCCCTGGAGTACTGGATCGCCCGCCACACTATCTGCAACTTGGATTGTCACTTGAAGCCGAGATCGATGGTCTTGCCGCGCCACGTTCACGTAAGCTGTATCGAATGCATGCAAACAACACGGCTCCCCTCGCATGGAAGGCATCGAGGTTATGGACCCGTAAAGTGCTACTCCGTTCGTAAACTGCGTCAAGTGATGGAAATCAGACGCGGCAGGACTCGAACTCTTCTTTGAGCCTCTCCTTAGGCAGTCCCCTTCCGATGAACACGAGACGGCTGTCGCGCTTTTCATCCAATTTCCACGGACGCTGCGAACCGCCTTCGAGAAGCATGTGCACGCCTTGGACCACGAAGCGCTGATCGTCGTCCTTCATCGCAATGATGCCCTTCATTCGAAGGATGTCGGTTCCGAAATCCTGAGTGACCTTCTGAATCCAAGGAACGAACTGCTCGGGATCGAGCGGGCGGTCGGCGATCAGGGACAGGCTGCTGATCTCATCATCGTGTTCATGGTCGTGTGTTTCGATGAGAAAATCCGGTACAACCTCAAGAACGCGGTCGATGTTAAAGGCATCGCGGCCAAGCACCTTGGTGAGATCGACGCCGCAACGCTTGGTGCGATGAATATCGGCATAGGGATTGATTCGGCGAATGCGCGCTTCGACTGAGGCGAGGTCGTCCGCCGTGACCAGATCGGTCTTGTTGAGCAGCACGATATCGGCGAAACCAAGTTGCTCCTGCGCCTCCGGAGCGCGATCGATCTCACCAAGAAGGTGCTTGGCGTCCACCACGGTCACAATGGCATCGAGCTTGGTCCGGCGGCGGACATCGTCATCCACAAAGAATGTCTGCGCGACGGGCGCGGGATCGGCGAGGCCGGTCGTCTCCACGATAATACCATCCATGCGGCCCCTGCGCCGCATCAGGCCGCCAAGAATTCGTATGAGATCGCCACGCACCGTGCAGCAGATGCAGCCGTTGTTCATTTCGAAAATTTCTTCTTCCGCATTGACGATGAGATCATTGTCGATTCCGACCTCGCCGAATTCATTGACAATGACGGCATAGCGCTTGCCGTGCGCCTCCGTGAGGATCCGGTTGAGCAGCGTGGTCTTTCCAGAACCGAGATAACCGGTGATGACCGTGACTGGAGTCTGGTTCGGAGCCGCCTGCATGGGACTGTCCTTTGCTGATGTTGAAATTGGTCCGGGTCGGCACCGCCGCGCGATGCAGCATGGTTACTTCGGTTTTGGAGGAAGCTCGGACAAGCCGGTTTGTGCGACCAATGGCACAAGCGCATCGGTAAGTTCTGATTGAGTGACCTGCTCAAGCGGCTTGTCGATTTTGACGGCCTCGGTTGGGCGTCTCGGATGCATCACGAGCACGATGGTCTGGACGCCGCCGCAGCCAGGATCGCCGCAATCGCGTTCGCTGACGCTGACTACAGTTTCGTCATCGGCGTTGATGGCTGCCCGGGCATGCTCTTTCAATTGAAGCGCAGCGTCTCTTCGGCGATTTGAGGTTTTCCGTGGGAAGAAAAAAGCAGCCATGTGCGTCCGTCAGCCTGACAGCGCCAATTTGGCGGCGTCGCAACATGAATGTTATAACATTACATATCGAAGATCAATCAGCTTGTGCGCACCCTGGCATCGCTGGCTTCCGCAACTATTCTATTATTGGATGGGAATGGTGGGGCATCGATGGGCAACCAAACGCTCGCAAGGAGCATCGCCAATGGCCACATGCACCGAGAAACACCATGCCAACCACACTCATAGCCATGGCCCGAAATGCGGGCACACCGCGGTTCGCCATGACGGCCATGTGGATTATCTTCACGACGGTCATCTCCACCATGTGCACGAAGATCACGTGGACGAACATGTCGTCGCGGTCGACGCCACAAATCCGGTGAACTGCACGCCTCAAGTCCACTGCTCACATGCACACGGTCCAAACTGCGGGCATGAAGAGGTGCCGCATGGTGATCATGTCGACTATCTCGTAGACGGCCGGCTGCACCATCCGCACGGCGATCATTGCGACGATCACGGGCCCGTGCAGTTAGCCTGAGGTGCGCCCACGACGGTGGTCGAACCGTATGACTTGGCTCATTTCCGAGTTGGGTCCCATTTCAGACGTCCTCAGCCGCACCCCCGTTTGAAATGAAGAGGCCGCATCTGAGGCGGCCGTATTGGGATCGCTTTTGGGGTTTCATCTGCGCACTGCAATGGAGCGGATAGCAGCTCGGTTTAGGGTGAACGCAAGTCGGCACGACTGTAGCCGCTCGGCCAGAAGCTCGGGCTTCGGCTGCGTAGGGGCAAGCCAAAAGCAAAAGCACCAGTAAGGCCGAGCGGTTCATTGCGAACCTCGCTTCTAGAATTTCAGGTTAGCAAAAGCCCGGACGCCGATACCGGGCAGCAAAACCTCGTCCTTGTTGTACGAAACCGAATTGCGGATGTTCTCGTTTAACAGATTGTTGCCTGTGAGACCCACTATCATTTCGCGGGCGCCGAACCGGGAGGGATCCAGTTGGGTCTTGTAGCTGATTTCTGCCTTCAGCAGATTATAGCCCGCCGTCGGCGTTTCGCCGATCAGAGCGATATCGTTCTGTGCGAACGCATGCAGCAGGTTGACGCGTACCAGCCAGTTGGCATCGCGCCAGTACGCGCCGCCTCCGACGCGCACCGGCGGAATCCTGGGAACGTTGGTGCCGTCGGTGAAGGTGGCGCGAACGACATCGAATTGATTCTCGATGCCCCAGGTGCCGCCGTAAAATTGTGAGATATCGAGCTGGCTCTGGAATTCGCCGCCGCGGAAGATCGCGTTCCGCTGCGAATACACCGCCTGCCTAAGTTCGGCGTCGGGGGCACCGCAGGAGTTGAAATCGCCGTCGCACATCACGCCGGTCAGCCGCCGAAAGATAAAGTTGTCGAAGCGGGTGTAATACGCTGTCGCTTCGAAGCGCAGCGGACCGATGTCGAAGGTCGCCGTCGCGTCATGCGGACCGCGAGAGAACAGTTCCGCCGGCTTTGGCGCGCGCTCGACATATTGCGCCGTGATGCTGCCGACCAGATCGTAGGGAAGATTCTGGAGCAGGCCAACGCTGCCGCTCTTCGGCGTAAAGTGCAGATTTCGCGCGATGCTCGTCTGCGGATTGCCGTCGGGCAGAAAATCGGCAGGGAAATCGGGCGTCGATCCGAACAAATCGACATGCTCGATCCGCCCGGCGATCTGGGCTTTGGTCTGGTCGGTGAATTTGAACTCGTTGAAGACATAGGCCGCTTCGCGGGTGTTACGGTTCGGGTCCCACAGGCCATTGAAGAGCGTGCCCGGATCGTCCGGGCTCGGCGCGGTCAGTTCCTGATGCCCGGCCTGCAGGCCGAAAGCAGTCGTGACCTCGGCGAAACGCGCATTGAACGGCATCAACTGGACTTCAACCCGGACCTCCTGCTCCTTGTTGGTAAAGGTCTGCCGCACGCCATCCGTCGTCGGATCGGCGGGATCCAACAGACCGATCTCGTTGTGCCTGTAATCGGTGGCGCCGGCCCAGAAGCGTATTGCATCGATCGCCGCGGCGTCGGGCCGATACTCGCCCTTGGCAGTGATTTTGGTCTGGTGCGCGTCGATGCGGGTCTGATGATCGGCGCCATCGATGCCAGGGACGTGATACAGCGTGTCGTTCTGCGTAATCGCAGCGCCTATGAAGCCGCCGTAGAAAATATAGGAGCCGCCGATCGACGCACCATTCGCCTGCATCGCCGAATTCGGCTGCCGGCCGTTGAAGGGCTTGGCGGGATCAAACAGATACGGATAGCTCGGGATAGCGTAGTCACTGGCCTTGCGGCCATAGGCGTCGGCGTGGAACGCGAAATTACCGCCGCCGGTATCGAGCAGAATGCCGCCATCGACACCGCGGTCGACGGAACTGACGGCCGTTCGCGTTTCAACGGTGGTGCAGGCTGGGGCTTCCGCGCCTGCCAGCGGCGCCTTGGCCGGCAGGCCATAGGTCTGGAACGGCGTGGTCGAACATACGGGCAGGGCGTCCGGAATACGGTTGTTGGTCGCGCTGACGACGCCGCCGATCGATTGCGATCCGTAGCGCAGCGCCGCCGGACCGCGGATGACTTCGACCTGATTGGTCGCCAGTGGATCGATCGGCACGAAATGGTCTTCGCCGAGATCGGAGGCGCCGCCAGCATTGGTGCCGTTTTCGAGGATACCGACGCGATTGACGTCGAGACCCCGGATGATCGGC
>WNFK01205244.1_pt2 | contig 10130 bp, 11 predicted proteins | sample 5400281 | NCBI WGS metagenome assembly WNFK01 (sample SAMN13153350, study PRJNA577476) | soil metagenome | isolation source: 20 cm soil on Douglas fir-dominated hillslope | place: USA:California | collected 2013-09-17
ACTCGACCGAGACCTCCGCGAAGGTGATCTCGAGATCGGGGAATGACACTGCCCCTCCCTCCAGCTGGGAGTCTCCCGGCGCGTCGTTGCGGTGCACCGACTGCCGCACGGTGAAGGAGCCGATCGCCTTCACGCTCTTGCAGTCGAGGCCTTCGATGTCGAGGGCGAAGCCTTCCGCGAGGAGGAGCTTCTCGGGATGCTTGGGATCGCCCGAGACCTTGCCGCCGGACGCGCTTTCCAACTTGATCGCTTCGACCGCGAGCTTGAGGTTGAGCCAGGCCGTTTCCTTGCCGCCCTTGCGCAAGGCAGGGATGGTGGTCTCGCTGATCAGGGCTCCGGTGAATTTCCGCTGGCTCCTGGGTACGAGGTCTTTGTCCAGGGCGAGAATGGCCCCGTCCCTGCGCGGAAACTGCAGCTTCCAGGTTTGCGCGATCCACTCGAACAACGGCGGCCCCATGGCGAAGCCGAAATCGAGCGAGAAGTCCTCGCGGATGGGCGCGCCGATGTGTTTGCGTTGCTGCCCGGTGGCCTGGTGCATCTCCTCGATGACGTGCGCGCCCACCGAGCCGCCGGAAAGCCGCCGGGCGATGCCGCAGGTCTTTCCCTCCAGCACCAGCGCAGCATGTCCGAGCGGGACCGGCTTGACCTGCGTGGTCGCGTAGATGGGCATCCGCTCCTCAGACGAGCTGGCAGCTGAAGCGCAGATCGGCGGCAGACGCGTCTTTCTCCCCGGGCGCGGGGTGGCGGAGCTGCAGCTGAGCCGAGGCGATCCCGTTCTCGACCTTGGCCTCCAGCTTTTCGTACGGCTTCCATTCCGCTCCGTCGCGGTGCTCGATCTCGAAGCGCACCGTGCGCCCCTCCAGGCCGGGCGCATCCACCAGCAGGGTCCCGCGGTCGCCGTCGGCAAAGGCGTCTGCCGACCAGCGCGGATTTGCCAGCATGACCTCCGCCTTCTGGTCCTCGGCGGCGTGCGCATCGGGGGCACGGCGGGCGGAGACGATGTTGCTCACCGCTTCGCGACCGTCGGGGGCGCGGACGCGAAAGCGGTAGCGGGTGCTCTCTTCGGGCTTCTCCATGCGGTCACGCCCAGGCTGCGTGATACTCGAATTTCATGTCCTGGACGTAGAGCTCGGCCCGCAGACGGCGGATCGCATCCGTGCCGGTCTGCACCTTCTCCGGATCGAGCTTGAAGATGCCGGCGTTCAGGAAGGTGATGGTGAAGAGCGACTCCTTCAGATCCGGCGTGAGGAACTCGAGCGTGCCTTTCTTTTCCTTGTCTTCACCGTTGTCGCCCTTGATGACGAAATCCTCGTGCCACTTGTACCAGCTTTCGGCGTGAGACTCGGCCAGAGTAACGACGAGGTTTGGGATCTCGAGGTTAGCCGGTTCCTTCTGGTAATCGCGCATCTCCCCCACCGCATGCTCGACGACACTCTGCTTCACGACGATCGCGTCGATCTTGTTGACCCGGGTGCAATCCAGGCCGTCGATCTTGAGCCTGAAATTCGAGGGCAGCCACTTCTTCAGGATCTTGGTGTCGATCTTGCCGAACTGTTTTCCGCTCCCCTTCGTCGTGCGAGTGAATTCGGGCATGATCTTGATCGTCAACCTGGCGGCGTCCTTGCTGGACGCATCCAGCGCCGGGAACCCGATCTCGCTGATCAGCGCATGGGTGAACGTCGTGCGGTTGATCTCGTTGTAGTTGTAGTCGGCAGTGATGACGGCGCCGTCCTTGCGGTCGTATTTGCGTTCGAAGCTGGCCTTGATCCACTCGTAAAAGGACTTGGTCATCCCCGTCCCGCACGAGATGATGATGTCCTCGTACTTCACGCCCGCGATGTGCTTGTGGATGATGTGGTCGGGCCCGAGCTTCTCGTTGACCACGTCGGAGTAAGCGTGACCGCCCTCGATCGACTGGACCCAGCCGGCGGGAGCGCCGGCGAGCTCGATGCCGTACTTGCCCGCAACATAACCGCGCGCTTCAGTGGCCATGCAAATCCCTCCCCCTTTTTCAAAATACCACGCCCCGGCTCGGCGGCCGTAATCGAGGTCAAGGACATCTGCTATCCTCGCCGCGATGGAGGGCGAAGAGATCTATCGCGCGCTCGGCACCGTTCTCGAGCGCGCGACCGCCGCGGAGCGGCGCTCGGATGACAAGGTCGCCGGCCTGCTCGAGATTTTCGATCTCCTCGTCCGCATCCTCGTCGGCCAGGGAGTGCTCAACGAAGGCCACCAACGGCTGCTGGCCAAGGTGCGCGAGCGGGCGCAGCCGGAGCGCCCCAAGGTGCGGCTGCGGCTCTTCGTCGACAAGTACCAGATGCCGAGCTCGCCGGTCGATTGCGAGAAGCGCATCCCCGTCTGCCGCGCGCGCTGCTGCTCGTTCACCGTCGAGATGAGCAAGCAGGACCTCGACGAGGGCCTGCTGCTCTGGGAGATCGAGCAGCCCTATGTCCTGCGCCGCGAGGCCGACGGACTCTGCTCGCACCTCGATCGGGTCACGCGCTCCTGCGGCGCGTACCAGAATCGGCCGGCCGCCTGCCGGACCTACGACTGCCGCAACGACGAGCGCATCTGGCTCGACTTCGAGAAGATGATTCCCGCCCCGATCCCGGAGGGCCTCGGTGCCCCGTAGGTCCCCGGTCGATCACTGCTCCGGATAGATGTTGAGCCGGTACATGATCAGCAGAGCCGTGCTGGGCTTGACGTTGGGGCCGAAGGTCCCGCGGAACACATCGGCGATGGTGTCGCTGTCGTAGATCTTCGAAAGAGCCCGGTTCACCGCCAGCCGAAGCCCGTTGGCTCCGAGCGGCACGACGATGGCGTAGGGGATGTACCCGATGTCGTCGCTGAGCAGGTCGTAGCCGGAAGGCTCCTTGAGCTTGCTCCCCAGGCCCACCAGCATCGTCTTGCCAGCCGCCAGCGCGTCGGCCTTCCCGCCTTCCAGCAAGGCGATCGCTTCGTCGTAATTCTTCGCCGGGACGACCTTGGCATTCACGAGTCCCTTCTTGAGCGACTCCTCCAGCGCCCGCTGGTTGGGGGTCCCCGCAACGACCGTGATGCTCTTGCCCGCCAGGCCCCCGAGCGTCCGGGCGCCGACCGACTTGCGCACGATCACCCCGGTCACGTCGACCCAGACCGGATTGGAGAAGTCCACCTCTTCCATGCGCGACAGGGTAGCGGTGGTGGTCCCGCACTCCATGTCCACCTCGCCCTTGCGGACGCCGTCGAGCCGGTTCTGGACGGTGGCAGGAACCCACTTCACGGCCAGCGGCTGGACCTTGAGCTGCTGCTCGAGGCTGGCGACGATGCGCTTGCAGAGGTCGACGGTGTATCCGGACGGCTGCCCCTTGTCCTCGAAGGAGAACGGCACGGCGTCGGTACGGTAGGCGATGATGACCGTCTTGGTTTCGCGGATGCGCTTGAGCGCCTTGTCCGTCGTCTGCGCGTGCGTCGTTGCAGGGAGCACCGCGGCCAGGAGCAGCATCAGTCGTCGCATCAGGAGGACCTCGAGTGGGGGCGAACCCCGCGGCACCGGGGCAGCGGTCCCCGGACCCGGCGCAACGCCAGGTTGCGCGGACTATGACCGATGGGGCGCGCCGACATCGACGGGACCTTGGTCCAATACCGGATCGTCGGCGAACGAGATCTCGCCATCCCGGGTGGGGGTCGCGAAGAGCATCGCGGCGACTCCGCGGGGCCGGCTCCGGTGCCAGAGCCCGCGCGGCACGACGAAGACCGATCCCTCGCTCACCGTCACCTCGACCCGGCCCTCGGGAGCGAGGAGGGTCAGCTCGAGCTCGCCCTCGAGAACGTGGAGCAGCTCGTCGCCATCCGGGTGCCGCTCCCACGGACCCTGCGCCGAGAAGCGCACCGCGCCGAGCAGGCAGTGGTTGAGCTTTCCGACAATCCGCGAGGGATCGCCGCGCTGCAGCGACATCTCCTCCTCGGAGGTCCCCTCCAGAATCTCAGCGATCCGATGCGCCCGCATGCCCTTTGCTCCTTTCAGCCTGCATCCTCCACGAAGCACCATTCGTGTCCCTCGATGTCGAGGGCGCGGTAGCGCCGCTGGCCGTAGCTGGTCTCCGGCTCCATGACGATGATCGCCCCGGCGGTCCTGGCACGCGCCAGGTGCGCGTCGAGGTCCTCGACGAACACGTAGAGGAACTGAGTGGTCTTGCCGACCGCCTTCGGACTCTCCCAGCGAGGACTGCTGGAGGCATGCCCGACCATGATCACCGCATCGCCGAGGAGGAGCTCGGTGTGCAGCAGCTGGCCGTCGGCACCGGCCATCCTGCTGCGGACCTCGAAGCCAAACGCCCGTTCCAGCCAGCTCACCGCTTTGATGGTGTCCTGGTAGATCAGGACCGGGGAGATCCGCGGCCAGCCTTCCGGTAAGCGGAGCGCAGGGCCGAGCGATTCCACCGGGACATCCAGCGCGCCGGCGATGGCCGCCCGGGTCTCCGCTGACGCCGTCCCCTCCTCCGCCCGCTGCACTGTCCGCGGCGAGATCCGCGATGCTCCCGCGAGGTGCTCCTGGGTCCAGGCCTTGCGCTCCCGCAGCACCCGGATCCGCGCGCCCATCCGCTTCTCTTCCATCGAGGCTCTCCCCATCGCAGACCGTTTTCTAGTACGGCGACGGGCCATGGATTTCCACGACGAAGAGGCGACAGTTTTACGACAGCGCGGCGGGGCCAGCAAGCCCGCGACGTGGCCCTCATCGGCAGGTGCGGAGCGGATGCCGACGCGGCCCTTCAGGCGGATGCGCGCCTCGTCCGATCGAGCGGAGCTAACGCGACCGGCGTGCTCTCCGCGGCCCGCGCGTCAGAATCCTCGCCCGAGTCCAGATCGACGAGAGCTTTGGTCAGCCGGCCCCAGACCACGAAGCCCGCGAGGCCCACGAGCACCAGGTTCACCCCCGCCAGGCCCGCACCGGCTGCGGTCACCAGCCGGAAGAGGCCGAGGAGCGCGACCGCGCCCAGGCTGCCTGCGGCCACCGTGCACAGCCGCGGGACGATGACCGCAGGCAGGATGACCGCCAGGGCGATGGTCACTTCCGCGGACCCGACCGCATGGAGCATCCAGGTGGTCGCGCCTGCCGTCAGCCCGAAGAGCGGGCGCGCTTGTTCGACCGTCAGTCCGAGCTTGACCATCCCGACGAATTCGAAGGCGCCGGCGAGGATCCACTGCGCGCCCCAGAGCGTCCGGTCGAGATTGCGCTGATCGGTACGGTTCCCGATCGTGTCTCGCATGCGGCAACTCCACTCTGGTCGGATGCGACCGGAGCGGTGTCATGCAGGCCCCGTGCCGAGCAGCACACGGCCGAAGGCCGAATGTTTTTCAAGCCGTGTGTTGGGTTACGTCACACCTGTGCTGGAAGACGTCACAGGTTGGCTGACGAAGCCCTACGCCACCACTCTGGCGGGCACGGAGTCGAGATCTGTTCCTTCACCGACGACCGCCCCGGAGGACGGGGCCGGGGCATCGGATTGGGTTCGCTCCGTCGCGAAACGAGCGGGGCTGGGAAGGCCGAGGTCGACCGGCACACCTCGAGGCCTGGGGGTGGTCACCGGCTGCGGCCACGCCGGCATCGTGAACATCCTCACCTGGGCATCACAGCAGTTTCCCAACGAGCCGGTCGACGCGGTCGTCGGCGGGCTCCACCTCTTTCCCGCCTCGGACGAGCAGCTGAACTGGACCGCCGACAAGCTGAAGGAGCTCAAGGTGGCGAGCTTGATGGGCGCGCATTGCACCGGGATCGAGGCGGTCTACCGCATCCGCGACCGCGCCGGATTGACGCGCAAGACGGCGGTCGTCGGGACGGTGGGTTCGACGTACGTGCTCGGCGAAGGGCTCCATCCGGGACTGCTGGCGATATAGCAAACTTGATGCACCGCTCGTTGCGGTCCAGTCTCGGACGATGAGCGCGCGTGCGCAGATCGCGGCCGTCGTCGCCGGATACGGAATCGCGATCGCGGCCGGCTTCGTGGCAGCCTGGATGTACGACGCGCGCGTGGCAGCGCTGCCCTATGACACTTCGGGTGGCATGTACGCCGGCGGCGAAATGATGTCCTCGCTCGGTGCCTTTCTGGTCGTCTCGCTGCTCCCCACGCTGCTGGCGCTCTGGTTCCTCCGGCACAACCAGAAGTTCTGGAACGCGATCGCGGTCGCCGCGGTCGCGTTTGCTTGCGCAGGCCTCGTCGCCGTTCTGATGCCGCTCGTGACGCGGTCCACGGGCGGCCTCGCGCCCGCGCTGCTCAGCCTCCTCGGCCTGATGCAGTTGCTCGGAGTGCCGCTCTGGTCTCTGGCATTCGCCTCATTCGCGTTTCTCGCGCCAACCCGTCCGGCGCGCCGCAAGCTGCTCTTTGCCGTCGGCATCGAGCTCGTGATCGCCGTGTGCGCGGCGGTGCATTGGTTCGTCCCCGCTCCACCGCTTTGAACTTTGGCAGGCCGCCGCGACGGGGCACACGCTAGGATCGGACCATGCGGCGCCGTTGGGGACTGGTCGCCATCGCAGCGATCCTGGTCGCGGTCTTTCTCGGCTGGCGCCTGGGTGGAACGACGCCTTCCACGCCCCCGGCTGCACCACCCGCTTCATCCGCCAACGGCCACCCGCCTCCTCCAGCCCGTCCGCCGGCGACGAAATCGCCCGTCGCGGCACCTGCGATCGAGCTCGCGAAGGCCGTCCAGGTACGGCAGACCAGACGCGTTGCGCCCGGGGTCTTCGAGGGCAGCGTGGTGGATGCGGACACGAACGAAGGCATCGGCGGCGCGGAGCTGACGTTCTCCCACGAGAACGGCGCGTACTCGACCTCGAGCGGCGCCGGAGGCGCGTTCCGCTTCGCGCCGCACGCGAGCGGCACCTACCGGCTCATCTCGATCGAGGCGAAGGGATACGCATCGTTCGAGGGCGAGTTCGGACGAAGCCCCGTCTCGTTCACCAGCGCCGCGGGCAAGGACATCACGGGCGTGGTGCTGCGCCTCGAGCGGAAGAGGGCGAGGCCCGCGGGTCGCGCGGCCCGGGAGGACCTCGACGAAGAAGACGCCGGCACCCACGCTCCTCCGTCCGGGACCGGTTCGCTGCACGGTCGCGTCTTCGATGCCCGCACCGGGGCGCCGGTGGCAGCGTTCGCCATCGCGCTCTGGCAGCGCGAAGGAATCGCCGTCTCCAGGATGATCGCGGCGGCTTCGTTCGTCGATCCCTCCGGAGCCTACGAGATCAACGGGCTCTCGCCCGGCACGTACGAAGCCGCGGCGATGGCTGCCGGCTACGCGTCCTCGAGCTACGCGGTCGCGGAAGTCGCGGACGCGCCGGTGGAGGCCGATTTCGCGCTTCGCGCCGGAGCGCGGATCCAGGGCATCGTGACGGACGATGCGACGAAGAGGCCCATCGGCGGCGCCGGCGTTTCGCTGGAGGGCCGGCGTGGCGATGCGCCCGACCTGCCCGTCGCTCCGCTCTCGCCGGAAGCCGAGACGGGGGCCGACGGCCGGTTCACGCTCGAGCACGTACCCTCGGACGCGGTCGGCCTGCGCGCGGCGAAGAAGGGCTATCTGGTGCGGTTGGTTTCGCTCGGGCCGCTTCCCGAGGATGGCGATGCGCCGTTCCTGGCCATCGCGCTCACGCCTCGCGAGCCCGGCGACGGCGCGCGAGTGGAGCTCACCGGCATCGGCGCGGTCCTTCAGGCGCGCGCCGACGTGTTGGAGATCCTGCAGGTGGTTCCGGAGGCTGGCGCCGCCGAAGCGGGCCTCGTGCCCGGCGACGGGATCGTCGCCATCGACGGCACTCCGGTCAAGGCTCTCGGCTACGAACGGGGCATCGCCGCGATCCGCGGCCCCGAGGGCTCGACCGTCCTCTTGCGCATCCGTCGCGCCGGGCTCGAAGTCGACGTGCTGGTCACGCGCAAGCTCGTGCGCCGGTAGCCCGCTCAGCGCTCGAGGTTCTCCTCGCTGATCGGCCGGCGTTCGGCCATGTTGAAGCGGCCGTCGTAGATCGGGCGCCCTCCGGTCGTCGGCCCCTGGTACTGGACGAAGAGCATGAGCCCGCCGGTCTCGGTGTTGAGTGGCGGCTCGAAGTGCGGGTCGGGATAGTAGAGCATCGTGCCCGGCCCATAGGTGGTCTCGCCGATGGTGAACCTGCCTTCGAGGATGTACCAGACCTGCGCGAAGTCGTGCTTGTGGAACGGATGGTGAGACCCCGGCTCGTAGCGCACCAGCCCTGCGTTGGGCTCGGTCGGTGCCTCCGCCCGCGGGTGGAACAGCATCTTGCTCCACTGTCCGGGCCAGCGAAGCTGCTCCCACTCGCCTTGGTCGACGTGCAGGGCGGAGAGAGCCTGGTGGAGCGATGACTGGCTCATGATCGGATCCTTTCGCGAGTCTGGGGAGTGTATCGCGCTCGCCGGCTTGGTGACGATGGCACGAGCGGGCCAGCCGTCCCTCAGTCCAACGGCATGCGCATCTGCACCAGCAGTGCCGTGTATCGCGGATCGCCATGCAAGCTGCGCAGCAGCGGATCGATCTTCACGTTGATGAACCCCGCGTCGCGCTGGACCCGCGCCCGCTCCAGCCATTCCAACGCGCGCTCCTTCTCTCCCCGCCAGCCATACACTTCGGCGATCTGGTACGCCCCGGCGTGGGCGAATCTGGCGATCATCTGGTCCAGCGCGGCCTGCGACTCGGGGGCATGACCGAGCGAGTGCTCCGCCAGGGCGACGCCGGCGAAGCGGAAGATCTCGTTGGTCGAGCGGGGGTAGATGGCCATCGCTACGGACGGTTGCCCGTCGAGGAGATAGGTGGTCCCGAGGTGGAACGACGTGAACGACTGATCGGGGCTGATCTCCAGCGACCGGTTGAGCGCCCCGCGCGCCGCGGGAAGGTCGCCGCTGACCACGTACATGCTGCCGAGGGCGCTCCAGACGCGCGGGTTGAGCGGGTCCAGCTCCGCTGCCTTCCGCAGCGCCACGATCGCTTCCTGAAACCGGCCCAAGGGCCGGAGGACGACCTGGGCGTAGTTGCCCAGCACCTCGGGATCGTCGGGTTTGAGCGAGAGCGCGCGCTGCAGATCGGCCCGCGCGCCCTCGAAGTCCCAATGGATGGGAACGCGGACGAATCCGCGCGCCAGGTATCCGTCCGGCAGGTTCGGACCGAGCGCGATGGCCTTGTCCGCCGCCTCGACCGCCTGGTCCTGGCCCGTCGTCAGGGAGACCAGGGTCTCCGAGCTGTCCGCGACCCAGAACCTGGCCAACGCAAGGCCCGCCCAGGCCGGCGCATAGCCGGGATCGAGCGCGACGGCTTTCTCGTACGCCTGCTTCGCCCTGCGGAACCCCTCCACGTTGTACCGGCGGAAGAATTGCTGCCCGAGCAGGTACTCGTTGTACGCCTCGGTGCTGGCGGTGCGGCGGTCCTGCGAGGTGGGCGGCGGCTCCAGCAACTTCACCTTGAGCGCGTCGACCACCGACCGGGCGATGTCGTCCTGCACGGCGAACACGTCGGTCACGGTGCGGTCGTACGTCTCCGACCAGAGGTGGTAGCCGTCCGCGGCATTGACGAGCTGGGTGGTGATGCGGATCCGATTGCCAGACTTGCGGACGCTGCCCTCGAGGATGGTGGCGACGTGCAGCTTCGCCGCGATGGCGGCCACGTCCTCGCTCTTGCCCTTGAAGGCGAACGTCGAGGTGCGCGCCGCCACGTGCAGACCCGGAACTTTGGCCAGCAGATTGAGCAGCTCCTCGCTCAGCCCGTCGGAGAAGTATTCCTGCTCCTTGTCGGAGCTGAGATTGACCAGCGGGAGGACGGCAACCGAAGGACCCGGCGCGGCCGACACAGGGGCCGTCTTGCGCACGACCAGGTAATAGACGGCGCCAGGCGCGGCGAGGAGCAGGCCGAAGCCCGCGAGGGCGAGCACCATGCCGGTGCGGAGGGGTTTGCCAGCGGTGCGCTCGATCCGTCCTTCGTTCACGTCGAAGATCCAAGCGAGCATGAGGACGATCGGGAAGCCGGCCGCCAGCGCGACCACGACGTAGGAGAGCACCCCGTCGGGCCAGTGCAGCCCGTGCATGACGGGCTCGATGATCTGCAGCACGGCGAAGCTGACCACGCCGTAGCCGATCAGGGCGCGAAACACACGCCGCCGCTTC
>WNFK01218734.1_pt1 | contig 10130 bp, 13 predicted proteins | sample 5400281 | NCBI WGS metagenome assembly WNFK01 (sample SAMN13153350, study PRJNA577476) | soil metagenome | isolation source: 20 cm soil on Douglas fir-dominated hillslope | place: USA:California | collected 2013-09-17
CGCAAAATCCAAAATTCCTCTGAGTCCCTGAGGTGAACTGATGCTAGATACGGAAGCCTTCCGCGAATTCAAGCAAGGCCTGGCATTCTTGCGCGACGAGTATGCAGTCAAGGCGCTGCCGCACATGCGCCGCGCGGTCGAGCTGGACAAAAACAATCCCTACTACATGTCCTACCTGGGTGTAGTGCTGGCGCGCTCGGAAGAGAAATTTGGCGAGGCCGAGCGGCTGTGCGATGCGGCCGTGCGCATGAAGCGCAATCAGGCGCAGCTTTATTTGAATCTCGCGGAAGTGTATACCACCGCCGGGCGGCGCGAAGAAGCGCTGGAAGTGCTCGACGCGGGACTGAAATATGCGCGCAGAGATATCCGGCTGACGATCGCGAAAAATCGATTGGTGCCGCGCAAGACTCCGGTGCTTTCGTTCTTATCGCGGCAGCATCCGGTGAATCGGCAACTGGGCAGATTGCGGCATCGGGCCCTGCAAGCATTCGGGCAGGCCTAGGCCAGTGCCGGCCTGAATTCAGGTCGGCTCAAGAACGCTAAAATCAGAGGCCTGAAAACACAGAATTCAAAAAAATTCCTCCACCCCCAAACGCGAAGAGAAGGCGTCGCGCGAAAGCGCGGCGCCTTTTCTTCTTAGTACGGCTTTGTTCGGGTGCGCCCGAAGGATTATCTGCCGGGCAGCGGCGGTTCGAACGAGTAGGTGTGCTGCGGGCCGACTTCCAGAAGGAGCTTGACGCCGATTCCGGTGAGGCCGTTGGGCAGAGGATCCTTGCGAACGACTTCAGCGAGATATTCGCGGTTGGTCGAGCCGGGATCATTCGAATAGGGCATGATCAGGAACAGACGCATACCGATTTCGTAACCTGCTTCGCTGGTCTGGAAGTAGACTCCGGTGCGCGAGACGCTGATAGTGCCGCGCATATCGTCAAAATGGGCGCGCTGCGGATCGGAGGGACGAATGCGCATGAGCTGCGTGAATTTGCAGCGGCGGCTGGCGCGACGCTCGGATTTTCCGCGTTTTGCGGGACTTGCACTCGGTTGAAGCTTTTCCATTAAGACCTATCCGTTCAAGCCTGAACCGGCCAATTTCTGAAACGGCATCGCTTGGGTGCTCAGGCGAACTGCGCGGACCAGGTGTCCGCGTCAGACAAGCCTAAGCGAAGGGCAACAAAAATCCTATAGAGGAAACGTACCCAAGGCGATGGAACGTGTCTGGCAGATGGTAGTACGGGGGTACCAGGAAAGAAAGGGTTGGTAGCGAAAGATTAACGAAAAAATTCATGAAACGTAACAGTAGTTTCGAACTGAAATCGCAGGCTGTTACCGTACCGTAATGGCACTGAGATCGAAAGTCGCCCGCCGCGACGCTTGCGGCAAGTATCGGAGAAGAGACGAGATAGACCGGGGCGAGATGAGAAGGCCCTCACGGGCGCGGTTGCGGAATTGCAGGCGTAAATTGCAATAACAGCAGGTTTGTGTTCTAGCCGGCTGAGGTCGGGAAAGCCAGAATATTACTGGGGGAGTGGAAGGCATGAGTGCAAGCGCGCGCAGGATTCTGTCCACTGACGGGGTGTCGGGAACCATCAGGTCCAATGTGCCGGCGCCGGTGGGGCGGAGTGAAGGAGAGAGGCGAGTGCGGCCGGAGGTCGCCGGGGCGCCAGGGCGAAAGGTAAGGGTATTTGTCGCCGCCGACAATCGCCTGCTCCGTGAAGCGTTGGCGCACATGCTCGTGAAAAAAGGAAGCGTGGAGGTAACCGGGCTCGACTCGGTGGCGCCGCTGGAAGCGGAGCATGTGGCGCAGACAAATGCGAATGTTTTGTTGCTCACTTCGCGCGGGACGCTGAACGACGATTTGCAGGTGATTCAGCAGGTGCGCGCGACGGCTCCGGGTGTGCGCATCCTGCTGCTGGGCATGGCGCGAAACGCGGCAGAATTCCTGCAATGCGTGCGGGCGGGGATCAGCGGATATTTATTGCATGATGCTTCTTCCGAGGAGGTACTGGAGGGAATACGCGCGGTGCATGCAGGGGAGGCAGTTTGCCCGGGCACGTTGTGTGCTGCGCTATTCCGATATTTTGAGAGTGAGGCGGCGCTGCCGTGCGCTAGCGCGCGACGCAGGCTTGGGTTGACGCGGCGGGAGCAGCAACTGGTCCCACTGATCGCCAAGGGGCTGACCAACAAGGAGATCGCGAATCACTTTTCGCTATCCGAGCAGACGGTGAAGAATCATCTGTATCGAATGAAGCACAAGGTTGGCGCGCAAGACCGGCTGGATATTGTGCAACTCTACCGGACGCAGGGATTTTTGGTTTAGCACTCAATCATGAACGTCAATCCCCGCACCCTTCAAAATCAAAGGGTGCGGCACCCTACTTTGCCTTCGCGCTTTCGATTGCAGCAACGAACACTCATCGAGTTCTCTCCGCCGCCCGCCTGCGGGGGCGCGCGCTCCGGTGGCCATTTGCTAAATCTCGATCTTCGAGAAGCGCCAGGCGCCGAGACCAAGCAGCGCCACGGCGACGACCGCAAGCGCCACGGCATCCACAATCGCGCCAAAGTGCGACGTGCCAAGGAGCGCGGCGCGCAATCCATCCACTCCATACGAGAGCGGATCGAGTTTCGTCACAAACGACAGCGCCTTCGGCAAATTGTTCAGCGGAAACAGCGCTCCCGACAAAAAGAAAATCGGCAGGACCAGAAAATTCATGATGAGCTGGAATCCCTGCATGTCCTGCAAGCTCGAACCGATGGACGTCCCCAACGCCGCAAAGACGATCGCGATCAACGCCATAAAGGCAAATCCCAGCGGTATCCCGGGCAAGCTCACCGGGCGGAATCCCGCAATGAGACATACCACCACGATCAGCGTGCCTTGCAGCATCGCCACCGTCGCGCCGCCCAGCGTCCGCCCGATCATCACGTAAATCCGCGGCACGGGCGCCACAAGCGTCTCTTTCAAAAATCCAAACTGCCGGTCCCACAGGAGGGCGATGCCGGAAAACACCGAGGTGAACAGCACCGCCATTCCCACAATTCCCGGCGCCATAAATTGCAAGTAGCTTCCGCCGCCAGCTTTCTGATACACGGGCCCGAGCCCGAAACCCAACACCAGCAAATACAAAAGCGGTTGGCCGAGCGACGCGATAATTTGCACTCTCGACCGGCCGTACTTTTTTACTTCACGCAGCCACAAAATATAGATCGCGTTCATCGGCGGCCTCCCCCACGAAACATCTGCGCTACTTGCCGCAAATGATCTTTCGATGTCGCGGCCTCGTCGCGAATCGTTGAGCCGGTGAGCGCCAGAAACGCCTCTTCGAGCGATATTGCATTCGTTCTTTGTTTCAATTCGTCGGCGGTTCCGATCGCTACGATCTTGCCGTGATCGATCACTGCAATCCGGTCGGCGACGCGCTCGGCTTCGTCCATGTAATGTGTCGTCAGGAACACCGTCACATGGTCCGCTTCATTCTGCCGCTTCACGTGTGTCCACAACTGGTTGCGGCTTTGCGGATCGAGACCCAGCGTCGGCTCATCCAAAAATAAAATCTTGGGCGTATGCAAAAAGCCGCGCGCAATTTCCAGTCGCCGACGCATTCCACCGGAAAACGTCTTTACCAGCGCGTCTTTTCGCTCCCAAAGCTCGAAGAGCTTCAGCAGGGTTTCCGCGCGCTCGCGCCGCACCTTCCCCGGCACATGATAGAGCACGCCGTGCAAATCCATGTTCTCCCAGGCCGTCAAATCCTGATCGAGGCTCGGATCCTGAAACACGATTCCAAAGCTCTGCCGCACTTCGTTCTCGTGCGTCGTCGGATTGCGCCCGTCCACCTCGACCGTTCCGCTCGTGGCCTTCAGCAGCGTGGTGAGTATCTTGATGGTTGTCGTCTTTCCCGCGCCGTTCGGTCCGAGGAACGCAAAAATCTCCCCCTTAGGCACCTCAAACGAAATATTGTCCACCGCTGTAAAGTCCCCGAACTTCTTTACCAAGCTATCCACGCGAATCATTACGCCCACTCCCGCCTCCCCGCATCTGATTTTTCGATTCAGCAGACTCAATCTCTACGAGCGCAAGCGCCTGGTACTTGCCGCGATGCGGCGTCTTGCGCACCCCAAGCAAGCGCATTCTCCCGGACTGTTCACGGTGCGACGAAAGTTCTTTCACCGGGGAAATCGCGTCCAGCGCGGCTACAACCAAATTCAACCAAAAAATATTGAGCCAAATTTCCCCCGCGGCGTCCAGCATTTCGCGCATCGCGCTACGAAATAAATCTGGCAGGGAATGCGAACGCTGCGTGTTATACTGTCTTCAGGAAAGCTGTTTTATCCTTGTTTTTCTTCCTTTTTTTCAGGCCCTATAAGATACGCAGAAAACCCCACGTTAGTGTGGTTGCCATTGCCCTGTTCCAGAACCTGGAGCTCGGCACAGGAATTCGGGGAACTAACCCTGGTTTCCAATTGCATGACGTCATGCGAAATCGACACGATGAAGCAATCTTTTTTTGGCCCGGCAACGAGAGTCTCTCAATTGCGAGCTTGAACGAAATCTGAGCTTTGCTTTGTGGGACTGCGATCGCTTGAGAGAGTGTCAGGACTTTTGACACTTGTGGATAAACGTCCAGCCGCTGGGACACGTGGATCCCGTCACCCGTGGTCTTCGTTTTGGCTATTCCCTCTTAAAGCGCGGTTTCTCTTACACATAACCTCTTCCCGTGTAGCTATCCCTGTTCTCCGCACGCTGGCATACCCCCTGCAGTTTGCCAGAGCGCGCCGACGTTAAACAGGACGCGGCCGCCAAGGAAGACACATGAAGTGGACGCCTCTGCTGATGTTTACTGCACTCTCATTTCTCATGACGTCAACCGTGCTTGGCCAGCAGGCGTATGTTTCGCGCTACGACGCATTCGCCGGGTACACATTCCTGAACGACGGAGCCGATGTTGATGATCGTGCCCGCCCCACGCTTGACGAATGCAGGTGCCGCGGCGTACGTCAGCCGCGTGAGGGCGATGCTGTTGAGTGCAATTATCTCTTCCATTTTGTCGATGTCAGCATTGAGAAGAGGCACGACGGCGCCGATACCAGCGTTGTTGACGAGCATTGTGTTTGCCGCAGGTCCGCAGCTTGCGTATCGTCACTTTTCCCACATAACGCCATTTGTCCGGCCTTCGATCGGAGCAATCCACGAGGTTGCAACTCCGCATCCAACTAACGCAATCGCCGCGGGCATCGCGAAGCAATTGGTGCCTTCCGGGCAGAAGACGGACTGGACCGGATTTTATGGATTCGGAGGCGGCGTCGACCTTCTTTTCTCGAGGCACGTCGGTCTTCGAGTGCAGGCCGACCTCGTTTATGACCATCTGTTCAGCGATCTCCTGAAAGATGGCCGATTGACGACGCGCTTCTCCATCGGTCCCTGCTTCAACTTCGGCAAGAACATCGCAAGGTAAGCGCCGCGACGCTGAACCGCTTTGTTGCCGAGCGGGCCCATTTGGGCGAGTCATGCCAAACGCCGCGCCTGAATCCTGTATCGGGACGCGGGTACGGAATTGCCGAAGCGCTTTGAGATGGCGCGGCGCGCGGCCTCGAAACGGGTCCATTCGTCTCCATCATGAAGACCGGGAATGGTCACCAGTTCGCCCTGGTCGAGGCCGACCAACGCTGCATCGACCATGTCTTCCACCGACATGACGATCGACGGGGGCAGTTTCTGCCAAGGCAGGCCAGCGATTTCCCACATGTCGGTGGCCGTCGCGCCGGGCAGGACCGCTTGGACGCGGATCCCTTTGTCGGCGAGTTCGTGCTGCAGCGAATGACTGAAGGCGAGGACATAGGCTTTGGTGGCGCCGTACACACCGTTGAGCGTCTCTGGCGAGATGCCAACGACGGAGCCGATGTTGATGATCGTGCCCGTGCCACGCTTGACGAATGCAGGTGCCGCGGCGTACGTCAGCCGCGTGAGGGCGATGCTGTTGAGTGCAATTATCTCTTCCATTTTGTCGATGTCGGCATTGAGAAGAGGCACGACGGCGCCGATACCAGCGTTGTTGACGAGCATTGTGATACTCGAATCTTCCTTCAGCTTTGTTTCCACTTTCGCGAGATCTATCTTGTTGTTGAGGTCCGCCACGATCGGAGTGATGTGGCGTCCGCTCGCGCTCGCGAGGCTCGCAGTGAGCGCTTTGAGGGGCGCCTCGCTGCGGGCTACGAGAATGAGATCGTATCCGCGCTTCGCGAGACGGTCTGCATAGACAGCCCCGATGCCCCTAGAAGCACCCGTTACCAGGGCGGTGCCTTTTGATGGTGAATTGCTCATATCCTTTTTCTCCGGTGTCCAGTTGAGTCTCATTGCATTTCATATGGATTATGATTATAATCCATTCTCCGACTTCGATTCGCATAGTCGGGCTTTGGTTACAAACTTTTTTGGGGGGCCCATGCGGCATTCCAAAGCTGAAAAGGCAAAAACTCATGAGCGCATCGTTGCTATCGCTTCAAAGAGGTTCCGCGAAAAGGGGCTTGCCGGGATCGGAATCGCAGATCTGATGAAAGAAGCCGGCCTTACCGTGGGCGGCTTCTACAAACACTTCGATTCGCGTGACGCTTTAGTGGCTGAAGCGGTCGGCGGCGCGCTCGAGCTCTGGAAGCGTCAAGTGGATGCCGCCGTCTCGGGCGGTCCACCGGTCACCTACGAATCGCTAGTCGATGAATATTTGAGCACGCAGCGACAAGCGCACTCGCGCACTCGTCAGCCGGAAAATTCGGGACAACAGTGAGTTGCTCGCAACTCTGATTCGAAACACAAACGAGACGGATAGGGGCAGCGCAAGATCGCAAGCAGTCTTGACCTATTGCGCGCTGGTCGGTGCGATCGGTATGGCTCGCGCCGTATCGGACGAGGAGCTCTCGCGCGAAATCTTGAAGACCGCGGCACAGCGTCTGAAGAATCCAGCTTCCTAAAGTCACACTACGACATCACGGCGCCAACGCTGCTTCCGCAATAGTCCTCAGTCTCGCCCCTCGCTGGCAGGCCAATCTGTCACGAAAACTTTCGGCACGAGTGTGCGAATCAGTACCGCTAAACGCGCTTGTAGTCGGTAATGAACCATTCCCGCATTGTCGGATATCTTGATTTTGTACCTTCCTTCGCAGTGTTTTCTCAGAAGCCGTGACGTCATTGTCGCCTCCCATCCTCGTTTTCTGGGGATTGATTCAGGCACTGCAGAGGTGTATAAGCAGATTGTCCTGGGGTAGTGCCATGCTTCACTCGGCTCAGGGTACCTGTCAGATAGTCGCTCGTAGTATTCCCGCCTCTTATTTAGCGCAGATCCTGAACCAAGCTTGCCTTCGGCCCTCTTGCGGGATCCCTATCGCTAATCGTCACTGAACTGGAGGTGTCTATGCGTAGATTTTTCCTGTTGGTTGCCGTCGTACTGTGCCCGGCGACCGTGGCCACCGCACAAACAAGGGAACTAACCGTGCCGGCTGGAACTCTCCTGCAATGTACCCTTGATGAGCCAAACTTCTCGTCCCGGACGGCACATGTCGGCGATCCCTTACTTTGTCATGTCCGTTCGTTAACGATGTTCGGCCGTCCAGTATTTCCACGCGGCGCGTTTCTCTCTGGCCGGCTGGAGGAATTTCGCGATCCGGGACACTTCTTCGGCAAGGGGCGGCTCAAGCTGGAGTTTGTGAGCTTGACCGTGCCCGGGGGCACGTTTCCGCTGTCCGCCAAAGTGGTGTCGGTGCCGCACTACAGGGTCGATGCGGAGGGCGACATCCGGGGCCGCGGTCACGCGCGGCGCGATGCGGTTGAGTGGACTATTCCGCTTCTTTGGCCGGAGAAGATAATCACCCTTCCTGCGCGCGGGCCTCGCCCCACGCTCAAGGGCGAAACAGCTCTTCTGCTACGGCTTATGGACGACCTGTCCATCCCGGCGGATGCGGTCATCGTCGCTAATGAGAAGCTTTCGCCAACGCAGGAGCCTTCAAGACCATCCTCAGGCACGAGCTCGAGCCTGAACTCAAGCGCGAATGCAAATGTGAATTCAAGCTTTAGGGCTAGCACATTCCCGAGGGTTGTGTATGGAGGTACGAGCAGACCCGCGGAGGAATCGGAGCGTTCGTGGGTTGGGTCTCCAGCCAGCATCGAGCCTACGAGCATCAGCCAAACGTATTCGCTGACAGAACGGCCGTGGCGCTCAACCTCGCCGACGCAACTAATCCTCAAGGATGGCCGGGGTTATGTTGCAGCGAACTATTGGGTCGAGGGAGATCAGCTCGTTTACGTAGCCTCGAACGGAACACAACAGGTCCTACCGATCGACGAACTCGATTTCCAGATGACGACCAAACTCAATCGAGAGCGTGGTGTGACGTTTACGCTTCGCTCGAAGGCGGCGACGAGGCGATAAGGAACATTAGGAGCGTCGCTTTTTATTTGCGGGAGGCACGTGCATGCGAAAGCTCTCTGCCCTGACGCTTACGCTGTGTTTAGTAGCGGTCGTCCCCTGTGCGCGAACGCAACGGCAAGACGACAGCGACAAAAATGCCTACTACTTATTCAATGGAAAGACTCTCGAAGTCGCGAAAGACAATCCGGCTTATGCGAAACCGATGCGATGGCAGGTTTGGCTGTATCGAGAGGGCGTTCGCATCCCGCGCCACACGTCCGGTTTGCAATACTCGCGATGGGGACTGATCGAAGAGACTTCGGCCGGACGCGTTCTCAAGCGGCTCAAGGCCGCTCAGGGGTTCGAGGAAGCGTATTTGAAGTTCTTCGGGCCGGACACATGGGGCCGGACTACTTTCTTGAATTCATTGGGCCCGATCGCCGTAGTGGAGGAGCCCACCGAGACGCGATCCACGGAGAACTTCACAGAGACGCAACCCCCGGAGCTGGAAACGCGGTATCAACTTCTTCGGCTGAATGACCGGCTAGACAGACTGATAACGACCGCTGGGCCCTCGCTCGAAAATAACGAAAGCGAAGGTGCGAGTTCACCCGTCAAAGAATATTTTGACCAGATTCGAGATGCTCTGGAGAGAGTCAGCAAGATCTCGAGCCAACTGGCTCGTGCTCAACCTCGACTTCAACTCCTCAAGCTCGAAATCGCCAAGGCACAGCCGGACATTGCGCAGGCAGAGAAAGACGCGCCGAAGATCACTGCTGTCCTACCAAGCGTGAAGCTACCCTCGAGCAAGACTTGGATGTCTCAGACCGAGAACGCCGGCAGGGATGGAATGAAGGAAATTGCAATCACGGAAATCGGATCGGGCGTTTCCGTTCAAGAGAAGTGGACAGGCGGCGATGGAAGCATGACCGGCACCACAATCCATACAACCGTTCCATACGACGATGTGGGAAAGATCGATCTAGTAGCGCCAATGCCGACGTATGATGATACGTGGACTGTTCGAGTTCACGCGGGCCGCGCTCCGTTTCCACAAAAAATTGACAGCCCGCAACGCAGGACTGTTAGAGCGACGTTTCCCGCCGTCAATTTCGACTACGCAAGACTCAGTGTATTTTATTTTCCCAACTTCTTCGGACGCACAGAATGCCTACGCATATTTCTTGTACCACAAGCAGCTAGGCCGATGAATAACGCCGTCTCTCGGTGGCAGTACGAACGACCATCTTGACAACTCCGGGAAACGGTGCAATATGGGCGCAGGAACTCCCCAGCTTCTCTTCCACAGAAAGCCGAAATGAATACTCCTCAGGAGACCAAATATGAACGCCAAGGTTGTGACATTTTCCTCGCGTGGTGATACGACCCTGCTCGAATATGATCCGGCAACCGCTGACATGGAGGAAGTGAACAGAGTGATCGCGGAGTATGAAGCCAAAACCGGGGCGCAGCCGTTTGACATGGCAACCGGTGAACGCATCGATAAGGTCACGCGCGACCAGAACGAAGTCTTGATGGTTCATCCTATCGCGGGCGGGTAAACGGCCGCTTGGCCGAGCGCACGGCGACTGTGCGGGTAAGACGTTCTGCGCCGTCGGACTGAAAGGGACTGCGGCGGTAATCCATGCTTGCCCGACTGTACGTGTATGGCGCCCGCGATTCTATCTGTGACTGCCTTCCTCGTCCTCTTCGTGTGGAGGCTTGTGCTCAGCGCCC
>WNFK01066067.1_pt1 | contig 10129 bp, 7 predicted proteins | sample 5400281 | NCBI WGS metagenome assembly WNFK01 (sample SAMN13153350, study PRJNA577476) | soil metagenome | isolation source: 20 cm soil on Douglas fir-dominated hillslope | place: USA:California | collected 2013-09-17
GCGGAATCGAACCGCTGACCTTTTGCTTACCATGCAAATGCTCTACCGACTGAGCTACGTGGGCAGTGGTGCGGCGCGCGGCAAAATCGGATGCGAGCATGAGCCGCTCCCCAACGCGCGACTCACAGAGCGCCTGGTAATGCGAAGCCTGCTGCACAGGGCAAAAAACCCCGTCCCGACCATCTCCTCGCGGAAAAGGGTCGCCGGTAGTGCGAATCAAGGAATCTATTGACCCCCGAACATCAAGTCAACAGGAAATTTGACGGTGGTGCGGGGCCGTCGACTCAGGCGGCTGGGACCGGTGGAGCGCCGATCAGGCCGAGGGTTCGGCGGACTTCCGGTGCAAAACTGACTAAGTCGTTGCTGAATCTTCACCTGAGATTCGTGGACAAGTGTTGAGAACCAAGAAAAATGGAGCGGGAAACGGGATTCGAACCCGCGACCCTCAGCTTGGAAGGCTGACGCTCTAGCCACTGAGCTATTCCCGCTCAAAATCGTCATCTATGGGTGTGGAGGGGGAAGGATTCGAACCTTCGAAGGCTAAGCCGGCAGATTTACAGTCTGCTCCCTTTGTCCACTCGGGAACCCCTCCGGCGCGATACGGATTCATAATACTGGAGCTGGCGAGAGGACTCGAACCCCCAACCGCCTCATTACAAATGAGATGCTCTACCATTGAGCTACGCCAGCTCTCGGCGGTCCAGCGAATGCCCCGCGAGCGCGGGCGGGCTCGCCGCGGGGGAGTGTACGTGGGCTACCCAGACGCGTCAACGACGGTGGGAGTCCGCGCGAGGTAGACGACCCGGGATTCCGAACTTCCTACTCATGAGGCGCTTGATCAAGAATCCAGGGCGCGGTCGAGAACTTGGGCCACATCACCCGGCGGAACCGCGTGACTGAGGAGCGCCTGGGCATGACGGAGTTTGTCGTGCGTCTCCCTGGGAATCGTGACCTGCATGCGGTAATGCTCAGGCGATGCAGGCTTCGAGTCATCAACATGCGCTGCCTCGTGTTGAGCTGGGAGATTGGGGGACCCTGTATGCGCTAGCGCATGTTCCCCTTCAGGAGGGGTGGACGCTGGAGCGTCGAAGATGCCAGGTCCAGTATGCGCTAGCGCATGTTCCGAGACTCGGACGACGACCGGCTTGATGAAGCAGGCGCGCGCCGGAGCCGCGGGCCCCATGGCCTGAGCCACGAGCCACTCCTCGATCTCTGCCCTGCTCTTGTGCGTGGCCGCCGCGACCAACCTCTCGACATTGTCCTCCGTCAGATGGGCAGCGAGGACGCAAAGGGCCGTCAGATGCAGCCTTCCGTCTTCCAGGGCATCGAGGAGTGCCGGAAATCTTCGGGCGGCCCTGGCGGCATGGATCCGTCTTCCGGCCGCATCCTCGGAAAGATGCAACTCATCCACGCAATAGGCGAACATGGACGGATACCCCGCAGGGGCATAGAGCCGCCGCGCATCGACCTCCGCGATGTGGGCGAGAACCTCCGCCGTGATCCTCCGGGCGCGGGCGACCAGAGTGGATAGCTGACAAAGCAGAGCGGCATCGCTGAGGTTACTGGCGCATGGGAACGACTCCTGACGGGGAAGTCCAGGGCGCCGAGGTGGGGTGCTTCTTTATACCACGGATCTAGCCGATGCGTGAAGCTCTCGAGGAGGCCGTCCTCAAGGCGGACAAGAGCGAATCCACCTGGATCTCGCCCTCGGCGCGATCGCCGATCGGTGTGTCGAGCACGCGCGCCAGCGAGAAATGGAACCGGCTTCCATCGCCGAGCTGGCTCTCGGCCCAGATCTTTCCATGGTGCGCCTCCACGATGCCCTTGCAGATGGCGAGACCCAGTCCGGTCCCTCCCTGCTCGCGCGTCGCGGAATCGGCGACCTGATAGAACTTCCCGAAGATCCGTTGCAGATCCTCGGGCGCGATGCCTTTCCCCTGATCCGTGACGATCACCTCGTACTCGCGGTCGTGCTCGCGCAGCTCGATCGAGATCTTCCCGCCGGCCTTCGAGAACTTGATGGCGTTCGAGATCAGATTCTCGAGCACCTGCATGATGCGCTGCGGATCGGCCAGCACCATCGCGGGCTGGCTGGGAAGGCGCGCCTCCACCTCGATGCCCTGCCCGCCCGGGAGCTGGGGCACCCAGAACAGGCACTTCTCGATCAGCTCGTTCAAGGACGTCGGCTGAAACTGGATCGAGAGCACGCCGGCCTCGATCTTCGAGACGTCCAGAATGTCCTTCACCAGCCGGATCAACCGCTCCACGGATTCCTGGCAGAAGGCGATCAGCTGCCGCTGGTCGGCCGTGTATTCGAACTTGGGGCTGGAGACCAGAATGTCGAGCGAGCTCTTCATGACCGTCAACGGCGTCCGCACCTCGTGCGACGCGATGGACAGGAACTCGCTCTTGCTACGGTCCACCGCGCGGACCTGCTCGAAGACGCGCGCGTTCCCCACCGCCGCCGACACCTGGCGCGCGAACAGGGTCGCAAGCGCCACCCCCTCGGGATGGAACTGCGCCCGCTCGCCCAGGGCGACGAGAACCCCGAGCGTCTGGTCGCTCACCCGGAGCGGCGCCGCCAGCGCGTAGTCACCCGGACGATCCAGCAGCATGGACAGGCCGGCCGCGGCGAATTCCTTCCGGGCCAGGAGGCGCGTCTCCCCGCCCAGCACTTCCTCGAGCAGCGTCACCGGCGTGTCCCACCCCTCGAGCTCCAGCGTGCCCGGTCCCGAGCGCGTCCACATCCGCACCGACTTGTCGCGCGGCCCCATCGCGCCCGCGAAGGCTTCCTCGCCGCCGCAGATCGCGCGGATCCCGCGCGACGCGGTCTCCAGCATGCGCGGCAATTCCAGCGTCGCGGCCACCTGCGACCCGGTGCGGTGCAGCTCGCGCAAGAGATTCTGCTGCTCGTCCATCTTCGCCTTCGAGACCTCGAGGCTCTTCGCCATGAGGTTGAAGGCCTGGCCCAGCGCTCCCAGCTCGTTCGGACTCTCGCTCTCGACGCGCGCCCTCAGATTCCCGCGCGAGATCTCGTCCACCGCGCGCAGGAGATCCTCGATGGGCCGCGTCACCCAGCGCGAGGCCATGTTCGACGCCACCACGCTCACCACGAGACCCACCAGGAAGATCGCGATCGAGACGTACCAGAGGAGCCGCACTTCCTGGATCAGGCCCGAAGCGCTCAGCTCCACGACCACCAGCCCCACAGCACCTCCCTGCGGCGCCACGATCGGCGACACGGCCACCGCGCGGGCCTGCGAGGGATGCGCCAGGTCGAGGATCTCGGCCGCGGTGCCGGCCATGCCGGCGTGGATCAACTCGTGCGGCAGGCTGGCCGGGGGCAGAGAGCCGATGGGCAACCGTCCCTTCACGAGATTCCGCTCCTCGCGCACGGGCGCCGATCCGCCCATGTCCACCACGACGCGCCACGAGCCCAGCTCGCCGATCGGGGCCATCGTGAACAGGTGATTGATCTCCGGATTGGCGCGGCGGAGCGCGCCCAGGTTCAGCACGATGGTGCGGAACGGGCGCTCGTTCGCGTCGGCCGGCGTGCGGACCGAGCGATGGTCCTCGAGACTGATGAGCGCGGACGCGGTCTCGGCGGCGGAGGAGGCGCTTGCGATCAGCTGTCTGCGGAGGGAGGCCTGGCCGTTCTGATACAGGAGGATGGTGGCGAGAACGAGGAACGCGCTGCCCACTGCGAGGAACAGGAGCTGAAGCTCGTCTTTGAGCGTGCGCGGCCGCTTGAAAAGACGCATGGACAGGGAGTGTCAACTCCTTCAGGGCTAGAGTTTTCGCCGGGCTTTCGTCCCCCCCTTTTGATCCTCGAGGGTATAGCCCAGGGCCAGAATCTGATCCCTAAGCTCATCGGCCCTTTGCCACTGCTTCTGGAGGCGGGCCTCATCGCGTTGTCTCGCAAGGGATTGGACGCCCTCCGGGACCTCCTGTTCCTGGGGCTTTCCGCCCCAGAAGAGCCCGAGGGTCTCCCCCAATCTACGCAGGGTCCGCGTGGCGAGCGGCAGCGCCGCGCGATCCCCATCCCCGGACCCGCTCTCGGCCACCCGATTGATCGCCTTGGCGAGATCGAAGAGATGCCCCTGCGCCTTGGCCGAGTTGAAGTCGTCTTCCATCGCTTCCTCGAAGAGCTTCTCGGTCTTGAGCGCGTCCAAGTGAAGCCCCTTGGGCTTCACGCTCTCGGGGATCGCGCCATCGCCTCCCGCCTTCTCGCCGGTCTCGATCGCGGCACGCAGCCGCGCGTACGCGATCCCAGCCTCGCGGAGGCGATCCTCGTTCCACTCGATCGGGCTCCGGTAGTGCGTGGACTGCAAGTAGTAGCGGATCACCTCCGGCTCGACCTTCTTCGCGACGTCCTCCACCAGGAAGAAGTGCTGATCCGACTTCGACATCTTCGCGCCGCGCAGGAGCACGAGGCCGTTCTCGACCCAGTAGGAGGCGAAGGTCTTCCCCGTCGCGCCTTCGGACTGCGCGATCTCGTTCTCATGATGGGGGAAGACCAGGTCCTGCCCGCCGCCGTGGAAATCGAAGGTATCGCCGAGGTACTTCATCGCCATCGCGGAGCACTCGATGTGCCACCCCGGACGGCCCGGTCCCCACGGGCTGTCCCACGAGGGCTCGCCCGGCTTCGCCCCTTTCCAGAGCGTGAAATCCAGAGGATCGCGCTTCGATTCGCCGATCTCGATCCGCACGCCCTGGCGCAGGTCGTCCACCTTGCGGTTGCTGAGCTCTCCGTACTTGGGGTAGCTCCGGACGTCGAAGTACACGTCCGAGCCCGCGGCGTAGGCGTGCTTCTTTTCGATGAGTCGCTGGATCAGCGCGATGATCTCCGGGATGTGCTCGGTGGCGCGGGGATAGTGCGTGGCGCGCTTGATGTTCAGGAGATCCGAATAGGTCATGAAGGCTTTCATGTTCCGTTCGGAGACCTTGGCGAAGGGAATCCCCTCCTTGTTCGCCCGGTCGATGATCCGGTCGTCGATGTCGGTGAAGTTGGTGACGTAGGTGACCTCGAGCCCCTTGGACTCGAGGTAGCGGCGGATCACGTCGCCGGCCACCGCGTAGCGCATGTGCCCCACGTGCGGCTTGTCCTGCACCGTCATGCCGCAGACGTACATGCCCGCGTGGTTGGGACGGACGGGCTGGAAGGGAATCTTCTTCCGCTCCCGCGTGTCATAGACGCGGAGGCTCACGCGGCACCCCCGGTGGTGGCGGGCCGCACGGAGATGCCCTCCTCGCGCAGGCGGTGGAGGACCGCGATCCGGAGCTCGCGCATCATCTCGAGACGCTGCCCGGGGTTCGTCTTCACTTGAAGGAGCACGGTGAAATAGCCCGCGTACACGTCTTCGATTCCCAGGAGCCGCGGCTCGCCTTCGAGATGCGGCTTCACCACGGGATCTTCGCCGAATTTCTTGAGCTCGTCGCGCAGCACGGCCAGCACGCGCTTGGGATCCTCCACGATGTCGATCGGGACGCGGACGGTCGGCTGGGACCAGCTGCGCGAGAGGTTCGTCACCACCTTGATCTCGCCGTTCGGGATGAAGTGGAGCGCGCCGTCGCCGTCGCGCAGCTCCGTGTGATGGAGCGAGAGCACCTCCACCTTCCCCGAGACGCCCGCCGCGCGGACCACGTCGCCGACCGCGAACTGGTTGTCGGTGATGATCAGGATACCACCCAGCCAGTCGCGCACCAGGGTCTGCGCGCCGAGTCCCGCCGCGATTCCGAATCCGCCCGCGGCGGCGAGCATGGGGGTGATGTCGAAGCCCAGCTCGCGGAGGCCCATGAGAAGCGAGACCACGATGATCACCAGCCAGGAGGCGTTCCGGAGCATCTTGCCCAGCGTCTTCGCGCGCTTCTCGCGCTCGATCGCGAAGCCTTCCTTGCCGGTGCGGATGGCGTTCTCGATCCGAGAGATGAGGACCCGCGCGATGCGCGACATGAGGAACGCCGAGAGGACGATGAGCCCGACCCGGATCAGGGCCGTGACCAGCGTGGCGCCGGCCGATCCGGCCGGGGCGATCGTGGTCATCGCGCCGCCTCCACGGGCGCCGCTTCCACGATGGCCCGCACGAGATCGGCGTAGCTCAGGCCCGCAGCCGCGGCGGCCTTGGGGACCAGGCTCATCTCGGTCATGCCGGGCACCGTGTTCACCTCGAGGCAGAAAGGCGTCATCTCGTCGTCCAGGCGGAAGTCCACGCGCGCGACCCCGCGCGTGCGGAGCGCGCGGCAGGCGCGGAGCCCCAGCGCGAGGAGCCGCTCCGTGGCCTCGTGCGGAAGCTGCGCGGGGCACTCGTAGCGGCTGGCCCCGGCCGTGTACTTGTGATCGTAGTCGTAGAAGCCCCCCTCGGGAATGATCTCCACGACGGGAAGCGCGCGGTCGTCCAGCACCGAGACGGTGAGCTCGCGTCCCGGGATGAAGCGCTCGATCAAGGCCAGCCGCCCGTAGCGACGCGCGAGGTGGAGTGCCTTGCCCAGCTCCTGGTGCGAATGCGCGACCGTGATCCCGACGGTGGAGCCCTGGTCGTTGGGTTTCACGATCACCGGGAATCCGCCCAGGCGCTCGATTTCCTCATCGTCCAGCTCGGGATTCCAGGGCTGCGCGGGATCCTCGGGCGCCCAGCGCTCCGCCCAGTCCGGCGTGGGCACGCCCTCGTGCACGAAGATCCGCTTGCTGAAGGCCTTGTCCATCGCCACCGCCGAGGCCAGAACCCCCGAGCCGGTGTAGGGCACGCGGGCGAGATCCAGCAACGCCTGGAGCGTTCCGTTCTCGCCGTCTCCGCCGTGGAGCGCCACGAACACCAGCTCGATGTCGCGCGAGAGCCCGTGCACGAGGGGCTGAAGCCCCGTCATCGCCCCCGGCGGAATCGCGGTGGGCGCCAGCGCCGCAGGGCCGGCCGGATTTCCCAGCGCGATTTGAAGTTCGTTTCCCTGGAGCATCTTCCCCGTGCCGGTGTCGAGCAGCACGACTTCGTGACCCAGCGCGTGAAGCGCCTTGCTCACGCCCGATCCTGTGCGGATCGAGATCTCCCGCTCGGGGCTCGTTCCTCCCATCAACACGGCGATCTTCATCCGTCCACCTCCACCAGGGCCACTGCCATCGCCGCGATCCCTTCCTTCCGTCCGACCGCGCCCAGCGCTTCGTTCGAGGTCGCCTTCACCGAGACGACGCCCGCGCTCACCCCCAGCGCTTCCGCCAGCCGACCCCGCATCTCGTCCACGTGCGGATGAACGCGCGGCGCCTCGAGGATCAGCGTGGAGTCCACGTTCACGACGCGCGCGCCATGGTCCCGTAAGAGCCCGCGGATCCGCTCGAGAAGGGTGAGGCTGGACATGCCGCGGAATTGCGGGTCGGTGTCGGGGAAATGCTTTCCCAGGTCGCCCAGCGCCATCGCGCCGAGGAGCGCATCCCCGATGGCGTGCGCCAGAGCATCGCCGTCGGAATGCGACCGAAGCCCCTGGTCGTGCGCCAGCGAGACGCCGCCCAGGTTCAGCGGGAGGCCCGGCTCCAGACGGTGGATGTCGTAGCCGATCCCGACCCGGTATCCACCCATCATCCCTCCACCCGCGGGGTAAAAAGCCAGGCCTCGAGCATGCTCAGGTCGCCCGGCTCGGTCAGCTTGAGATTGGACGGCTCGCCGGGCACCACCGCGACGCCGTGGCCGATGCGCTCCACCAGCATGGCGTCGTCGGTCGCGAGAGCGCCTTCCTCGATCGCGGCCGCGTGAGCGCGGCGGAGTATATCACGCGCGAAGATCTGGGGCGTCTGAGCACCCTGGAGCTTCTCGCGATCCACCGATCGCACGACCACCCCGCCCTCGACCTCCTTCACGGTGTCGCGCAGCGGACACGCGGGGAGCGCCGCGCCGGAGGCGCGCGCCGCCTGGAGCACGCGCTCGATGAGCGCGGAGGAGACCAGCACGCGCGCCACGTCGTGCACCGCCACGAAGGGAAGATCGCGCTCCAGCGCCTGAAGCCCCTTGGCGACGGATTCCTGACGCGTGGCCCCGCCGGTGACGACCCCGAGGCGCGCGCCCCGCGGATTCGGACGTGACGCGATGGCGCGCTTCGCCTGGGCCATGAGGGATTCCGGGATCACCGCCACGATCTCCCCCACGGATTCCACCTCGAGAAAGGCTTCCAGCACTCGCTCCAGCGCCGGACGTCCGCCGACCGGGACCAAAAGCTTCGGTCCGAGCGAGCCCATGCGGCGGCCGTCGCCCGCGCCGGCCAGGATCACGGCGAGATCCATCGATCTACCCCTTTGCTTTCGGGAGGCAACGCTCGATCGCGTCCCGGAGGGTCGAAGCGGCGATCGTTTTCACGACCGTGGAGCGCGAGGCCTGCCGCTCCGGGATCACGGCCGAGCCGAATCCCAGGCGCATCGCCTCTTCCAGCCGCCGCTCCATCTGCGCCACCGGGCGCAATTCGCCGCCCAGGCCCACCTCGCCGATCGCCACGAGATCGGGCGGCAGCGCCAGGTCCCGGAAGCTCGACGCCAGCGCGAGCGCCAGGCCCAGATCCGCCGCCGGCTCCTCGAGACGGATCCCGCCCGCTACGTTCACGAACACGTCCGCGCCCGCGAGGGAGAGGCCCGCGCGCTTCTCCAGCACCGCGATCACCACCGCGAGGCGCCGGATGTCCACACCCTGCGCCACGCGCTGCGGGTTGGCGAAGTGGGTGGGCGCGACCAGCGCCTGCACCTCGACGAGGAGCGGCCGCGTTCCCTCGACCGACGCGACCACGGCGGAACCCGGCACCATGCGGCCGCGATCGCGCAGGAGACGCTCCGAGGGATTCTCCACCTCCGCCAGTCCGTCCCCGCGCATCTCGAAGACGCCGATCTCGTTCGTGGAGCCGAAGCGGTTCTTGGCCGCGCTCAGGATGCGGTACTCGTGGTGCCCGTCGCCCTCGAGGTAGAGCACCACGTCCACCATGTGCTCGAGCGTCCGCGGGCCCGCCACCGCGCCATCCTTGGTCACGTGCCCGATGAGGATGACGGGGAGCGAGCGGTCCTTGGCCAGACGCAGGAGACGGAGCCCGCACTCCCGCACCTGCGCCACGCTGCCCGGTGCGGCGGGAAGCGAAGGCGTGACCAGGGTCTGGATGGAGTCCACGACCAGGAGCGCGGGCTGAAGGCGTTCCACCTCGGCGACAATCGCGTCCAGGTCCACCTCGGCCTGGAGCCAGAGGTGCTCCGCGGCGCCCCGGAGCGCGATCCGCTCCGCGCGCATCCGCGTCTGCCGCGGGGATTCCTCGCCGGAGACGTAGAGCACCGGACGCTCCGCGTTCCCCAGGGCCACGGCCAGCTGGAGCGCGAGCGTGGACTTTCCGATCCCGGGGTCGCCGCCGATCAGGACCAGCGAGCCCGGCACCAGACCTCCCCCCAGGACCCGGTCCAGCTCGCCGATGCCGGAGCGACGACGGTCCTCGCCGGTCGACTCGATGTCCGACAGGCGCGTGGGAGCGCCCGAGGCGCCGCCGTACGCGCGGGCCTTGGCGGCCGACGCCGCGCGCGGGGATTCCTCGACCGCCGTGTTCCAGGCGCCGCAGTGCGGGCACCGTCCGAACCACTTGGGACTTTCATTGCCGCAGTCGCTGCAGAGAAACACCGTGCGGAGTGAGGCGGTGGAGCGTTCCTTCCTGGCCATCCCTGTGGTCTCCCGAGCGGGCCGTCGGGGCTATCCGTCCGCTAGAAAATGCCGAGCTTGATGTATCGCTTCGGATTCTTCTTGATGTCGCGCACCAGGTCGTTGGTGTTCCGGAGCGTCTCGCGGAGCTCGTCGTAGAGCGTGGAGTCCGCGATCGCTTTCCCGATCGATCCCTCCCGGTTGTCCAGCCGCGCGACCACGCGCTGGAGTCCGTCCGCCGTCACGCTGAGCTTCTGGGAGAGCTCCGACAGCTGCCGGGATGCGGTGCCGAAATCCTTGATCGAGGTGCCCACCTGGTCCGAGTTGCTCGACGCGATCTCGCGAATCTGATGCGCCGCGCTCTTGAAGTCCAGGACCGCCTGGCGCAAATCTTCCTGGTTCCGGTCCACGGTCGTCGAGAGCGAGGCGGACATCTTCTCCAGATTCCGGGAGGCCCGCTGCATCGTGGCGGGATCCACCGCATCCAG